>Ga0180431_10002881_pt1 | contig 22604 bp, 17 predicted proteins | sample SS_ome_11_FD_132459 | JGI IMG/M metagenome (GOLD analysis project Ga0180431, IMG submission 132459) | Hypersaline lake sediment archaeal communities from the Salton Sea, California, USA - SS_1_MS_1 metaG | ecosystem: Environmental > Aquatic > Non-marine Saline and Alkaline > Hypersaline >...
TCCCTGGTTTTGTTCATTCCGTCCCTGAATTTCCTTCCTTTCCATTCACTCCACTAATGTTGACGGCCGTCGGAAGACAAAATATTCCCTAAAGCAATCCTGCTCGATCTGACCCAACCGCCCTGGTTCTTCCGAACGAATATCCGTTCTCTGCTCAAACACCGCCAATTACGGCATTTTTACACATGACGTGGTATCCTGTCAACCCAAAACTTATCGGACTTTTAATTTTTTTCAGTCGCCGGCGCCCATTCTCCTGGAAGGCGCAAAAATAACACTGGCAGATATTTATATTGCGATGGGAATTCAAAATATTGAGGGCTTTTGAGGATTGGGGATTTGAAAGTCTTTTCCGTATAACTCGGCAAATCTATTCCGTCCAACGAGTCGTTTGCCGTTAGCTCAATACGGTTCACCAGGGATTATTCACTATGGATTATTTCCCTGAGACCTCCTTCTACTTTGCTCGGGACAGGGTCTGTAGCTATGCTCGTTGAAATGGCTGGACGGATTCGCCTTTGGAGAGTATGCTTTTGAGTATGGAACATGCGAATAATCCAGAATCGGGGACGGTTCGGCCGCTTAGGGCGGCCGGGGCGATTGACTACGGGAAGATCCTCAATCCGGAAAGTCAAACCTTTTATAGCGGCATCGGCGCTGAGACGCCGGTCCTGGTCATTTTAGCCGCGGGTAAGGGGACGCGGTTCGGACGCGATCCGAAATGTATACAGCCCGTACACGGGACACCATTAGCCCGCCATTCGATTGATGCGTTTCGACGATTCAGCCCGTCGCCGGTGGTCTGCATCGTGGGTTATCGCTGTGAAGAGGTTTCGGGTAAGCTGGGAAGCGACAACATCTATGTTCGGTCGGACGACCCAGCGGGAGGAACCGCCTTCGCCGCCTTCGAGGCGTTTTGCGTTCCGGCGTTGATGGAGAAAAATCCCGCGCTTATTATCAGCATGGGCGACAGGATCGTGCCGTCATCGATCTTTCGCCGGATATGGGACGTGCACCGGGCCGGGGCGAAGGAAGCCGATCTTACGTTTCTGACCGCGATGTACGAGCCGCCGAAAGATCGCGGCAAGGGCCGGGTGATAAGGGACGCCGCCGACCGGGTTATGAAGATTGTCGAGGAAAGGGACCTTTCCGGCAAAGACGCCGTGGGGGCAGCTACCTGTGCACCACGTTGCGCACCCTGTGATTCCACGGAGGGTAACTGTCCGCTTTATGTCATTCGTGCCGCCACGCTGATGCGTCACCTGCGGGACCTGACCAATGACAACGCACAAGGACAATACTATCTAACCGATATCATCGAGTCGATCAGTCGGGAAGGCGGGGACGTCCGCACGATGACAACGACCGTCACCGATCCCGAATACGATCTGCTGTGCGCCGATGTCACCCGGGCGATGGACTTGGCGCTGCTGGAGGGCCTTTTGGATTCCACCGGCGGGGCGCTGTTCCCGGAGGAGTCGGAGGTCATGGAAGCCGCCAGGATGATCGCCGCCGACCGTCCTCCCGGTCAGGTCGCTTCCATTGCGCGCCAGTTAGGCGAACTCACTTCGATTATCGAGCAGAAGAAATTGTCGTTCAAGCCGGATCGCCCCGTGGGGATCGGCCTCTCCGGCGGGCGTCTGCGGATCGCCTTCATGCACCCGGACATGGGCCGGTTCTTCGGTCCCGCCTGGCAGATGCCGATCGGGGCCGGCCATGCGGGCGGCGAAGAACAGATCGTCGTGCTCGTGCAGCCGGCCAACGACCGCCGGATTCATCTGTTTCCGACCAATCCGCAGTATCAAGAGACGATGAATTTCATACCGTCGGACGATGAGGTGATGTATCCCGGCGAAGATATTCTGGACATGCACGCCTATGAAGAATTCGGCACACACATGAGCGAAAACGTTCTCTTATCATTGGGGTACTTCAGCGACGAAGAATTGCAGGAGCGAACCCGAAGGAACTTGCCGTTACCGCCGCCGTCGCTCTGGGTGATGAATAACATGCGACGACCCTTTGCTCTCGTCAGTAATGCGATCGCGTCTATGCGTACCCTGCATAGCGGGAACCTGGGCGCACGCGTCCAGGAGCATCTCGGCCGAGATCATTTTCTGGGTCTGCGTTTGGCTTCCACGGGGAATATTCCCCAGGGCGGCTTCTCAAGCTCATCCGCTGTTACGGTCGCCGTGAAGAACGCGATCAACGCGCTTTTTGACATCGGTATTCCGCCGGACCTGCTCGTTCATCTGGCGTGTCAGGCCGAATACGGCACAGGCGTGCGGGCCGGCTCGCTCGATCAGGCGACCGAACAAAAAGGACAAGCCGGGCAGGGAACATTGATCTCCTCCAATCCGAAGGACAACTACCAGGTTCTCGGGACCTACCCGGTCCCGACCGACCGGTTCCAGGTGATCTTCCCGTACAGCGTCGGGCGCGACCGTGAGGCGTGGCGGTGGTCCTGGGGGATGTTCGCCGAAGCAGTCACTCCCGGCGTGCCTCTGACCACCGGGGAGATGCGGAAGATGACCGGCAAAGCCGCCGAGATCGCGGCCATCCTCATGCGCTTGCCGCTCGATACGGACTTCTTCAAACAGATCGAAGCGGACCTGCTCTCCGACGGTCGGTTGAGTAAAACCAATCGCTCGTGGATCTGCGAAGTTCTGCGCCGTTTGCCGCTTCTGATCACACAGAAAGATCTAAGACAGCAAATACACGCCAATCGCACCTGGTATATCGATCAACTTGTTGAGGTCCATCGACTCAACCGGCGCGACGCCGGACAAAAAGCGGACATGACTTTCTCATCGCTGCTTTCCGGGTGGCGCGATCCACTTTTGCGGCGCACGACCGCCTCGGGCGACATCGTAGAGGAAAAAGGTATCCCCCTGCGAGCCATTGTGGCGTATCTCTTCGGCGAAGTGGCCAAGAACTTCCGGTTAATACACGATCCCGAGCGGTGGATCGACCTGGTCACCAAGTCCCAGCGAGGGGACAGATGTGTAAACATCGCATATGACACACTGCCCTCCCGAGAAGAAATGGAAAGCGAACTCGATTGGGAGGAAGGAGCCGGCGGGCCGGAACGGTTAAATCTCTGGCTCGAACGATTCGGCGCGACACCCTTCGACTACAACCGCGGCCTGGATGACGAATCACTCTCGCCGGACCATCCCCCGGAATTCCACCGTCTGGAAGGATCGAACTTCTTCCGCGGCCTGGCTTTGATCGACCTGGCCGAGGCGATGCTCAAGCGGGCGTTCGGCGACGACGCAGTGGCCGTCCGCGTGAACGCCGCGGGGCAGGGAGACTATTTCCAATTGCACATCGACGTCCACAAGGTAAACGCGAATGATGTGAAGCAGTTCATCCGCTTGGCTTTCTATCGCCGATTCGATCTGTCGCCAACTCCTGATTTCGTGGAGCTAAATCCCGGCGGCGGCGCTTTAGGATTGCGTTTGAACCGGTATGATTGCCTCCCGCAGCTCATCGGCCAATTGCATCTGTTGCTCAAAAGCACTCCGAACCCACACTGATTTGGAATCGCCTGCGCGAGCGAAGGAGACTTCAGCGATACAGGAATCAAAAGAAGCGTGTCTTAGATTACGTGCTGCGGAGTTTTCGTAAGATGTCCCAATAAGCTCCCCGTGCGCCTTGTTGGATCGCTTGTGTAAGGACCACATTTTCATTGTAGTTATAATTTGAGACGTCACCGTCGTCGGCTTTCGGATCGACCTCGACAGCAGGCTCGAAAAAACGTTCGTCGCCGGCGATTAAATCCCTGACAAATTCCGCGGGGCGCTCGCCCAATGCCTCGGAGATATAAAAGGTGGGCTGAAGCAAATCGATAGGACCGCTGTATTTTCGGCGAATATTGCTCTCTTTGCCTAATCGAATTTCCTCGGCCACAAGGGTCTCCATCGCCGTCCGGGGATACACTCTCATACCGAGTGCCGCGCCGGCGCAATCGGGATCGATCTTCTTAATGAAGTCGATGGTCTCTCGAACGGTGTGAGGATTTTCTCCCGGCCCGCCCAACAGGAGATCGATCATGACGGCCATACCGTTCCGCCGACATAACGTCACGGCCGTAGCCAGGTCTTCTCGACGGTGTTGTTGACGATACATGCGGAGCATCGATTCACAGGCCGAATCTCCCGTGAAGTCGATTCCGACACACCCGGCCCGGGCCATCGCTTCGGCCAGGTCCGCATCGAACGGTGAAGGGAGCATATACGTGTACCAGCGAATTTTGTCTCCGAGGCAACGCCGGTTGAATTCCTCACTAACGGCGAGGGCGTGGTCTTTCGATACATTGAATTCCGAGTCGCAAATGTGCAAAACGTCTATGCCCTGCGATAAAAGGGCCTCGACTTCATCGGCCACTTCGACCGGTTTTCGCAGCCGAAGCCGGTTGCCCTTGGCCAATGGATCCGCACAGTAGATACAGTTCCGGTTACAGCCTCGTTTGGTTTCCAATCCACATTGGCCGCCTCGTTTGAAATAGGCGCCGTTGTCAATAAAACTGCGATCGGTACCTAACGAGATCGGATTCGGCCAGGAGGGTGGATTCGTGTGGACGGTGCTATTGTCCCGCCATATAAGCCCGGGGACATCTTCGAATCTTTTTGATCCTCGCAATTGATGAATCAGAAACGGCACTGCGATCTCTCCGTCGCCGCAGATGCCGAACTCGACGTTCGTATATTCAAAGATCGTTCCGGCGAAGATGGAAAATCCCACACCGCCAAGCACAATAGGCACATCCGTTTCTTTTCGGATCGTCTCAATGAGACTTTTTAATCCGGGGACGAACCAGTCCGCACTCGGCCAGAAGCAATCGTCGGCATTTCGAAAAGACAGCCCGACGAGTTCGGGATTCCGGGTAGAAAAGTATTTTCTAACGGCCCGCGCCGGCTCATCAGCGAGGCCCAGGTCCAGGAGTTCGGTTTCGATTCCGGCCTGTTGGGCGGATGCGGCGACGTAATCCAGGCCGATCGGCCCAATGGCGGGATCCATGGTATTTGTGTTGATGAGTGTTAGCATGATCGGCAATCCCATGTTGCGGATCGCATAGCTTTTCTTTTAGGCACTCCCGGCTTAAATAGAAAAGGCTGGTTTTTGGAAAACCAGCCTTTGTACGAAATACAGCATAAAAGGTTTCAGGCCGCCTTTAGAACTTGTATCTGATACCCACACTGGCCCAGGTTTCATCTTTGTCGTCATTGACGGATTTGTCCATCGTGATCTGGTAATACACACCGGGCGTGAGGGTGACATTCTCGGCCAGGTCGAAGTTCGTTGAAATGCCAAAGACCGCGTTCGTCCAATCGTGATCGACCCGCTGGCCTGCCGGACCGACACCGTCATTGTACACCGTCTCGGCATGAAGGTTCCAAACCTGCTCCGGCGTCTCCGGCAAAAGTCCTCCGGTCGTCACCGCGTAATCAAGCATGAAAATATGAGCCCATCCTGAAGCCGTTCCATCCAAGGCGCGAACATAAGGCGTCGTGGTTCTCGCGCCGGAATATGAGCCGCTGTCGGCCGGCCATAGTTTTACCAGAACGTAACTTGGAACAAGGCCTCCCGGGAGTATCTTAGGGAAAGAGAAAATCCCGTGGAGTTCATACAAAGCAGCATTTTGAGTCCCTGGGGCAGGGCTTCCTTCCGTGGGTTGATCCGGGTAATTGTAATAAACCCATCCAAACCTGTACTGGAGCGCATAGGGCTGATCCATATTCAACCCGCCGACGTAATACAGGTTATAGTCCCATCGTTCGCCGTTCTCGAATTCGCCTGAATTCGCCCGGTGTCCCGTGACATTGACACCGAACGGACCGTAGCTCAGATCCACGCTGGGGTGAATGGCGCTTTTGTCATCGTAAATGTCGAAGCCGCGCCAAACATATTTGCTCGAATAGGTCAGGTCCACCCATCCGTGCAGCTCCGCTGGAGGCCCTTGTGCATAGGCCATACCTCCTATGACTAACAACATGAGGGTGGGGAACAAAATCTTGGCTCTCATAGTCTTCTCCTTAAAAACATTGCCTTAGCCTTATGAACTTCCCTTATAATGATTGCCCCCGGTCGAATCAAGAATAAAACGAATATTTTTTACCACTTTCCGCTTTTCCTCGCCTCGGCCTTGGGCAGATTTTCAAGGTCTTTGGTATATTTTTGCAACTCTTCTTCCGGCAACTCGTAATCGGTGAGTTTTCCGGAAAGATACGCGTCATAGCCCAAGAGGTCCATCAGGCCGTGTCCGCTATAATTGAACAGAATGATCTTTTCTTTGCCTTCCTCTTTCGCTTTTTGAGCTTCTTCAATAACGGCGGCGAGTGCCTGGCTGGTTTCGGGAGCGGGAATAAAACCTTCCGTTTGGGCCCATGTCAATGCCGCTTCATAGGATTGCAACTGGTGGTACGCCCTCGGCTTCATCAAGCCTTCTACGATGGCCTGGCAGACCAGCGGCGCCATACCGTGATAGCGCAGCCCGCCGGCGTGAATGGGCGGCGGAATGAAAGCGTGCCCGAGGGTGTGCATCGCCAACAGCGGCGTCGTGCAGGCGGTGTCACCGAAGTCGTAAGCAAACGGCGCGCGTGTCATGGTGGGACAGGCCGTCGGTTCGACCGGAACGATGTCAATATCGGCGCCGTTGATCTTGTCGGCGACGAACGGGAACGACAATCCTGCAAAGTTACTGCCGCCTCCGGCACAGCCAATGACCACGTCCGGTAATTTTTCTCCGGCGATTTCGAGCTGTTTCTTAGCTTCCAGACCGATAATGGTTTGGTGCAAAAGGACGTGATTTAAAACACTACCAAGGGAATAGCGGGTTTTGCCCGAGGTATCCGTCACCGCCTGCTCGATGGCTTCGCTAATGGCGATTCCCAGGCTGCCCGGCGTATCGGGCATTTCTTCCAGTACCTTCCTTCCGGCGTTAGTCTCGGAACTGGGGCTGGCCACGCAGTTGGCGCCCCATGTGGACATCATCATTTTTCTAAAGGGTTTTTGATCGAAACTGATCCTGACCATAAAAACCTTGCATTCGAGCCCGACCAGCTTACAGGCGAAGGCCAAGGCGCTGCCCCATTGGCCGGCCCCGGTCTCCGTCGTGAGTCGTTCAATACCGAACTGCTTGTTATACCACGCCTGAGCGACGGCCGTATTCGGCTTGTGACTTCCCGGCGGGCTGACGCTTTCGTCCTTGAAGTAGATGTGTGCCGGCGTATCGAGATACTTTTCAAGATACACGGCCCGACGCAGCGGTGACGGCCGCCAGCGATAGAGGATGTCCAGAATGCCCTCCGGAATGTCGATCCACCGGTCGGTGGCGACTTCCTGCTCGATCAGATTCATGGGAAACACGGGAGCAAGCATCTCGGGGCCGATGGGATTGCCGTCGGGACCCAGCGGGGGAAGCAGCGGCGTTGGAAGGTCCGCCGCCAGGTTATACCATTGACGGGGAATGTCGCTTTCGCTCAGTGGTATTTTGATGGGTGTCATTATCGTACTCCTAATTACAAAGCCAAGTTATCAGTTGTTCTACTATCCTCACGGTACGTCACATTTACTTCGCAGATCCTTGCGCCTGTCACAATCCTAATTCGCCGTCCCATGCAGGTCAAGCATAATTCCTTAAATCTACGGAGATTAAAAGAGACAAAAAAATTTCTTTTTGGGGCCGAAAAAAGTTTGATTCCGGCGGCGTCACTCTCTAAAATGGCGAAAATGTCCCACAAAGGAAAAATCCGGTAAAATCTTGAAAGGGGGCGCAAAATGGCGAAAAAGAAAGCAAGAAAGAAAGCCGTCAAGGGTTTGTGGGCCAAGAGCGAGGTGAGTCTGCTCAGGAAACTGTTTCCCAACAATCCGACAGCACAAATCGCTGGGAAGTTGGGAAGGCCGACCGATGCCGTTAAGAAAAAGGCTTCCAGAATGGGACTTCGCAAGTCGAAGAGATACATGAAGTCCCTCGGCAGATCGTGAGCGGATCGGGTAGATCTGTTTGTTCGGTTAACGCCACAGTGGTGGCATAAATACCCCGACCTTGCAACAATTGCGGTGTTGTATTTTTGTGAAGGCGTAACACCTCTGGGCTTGGAGTGCGCTAATTTCCAGGGAATGTCGTGTTTCGACCGCTTACTGCTGTTGCCTTCAGGGTCTTATGAACCGTGCAGATACGTTCTCAAACTACCTAACACGATGATTCTGTATTCAGGCCGCTTGTTTCACGCCGGGGTGGCGGTCAGTAGTCTCGACCATCCTCGGACGACCGGTTTCGTCTTTTTTGCCTGAAGATGAAAGCACTCGTATTTAGCGAAACGAATCATCTTATCGGGCGATCTAAATTCTTGACATTCCGTTCCGCCAATAGTATTCTTGCACTAATCGTTTTTTGGGATTACGTTTTCAAGAATTAACAAGAGTTTTGCAAAAGTTCAGAATTAAGATATTCTGGAGGTCCATTTGAGAGTTCTTTCCGGTATACAACCCTCGGGTAAGCTTCACATCGGCAATTTTTTCGGTGCGATGCGCCAGCACTTGCAACTCCAGGCCGAGCATGAGTGTTTTTACTTCATCGCTGATTATCACGCCTTAACCAGCAATCCGGCGCCCGATGAAATCGCCGGCCATAGCCTCGACGTGGCCATGGATTATATCGCCTTAGGGCTTGATACGGATCAAACCGTTTTTTGGCGCCAGTCGGACGTGCCCGAAGTGACGGAGCTGACCTGGCTGCTTTCCTGCGTGACGCCGATGGGGCTGCTGCAACGTTGCACGAGCTACAAGGATAAAGTGGCTCAGGGCCTCAGTCCCAACCACGGCCTGTTTGCCTATCCGGTTCTACAGGCTGCGGACATTCTTATGTACCAAAGTGATCTTGTCCCCGTCGGGGCGGATCAAAAGCAGCATATCGAAGTAACCCGCGACATTGCCCAACGATTTAACAATACGTACGGCGACGTGTTTACCGTGCCGTCCGAGCACATCATCGAATCCGTGGCTGTGGTTCCGGGTGTTGACGGGCGGAAAATGAGTAAGAGTTACGGCAATACGATCGGGATCTTCGAGCCGGAAGCCCTTGTCCGCAAAACAATCATGAGAATTGTAACGGATTCGGTGCCCGTTGAAGACCCCAAGGATCCCGACAAGTGCAACGTCTTTGCACTCTTGAAATTGTTTGCTTCCGGCGAAGAACGCCGCGACTGGGAAAGCAAGTATCGCAGCGGCGGTCTGGGCTATGGCCAGGTGAAGAAACGACTTGCGGAGCTGACAATCGAATTTTTTCAGCCGTACCGGCAAAGACGAGCCGAGCTTGAGAGTAATCTCGACGAAGTGAAGGCCATTCTCGCCCAGGGCGCCGAGAGAGCAAGAGCCATCGCCGGGCCGACGCTGGAGAAAGCCCGCCAGGCGGTTGGACTGAGGAGATGACTTTGGCTGATTACCGCGTCAATCTTGACATCTTCGCCGGGCCGCTGGATCTACTTCTTTATCTCGTCCGCAAGGAAGAGGTCGATATCTACGATATTCCCATCGCCAAGATTACCGATCAATATATTCGTTATATCGAACTGATGAAAAGCCTCGATATCGATCTGGCCGGGGATTTTCTGGTCATGGCCGCAACGCTCATGCAGATCAAATCGGCCATGCTGCTGCCGAAAGCTGATACCGATGCGTATCAGAACGACGACCTAACGGATCCTCGCACGGAACTCGTTCGGCAACTCCTCGAATATAAGAAATTCAAAGACGCCGCCAACCTGTTGGACGCCGCGGCCGGCGAGCAGCGGGAACGCTATCCGCGACCCGGTACGATTGTCGAGCGTTTGAAGCCGGACGCGGAACCCGAGCTTGACATTGAGCAGGTGAATGTATGGGACCTGCTTGAAGCGTTCGATACGATCTGTAAGGCGATTGGCACCGTTGGCGTCCTGGACCATATCAAAGACGATACACCGATTGATCTCTATCAAATAGAGATACTACACCGTTTGCAGACCGAAGGTCCGATGATCTTCGAGCGTATCTTTGAGACCCGGAGTTCCCGCGTGGTGATGGTCGGCTTGTTCCTGGCTCTTTTGGAATTAATCCGGGAGAAGTTGATCTGGGTCGAGCAACCGGCCAACGGGGCGATCTACCTGCGTTCTTTAACGGAGGAACCGGCCGAGCAGGCCGTTCAGAAGGCCATCCTGGCCGCGGTAACCGGTGGCGACGAATCCGCCCAGGCATCGCCGCCGATTCCCATTTCCGAGGTCCCGCCGAAAGACAAGACACATGTTTTGTTCGATGCCCAGGGGCAATCTGCCATACCGATCGTTGAGCTGTCGCCGGACAGGAAATCGACGGCACCCTCCCGGGAGCAGCCCGCGCAGCCCGCCCAAGACTCCGAAAACCAGACAACGAATCAATAATCTCATCCTGAATCCACCCGCGGATTTTGTTTTCATATCTTTTATCTTATACTTTAATTGGTGGGATGCAAAGATTATGGGGCGATGCACGGCGTCGAATAAGGCTTTGGGGTACGAGCCGTCCCTGGCGGGAAAGAACGAAAGCGAGCCTAATAATGCCGAGCGGAGGGCAATAGCGTGATTTTCCCATTAACCTCCTCGTCGTTTATGTCGATGAAATGAGTTGATGGAATCGCTGCGCTTCCGGAGGAAGATCCTGGTTATGAACGTGATCTTCACGACAGAATATCTAAAACGAAGCTTTCGGTTCGGTGCCGTGAGCGACATGATGGAAGGCTCGCGGAATCAAAAGACGTGATGATGTTTCGCAAACGAACAAAAGTTAAATGTCGAGCTAAAAATCGAACGTCCCGAAGAGGAATCAGCCTGATAGAGGCGATGCTGGCGATATCGATTTTAGCGATTGTCGTGCTTGGAACGGCGTCCTTCTCCTTTTACACCTCGGGTCAGGTCGGCCTGGGCAAACAGTATCGGGCCGCTGTTCAACTGGCCGGTCAGACGTTAGAGCAGCTCAAAGCGGACAATGAAATAGGGATGGATATCGAGGATGGAGAAACAAGCGAGGAGGTCTCTTCCGGAGATTTGTCCTATACCCGAACGACGGTGATCGAGGATGACGGATTGTGCAAAAAAGTCACCGTCACGGTCAGTTGGAGCCGAAAGGGAAAGGATCGCAGCGTCAGCCTGGTCTCTTTGTTGGTGGAAAAATGAATCGCGCGAGAGCCAAAAAACAAGGCGGATTTTCCTTAATCGAAGTCGTTCTTGCGATGGGGATATCATCGATCGTCCTTTTAGCAGTAGGTTTAGTGCTGGCGGCCAGTCAGACCCGGTGGAATAACACCTGGGGAAAGGTGAATCTACAACAGGACGGTTCCTATGTGATGCTTGAATTGAGTCATGCCATCAAAGAGGCCGTTTCCGCAACAGTGGAGGACGGCGGTCAAGTCATCCAAATATACGATACAGACGGCCATTGGGTGAAATACACCTTCGAGTCCGAAACCAACACGCTCAAATATAAGATCGAAGATCAAAGCACTCAGACTTTAATCGACGGTTATGTCGAAGATTTGAGTTTTACCGTGGAAAATAATAAGGTTGGAATCGACCTTATCCTGAAAGAAGACGGTCAGGAAGTGCATCTTGATTCAACAGTCCACATGCGAAATTACGGACTCTAAGGGGAGATGAATGAGAATTTTGAAAAGATCGGAAAAGGGAGCGGTCCTTCCTATTGTCGTGATTGCCAGTTGTGTCTTTATTCTCCTGGGCGTTTCCATGCTCAAACTGGCCGAGTCCGAGATGGTCTTAACACATAAATCGATTAAGGACACACAGGCCTTTCACTTAGCCGAAGCAGGCGTCGCGGAATACATCGCAAACGCTTACGATGGACACACGGAGGATATTGATATCACGTCGTTGGGAGAAGGAACCTATGAGGTGGATACGTATTTCGACGCATCCCCCACGTACGTGATTTCAACCGGGGTCATCGGAAATGTGCAAAAACGAATCAAGGTGGAAGTCTCTTTCCTGAGCCCTCCGTACGAGCACGCCATCTATGGTTGTAATGCTTCCGGGCAGGAGTGGACACTGGATTTACGAGGATTAGGTGCTTCCGACAGCGGCGGTTCGGGTGGCGGCCGGGGTGGCTGGGGAGCCGGCTGGGGCTGGGGCTGGGGACGCGGCGGCGGCGGGAGCAGCGGAAGCAGTGAAGATGACCAAGATATCATTAATGGAGATCTCTACATCGATGGCAATGTCGCCCTGTATGGAGACAGCAATATTAATGCGGCGCCGGATCCGAATCCTCACGGGCTTAACGGCGACGTCATCGCCACTGGAGATGTGGACCTCTACGATGATGCGTCGATTTCCGGCGAGATTCAGGAGGGAGCGGAAAAGCGCGACGTCCCCGACTTGACCGACATGGAATACGAGGTAAACAACACCCATAATGTGAGTCAGATCTTTTCAGAAGAAGGCGTAAGCCGGGGCCGCCTTTCGCGGGATCATGAATTGTACGATGTCATCGCAAAGAATCCGTCTGATCGGTCCTCGGAGTGTTCCTCGACGACGGGGGATGATTACTTTCTTGAGCCGGCGCGCATTACCGGGGGCGGGGACGAAACCAGTGCAACGACACCTTTGAATCTGGGGAACGACAGGGTTTACTATATCGATGGCAACGTCTGGATTCATAGCAAATCCACGTATGGATTCCTGCTCGATGGGAATGTGACCATTGTCGCAACGGGGGACATCTATGTTTGTGATAACACCAAGTATGCCGATGACGAGAGTTTGTTGGGCCTGGTAGCCCTTGGTGGATATGACGCCGACGGGCAACTGACCAGCGGCGGCAACATCTATTTCGGTGATCCGCGTTACGGGACGATGTACACCGTTTCGGCGCTGATGTTCGCCGGGAATGATTTCTTGTACAACACGGACTCGGTCACCGGGCAAGCGGGAGAGCCGGAGACCGGTTTCAGTGTGTACGGGAATTTCGCCGCGATGAATCAAGTCTCCATTCGCCGGGATTGGTATGATACTGATGGAGGGAACGGAAATGGAAATGGCTACGGCTACGGGCGCGGACGCGGGAATGGGAATGGGAACAATTCGGAAGCAAGACCTGCATATTACGATCCCGATACGGGTCAGTGGATCGATCTGGAGGATGGTTCTGCGCTCTCGTCGAGCGAAATTGACAGCCTCCGGCATTATCAGATGAAGGTGGACTATGACGCGCGGGTTCGCGATATAGGCACACAGCCGCCGGGTTTGCCCAAAGGCGCGGGAACGATCTTCAATGGAATCACACGCTGGGAAGAGTTAGCCGCGGATGAAGATAGTTAATCCCCCCACAAAGGAACCTCACAAAACACATCAAAATAGTCGAGTATTCACTTGACAAGCCTTGTGCCTTTTTCTTATAATATACGTGTTGCGAGTGCAGGTCGGCGGTTTCGCCCAAGCGCTAGCCGCGGTACAGCGCACGAAGGCACATCGCAACAGGGAGGCAGGCCCGACATCATATTTTAACCATTGCCTGTGCCTCCCTTTTTTTGTAAGTTCTGCAAAATTGAAGGTTCGGCATATATTATTTTAGAAAATCTCTTTTCTTTTCTGTACAATTCCGGAAACTCCAGCAAACCCTTATTTTTAAGGAGATCCGATATGCGAGTGACGGAATTCCTGGACCAATCAGCCGTTCCTTACAAAATCAGCGAACACCCGCCCACGTTCACGGCGCAACAAATGGCGGCGGTCGAGCACGAGCCGGGCCGGTACGTGGCCAAACCGGTGATCGTCAAGGCCGACGGCGAGTTCCTGATGTGCGTGCTTTCAGCGTGCTACAAAATCGATCTGGGTGCGCTGAAGGACCAACTCGGCGCGCGGGCGGTCGAATTAGCCGACGAGAAGGAGATCGGAGAAATATTCTCCGATTGCGAGCTCGGCGCCGAGCCGCCCTTCGGCAACTTGTACGATCTGCCCACGCTGATGGACGAGGCCCTGGAAGCGGATGAGCACATCACGTTCCAGGCCGGAACGCACGACAAGGCGATTCGGATGAGTATGGACGATTACCAGAGGCTGGTCCAGCCCAAGGTACTCGAATTCAGCTATCACATGACCTCGTGATTGACACCCAACCGCCGGGAGAGATTCAACCCTTTCGGTTTGCGGCCGGGCAGGTTTTTATGGAATTCTCAAGATTTTTCCGGCAAGGGCGACGGATTTGCCGGCCGGCGCGGGAAGTGACTATAGAGACGTGTGGTTAACCAACGTTCGTTATATTTAGATCCAAGCGATTAGCGAATGGACGCGGATTCCGAGATGTTTGCGGTGTACGCCGCGCAAAAAGGCAGCGAGTGGGCGTGGCGGCGGTTGTTCGAGTGGCACTTCGACGGAGTGTACCGGTTCTGCGTTGCCCTGGCGGGTGGCCGGACCGATGTGGCCGAAGAAGTGACCCAGCAGGTCTTCGTCGTTGCGTCTCAGCGCATCCATCGTTTCGATCCCCGCCGGGCGGGCTTTCGAGCGTGGCTGTTAGGGATTGCGAAGAACCGCCATATGACGATCCGGACCCGCGAACAGGTCAAAGAACGACACGAGGAATCCTCGGCCAAGGAACATTCTGAAGCGTTCGCGCGGGAAGGACCTGATTTGCAGGTGCATGAAACGCTCGCCCGATTGCCCTACCGTTATCGCGTCGTGCTCGAAGCGAAATACCTTCGGGGTCTGAGCCTGAAGGAAATTTCCTCGAACAACGGGGCGAGTATCGATGCGGTTGAATCGCTGCTCCGGCGGGCGCGGGCCGACTTTGCCCGTGTGTACGAACAGATACGATCTTTGGAGTGATGTATTGTGTGAGGTAATAATATGGAAGATAAGGACGTAGATGTCCAACTCAATCAACATTTGTCGGGCGATCCGCCGCGAGAGGCGTTCAGACAAGAAGCACTCCGTGACTCGACGGCCTCTTTTATTCGCATTCATCGGCGACGTTCCGCCCGGCGGAGGGCGGAATGTGCCGTTGCCGCCGTTCTGATTGCCGGTATTGCATTTCTTGGCGGTCGCCTGTCGGCGCCACCTCCATTGCCCGGGAACGTGGACATCGCGTCGCAGGCGGCCGCCGAGTCTGAAGGGGTCGCCGTACCGGGTGAATTGCTCGAATGGCTGGATGTGGCCCGTTTGTTCGGACGGTTGGGGATGCAAGACCGCATGGCGCGCGCCGTCGAGCACGCGGGCAAACTAATGCCCGTTGATATAATTACTTCGGAGCATCGGTCGGGACAAGTATTTGCCGAACACCAAAAAGAACATACGGAGTCGATGAGCATTCCGAGCCCGCCCCCGTCGGCCGAAAGCATAAGTCAAATTCTCGCGCAGTCTTTAGGAGATTGAAAAATGAAAACCGAACGAATCAAAAAATTAGTGTGTGTTCTTAGCCTGGGCTTGCCGCTGGTTTTCGGAGCGGTTGCAGCGCCTTCAACCGAGACACCCAGCGTTTGGGATCGCGTTCAAAATGTGGACGATCCGGAGCTTGGAGAGCTGATTCGAGTAGCCTTAGAAAACAAGTCGAAGCTCCACAGGTTAGACCAGAGGGAAACCATGGAACTTATCCGCAAGGTGACACTCAGCTATACACAGATCAAGCTGTTCGATCAGCAGATCGCTGAGGTCTCCCGCAAGATCGAAGCGAACACGGGACCTGCCGAAATGCGTTACGATCTGACGCTGGCGAGGGCAGAACTTGAAGCGAAGCTCAAGACCGAACTTGTAAATCTGAGGGAGGTCATGGGTATCATCCCCAAACATGCATTCGATAAGAAACCGATACAGAGCCTAAGTTCCTGGGTATTCCTGCGCGTGCTCGATCAGGGTGTGTATGTGCTCGATGCCTTGCAGCCATTCCAGGATTACTGGGGCAGACAGCGATACAAGTCATCAGGATTGCAGTCCGAGAAAGAGGCGTTGGACTACGTTCGGGAGAAATTGAAGGATCCTAACAACGTTCCCATTCGAATTGATTTTTATCATATGGCTAAGATGAGCAATGCGGCTAAAAGCCTGCGCGGCAAAGTTGTCTCGCTGATAAGAGAGGCCAACTGCCAGATGGAGGCCGAGGTTAGTATGAAACTGATCGATTGGATCACCTCGGGTAAATCCAAGTTCTTTATCCGAAATGGCACAATAAGTACATTGCATGCAGGTGGTGGAGCGCTGATGCGACCCGACGGGGCCTCCAGATCCATCGCCACGGGTGTTGTTGAACCGAACGATCTCGATCAGCACATTCTTTGTCGCCTCATGCATCCAAGTAATGTCCCACTGAAGATCTGGATAGAGCATGATGAGACAAGTTCCAAGCTGGCAAGGCACACAGCAGACAGGGTAAGGGCTATTGCCAAGGATCTGGGCATCAGTGAGGTGGTGGAGGTCGAGAGAATCCTCGTTGAGGCGGTTCCTGAAACCGCCTTTCTGGGTCGGTGGCAGGCCATGACAAAAGGCGAGGTCCAGACAATTGATATCCAGCCCACAGGTGCATGTGTGTTCGTGCTGAGCTCTGGATCGAAACCGATCAGGGGCGGAATGAGTGTGCTGGCCACGTGGTTCCTGACTCCTAAAGAAATATATATGGACATCAAAGACAAAGGCAATGCATACAATGTCTATCGTGGACACCTCGACAAGGAAGGCAATCTCGTCGTCGCGAGTATAGAGATTTACCCCAAAGGCAATTTTTCCTTCGCAGTCCAGCATCCGACGGTTTTCAAGAAGGTGTTTTAGGAGTGGCTCCTGACGGCGCTTACGATATCTCTGAAAATGCCGATGATGACAAACAGTCAAGGAAAAAGCACTAAATTTGGATTTCCCCGGTAGTGCATGACAAATGAATTGTGTTTCGATAGGATGGGGTCGGGTATATGAAGGTAATCATCTTTCAGCGATGCGTGATGGGCCTGGCGGTGCTACTGGCGTGCCAGGGCATAGTAGAGGGATACCCCGTGGGGCCGGCGGTGAGCTTGCAGAAGCTGACCGAAGAGGCAGACATCATCTTCAAAGGCACCGTCATCTCCGGCGAACCCGTGCAGGATAAGTGGTTCAAGGCCTACCGGGGCTTTCACGCCCGGCAAACGCAGTTCAATGTCGTCTCTGTTATTAAGGGCGAATGGTCCGGCGACAAGCTAATGTTCCGCCACTACGACAGAAACCCGCAGCCGGAGGGCTTCATGTTCCAGCCGCAATACTACCATTTCGAGATCGGTAGGACCTACCTCGTTTTCGGCAAGAGGAGCGGAGCCGCTGGTATCTTTCGCCAGCTCTGGCTGCACCACAAGACCAAGGAGGACCAGGGTGTCCTGTTGTGCGCCGATAGCAAACCATTAGCCTCAAAGACAGTCAAGGAGGCCTTGTGGACCGAGCTGACCGCCATGTTGACAAGCTCCAGGGCCGGCGACGTCACCTATGCTATTCGCCAGGTTGACCAAATGAGTGGCGGCCGGGGAAGATTTGACGACCTGTCAGACTTCGACCGCAAAGACGTATTGGAGGCCGTGCGGGGATTCATAAACAGTCACGAGTCAAAGATCGCCAGGGCGGCCATCGCCCTGGTGGGTTCGCACAATCCGCACATGTCTGACGAGCGGACGCTTTTCTGGTTGGCCACTGTGGGAGACGCCGAGGCGCCCGGCATCGGCAAGATGAACCCGAAGATGAAGAATATCGGTGGGGAACTGTACTGGAAAGACCTTGTCGTGCTGGCGAATAGCAAGGCGCCCGATGAAACACGAGCGATGGCGATCCGCGCGTTGGGGCTGGTACGCGAACCGTCACTCTGGAAATCCATCGAGCAATGGACGACCGACCCCGCCCCGGCTATCCGCGGATCGGCCGCCTTACTGCTGGCGGATTTCCCTGGTGCAAAAACATGCGGGCTTCTGACAGCTCTGGCCGGGGATGCCGCGCCGGAAGTTCGCGCGTGTGTGGCTCGTGCGGTTGGCTTTGGGCGGAAGGCAGAGATGGTCGATGTCCTATCGAAACTCCTTATGGACGAGGAGTTCGACGTCCGCCGGGCGGCGGCAATGAGCTTGCTGTCATTCTCGCCAAAGAACGAGGCCATCAGCGAGATTTTCCATGCGAATATCGAGAATGAGGAGTTCGAGCCGCTCTTCCTCATTACTCTTGCCCGTGAGAATCCGGCGGATTACCTTGACGCCTTGGCCAAGGCCGTAGAGGAGAAGACCGAACCAAAGAACTTTTGGGGAGGGCAGATACCGGCGTTCACTGCATGGGAAATCCTCTTCAGATACCTTCAGGCCCAGCCGGCCGACGAGATTCGCTCTGGGGAGTTCAACCGTTATCTCGACGCCATGGAGAAGGTGGGCAACTATTCTTCCTCGGAGCCGCGTGACATCTACGCCTTCTACGTCCAGCGTGGTATGACTGAGCGGGCGAAGAGGTACCGACAAGAAGCGAACAGGTCAGCCTCGTACGATCTCGACTATTATTTCAAGAAGGTAGATCAGAACCCGTCTCTGTACAAGCGGTAGTAGAAACAGGTTCGGTAGTGCTAAGAGCCTATCCGAATTCATGTATGCTGCCATCTGTCATGCTGAACGCAGTGAAGCATCTGCGACGTAATTTATGTTCACGATCCAGATTCTTCGGCTACGCCTCAGAATGACAAACGGCAAAGGTTATTCAGATAGGTTCTAAGTATTTTAACCGAGTTCCTCATCAATCCAGGCGAGCAACTCTTTCAGGTCATCGAGAGTGATGTCACCCATATGAGCGATTCTGAACGTTTGCTCTTTGAGCTTGCCGTAGCCGTTGCCGAAGATCGTATTGTGCTTGGCCTGTATAGCCGCGATGGTCTCGGCCACGTTGTCATAATTTCATTCCCAGCAAAATACTTTCATCGTTGAAGTTGAAGCATTTCGTCCAGGACTTTTTGATATTCGGGATTGTCTGGTTCTTTCTCTACGGCCTTGCGGGCCAGAAGAAGGGCCAGAGGAAGGAGTCTGTCCCGATATTTCGCGGGCCCAGCGAGGATGGCCTGGGTGCGAGCGATACAGCCGGCGGCCTCGTACGGCGTGCATTGGAAGGCGCGGTCCAACTCCTCTAAAAAATGTGGAGATCGGCTATCTTCGATCCATAAAGCCGCGTCAGTTCGCCGTAAGTGGCTGTCGATGTAGTTCGGATCGGCGGCGACGCCCCGACTGTAGTATTCAATTAATTCGCGACAATGTTCCTCGATGGTCCGGCCGTCCCCGAGAGCCAGAGCGGTCGGTTGATTCGGATCCAGTTCGGCCAACCAAATCTCAATGTGCGGCGGGCCCGTCACGATGGCCATTTTGGAGCGGTCCGGCGACCAGGTCGCCGACATGATGTGGCCGTCCAGCATTCGGCGTGCTTGGCCTGTTTGGATATCAAGAATCCATAGCCCCATTCTGCATGTGGGATAACCACCAATGCTCAACTCCCGACTATCCGGGCTCCAATTGAATATAAGGCCAGTGGCCGGAAAGGGTGGTGCAAGCCATTGCGAAATAACCTTTCCTTTAAGCATATCCCGGACACGCAACCAACGGAAGTCAGCTTCGGCTAAGTATCGACCATCGGGCGATATTAAAGAGGAAAAACCTGAAGGCTCAATAATGGTTGCATGTATCGGATTATCCTCTTCTACTTGAGCAGAAAGCAACGCGCGGCCTGAATGATAGTAGATTAGTTTCGAATCATCACTCCATTTGGGTCCGGAGCCTTCCGCAATCCGTCGCAGCTCGCCGCTGGCTATATCGATCAGCCAGACTTCTTCAGTAGTATTCAGCCGCCCACCTGTTCTTCTTCGCTCTGATGTGGGAATATGTCCCATTAAGGTAACGGCATCCATTGCTAAGCTCTGACGGTCTCGAACGAACGCAATAGTGCGCCCGTCCGGAGACCATTGCGGGTTTTTACCTGGAGCTGTCAGGATTTCGGTTGTATCAGCCTTTACGTTATAAATCGCAACAGCACTGGCCCAGTGTGTGCCTGCACTATAGACTATTTTTGTCCCATCCGGGGACCAGCTCGAATTAAAACCTTCTTCTATGATGCGTCTGGAATACTGGTTCAACTGTATATAGAAATCTGTAGCTTCCCGCATAGCCCATAATGGGGCACTTAGCGTTTGCTTCGGCGGAATTTGCCAGGACATCTGCGGCGCAAGAGTCCAGAATGTGTATCCGGCCACGATGAAGTTAAAAAATTCTTTTGTATTCCAGTCTCCCACACTCGGCATAAAAGGACTGTATTCAAGAGCCACTCCTGGCTGATTGATTAAGTTCTCGTAGCATTGTCGTGCTTGCTCATACTGACCGCATGCGATCATGAGTGAGAAGACAATCCCATCATAATGAAGATTATTCGGATCAAGTTTTGCCGCCTGCTGCGCATCTGCTAAAGCGCTGGCATGCCGACCCATACGTACGTAAGTCTCACTACGATGGTTGTACAATACCGGATCGTCCGGAACCAGTAAGACAGCTTCATTGTGATCTGCTATGGCTTCATCTAATCGGCCCTGCTCTCGACGAGCTATAGCTCTGAGAAGGTAGCCGGTGGAATCGCCACGGCGAACCACGATCATCTGTGAAGCATCCTCTATCATCTTAGGATAGTCACTCTGTGAGTAGTAGATATATGCCCGTGCTCTGAGTGAGTCATAATGACTGACGTCGATCTTCAATGCCCTGCTTAAATGCTCGAGCCTCTTGCGTACATCATATGACGCCCTTGCCTGAAGGAAGAAATAATCAGCAGTATCGGCAATAAGTCGCTCTGCCTGTTCGTTGTGGTATTGACGTTTGGCCTGATATTCCTTGGTCCTGTCGGGTGCCCAGGGATCTTCATCATAGTAGATATTTGCGAGTAGAAAATGAGCCTGACCGGCGATCGCATCCGGTTCATTAAGTAGATCTTCCAGTTCGGCAGCAGCTTCTTCGACCTGGTTCTGTCTCAATAAGATTTTCGCCTGAAGCAGCTTTGCACGTCTTTTCACGTGACGGCTGTTCAGAAGCGGTCTGATTATTGCATGTGCCTGCTCGTACCTGTTGTTGCCTGCGAGAGTCTCTGCCTGGACCAGAACATTCTGATGCTCCAGCGACTCGGCGTATTTGTTTTGTCTTGAAGATCTAATAGACATAATGGCTATGAGCAGTCCGGCAACCAAAATCAGGGCTATCATTCCCAACACGACAAGAGTCTGTCTATGACGACGGATGAATTTTCTGGTTTGATAGACAGTACCCGGCGGGGCGGCGCTGACGGGCTGATTGCTTAGGTAGTTACGGATATCTATAGCCAGAGCTTCAATTGTGCTATAGCGTCGTGTTCGGTCTTTCTCTAATGCTTTAAGTGCTATCCAATCCAGGTCGCTTCGAAGCTTTCGCTTCAGCGTCTGCAAATCGCTTCGACGTTTTTGAGCCAGCACGATTGATTCTTCTAATGATGTCTTGATAAGTCTCGTACTTGGGGTTTCAGGATCCTGCTCGCAGATAATTTTGCGGATACGCTCTGCCCCTCCCTGGTTGAAAGCTCTGGGATCGAAGGGTAAAACACCAACCAGGAGCTCGTATAGCACTAATCCAAGCGAGTAAACATCCGTTCGAGTGTCAATGTCCAGATTATCAGGATCGACCTGTTCCGGACTCATATATTGCGGGGTTCCCACAAACTGTCCCTGCTGAGTGTGGAAAGTCCTCTCAGTCAGCGGCAAACTGAGAGCTCTAGCCAGACCAAAATCAATAACTTTGGGTACTGCTTCGTCGTCTTCGCAAGTAACAAGTATATTGGATGGTTTTATATCGCGATGTATAATTCCCTTTTGATGAGCATACTGGATGGCCTCACAAACATGCAGAAATAAAGACAATCTTTCTTCGAGAGTCAGTCTGTGATTGTCGCTATACTCTGTAATAGGAATTCCTTTAACATGTTCCATCACAAAGTACGGTCTGCCGTTTTGCGTCAATCCGGCATCGTGAATATGGGCCACGTGTGGATGTTCTAACAGGGCCAGAGCCTGCTGTTCCATCTCGAAACGAGCGATGACTGCCTTAGAATCCATACCCGGTTTGATGATCTTTAAGGCGAACTGTCGTTTAAATGGATGTTGCTGCTCTGCAAGATAGACCATGCCCATACCGCCTTCACCGAGCACGGAGAGCAGCTTGTAACGACCTATCCAACTACCGGGCTGTTCCAATGCCCCATCTGTGGGAATTGCAGAAATTGGGAATTCTTGGAATTTCGGATCTTGTTTTCCAGAACTTTTATCCTGATTCGTGTCGGTTTTATGCTTATCTGGCAAAGGCTGCTGGGCGGATTGAGAATTGTCAATGTGCTCGTCAGCAACAGAAAGAAGTTCAGCCACTTGTCTGAGTTTCACACCGAATATGCGTATCTTTCTCATTTGTTTGCGGTATTCTAATATCTACTCTCATAATGTAGACAGGTCGCCCATATTAATATACCGAAGTTACTTACCATCCTGCGCTATATTTGGAAAATATCTCTTGATTTCTTCAAGTTCTTCGCGTACCTGTTCATCAGAAGCCACAAGGTCACGCA
>Ga0180431_10002882_pt1 | contig 22588 bp, 32 predicted proteins | sample SS_ome_11_FD_132459 | JGI IMG/M metagenome (GOLD analysis project Ga0180431, IMG submission 132459) | Hypersaline lake sediment archaeal communities from the Salton Sea, California, USA - SS_1_MS_1 metaG | ecosystem: Environmental > Aquatic > Non-marine Saline and Alkaline > Hypersaline >...
ACCATTCCCTGAGTTGGCTCTTTATCGCCCGCATAAAGAAGAAGAACGAGCTATTCAAGTCCTGTCGAGCAGTATATTCATCGCGTTTATTGACAACATCCATACGGCGATGACTTCTCAGATTGGAAGAAAAAAGGGTGGTATCAATAGCACCAAGCAAGAACGCCTTGAGTCCTTGGGCGTTGAGTTTGACCCCATTCCTGAATCTATTCGTAAAGAAATCTACAACGGTAAATATCGGCGCAGGTCAGCAATGATGCGGTACAGTAGCACAGGTAAAGCTGATGGCCCTATGCTGAACCCATGCAGCGAAATGGACCTCTAAAATCAAGTGAAAGCAGCCATCGAGTAGAATGGCTGCATGAACGAATCCAAAGTCAAATCCAATAAGCTACCGGCTATCACCATCAAGACCCTATGGTTCCTTGAGGACACCGAGAACGCGGTGCCTGAACTGCTGTGCGCATGGGATGAATACAGCATCGACGAGAACCCTCAAGGCTACGAAGACGATATGAAGGCGGCTCACGGGTGTCGTGGCAACGGTGGCGAATATCGCTACATCGAACTCAAGGTCGATAACAACAAGATTCTTGGCGCTTTCAAACCCGCCAAGGTCAAAGCTGATGTTGGACTCAAGCTCAAGCGGCTTGACGAAGACAGACGCGACGGCCTCGACCAACTCAGCGACGCTCTCTATGGACGCGAGGCGAAGCCCTCCGACTACCTCGGCGGCTCGGACGCGCAGATACTCAAGGACGCTGCGCTAGAGATCCAGAACCTCCGTACCAGCGGACCCATCAAAACCAAGACGGTCAAAACTGAACATTACACGCAATGCCGTCGCTCGATGTCGTGGGCGGGGCAGTGCAAGAGTACCGACATCAACGCGGAAGGCTTCTGCGAGAAGCATGCCAACGATACTTGTCATTGTGGAAAGAGAGCGACCAAAGAATGCGGCCACTGCGGTCAGTTCGTTTGCGGCGCTCCTCTCTGCGATGATTGCAGATGCACAGTGGGAGGCCACTGGTAATGGACGAGCGACTCGGAAAATTGATCAAAGCAAGCGAAGCAATAAAAGAACTTCTCGCTGCTGTTGCTTTCGAGGTCCAAGAAAAATGCGCGCACGAAGAATGCTACGAATGCGAATATGAACCAGATAACTATGGACACAGACATCGACCACCCAGACGCATATGTCTCGAATGCAGACTCGTAGAAGAAGGCTGGGGCTGCGGATACAAGCTGCTCGAAAACAGCAAGGTACTCGAAGTCATCGAGCGACGCGAAATGTTCAAAATGCAAATACCAGGTAGAGCAGGAATACCAAGAAAGAACTGACATGGACAAGAACAACGGAACAGGAATGCAACAGCCCCTCTCGCCCGATGCTCCACCAAGGGTATGCACATGCGGAAACACGCAGTTCAAACGAACACCCTTCCGCAGGGAAGATATCTACCGATGCACGGAATGCGGACAAGATTGGCAAAGCCGACACCCTGACTGCAAGTAAAACGCGGAGCAGGAATACCAGGAAAGAACTGACATGGCGCTAAACTCCTACTATTTCCACATAGAAGAATCCGAGACGATCAATCGAGTCGAAGCATGTGTTTCGAGTTTCGAGAAAGCGGGCTGCCCGTTCAAGTACCGCTTCAGTGGGCGGTTGTCTATGTTGCTGCATAAAGACCCACCAAAATCTCATGCTGTGGGAAACATCTCTGGAACGCCCATCTTTCAGTCTCCCCTCGCAACCGGCGAAGAAGCGATTTATCCCATCATCGAAAAATGGTTCCGCGAAACCGTCGTGCCGTGGGCAAGAGAAAATGGCTTAGGCTGCTACCCGCCTGAGCTTTGTGGTCAAGTTTGACAATACTCTGTCTTTGGAACGAATCGGATGTGGAACAAGAAGAAATTCTCCGACCCCACCGAAGCATATATCGAATGCATGGAATCGCTGGCAGAAGTAGTAGAAGCACGGAGCAGGAAAAGTTAGAACGACCGCAACGCACCGCAACATTTCGCGATGACCGCAACAAAAACCTGGCGTTTTTAAGGAGTAAACATGAGCGACCCGATGACACAAGCCAAGCTACGAGAGGCCGAGATGAAGGCCAAGGACGACGCTCTCGCCAGCTACAAGCTCCTGCTCGAAGGCGTCGAGCGAGACTACCGACAGATGGAGGAAATCTGCAACCAGATTCTCGCCGAGTTCGGAGAGATCCTGCCCGATGACATCGGAGTCCAAGTCGCCAAAAGCCTCTCAGCCGAACTCAAATCGTCGGCTGACTACATCGAAGCATTCCTCGCGGGCGACCTCGATAAGGCTGCCCTCATCAGAGAAGCTACAGGATGAAGCCAAGCCAGGTCCATAAGGTACCATCATGAGAAGTAAATCAAAATCGCGCAAAGAAAGAAAAAACGACCGAGACGAAGAACTCGACGAGCTTATCGAAGACCTGCCCAGACAAGCTCCCTCGGAAGAGGACAAGTTCAATGATACCTGTGATGAGCATGAGTGCGAACGAGACGCGCAGCCCCTCCACATGAACCGTCCCGTCGAAATCTGGTCCCTCCACAAGATGCACGGAGACAACGGACAGAAGATTAAGACGTTCTACTGCCAGGATGGTGAAGTCACAGAGACCGGAGCCTTTATCGGGAAAATGTTCAGAAAAACACGCTTCGGACTCTCAAAATACCTCAGCGTCGTCGTGAAGATGCCAGAAGGCTCGTATCTCAAGTTCGAGGGCGTCCTGAGCTACAGAGAATACCTCAAGCTTCCAGAGGAAGACCAAACACCGATGCTCCCATACATCGATTAACGCCATGACAGTCACAGTCGTAAACCTGAGAAAAGAAGCCTACGATGTCTACATTGGGAGGCCTGGCAAAGGACAGCACGATGCGCCCTTCGGAAACCCCTTCATCGTCGGCAGAGATGGAGAACGAGGCGAATGCGCCAAGCTCTTTCGAGACTGGTTTCACTCGGATGACCCAAAAGCCAAAGCTATGCGAAAACGCGCACGGGAAACAATAAAACCAGACGACAAGCTCGGATGTTTCTGCAAACCCAAAGACTGTCACGGAGATGTCATCGCCGAATACATCAACAGCCTCAATGAGAAGAAACAAACAAGTGAAACAAATACAGAGTAGAATGATGCAATGAAAAAATCTAAGAAGAGTTTCTACTATTTCTTGACAGGTCTCGTCATCGGACTGCCCATCGGAGCCATCGGAGCCGCGTTCCTGCCAATGCTGTTCTAGAGAAGACACATGCTCAATGAGAACTGGAAAAAGAAAATAGGCATCGGAGAACCCGTCCGATACTGGCAAGCCGCAAGCTTCGGACTCGCTACCCTCGTCCTCTTTGTCGTGTTCGCCAGCGTCCTCATGCACCAGAACCGTATCGATGATGTCCCAGAGTTCGCTCTTGGATACTTCGTCGGTATCATTGGACTCCACCTGCTCCTCTGCGTCATTGATGCTGAACGGCGATTGCAACCCCTCGAAGATAAAATTTGCGCAACAACTAAAATTCTCGCGCAAAAGCTCAAAGTACAAGAAGAACCAGAACCCGACCCGACTATCATGGACGACGCAATGGCAGTCATCCAGTACGATATCGAAATGGCTATGGAAGACCCAAAACAAACAGACTACCTGACAAAAAGGCTCGTACCACACCACGAACACAAAGTCATCGAAGAAACACTACAATCCATCAAAGCACACTCAGCCCTCAGAGGCATGATGCCGCCCACTCTCAGCAAACCACTGCCAATGTCCACCAGAGAGTTTGCCAGAGAAGCAACGGACAGAAAAGATTGAAGAATGACCACCAGAGCAGAACAACTCGAAGAGATACAGGCCACACAGCAACATAGGCTTGATATACAGAAGCAGACTCTCGAACACATCGAAAAGATTAAGAGAGTCACGAAGACATGGGATACGATCAGCCTCTTCGTGGCCGTTTTCGTGGGATGGATGCTCCGAGAACTCATCGTCCATGAACCCCAAACATGGGCGTGGGCAGGAACAGCCGTAGGGTGCCTGTTCATCATCGTCGTTCAAGTCCTCAACCAACGAAGGCTCAAAGAAGTATGCGAAATGTTTCACTGCGTCTTCCTGCCAGAAGAACAGAAAGAATGACCCCAGAAAGGCTCATCTCGTTGCTGCTGTTCATTCAAGGCGTCGGAGTCGTCACGGCGATGTTCTCAGGCGTCGTGGTCTGCTCTGTCGCCCTGCTCATGATGAATAAAGAACCAAAGAACAAATGATAGAAAATCTCAATCCATTTCTTGCGTTTTTTATTTGTTTCCTGATTGCCCTGCCAGCGTGCCTTGGGCTCCGAGTTCTCGCTGAGATGTGGCGACCAGATATCGCGTTCCCCAAACGAGCAGAACCATACATTATCGTCATACAACCCCTCGTCGCTGCGATGCTCATGACAAAAGCAATGTGGGCCGTTGTAGGGCTTTGGATGCTCCTGCCGTTTCTCATGGCAATCTCAGCAACAATCACGAGTACAACAGAACAGGAAAAAGAAGAATGAGAACCAAGTCAATGCTCCACAAACGAATCCTCAGAGAACGCCAAGCCTCGTCGTTCGGACCTGTCAAAACAGAGAAGACGGCTGACGGCGGAGACCTGCGAAACTATACAGGGATTGAGTTCGTGTTGACTCACGGAGCCTCGCAAAACCAAATCGAAGAGTTCCCAAAGCTCGTTGAAAGGTCAGGGAAGCTGCTTAGGCAACAGCTTGTGGCAGAGGTCGAGACAGGCTATGACCCCATCTCTGGTAACTTCCGACTGTACCTGTACCCCGTCCTCGATACAGAGGCCGATGCAATCATCGAAGCATCGACGCAACTCTGGGAAGTCCAGAACGCTAAACGCATCGACCTGCCGCCAGGTTGCGAACCAAAGCCGCGTAGCGAGGTAAAAACAGCGAAATAGGCGTTCACTGTACGGGAAATAATAGATGCGCTCGAAACACAGATATTAGCGCGTCTTTGTTCCCCAACTGTTAACTTCTCCCAGGAAAAAGTTAATTACCAGGTTTTTGAAACTATGCTAACCGCGTTCTTAGATACCGTAACTAACCTCTCGCCCAAACCGTTCTTGGTTGGCGGGTATGTTCTTTTCTGTGTTGCATTCACTGTACGGGTCTTCCAGTCATGGCATCGCCATAAGTTTTCGCCTCGTCAATGGAACTTCCATGACAAGGTGGTCGTGAGCCTTGCCAGCGTCTTCAGCGTTCTGACCTTCTGTCTGCCCACTGTTTTCCTTCTCATCGAACTCTACGTCCGCAAACGGCGTCAGAAGATTGTTGCAAAGTTTCCTGGTAGCAAAGCTATCCGTGTTCCTGAAAAGTTTGAGTATGTTCTGTCTCCGTCAGGGGATGTCCGTGGTTCGTGTCCTTGGGCCATCGTGCCCGTGGGCGAGCTTGAGCAGCATGGCTTCTACGTTGAGCCTCCGTCAGACGAGCGCGACATTGGCAAGCCTGTGGCTGGCACTGAATCAGAGCGTCGAGCGACGGGTATGATGGACCCCGTTTATTTGGGACGATAACTAGGTATGCAAATCCGTGGAATACATATACGTGGAAAAAACGCTCTGAGAGACATTTCTCTAGAGTTCATGGACGATGAGTCTCGAATCCTACAACAATGCCTAATTCAGGGCTCTAATGGGTCTGGAAAGACATTCATTTTTGAATCGATAGCTCGTGGTTGGTCATCTTCGGTTTTGGAGCGTAGTTCTGCTGAGTGTGGTTTGATGGCGGACATGGTTCGTGTGGACTACGAGGTGCCTGGTGAGATAGCTAGTGTTCATATCCGTTCTGGTCGTCTGGAGCGTAGTAGTTCATTGGCGAAGGTATCTGATGTTGCTGTGACTGAATCGGGTGGTCATGTACGTCATGGCGTCATTTTCTATGATTTGAAACGACTTCGATTGGTTGAGCAGACATTGGATGGGGGTTCTACTCTTCCGACTGGGGTTCAATCGGTTCTACCTATTCTTCATGACTTGCATGTTCGTGATGTATCTGACAGTGTTGTGATGATAGATGATTGGGATTGTGGGTTAGATTCTTCTAGTCGCGCGGAATTTTATAAACATCTGGTCCGTCACACGCATTCGAAGAACAATCAGTTATTGTTGTCTTCTTGCACTGAACCGCCAGGTTACATTCCTGCGCGAAATGTAAAAAGACTCGAAGATGGGTGCAACGTCATCTCTGATGCTCTTGCACTGATAGGCAAAGTTCATAGTTGAGTATGTGGCTACAGAAATATATCCCCTTAAGGGGATATATTTTAGGCAGGTAACTATCGATTTGGTTTTGTTAGGCGTTGTGTATTCGGGCACCCTTCAAATCCTATGTGGCGCTGTTTGGTTATTTAGCACTGCGCGGGAAAGTTTATATCGTATGTGGCGAGTTGCACTGAACGGCTAGCACTGATTAGGGTTTGGTATGTGGTAGGCTGTCTAAGTTGTGGTATAGCTTTTGCTAGTTAGTTTGCTATGTGTTGAAGCGTTCTAATTCTCGTCGTCTGTCTTCATAGTATGTGTCAGCTTCATCTGACTTGTGGGCGATGATTTTCCAGGGTAGTCCCCAATGAAGGCGGAGTAGATTCTCAACGAGTCTTGATGTAGCACTGTTTCCGTCTTCGAATGGGCGGATGGCGAAGAGTTCGAGGCTGAGCTTCTTGCACTGATTGGCGAGTTCGCCTCCTTCCTCTTGAGAATACATCCCGTACTCGATGGTGTGAATGTTTTCCTTTTCAACTTTTACTGCGCGATTTATCCAGTTGCAGAGTAGTTCTGGGATGTCATATGGATTGGGTGCCTGGAAGTTACCGAAGGCTGAACGGTGCGTGTAGTCTTGTGTTCTGAGAACTCCGATGTCTGACGGATGTATGAGCGTTGCGTCTTCGGCGACGAGTCCGAGTTCGGCGATGGGGCGCATGATGTTTCGGTGGAGTCTTTTGAGCCATCCGATTGAGTTCTCGATTTGGAATCGGTTGGGGCACTCGACGAGGAGGTTCTCGTCTTCGGCGAGTTGCAGGACGAGCGTGATGGCGCGGAGATGACCTGCGACATATGGGTCGGAGTCTGTCTTGCCCAGAGTTTTTTCAATCTTTGACCTGTCCATCGGGATTCGGTCGAGCCGGTGGGTGTGATAGATGTAGGCTATCAGGGTTTCTTGGTCGGGTTCGGGAAAAGTTCTCATACGTGCAGTATCGACATATGCGTACATCCGGATGAATGGATGTAGCTTGGGCTACATCGCACGCCACCGAGCAAAAAGATGGGTGCATCGTTTGACGGCTTGCGGGTGAAGGCTTACACTTGTAAGATGGGTGCAAGGACGCTCGTCAGCGAGATGATGGGTGCAAACCCCCATGCGACGGCTGCAAATCTTGCAGTCAGTTCCATAAAACGTTTTACATGGCTCAGGCTGGCGAGTGAAGAAACGTTCGAGTGAAGAAAGGGTTGCGATAATGGCAAACGAAAACCGAGCCGGCGCAAGGAAGGGGCGTCGGCGCAGACCTATGGAGATTCGTATGCCAATCAAAAAAGGCGAGATCGATCGCGATACTTACTACGCGCACGCAAAGGAAGCGGACGCGCCAGCGAAGCAACGACCCGAATCGGTGGACGGACGGAATGGGGACAAGAAGAAGCTCCGCCGTCATCATTTGACGCGGGCTCAGATGGACAGCCTCATTGAGGGGATGAAGCAGAAAGAGCGGTGGCTCTGTCCTTTCAATCCTCCGAAGGCGTATTGGGGCCTTGTCGAGGCTCTCTATCAGTTGGGACCGAACAAGCGACATCTCTTTGGCGAGGTCTACGCGAAGATGCGTGAGATCATGTCGGAGGATGAGTACAAGGACGCCGCAGGGCGGACGGCCTGGGAGAAGTTCGAGGGCAAGTCAAACCGCTCTTCCACCACTGGGAAGGACGCTTTTGACCGCATCATGCAGAACATCCGTGTTCTTCAGCGTCTCGGAGGGGCGAATCCTTACGGGCTGAAGCTGGCCCAGGCGGGCGCTTGCATCAACGTCTATGGGACGAAGAGCAAGCCCTACGTTGAGCTTCGTATCGGTATTCGTTCAGGCGATGACGTTTCTCCTATCAATGAGGCTCGTGAGCGGAACTATCCGAAGAGCGTTTCGGCGGTCTCTTCGGGATTTATGCCTGGGGACGAAACGTATGTGGTTGACTGGTTGAGTCTCGATAAGTTGGCTGCGCCATCCTCTTTGGCGGATGTTGTGGCTGAAGCTGAAGCGGCGGCTCCCGATCCTTCTTCTACGCGCGGAAAAACGGAACCCTAACCGCTTTCCACATACGATTCGGCTACCCTGTCGAGGGGCGTTGTCTGAGACACAACGCAAACCCCTTACGATGGAGTCAGAATCATGCCGACCAAGAAGCGAACGACCAAGAAGGCCCCCAATCGCAAGACGGGCACTCCCGACCGCATTGAGTTTGTGGCCCCGACCACGCCCAACGACCATCTGATCCGCGACGCGATCAAGGTCTTCAATCTGAGCGGTTCCGATGACGGGCCTCAGATTCTTGGGCTGTTGCAGCAACATCGCCAGAACATCGACACCATCATCGACGATGATGAGCGCGTGGCGTTGTGTGCCGAGAAGGGTTGGGAAGAGCCGACCGAAGCTGAGCGCGTCGCTATCATCCACGATTTCATCAAGTCGTCTGGAGAGAAGAGCGAGAGCGAGTGGGTTTCGTGTCTGTCGGCTGACCGTCGCCGCGTCGTGGACCTGCCCAAATACTTCAAGCTCCGCGCTCAGCGGCTCCGCGAGCAAATCCGGCAGATTCGCCGGAAGATGCGCGAGGCCGAGAAGAAGATGCAGCGCGAAATGAGCGCGCATCAGAGTCAAATCGAGGGCAATCCTCTCTCGGTTTCGTGGGCGACTGCGCTGGACGACGAAGCGCATATCCCCATCGAGCGTGTCCCGACTGGTGACCCGTTGCTCGATGAGTGGTTCGGTTTCGAGCTTGGCGAGAACGGCGAGAAGATTGGCGGCATGACTCAGGGCCATACTTACCTTGTCGGCGCTGAGCGTGGCATGGGCAAGACCCGTTGGCTTGTCGAGATGTGTGGTCGCCTCTGTGGGCCGCGTCAAATCGACTACATGGGCCGCGAGTATGGTGGTATGCGAGGGCTCTACATTCAGGGCGAGGAAACGCCTCAGCGGTTCGCCAAGATGTTCGCAAGCAAGGTTTGGCGTCCCGATGTTCACGATGTTCACCTGTCTGATACCGCCGTGTTCATGGCGCAGCACGAATCGCTCATCCGCCAGTTGCGGCCTCAGTTGGTCATCATCGACTCCAAGGACATGATGAAGGATTGGCGTCATCCGCGCGATGCCGAGAACGCTGTCAAGCTCTACAACCATTGGGCCGAGAAGTACGGGTTCATTCTGTTCGTGATTTCCCATGTCAACGCCAAGGGCGAAATCAAGGGCGGCACGAATCTCCCGCACATGGTTCGCGCGGTCATCAAGGGCTACAAGGACCAGCACGACCCGCATAGCTTCCACCTGCTCATGGACAAGAATCGTGGTTCGCAGGCGAACGGGACGGTTCGTTGGCGGCACGAAGAGGATACGGTTCATCTGGTGGACCCGAAGAAGGGGCATACGGTTGTCAAGACCGAGTTGTCTCCCGACATGGCGGTCCTGTCCGAGACGGTCATTGAGGCGACGAGCCGTCCCGTGTCGTCTACTCTGCTCGACGCTGTAGAGGCGGCTGAGCGTGGGGATGCCGTGGAAGCTGGTACCTTTGATGGGTTGGATGACTCCGAGGGATAATGCGTCTCAGGCACCCCTCATCGCGGCCCCCGTTCGACATGGCGGGGGTCGCTTTTTCTGCGCGAAGATTGATTTACCACATAGCGTTGAGCGTTGGCGTGGTATACTGACAACGGCGACAGAGGCGCGTGCCTCGGCCTAGCTCATGGTTCATCCCTCTCAAGGAAGGAAATGGCATGACGACGATGGTTCAAACGACGGAAGAGGGCTCGGCTTTGGTCGAGCGTTTCGCAAGCGACGAGCGTGGGTTCAACCACGACACAGAGGACAAGGTGGTTTCGCGTATGCGAAGCCCCGTGGATGCTCTGAATCAGCTTCGGCGGGAGGGAACCGGACGGTTCGACCTCGCCGTGGACGACGGCAACATTCTCGGTATCGAGGCGACCGATGACGGTACGGTCTCGATTGCTCCGACGATGAAGCTGGCGGACGAATCCGAGTCGGGCGCGTCTCTCGCGGCTGACCTCAACAAGCGTGGGTTCATTCCCGTGGACGAGGGGGCTGTCAATCAGCTTTGCTCGCTCATGGGCATCAGCGGCGGCTGGAAGACCTACCAGAAGCGGGCGCGTCCTGCTGAGAGTTTCATGCGAGACGTGCGCGACACGTTTGGCGGCAAGAAGGGCGAGACCAAGTTTGTCGTCCGCACGACGGGAGACGGTTTCGGCAATCATCGTGTCGAGGCGTTCTTTGACTCCAAGGCCGAGCGTCCTGATTCGGGTCGCGTGGTCGGCAGCATCTTCCGCAGCATCCTTGAGAAGTATGGGGATGTGATTCGCGGCGTGGAAATGGTCCGGCAGGTCAACACCGGCGTCGGCTCGATGCGCATTCTGTTTGGCGACCCTGTTCTCCGCGAGCGCACGAGCGACCCCATGAAGCGCATCTATCCGATGATGGACCTGCTCATGTCCGACCGTGGCAACGTCACGCCCGAGGCATCGTTGGGTCTGTGGCGGCTGTGGTGTCTCAACGGTTGTACCTCCAAGGACTTCTCGTTGGCGCGTCTCCGCATGGATTCGGACGGCGGCATGGATGGTTTCATTGAGGGCGCTGGTCGCTTGGTTCAGGCGGCCATTCCGTTCGCTCACAGCATCGCTACTCGTCTCGATGGTTTGCAGGACCGCCCGCTCGAACTGAGCGCCAAGGATACCATCAACCTCATCGAGGCGCGTGGTCACATCAGCGGCGGCTTTGCTGATGACTTGCATCGCTACGCGGAGCAGGGGCGCGAGGGCGACGTTGAGACCGAGTGGGGTATGTTCAACCTGTTTACCGATGCGGCGCGGATGCGTGGTTCGGTTGCCTCTCGGCGTGGCGCTGAGAACAAGGGGCTCCAGTTTGCTCTCGCGGACGGTGGGTTCAGCGGCGTGGCCGACCGTGGCTTCAACCGCTCCCAGTTTGCTCGTCAGATGAAGGGCATCTGGGAGGACGCGGGACTGGAGGTTCCGAGCAAGGCCCGCCTTAACTAATCAGGCACCCCTGACCAATCCCCTAACGCCCTGCCTATATGGTGGGGCGTTTTTTTATTTAAGGGGAAATTTGATTAGCCGCGCAAGCCACATAGGATAACCTGTTGAGGCCATGAGTTGTCAACCGAGGGAGCCAACAACGTAGTTGGTCATCCCGAAGCACAACCTTTAGCCAAGGAGAAAACAATGGCAAAGGCTCAGAACAAGGGCAACGGCTCGACCGTTGCGGACCTCATCGCGGCGGCTTCCGGCACGGTCAACGCTCAGCAGACCGCGCTCCTCGAAGCTCGTCAGAACCTCATCGGTCAGGCCGAGACCACTGTGAGCGAGGCGGCGTCCAGCGTGGCGACCATCAACTCGCAGATCGCGGAAATCGACCAGACCCTCACGGGCACGCTCGGCTTCGATGGCGAACTCGGCACGCCCGACCTCTCGCCGCTCAACAGCATCGTGGGCTCGGCTCCGTCGGCTCCGACGCGCTCGCGGCGTTCGTCCAGCGGTTCCGCTTCCAACGGCGGCACGCGCGGCTCCAAGCCGATGCCGATGGCGGACGCGATCTGCATCGCTCTCTGCCGCCTCGACGCTGGCCCCGACAGCGAGGGCGTTGACCCTGACGCGGTGTTGGCCGAGGTCACGGGCGCTCCCATCCACTACCCTCTCAGCGGCAACGCCGAGAACCACCCCAACATCATCTCCCAGAACCTCTCCCGCACCAAGGGCGAGGGGTGGGTCGAGCAGGTTCCCCAGGAGGGCCGCAAGCGTGGGCTCCCCTACCGCCTGACCGCCGATGGGATGCTGTGGGTCCAGCAGAACGCGGGCACCCTCATCCAGCCGTCGCGCCGCACGGATGATTGGGTCGAGAACCCCGGCGCTGACGAGTCCGACGAGGGCTGATTTCTTACCCTCGGCGACCTCTCTCAAATCAAGCAGCGCCCTCTCCTGAGGGAGGGGGCGTTGTTTCCTTGGCATGATGCTGAGGTTGACGAGGACGGACCCTTCGGGGTCCGTTCTTTTCTTGCGCGAATCGTGAGCAGAACCCCGCGCGAGTGGACCATTATTTTTGAGGATCGTGCCCATCGAGGGCGAGTCGCATACATCTAGGACGGAGGCCAATCAAAAGATGGGTGCAAGAGGCGGACCTCGCTACTCCACATACGATTGCGCGGTGAAATCGGAAACTGTCAGCAACGATCACAAGCGACTAGGAGCCGAACATGCCGAGCGTCACAGTCCCCAAGCAGTTCTTCATCGACGAGCGAGTCCGCCTCTACCCTGATTGGATGTCAGACTTCTGGCGCGAGTTCGGTCAGAACAGTCGCGACGCCGGCGCATCTGTCATCGAGTTCGGCGTGACGCCCGAAGGCACCGGCTGCATCTGCACGGTCGATGACAACGGCTGCGGGATGTCGCGAGCCGTTTTGGAGGATGTCTACTTCGCCCTGGGCAGAACGACCAAGACTGGTGCGGGCAGCGTTGGTGGCTTCGGTCGGGCTCGCATTCTTACATGCTTCTCGCACAAGAGCTACGTTATCAACACAGGCACTTCTCAGGTCGAGGGCGATGGCGGGCATTACGACATCTATGATGCCGCTCACCAGCCTGGCTGCAACGTGTTGGTCCATGTCGATGACGCATCGGCTGAGCAGATACTAGCCAAGCTCCGGGAGTACTTGAGCTACTGTCAGTTCGGCGACATCACGGTCAAGGTTAACGGCGTTGCCTTTACCGATTGGCTCTACAAGCGCAACAAGGTTCGTGACCTCTCCTTCGCTGCTGTCCATGTCAACAAGAGCAGCGACCGCAAGCATCGTGTCGTGTTTCGCGTCAACGGTCAGTACATGTTCTCGCGATACACCGATGCGGCTGCACAGGTTGTTGTTGAAATCCATGCCGACAAGAGTCGAGAGGTTCTCTCCGCGACTCGCGGTGGGCTGATGGCTGTCTACCAAGAGGAGCTTGATAAGTTCCTCGCCGAGCTTTCTGTCGATACGCGCAGCGCTCTTCGTCCTCGTGCCGACAACTCTCGCATGATCCGCAACAGCGGTGGATGGCTCGTGTCTACTGCAAAGCGAGAGCAGGCACCTGTCGAGCAAGAGCCCCGACGCGAGAAGGTTGCGCACACGCCCGCAGAGAATGTCACGACTCGCGAAGTCGTTCCTTCAAGAAACACTGTCGTTGGCGCTGCTGCATTCATTGGCAACGCGCCGAGTGTGGAGGCTGAGCAGTCGGTGCCTGTCGAGGCTGGTCCTCGTTTCCTCGCTCCCGATCTTTTCAACATCTACATCAAGGATGAAACGGGCGACCACAAGATGAAGCGCATCATTGATCAGTATGACCCCCAGAACTGGGTTCATACCGAACAAGTCCTCAAGGGAAAGACTCGCGAGTATCGCAAGGGCATCGAGCATCTGAAGCTGTTGATGGCGTGGAAACTCTGCTGCGAGGCTGCGATGGATGTTCTCATCGAGCGTCGAGGCTACGACAACATCATGTGGACCGCAGGCTGGCTGTTCTCTCCATACTCTGAGGCGATGCATACCGTTGTCGATGGCGTGGCTCACGCGCTGCTGCTAAACCCCGTGACGGCGGAGGGCAAGCGCCGCTACACACTGTCACGAGAGAACGTTCTCGAACTGCTGGCTCTCGCGGCGCATGAGGTTGCGCACGTAACAGTTTCGCTTCACAACGAGGAGTATGCGAATCTGTTGACGGACATCCAGCGGCGTCTCGATCAGAACGCGGTGTGGCGCAGAATCCGCACAGAGGTCAAGGGTCTCTGACTTATCCACATTTTTTGCGTTCCTTATCTTCACTCGCTTGCCAGCGCGAAAAGAAATTGGTAGAATCCGCTACGACGGAAAAACACGACAATCGTAAAAGTACCTGAAAGTAAGAAAGTGGGGTTACAGGGATGAAAAAACAAACACCACTTCGGCCATTGGTCGATATCGAGTCTGTTGATTTCGATACCGACCTTGGAGAGTACCACGAGGTCTTGCGCCAACGGAAGGCGGAGTTCGTGGGATGGGTTCGTAAGCAGGTTAGCGCACGAATCACGAAGATGAAGGAAGGCAAAGCCCGCGACCGTGTTGTGGACTTTGAGACTCGGAACTGCTTGACCTTTGAGCTTGAGTTCTGGGCAGGTCGTTGGTTCAAGATGTACGGCAAGGACAATCGCCCACCTGAGGCGCATATCCGTCATCTCGAACAGAAGTTCGCAGGCATGTTCGACGATGATGATGAGGTCAACGCAGAGGCCGCGCCAGGTCTTCCTTTGCTGCATAAAGCTGTGATGGATAAGGACTTGGAAGAGGTCAAGCGATTGGTCGAGAAAGGCGCTGACATCTCGCGTAAGGATAATGGTGGGCGAACAGCCTACGAACGAGCAGAAGCGATGGGGTTCGATAATATCGCCGAATTCCTCGCCAGCGTCGCATAGTCTGCATCCACCCCACAAAAATAGGGGAATACACGATTTCCTGTAGACTCTTGTGGGTGAATCTGCGAATGTATATCCTGAGAGGTAAGGAGTTCTCTCACAAGAGTTCGCAAACTGGACGTACAAAACCATGACCCTGAACATCAAATCACCGTGCCCTTTCGTTCTTGAGGCCCCGCGCGACGGAGCCGCCCACAAGCTTGCACAACTGCACAGGTTTGCTCAAGAAGCTGCCTTTCCCAAGATGACCGGGTTGATTCATTTGAGCAAAGATGAGTGCAATGTCAGCGGAGACGACGACCCCCTTGAACTGATGAAGCTCTATGCCAAGGGTCTCGCATACGACAAGGGCAAGGTCTACGCCGTCACGCCTGATGACATCTGGGCGTTTGGCGCTGAGCTTCCCAATGGTAGGATCGCCATCTTCGGTCTCGCGATGTACCCCGAAACGGTCGAAACGAAGGAAGGCCCTCGAACTACGCCGTGGACAGATGTCGCCTATTGGTCGGGCTCTGTTTGCGTGTGTGCAGCGGATCAAGCCGGACATCCTGGCAATCGCCTTGATACCGAGTCAGCAAGGCTCGTGGCTTCGGTCTTTTCGCAGGCTCATCATCTCGGGATCCTGAAGAAGCCCGCGCCTGACACTCCCGCGAAATGCAGCCACGACGAACTGATGGCCTGTCTCTGAGCCACATACTGAAGAGCAGCAGCATCAGCGTGCATGAACAATGCACGATTTCTCCAAAACGTAGATGTCGCTGAGGCTAGCCTTGGCCCGACATCCCTGGCCGTCTTCGAGGACCACCAAGGCTGTGTTTTCGCAGTGGAGGAGTCCTTCGTTGACCAGGTTGGATGTATCGTCTCTTCGCCGATGCAGCACGGCGAACTGACGCTTCTGGCCGACGCCACCCCGACAGACGACGACCTCGCCGAGGTTGACCGAGAGGCCCTCGCCGAGTTCGTGGAGAATCCCTTCGATGTCCCTCAGTTCGTTTTGCTGACGATCGTCAGCTTGATGGCCAGCGCCCAGGATACGGCGTGGACGCGGGGTGCCCTCAAGATGGCTCTCGTGCGTCGGGGTTGTTCTGAAGAGCAGTTCGAGACGGCTCTTCGGATGGCTGAGCATCAATACCAAGACACCGTTGCAGGCACTTCTTTGCAGTCATGAACAAGTTCCTCTATACATACAAGGGCGTTGAGCTTCTGTGGGAAGTCGTCGCGGACCATGGTTCGAAAGGCCTGTTGTGCCGAACGGTCAGCGGTGTCTTCGGTGGCATGATGTACTACTCGTGTGGCGCATCAGCTTACTTCACAGCGTCGCATGTCAGCCGGCTCATCTCCGACGCGGAGTCGCGAAGCTTGCGACGAGTTTCGTCTCATCGAACAAGTGAACTCGGGACTGGGTATATTGTGTTCCATGCAAGACAGACCCTCTCGGAAAGCGAAGAAAGAAAAGATCCAGAAGACGCAGTACATGCTCTACTACAGGACCAAGCCTAACGCCGACTACGTGGCATTCGGACCTGTCTATTCGAAGAAGTCGGTGATGAAGGATGTTGCCTACTACAAGGGGATGTTCGGCGAAGACGCGGCGTATTGGGAAGTCCATGACCCGAACGCGCGAAAGAAGAGAAGCTATGGCGATCGACGGAGACATTCTGACTGACTTCATTCGTGAGTCGAATGGAATCGAGGGGATTCACCGTTTGCCTCTTCAGACCGAAATCGACATCCACGAGAAGTTTCTCGGGCTTGATGAGATCACCATCTCGGACCTCGTGGAGTTTGTGTGGACCATTCAGCCTGGCGCGAACCTGCGGAACAGGCTCGACATGAACGTTTGGGTTGGCAACCACACCCCGCCGCCGGGTGGGCCTGAAGTTCAGGAAATGCTCGACGGGCTGTTACAACGCATCTCGATGCGTGACATCTCGCCGTGGGAGGCCCACAACATCTACGAGACGCTACATCCCTTCATGGATGGCAACGGTCGTAGTGGACGGGCACTTTGGCTGTGGCATTCAATCCGTGATGGCGAGTTCGTTCCGGGTCGGTCGTTCTTGCAGCATTGGTATTACTCGACCCTCAATCGTTTCCGTCTGCCGAAAAGAATCTGACTTTTTGGCGTGAATTATTGAAGGAGTTCTTGACAAGGCTCCGAAAAGGGATAGTATCATGACTATGCAGAGCGTCACGCTCCATCTCGGCTTGCTATTACTCGCGTGAGGGGACGAACCCCACCAACGCTTGCAGTACGGCAAGACCTCATCATCAAAATCTGAAGAACATACTCGCTGAACCGCTCGCCTTTTGGCTGACGTTCATAATGGGCGAGTTCTTGGCTCCATGGCGGAATAGGCAGACGCGCTGGATTTGTCATATAAATGGCAAACGGCAGGAGGATTTATTTTTCGTCTTCCATATTAGATATGGATGAGGCATTATCGAAAATACACGGATGACGATATTGTTACTGCTGCTGCTCAGGTAAAGAGTATGTCAGGCTTGCTCAAAAAGCTTGGACTTAGACCAACTGGCGGCAACTATGACAATATGAAAAGAAACCTGCAAAGACTAGGATTCAAATGTGAACATTGGACTGGTCAGCTTTGGAATAAAGAAAAACGCCTCAAAGATTGGTCACAATACGCACGGGGTTCAACACTAAAACCTCATCTCATCAAAGAGCGAGGTCATAAGTGCGAGGATTGCAAAAGAACCAAATGGAAAGATGAAGATATACCATTAGAGGTTCATCATAAAGATGGAGAAAGAACAAACAACGATGAGACAAATCTAGAGCTTCTTTGTCCAAACTGCCATGCAATGACAAAGAATTGGAAGAATCGTTCGGGAGCGTGACGGGAACTGGCATACCTCGATCACTCAAAATGATTGGCTTGGGAGTTCGAATCTCCCCGCTCCTATTGATGACCCTGTAGCCCAACTGGCAGAGGCGTGTGACTTAGGATCACAATGTTGAAGGTTCGAATCCTTTCAGGGTTATTTTATTGCTCAAGTGGCGGAATTGGCAGACGCACCACCTTGAGGTGGTGGCGAGGGTAAAACCTCATGGGAGTTCGAATCTCCCCTTGAGCATTTTGATTTGGGGATATGGCGGAATTGGCAGACGCGCCGGCTTTAGGTGCCGGTGGGGAAACCCGTGCAGGTTCGAACCCTGTTATCCCTATTGAGGGCTTGTGGCGGAATCGGCAGACGCGGCGGATTTAAAATCCGCTGGGCGAAAGCTCATGGGGGTTCGAGTCCCCCCAGGCCCATTCTTCCACATAGCCTGAAGTTTTCAGCCCGTGTCGCATGACGGATGAGACGTTCATTGCCTTTCTGACGGCACTGAGGGACCGCTGCGGCGCAAAGCTGTGCGGCTCGTGGGCCGAAGGCACCTAGGACATGAAGCCGGGTATGCTGTCGGACATCGACCTCGTGGTCAAATACACAGACCGAGAAGAAGGCAAAACCCGGCCCATCGAGGAAGCCATCAAGGTCTTCGATGAGTTCGGGGTTTCGTGGGACAGTCATATCGTCGGTCAGATTTCATCTCCGCGCGATTTGCAGGCACTTCCTCGGCCTGTGGAGGTGATGGAGTCATCGTGGATCGCCCCCAAAAGCGATTACCAACCCGAAGTCGATGTCTTCGGCGTAACATTCCGTTCGTTCCGTCGTTCGTGGAGACAGAGATGAATAGTCAATACACCTGGCATATGCCATCAAATCCGAATCGTTTTGAGTTCCAACGCGCCATCGAGGAATGCCAGAAAGTCTGCGAATATTTGAAGACGGCAGCCACGCCGGTTCATCTTGGCGGCTGGGATGGCAGTGGAGAACCTCTTTTTACCCCAAGCCTCATTTCCTTCAACGGTCGTCACGATACGGCGCAGACGTTTCAGATCAGGCTCGACGGCTCGGGTCCAAACTCGTGCGACACGGATTCACTGCAATACGACATCGCGGTTCGTTGTTGTCTTCTTATCTTTGAGGAGCAAGTGAACGGGTTCACTTACACAGGTGGTCCTAGCCGCGAGGCGTGGGAATATAGTCGGGCACTGATTGAAAATGCTCGAACTAATGCAAGTGATAGTTAGATACTGTAGAATATATCCTTCTATCCGTTTGAAGGAGCTACAGCATTATGAGTCACGAATCAGGCACCCAAGAGCAGCGTAAACCAGCCTTTCACATCAATGAGCCCAATCCACTGATGGGCAACAGGATCGTCGTTACGATGAATCCATTGATGGCGCGGGCTTTGTGCGATCTGCTCGACAGCGTGGAACTCGGCGAAGGCGAGAGTCATATCTACGCGATGAAGAAGCACATCCGCCGTTACTACCACAAGCTGAAGGAACAGCGTGGCGGGGTGGAGACATCAGATGAGGTCCGTGAGGTTGCTCTTAGCGAGTGAGCTTCCATCTCACGATTGAAGAGTGAGCCTCTAAAGACAGGCTTGTCTTCTCGCCGATAAAGAGAAGATATGGGCGATTAACTCAATTGGCTAGAGTGCTTCCGTTACATGGAAGAAGTTGCGGGTTCGAGTCCTGCATCGCCTATTTGCCAGGCCCTTAGCTCAGCGGTTAGAGCAGGGGATAGACACTTTAGGGGTGTAGCTTAGCGGTCAAAGCTTCCGACTCATAATCGGCAGATCGTCGGTTCGAATCCGACCACCCCTATTCAATAGCAAGCGTGGAACAGGCACTTCGCGGAAGATGGGTGCTATTTCTGCATCCACATAGGATTCCGCGATGACCACATCAGTTCGTGACACGCCGCAAGGCAGGCAATAGGGACCGCCTCTGGGTTGGAAAGCCAACGTCCCAAAATCCCTCAGTTCGCGCGAGAGGGAAAATCTCGGCTGGCAACAGTCAGGAACGGTAAAGAACGGACCCACGGTGTCGCAAAGGCCCTCGTCTTCGGACGGGGGCTTTTTTCGTGTCCCTGCTTGATTCCGCGAAAAAGATCCTGTACCGTTACCACATAGGGTTCAGGGTTGACCTCATGGGTCGTGAAGCGGGGTGTTCTCGCTCACAACAGTCAACCGCCAGCATCAAGGAGATACATCATGGCGAAGACCGCGAAAAAGTCCACCAAGAAGACCGCATCCAAATCGAAGCGCTCGCGTCGCTTGCGTTCCACCACCCGCTCGGCCATCATCCCCGTGTTCAGTGAGGGTCGTGAGGGCAGCAACAAGAACTCGACCAAGAACAACCCCGAGGCGGGCAACGTCGATACCATCGTCGCGCACGTCAAGGAGTTCTTCAGCACCGTCGCGAAGCGCTTCGAGGCCAACAAGGGCTACGGTCGTCAGCACATCAACAGCAACGGCGTCGTCCACCCTGACGCGGCTCTGACCAAGAGCAACCGTGCGTGCGTCAAGACCGCTGCCCAGTTCATCGAGGTTCTCGCGCAGCGTGCTGCTCTCGCTGGGAACAAGGAAGCCGAAGCCATCTTCGAGGATTCGCTGGCGACTCCCGCCGAGGCCAAGAAGTTCCTCGCCGACCTCGCCAAGTTCGCTCGCGAGCGTCCTGGGCAGATCAAGGCCGACGAGAGCCAGGCCATCCTCGACGACATCGCCAAGGACATCGGCCTCGAAGACGGCGCGTCGCTTGTCCCCGCCTCGAAGTCGAAGGCCAAGGCCAAGGCGTAACGGGCACTCGATTCCTCACGACCTCCAGAAGGCTGCGACTGTAATGGGCGTGGCTTTTTTCTGTCCACATAATACGAAGATCCTGCCGATACCATTAAGTATGAAGGCAGATGACATCCGTACCGCAGTAGATGAACAGTGGCCGCCAGCCGCCCGCCTGCTCATCGAGAAGGCAGCAGCAACGGTCGAGGAACATGCGCAAGCCCGAGTCGAAAATGGACAACGGCTGCTCGACGCGCTCGACACAGCCTTGGTCGAGGCCAATCGCCCGTGGTATGAACGCATCTTCCCGAGTAAGAAGAGATTCCGAGCGCTCGAACACGCGAGCAGCATCGGAGATGAAGCTGAAGAAGGACTCAAGACGTTCGCAAAGGAACAGGGAATCAATGTCAAGGGAACGGGACATCCGGCTGATGAAGAAAGTAGCACGCGAACAGCGCCTTGAGCGCGAACGCGAGCATGGCCGTCCCCGCGCCAAGTCATTTGGAGGCAAACCCTCGCCCAAAGCCGATCGTCGTAAGTGGAAACAGAACCGCAACGACCTATGAAAAGACCAAGGCTCAAGCTCACAATCGAAGTCCCATTCGATGCGCCCTTCAGTGGCGAGACGATCGACGAGAAGGCAGAGAAGCTGATCGACGAGGTTCGTCGCGTCCTTCCTTCAGCAGAGATGATGGGTGCAAAGGTTGAGGCGGAGACGCTGTGGGAGAAGAACGAGGCATCCGACTCCGACGATGTTTTGCGTCTGATCGACACCGCCTTTCTTCGTCTCATCGCCATCGCCGACATCATCGGTGTGAATCCGGCTGACGTGCGCCGTGACATGGCTGAAGTCCCTCATCTCGACAACCATACCTCCAAGCCTGACCCGGCTGAAGCCCATGTTGTCCGGGTTGGCCGGCTGATGCTCTACCGCTCCCTCTTCAACGGCGTGCGCGTGTGGGCCGTGTGTGGTCAGCGGCGGGATGTCGAAGCAGGCACCCGTGGCGGCGAGGCATTTTTGTCCGAGCAGGTACAGGTTTGTAGGGAGACGGAGTTTAAGAGCATCCTGTCCCTGCTACTCAACGCATTGTCCAGCGACCAAATCAATAGCCGTTTTAGTGCGCAAGTTGATGAAACCCAATACCTGCTAAAGGTGGCGGAAGATTTTTCCGATGCGCAGAGCGAGGATTGTCAAGGGTTTATGAACGGCGACGAAAAAAGTGGCCCAAAAACAACCCCAAGCGTTTGACGGCGGCGAGTGGGTCGGTTATACTTCCCCCACGAGCCAAGGAAACACGGCACGCAACTGAGAGCCAACCAAGGAAACGCGGAAAGCTCAAAGTTGAATCGAAACTAAGGTCGCAAGACTAAGTTAAGATTCATCATCTTCAAACCAGAGATGGAATGAAGATGATTAGAGAAGCCAAGCTGCAAGGCCCACACTTCTCGACATATGCAGAGACCCAACCCAGCTTGCTGAAAGGGTCAAAAGCGATGGGCTGAGCCAGATGCCAACCGGAAGGTGGGCAAATAACTCAGACGCCTCAATCCGCTAAGTCTCGTACTTGACGGTTGAGCGAGCGAGGAAGCGAAAGCAAAACTCGCCCAGAGCAGAAGGGCTTGAAACAGTCCCAAGCATGTGACCGAACCCACGCTCTACTCAGCGATGAGCAGAGAAATGGACGGTAACTGCTCAGCCAGCCTCGGTTGACTGAGTGGTTTAGAGCGGACTGAAAGGAAAGCTCGACTGCTGAAGGATGGCAAGCGGAATGCCCTATTCCAACAGCAGATAGGTAAATGGCTTGGAACGCCCCGTCTTGGTTCCCTGACATTCGCTTATATTCTGCTGAGACGTAAAAAGCTCAGTAGGATTTAGACCAAGGGCAAACCGTAAGGGGAGTACCTAGTCGAGTAGATGGAGAGTCTCAAAGGCAACGGAGAGACAAACCGACATCTGGAGACTGAACTCATCGGTGACGATGGGGTAAACCTCCAAGGCAACATAAGTAACCTGTCCTCGTTTCGACGAAGAAAAGATGCTCACGAGCCTCCAAGGAAGCGAAAGCAACACTTGGGATGGTGGAGAGGACTTAGCCTCGGCAGTCCAAACCAATGCGTTCAAGAAGCAGGTCAGTGGAAACACTGACAAGAACCATTGAACAGATAGCCCTGCGGGTAAAACCGT
>Ga0180431_10002884_pt1 | contig 22578 bp, 19 predicted proteins | sample SS_ome_11_FD_132459 | JGI IMG/M metagenome (GOLD analysis project Ga0180431, IMG submission 132459) | Hypersaline lake sediment archaeal communities from the Salton Sea, California, USA - SS_1_MS_1 metaG | ecosystem: Environmental > Aquatic > Non-marine Saline and Alkaline > Hypersaline >...
TCTGCTGCAACAAATCATATTGCAACATACTCAGCCATTCAAATGAGGAGAGCTCTCTCGGTGTTCAATTGCCAGCAGCAAATAAAGTGCCGAACACTATTGCACTTTTTGCCACTTTTATTCTTACCCAACTTGCCCAAACACCCCAGACACACATTCCAATCTCTATTTTTAGCCTAAGAACGAGGATTTGTCCTTGAATCTGCTTAAATTTTTCCCCCAAAAATCCCTCATTTTAAAAAAATCTCAAAAATTATGGTGCGAGGAAGGAATCGGTATCGCAGGAGGGAACTTCAACACCCTGGTATATATGGGTGTCCTGAAGTGTGAATATATCATCCATTTCGGTGCCGAGCCGGCGGGTTTTTACGAATCTAACGCTGCCGTTATAGAACAAAACGTTTTGGCCGCGGCGATTGTGATTGATACTGTTGATGCTTGCCAATTCTTTGTCCAGCTTGAGCTTGAAGGAAATAGCATTTTTGGGACGCAGGTTCTCAAAAAGTGGATTTAAATCTGACATCAGAACTGTTCGTCCGGCCTGGCTTTTGTTTTTAAGTTTATCGCACATTATTTTAAAGCTGTAGGTTATGTGTTTTCTTTCGGGAAAATCGTTATATTGCAACGGGTCATATCGCAGCAGCTTTTTCTGTGGATTGGCCGGGCATACAAACTTAATCGGCTCAACGTAATTGTTTTTAACCAGAAGCCAGATATGGCGGGTATTGGATTGATTTTCTTTGCCCTGGTTGCCTATCTTCCACCACGGAGCACCGGCTGCAGTTGCAACATAGGGCATTTGGCCGTCATGGTCGGAGCTGTAGTTGTTCAGCCCCTGCCATATTTGCGACAGGCGCAGTTGGCACTTGCTCTGTTGGTATTTTTCACGAACGAACCTGAATGATGGAAAAGAAACCCCCGTCACAAATAGAATAACTGCTGCAATGGCAGCTACTTCGCTGAAGTTTCGCCAGAACCGGCTCTTTGTGGTAACTTTGCTGGTTTGTTCGGCGGCAAGGAGCTGCTCGAGTTGCAGTTGACTTGAGCGTGCGGCATTATTGAGTCTCAGGATTGTGCGTTCAGCTAAATCATCTGGACAGGATTCGGCCTCCAGATTTTCGAGTGGTGAAAGGGCGGCTTTGAGTTCTGAGTGAATTTTGGCGGCTTCTTCGCTGGACGATATCAACCGACGGGCTTTGTCGGCCTGGGCCTGTGATGTCAAACCCATACAATAATCAAATAATAGCTGTTTTTGGTCCTCACTTAACGAAGTCATTTACTTTCCTTGCTCCTGTATGCGGCCTTGTAGTCATTAGCAAAACGAGCTACGGCTGTATGCAATCTGCTCTTAACTGTTCCAATTGGTATACTTAAAATCTGGGCCATTTGTTTGTAAGAAAATTTGTTAAAATAGGCCAAAATTAATATTTCGCGAAGATTTTCCGGCATATCCGCTATAATCCCTCTAACCTGGGAGGCAGTTTCATCCTTTATTAATTCCTCATATGGTCTTGTTTCATCAGAAGTTAGGGCGTTGAGCATGTCGTCAAATGACATTTCTTCCTGGTCTGTTACAGTGCCTATGGGAATGGCAGCGGTTCTTTTCTGTTTGCGAAGAGCATCTTTTGCTTTGTTTGCTGCTATAGTAAACAGCCAGGGGCGTAAAGGGCGGTTGATATCGAAACTTTCGCGGCTGTTATACAGCTGTAAGAAGGTCTCCTGAAAAACGTCTTCAATGAGGTCGTGCTGATTTAAGAACCGCCTTAAAAACACATAAAGACCGTCTCTATAACGGTTTACGATTTCACGGAAAGCGGCTTCGTCGCCGGCTGCGTAGCGGGTGAAAATGTCGGTATCGCTCTGGTTTTTCGAAATGTGCTTCATAGTTTGAAAATAAGTAAAAGTCGTTCGTAATATCGTCATTTTACGTGATTCAAAGGTAAATATAAATGTTTATTTGTGGAAATTTGAAATAAGATTAGGGTGGGGTTGTAATAATATGGTAATATGGGTAAGATGAAAGAAGCGAAAAATTGGGTTTGATTGGGTTTGATTGGGTTTGGATTGGCTTTGAATTGGGTTTGTTTTTCTCGTAAAAGTGAGTTTTTGGCGTAAAAACGCATAATATTGGGTTTGTTTTGCATAATTGATTTTTTTTGTGCGCTTGTATAAGTGATCCGTCTTCGCCAGAGGCTACGCCGCGACAAGTTGGTTTGTGGTTCGGTGGTCATTATTAAGTTCTCCTTAGGGGGGTAAAAAAACATGCCTCCCATAATTAGATGAACCTGCGCATTTGGTGCGAAAATTCGGGTAATTTGGGAGTGGTTAAAGTTGTAAGTGGTTGTGGTGAAATGGATAAAAAAAATTTGAGAAAAGTTCAACTGTCAAAAGACTACCTGCGCAAATGATTCGACTCCGTTCATACGCCGCGGGGGCTTTTGTCCCGCTCAAGCGCCGCGGGGGCTGCACTGAGCTGCACGGGGTAAGGAAATAGAGGAAAAAATGCAAGAAATTGTCAAAAAACGTCAAATGTTGCAAAAAAATGCTTTTTGCGGTTTTTTCGATACTCCGCTCAATCGCCGCGGAGGCTGTACTGAGCTGCGCGGGGGTGAAGGGTGGGATTGTGAAGTGGTGGCGGAGGGCGGAAAGAGGGACATACAGCATTACGCAGGGTGAAACCGCAGCACCAATTGGATTTAACTATAGGTGTAATTGGTGCTGGCTCCTTCAATAAACTCAGGAAAAGTCAGAAAATGTTTTTCTTTGTCTTATTTTGCAGTTAAAATGGTGCGGTATGAAGTTACCAAATTAGGAGAAAAATATAATGTTAAACTATGCACAATCTGGCATTGGATTAGGTTCTGCCATTGCTGTTGTATTATCGTGGCATCGAAATAAATCAATCGGCTTTGCGATAATACACGGGATTTTGTCTTGGTTTTATGTCATATACTTCGCTCTTACAAGAAAACGAAAGTGAAAAGCATTTGTAATTAGAAACAAACCCTTGAGGAGTTGACAGAAGAAAAGAAGCCAAAAGAAGACCAAAAGCAATAAGCAAGGCAATCGTTAAAATGGTGCGGTGAAAATTAGGCCTTAGGAAGGAAAACGATGGGATACGTTCCATTTCTTTTTGTGATATTGGGGATAGTGACCGTTGCTATTATTATTACCCTAATAATGTTCGCCTATGGTTGGAGGCCAGATGTAGACGAGGAAAAGAAAGCGTTTAAGCGTGCCCCTGCAATATTTCACAAGTTAGTGTTTGCAACCCCATTTATTTTGTTTGGTTTTGCATTGTGGGCGGTAGGAATGAATGAAAAAACTGCCACATGGATTACATTTTGTTTAGCGTTTCTTGTAATGGGGGTACTATGGTTTTGGTTTTACAAAAAAAAGAGGGGAAAGAATAAAGAAACTTGAAAATGAATTGACAAAGGAACTGGAAAAAGAATTGACCAGTAAGCCAACAGACAAACATAAACAATAAGCAAGCAAATGGTTACAATGGTGCGATGAGAACTTTTGAAAGGAGAAATTATGAATGCGAAAAAGTATCAGGTTTCAAAACAAATGTTGGTTGTGTGTGTAGCGGTATTGCTATCCTTAATAGCAGGTTGTCAACAGGAGAGCAAACAGGCCGACAAAGAGACTGTTAGAACAAAGCAGGATGATGCCAGCGAGTATCTCGAGCAGGGAAAAGCTTATATCGAATCAGAGGATTATGAAAAAGCCAAGGAAGTTCTTGAAAAGGCGATTGATATAACACCTGATGATGCAGAGGCACATCGTAACCTTGGGAGAGCTTATGGTAACCTTGGCCTTTTCAATGAGGCTATGGAGTCATTTAAGCAAGCTATTCGCATAAAGAGCGATTATGCAGAGGCTTACTCTGGCCTTGGTGCAGCATATGGCGGACTTGGCCGCTACGAGGAAGCGGTCGAAGCCTGCAAACGGGTTATCAGCATCAAGCCTGATTATGCAGATGCTCACGTTAATCTTGGTGCAGCCTATGCCAAACTTGGCCGCTACGAGGAAGCGATAAAACCACTAAAAAAGGCCATAAGTATTAAGCCCTATGATGCAATGGCTCACTCCAATCTGGGTGCGGCCTATGTCAAACTTGGCCGCTACGAGGAAGCAATAAAACCACTAAAAAAGGCCATAAGTATTAAGCCCTATGATGCAATGGCTCACTCCAATCTGGGTGCGGCCTATGTCAAACTTGGTCGCTACGATGAGGTAATGGAAGCCTGCAAGAAGGCTATCAGTATCCAGCCTGATTTAGCAAAGGCTCACTCCAATCTGGGTGCAGCATATTTTGAGCTCGGGCGCTATGATGAGGCGATAGAGGCATTAAAGAAGGCTATCAACATCAAGCCCGACTTGTCAGGGGCTTACCGTAACCTAGGGACAGTCTATGCCGAACTCGGCCGCTATAATGAGGCGATAGAAGCCTACAAAAAGGCCATAAGCATCAAGCCTGACTTAGCAATGGCTCACAACAATCTGGGAAAGGTATATGCTAAACTCGGCCTCAACGAGGAGGCGATAGAGGCGTATAAGCAAGCTATCAGCATCAAGCCAAACTTAGTTAAGGCACATAAGTCCTTGGGTGTAGCTTATTACGACATTGGTGCTTATACATATTCGATAGAATCCTTAAAAAAGGCTATCAGCCTCGAAACTGATAATGTAGTAGCTCACTCCAATCTGGGTGCGGCCTATGTCAAACTTGGTCGCTATGATGAGGCAATAGAAGCCTGTAAGAAGGCTATCAGCCTCGAAACCGATGACGCAGAGGTTTACTCCAATCTGGGTGCAATCTATGCCAAACTTGGCCGTTTTAATGAGGCAATAGAAGCCTTTAAGCAAGCTATCAGCCTCGAACCTGATGACGCAGAGGCACATTTAAACCTTGGGAGAGCTTATGGCGGCCTTGGCCGCTACGAGGAGGCTATAGAAGCCTGCAAGAAGGCAATCAGCATCCAGCCTGACTTGGCAATGGCTCACTTATATCTGGGTATAGCATATAGCGACCTTAGCGACAATAAATCAGCTATGAAGGAGTACGAGATATTAAAGGGTTTGGATGAGGATATGGCGAAGAAACTGCTTGAGGCTATTAACAAGGAGACGACCCAAAAGAATAAGCAAGGCAATCGTTAAAATGGTGCGGTGAAAAGAGCTTTAGAAATACTTAGTGCTTGAACTTGCACTAAAAAAGAGCAAGGAAAAAAGGTAAAATTGGAAATGTCTAAATCAAAGTTGCTTTCGCTGTTTGTCAGTGCTTTCTATGTGATAGCATTTATTTTTGTGATTGGCAGGGACCTTTCTTTTAGCCTCGGATTCTTGTTGGTTTACCTATCAATTCCATTGGGATGTATTTGGTTCAGTGATGAAATTGCGGTAGTATTTGACAGGGGACGATGGCCAGAGCTAAATCCTGATTGGGGATTTTTTGTGCGTTTTATGGGCTGGGTTATGCTTCTGTTGCCTGCAATAATATTAATATACAGAAAAATGAAGTAGAAAAAGGCAAGGCGAATTATGGCCAACAAACTCGTAACAATACGCAATTTTTCTTATGGTGCGGACCCTGCGTCAGAAGCTGAACTCGCAAGAATAAAATTGGAGGCAAACGATATACAATGCTTTCTGGCTGGAAAGAATTTTATATCAATGTACTGGCTTCTTTCAGGTGCTGACCGAGGCATAAAACTGCAGGTTAAAGAATCTGATGCGGAGAAGGCTTTGGAAATACTCGGGATTGATACACACATTGGCTTCAATGAAACCGCTGACGGAGATATGAAGCCAGAACCTATAAATCCATCTTGTCCAAAATGTGGCAGTAACAGCATCGAATACGAAGGGTTTTCCAAAAATCTGTTCTATTTGGGAATATTGTTCTTTAGGTTTCCCATCCCCTTCCTAAGAAAAAAGTACAAATGTATGAGTTGCGGTCATGTTTGGGGGTGGGCTAGAAGGAACAAAAAGCAGTAAATATCTTCTAAAAAAGGCAAGTGATATTATGGCAACAACAAAGGGATTTTGGCAGGATAGTATGACTGGAGAGATTTATGCTATCGAAAGCGATACATTCGGGAAAATTGTAGGCGGCATCGGTCCGCTGGATGAAAACGACCTGCACGATTTGGAGGATTATGATTATAAGCCGGCGATACTTGAATGGCTGGAAAGAGCGGTAAAAGAAAAGAGATTGCACAGAATCAATCCCACTTAATATTGGCAGTATTATATTTATAGTCGAGTTTGAGCGGGTTTGTTTTATCGAACCGGCCCTTCGACTTCGCTCAGGACGGGGGGGGGAGCGGAAGCAAATTACAAGTAAGGTATTTACTACGAAAAAAACTCTTGATAGATGTTACTTTCGGCAGTATCGTAATTATAGATTTAGAGGCTCTAAGTGTAGAGGGCAGAGAAAGTAAGGAGAATATGTTGTGAATTCCAGGGAAAGAATATTGACTACTTTAGGCCACGTTGAGCCGGACAGGGTCGCTATTGACTTCGGCGGTCATCGTTCAAGCGGTATCATGGCACAGGCGTATATTAAACTCAGAGAACAGCTCGGTCTGCCGCCGTCAAAGGTGTATGTCTATGATTTAATTCAGCAATTGGCGATAGTAGAAGAAGATGTGCTCGATATTACGGGCGCTGATGTCGTAGAGGTAGGCCATGATTTTTATAAAATGGACGATTACTGGCAGGACTGGAGTCTGCCGGACGGGACGGCGTGTAAGATACCGGCTTTCTGTGAGGTGGAAAGAGACGGCGATAACTGGGTGGTGCGGGGAGATGAGGGGCAGGTAATCTGCATGCAGAAGAAAGGGTCGCTTTTCTTCGAGCAGACCTGCTTTCCACTAATGGATAGTGATGATGAAGTGTTTGAGAAGCTTGAATACTATCTTGACCAGGTTATGTGGTGCCGCCTTGGGATTCCGCCGGCACCGGCAGGTTTGGATGAAGAAGGACTGGAGGTCAGACGCAGCACGGCAAAGGCGCTGCGCGAAAATACTAATCGCGCCATTTACGGTACTTTCGGCGGCAACCTCGTGGAAATCGGCGAATTCGTATTTCGTATTGATAATTTCCTCGCGCTGCTTGCAGCAAAGCCGAAACGTATTCACAAGTTTCTTGACAGACTTGTGGAGCTGCATTTGAAGAATATGGAAAAATATCTCGGTGCGGTCGGGGAGTATATCGACCTTATAGGTTTTGGCGATGACCTCGGGATGCAGACGGGGCCGCAGTTTTCCCCTGCGATGTATAGAGAGTTTTTTAAGCCGCGACATAAAATATTGTGGAATTATGCGAAGAAACTCTGTCCGGATTTGAAAGTCAGCCTGCACTGCTGCGGCGGGGTTTATCCGCTTATGCGTGATTTGATAGAAGCGGGTCTCGATGCGATTAATCCCGTTCAGTTTACATGTACCGATATGGAAGTCGGGCGATTGAAGCGAGAGTTCGGCAAGGATATGGTTTTTTGGGGCGGCGGCTGTGATACACGTTTTACACTCCAAAACGTCACGCCGCAGCAGATTCGCGAACATGTTAAGGAGCAGGTCGGGATACTCGCTCCGGGCGGCGGATTTGTGTTCCAGCAGGTGCATAATATTCTTGCAAATGTGCCGGCCGAAAATGTTGTCGCTATGTTCGAAGCTGTCAATGAGTGCTGATTAAAAAGCTGCAGCCGTTATATTTGTCAGGCAGATTTTGGCGTTTCTCCTGAGGGCGGGCAGGGGCAGGCGCTTAAGAGGTGAATCGGCAAAAACAGAATCAAATTCCTCCTGAGTCAGCTGCAAAATTTTGTGCAAATCAAGCTCGGAGCGGTCATTGAAAAATCTGAACTGTTTGTTTGTGCAGAGCGGCGTATCATCGTGATACGGACAGGCCAATATACATTCATCGCAGCCGAAAAGCCGGCTGCCCATTCTTCGAGCCAGGTCAAGAGGTATTGGCCCTTTGTATTCAATCGTCAAATAGCTGATACATTTTCGTGCGTCCAAACGGCCATCGGCGCTCAGGGCCTTCGTCGGGCAGGCATTGATGCATTTGTCGCAATCCGAGCAGGTATCTTTAAGCGGTTTATCCGTTTCAAGCTTAAGAGTCGTTATTATTTCGCCCAGGAGGATGTGCGGGCCAAGCTCGGGGTTGATTAGCATGCGGTTTTTTCCGATGAAGCCCAGGCCTGCCCGCCGGGCCAGCGCTCTTTCGGCCAAGGGGGCTGAATCGACGCAGACTTTGAATTTAAAACCTGTGCCAGCGAGCGAGGTTATAAAGTCGGTTAATTTGCGCAGTCGCTTTTTTATAAAGAAATGATAATCTTCATACTGCGCGTAGGCTGCCACCTGGCCGAGAGGCGCGTTTGTCCGGGCTGATTTTAGTTGTGCTTTGGGCGGGTTATAGTTCAGGCCGATACAGATTACCGATTGGGCGCCTTCGAGAAGCTGGGCGGGGTTGATTCTCTTTTTGAAATTTCTGTGCATATAATTCATCCGGCCTGCGCAGCCGGCTTCGAGCCAGCGGGTGAGCAATTCGATGTGGGCGATGTCTATGGGCGCTGCATCGGTTATGCCGACAAGGTCGAAGCCCAATTCAAGCGCTTCGGATTTTATATCTTCAGTTAAACTCATTATTAATGCGGGTAAGTTTATAAAAGTTATGGTGTAGATTTCTGCGCATCGTTTTTGTATTGCTGCAGGCGGCTGCGAATCTGCTCGGCCAGGTCGGCGCTGCCTTCGGCGAGGGCCAATTCGAGAGCTTTTTGAAGTATCTCTATTGCATCCGTAAATTTTCCCGCGGCGGCATAAGCAACGGCCATTGTCTCCAACAGTTCCGGTTGATTATAATCGGTAAGGTCGCAGGCCTTTCGGGCGAACTTTACAGCCTCATCGGGGTTTTGAAACTTAGCATCGTCAGCGGTACTCAAAAACAGGGCAAGGAGAGACAAGACCTCAGGCTGGTTGGGGTCTGTCTGGAGCATCCTGTAGCAACAGTCAATCGCCTGCTGAATCCGTTCCATTTGAAAGAGGGTCCGGGCCAGTACAATGCCGGCTTTGAAATAATCGGGTTTTAATTGCAGTGCCTTGGCGCAGTGTTCAACAGCCAAATCGAGTTTACCAAGACGATAATAAATGCCGCCGAGATTATAGTATGCCTCTGGCCAATCGGGTTTTGCCTTTATGGCCTTTTTAAGGTGCTCGGCGGCGGCATTGTATTTGCCCTGTTTGGCCACGGTCAAACCCAAATTGTAATGGGCGTTTGGATAATCGGGTTTTACTTTTAATGCTTCCTGCCAAATTTCGACGGCCTGTTCGATTTTGCCCTGCTGCTTTAGTACGATACCAAGATTATTAAGGGCCTGATGGTAATCGGGTTTGAGGCGAATAGAAATTCCATAGTTTTGGACGGCCAAATCGAGCCGGCCCTTTTTGGCATAAGCCAGGCCCAAATAATTGTAGGTGTCGTAACGATTTTTATCGATGGCGAGTGCCTGGTTAAAAATCTCGATGGCCTTATCAACTTTGTTCAGGTCAAGATATGCCCGGCCTTTATTATTATAAGCGATTAGATATTTAGGGTCGGCCTGGATGGCCCTGTCAAAGTGCTCAATTGCCTCTTCCACTCGGCCCTTTTTGCGGAGCGTGTCGCCGAAATTGTTTTCCATAACGTGACTGTCCTCGACTACGGCAACGGCGTGACTATACAAAGTATAATTGTTTTTCCAGTGTGGAATCTGGGTTCTTATGCAGAGCAAAAGGACGACAAGTATTATGCCGGCTGCTGCTGCCAGCGTGACAGTTCGATATTTGTATTTTGCGAAAATATCGGCCGCCCCCCAAGCAACGATAATAAATATTCCGACTGAGGGCAGATAGAGGTAGCGGTCTGCCAGGGCCTGTCCACCCGACTGAATCAGGCCGAGCACGGGAACGAGCAGTCCGAGATACCACAGCCAGCCGAAAGCCAAATAACGCCGTCTGCGTGCCAAATAAATCACGATGGCCGAGACCGCAATCAGTATCAGCAGGCACAGGAACGGCCAGAGAAAACCTAAAGTTTCGCCGGGATGTGGGTAAAAGGGCGCGAGCCGGCGAGGATAAAAAATCTTGCCGAGATATTTTACATAAGAGGCGACTGCATTGGCTATGCGAATATCTATGGTTAGATGTTGGCCGGTTTTTACCGCGCCGCCGGATTTTTGAACGATGTAGGTAATTACACTCAAAGCTGCTGAAAGGATGAACAAGGGGATTTTCTCAGTAATCAGGCGCAAGATGGAGGAGGTTTTATATTTTGGTCGGGACAAATCGTCAGGTGACTTTTTTGCCGGCCATCGAATGCGGTGCAAAGGCCAAAAGTCCAGCAGCAGCAGAGAAAACGGCAGAGTAACCGCCGTGGGTTTAGACAATAGTCCACAGGCAGTAGTCAAGACGACCAGCAGATATCTGCCGACGGCCGGGCGGGCTGAGTATCGAATGTAAGCGACAATTGTCAGGAGCCAGAAAAAAGTGCTCAGGACATTCTTTCGCTCGGAGGCCCAGGCAACAGATTCAACCTGCAGAGGATGCAGAGCAAAAGCTGCGGCGACAAAAGCACTGAGCCAGGTGCGGCCTGTCATTGTTTTTAAGACGGCGAAGAGCAGCAATGTATTTGCAAGGTGAAACAATAAATTCATCAAATGATGCCCGGAGGCATTCAGGCCGAACAACTCACAATCCAGCATATGACTTAGCGAGGTCAGGGGGTGATACATATAATAATGCGGGACGGTAAAGGCCCAGAGGACCGAGTCGGCAGTTATGCCGCCATAAATGTGGGGGGATTCGGTTACATACTGGTCGTCATCGTAGTTGACAAAATCGTTATGTCGCACCGGCTCAAAAGCAATAATAACGGCCAGGGCCAGCGCCGCACAAATGAAAAGTGTATGGAGTTTGTCGTGCTTCTGCTTCATAAATAACAAAAGACCTCGATTTAACTGTGCATATTCGCAGCAAAGAATACCTTACTATCATATCAAATTCCAAACAAAAGAAAAGCCCCGGCAAAAGAGGGTGTTCAAACTGCCCTGCTGAGTGTCGTTTCCCCAGCAGGGACAACAAATTAAGAGTTGACAATAACAACGATTAGCAGTATAGTAATGCTTACTTAATAGTAAGTTGTCCTATATTGGATATAATTTAATGACAGGAGAAATGATATGTCTGCAACGCGGAAAAATTCAGGAATTGTATTTTTACTTGCAGCTTTTGTGATTTTCGGCCTGTGCAACAGCGCCGTTGCGGCCCAGAAAAAGAAGGCTAAATGGTATGACTCGTATGACGAAGCTATGAAGGTGGCAAAAAGGGACTCTTATCTAATTATGGTTAAGTTTACCAAAAGCGGCCAGGAAGGATTGTCTGAGCAATTCGACAGGGAAGTTTTCGATACGGAAGAATTTTATAATTGGTCGAGGAGAAATATCGTCCTGCTAAAAGTGGAGACAGGCGAACAAGGCAATGCGACAGAAGAAACGGCCGGGGGGAACAGAAAGCTGGCGGACAAGTACGGCATCGAAGAATATCCAACGATAGTGCTGCTTGCTCCGGACGGCAATGAAATAACGCGGTTCGGCTACATCAAAGGCGGGCCGGATGTGCTGAAAGAAAAGGTCGAGCCGATTGTACTTAACCATTCCCAGTTCAGGGTCGTTGAGCCGTATACCGGTATTGCCGAAGCCAAGGCCCGCGCGAAGGAAAATGCGGTGCCGATGCTGCTTATCGTCGCAGATAAATCTTTAACTTCGCTCGGTGAAAAGCTCCAGGGACTTTACAAAAACAATGGATTTGCCTTATTGGCTAATGGCTGTATGACAGTTGTGCAGGTCGATGTGCCGATGGGAGAAGACGTTAAGGCGGAAGATAAAAAGGCCTTCGAGGAACTCAAAGAGCGTCACAAACTTGGAAAAACAAAATTCGAGATGGCACTTGTTGATGTGAAAAAGGACAAGGTACTCTATCGGTCCCGCGGGCAGTTAGAGGACATCCAAACTGTTGTATCGGGGCTGCGGGAGGCTGCACCACCGCTGCCTTATGAGCCGGGCGAGTGGCTGGGAAACTTCGACAGGGCAAAACTTATCGCAGAGCAAAAGAACAAGCCGATGCTGATTTACTTCAGCGGCACCGACTGGTGCAAATGGTGCTGGAGACTCAATGAAGAGGTCTTTGATAAGGAAGAGGCCAGAAGCTATGTAAAGGACAAGTTTATCCTTCTTAAGCTGGATTTCCTCAGGAAGAGTCCTATGCCGACTAAACTTGCACAGCAGAACCGGCGGGTGGCGAAGAGGTACGGCCATAAATTTTTCCCAACCCTTATACTCACGGATCCGCAGGGCGAGCGGCTCGGAAAGACAGGATTTATAAGGGGTGGACCGCCGGCATTCAAAGAGAAAATTGAAGGGTTTCTGAAAGAAGCGAAATAAACTCAAACTGACCGATTTTTGTTTTGGCGGGGAACAAGATTCGAAGATAAAGCGCAGGATGTGTTGGCTTTTGGGCCGCAAGGCCAAAAATGAGTTTCGCTATTAATTTCAACATTGATTTTTCCCGGGAATTGCTGTAAATTCTATTCAAGATAGAAATGTGGAATTAATAAATGTTAAAGGACTAACAGATGGAAGTTTTTCGCAGGGCGGACAATCCTATAATCGAGCCGAAAGACGTTAAGCCGTCAAGAGACGGTTTCGAGGTTGTCGGCGTATTCAATGCCGGCGTCGCACGTTTCGAAAACCAGGTCGTTCTGCTGCTGCGAGTAGCGGAAAAACCTATCATCTCGCATCCGGAGGCCGTTTTTGTCCCGACTTATGATGTTGCGAAAAATGATATTGTGCTGAAAAAATTTCCAAAAGATGACCCTGCAAACGATTTTTCAGACCCGAGGTTAATCGTAAGGCCGACGGAGACATACCTTACATCGATTTCGCATTTAAGATTAGCTCGCAGTAAAGACGGGGTAAACTTCGAGATTGAAGAGATGCCTGCAATGGGGCCGGCAACCGATTATGAGACATTCGGGCTCGAAGATGCGAGAATCAGTCTCATCGACGAGATATATTATGTTACTTACGTTGCGGTCAGCCCTTTGGGGATAACGACCTGCCTGGCCTCGACAGAGGATTTTAACAATTTCGAGCGTTACGGCGTAATCTTCTGTCCCGACAATAAGGACGTCGTGCTCTTCGGCGGACGGATTAACGGCAAATATTACGCCCTTAGCAGGCCTAATTCGCCTTTGTTTAAGAGACAGGACATTTGGATTGCCGAATCAGATGATTTGGTCTGCTGGGGCCGCCATCAATATCTGATGGGGCCTCGCGCCGGCTGCTGGGACGAGAAAAAAGTCGGCGCCGGCGCCGTGCCGATAAAAACGAAGCAGGGCTGGCTCGAAATTTATCACGGAGCAGACAGAGAAGACCGGTATTGCCTCGGGGCGGTGCTACTCGATGAGAAAGAGCCATCGCAGATTATCGCAAGGGCGGAAAAACCTGTTCTTGAGCCGGAAACTGATTATGAATGTGAGGGCTTCTTCGGAGACGTGGTTTTTAGCTGCGGGCTGCTCTGTGAAGGCGGCAAGCTGCGGATTTATTACGGCGCCGCCGACACTTCTATCTGCTATGCGGAACTTGGGCTGGCAGATGTTATGGAGAGTTTAAAACCGAGTGAGAATGCATAGATAAGCGGGTTGCTATCCGGAGGAGTTTTTAGTATCCTGTCGCATTATATGAACAACGGACGTTCACAATGCAGCTTCTGCGGCAAAATGATTTTGCCGATTCAGCGATTATACGGGCTTTTGGCGCCCCGCGCTTACAGCGTGATTATGTTCTGTGCTCTGTTCTGCACCTTAGCGGTAAAATTATTTCATTCATTTCGTAACGAGTTGCTTGGCGAATACTTCGGCTGGATTCTCGCCGATGTTTCTATTCTGCTGGGGATTGAGGTTGTTCTGTCGCTAATCTGTTTTCGCCGGCCCGGCAAAAAGGTCGTTCGGTCGGTTACTATTTTTGCCGCTGTGATTTGTACGTGGTCGGTTATGAGCGCCGGCTGGGTGATAAAAACCGGTACTCAAATCCTGCCGAGAACTCTTCTGCCGCTTGTTCGCGACCCACTGAATGCGCTAAGCATTATCGGGGTCAGCCTGGTAAAAATGCCGGGTGCGGCTTTCATATTACTCGGGCCGAGTGCTGTTGCGCTTACCTTTTTCTTTTTCGTTCTGGCGAGACCGCCGCTGCCGGTTTACAATCGCAAAAGCTTTGCAAAGAAAATTATTATTTCAATCGCAATCGTCATTATCGCAGCGGCGGCCCACGGTGCAACCCGCAAAAACGGCTCATCACAAACAGCATCGGTGGGCCTTCGCTATAACTGTCACTTACGGGCTGTAACAGGTTTTTTTACATCCGGTCCCAGCCGACTGACAAAGATAGACATGGACAATGCCAAACGAAAAATACCTGCGTTCGATGAATTTGAAATTGCAACAGCCGGTCAACAGCGGCAAATAAAACACAACGTCGTTATAGTTGTCCTCGAAGGGATTCAATACAGACTGACTTCGCTGGCAAGAGATAAAGATGACCCGACGCCTTTTCTTGCCGAGCTGGCGGGCCGGGGCGCAGAGTTTTCAAATACCCGGACGCCAATTACTCATACGACAAAGGCGCTGTTCCCGCTTTTGACCGGCCGATTACCTTCAATATCTCAGGACATTGCCGAAGCGGTTCCGGTTGCAAAAGCCTACGCCAGTCTCGCTACGATTCTAAAACAGAAGCGTGGGTATCGCAGTGCATTTTTCCAGTCGGCCAAAGGCAACTTCGAATGCCGGCCGGGACTTGTTTATAACCTCGGCTTTGATAAATTCTGGGCAAGGGACGATTTGAACGACCCTAATGCATTTTTGGGTTATCTGGGGTGCGATGAGTTTTCAATGCTCAAACCTATAAGCGAATGGATAAAAGCTGATGCCGGGCCTTTTCTTTTGGTGATTCTATGCTCGGTTTCACACGACCCATACGTGGTACCTGAGTGGTTTGAGGTCCCGGCCAGGAAGCCGTTTGAGCGTTACCTGCAAACGATTCGCTATACTGACAAATTCTTAGAAGTGCTTGATGAAGAGCTTGCCGAGTTGAATCTTTCGGATAATACTATTTATTGCGTTATCGGAGACCACGGTGAAGCATTCGGCGAACACAGCCAAAGCGGACACGAGCGAATAGCTTTTGACGAAGCGCTGCGCATACCCTGGGTCATACGCGCTGAGTCTCTTCTTGAAGGTCAAAGAAGGATTACAAAGCCGGTCAGCTCTATTGATTTAACGCCAACATTGCTGGGGCTGCTGGGGTTCGAGACTACATCCGCAGGCTTTGACGGCATTGATGCGCTCGGGGATATTCCTGATGAGCGCAAGGTATATTTCGCCGGCTGGATGCACGAAGGGCCCGCAGGATTTGTGCAGGCAAAAGATAAATTCATATATAATCCGACAACTAAAACTGTTTCTGTGTATGATTTGAGCGCCGATGCATGTGAACTAAACAGAACCGAATTAGAACAGCAGCAGGGAGAGGCAATTGCAGAAGAGATTTTCGCGTGGCGTAAAAACAGTATTTTCCAGCTCGACGGGCCATATGTCGAGAAAAAGATTCTTTTCGATTCATACCTCTGCTACCGCAGGGCAAATCGTGTCTGGCGGGCAAAATATCAACCCAACGAAAAGAATTGATTATGCTCTTTCGAAGAGGATGGAGTTTTTGTGGGAGTAGTGTTTTGCGATGAAACCAGCGTTAGTTATTATGGCCGCGGGGGTAGGAAGCCGTTATGGCGGCTGTAAGCAGATTGAAGCGGTCGGACCAAACGGTGAACTCGTTATTGATTATTCGATTTATGATGCTGTTCGCGCCGGTTTCGGAAAACTGGTTTTTGTCATTCGCTGCGATTTTGAGGATTCTCTGAAGGCCCGATTCGCCGGCAGATTCGAGGGCGTTATTGAGACCGCTTATGTATACCAGGGGCTCGACTGCTGTCTTGACGGATTTGCTCTTTCGCAGGGCCGCGAAAAACCCTGGGGGACCGGCCATGCTGTGCTTGTTACAAGGGACATAATAAATGAACCGTTTGCTGTGATTAATGCCGATGACTGTTATGGCCAAAATTCGTTCAAAATAATGGCCGAATTCCTCTCGGTACCTCAGGACTCCGGCAGCGACGATTACGCAATAGTTGGATACAAATTGGCCAATTCACTTTCAAAATATGGGGCGGTGTGTCGCGCGGTGTGTGAATGTGATAAGAAAATGTTTTTGAAAGGTATTGTTGAGCACACAAAGATTGAAAAACAAGGGCAGCAGGTTTTCTATATTGACCGGGCTGGGGAAAAACAGTTCCTGAGAGGTGATGAGATTGTATCTATGAACTTCTGGGGCTTCGGGCAATCAGTATTTGAGCACCTGCAGTCACAGTTTAGAGATTTTCTTGCAAATTTAGGTTCCGACATAGAGGCGGAATTTTTTCTGCCTACCGCTATCGGCAATTCGATAGAAGAGGAAAAAGTCAGGGTGAAAGTTTTGCCGACCGACCAGCCGTGCTTCGGTGTTACTTATCGCAAGGACAATGCCGCTGCGGCGGCGAAAATTAATGACCTTATAGAACAAGGTGTTTATCCAAAAAAGCTGTGGGAATAAAAATGCAGCGTGACATCAGGTTTATAGTAAAGCAATTTCAGATTGGCGGAGAACTTGTAGAAGCCCTGCCCTATGGCAGCGGACATATAAACGACACATACATGGTAACATATAATCACAACGGTGAATGTGTCCGTTACATTTTGCAGAGAATAAACCACTATGTTTTTAAGGAACCGGCAGGTTTGATGGAAAATATAATGCGTGTAACTGAACATATTCGAAATAAACTAAAGTCTGAAAAAACCCCCGACCTGTCACGTCGTGTGATGACAGTAATCAGCACAATGGACGACAGAAGTTACTATAAAGATTCCGAAGGTAATTTTTGGCGCCTCTACACTTTTATAGAGAACGCCCGCACTTTTGATTTACCTGAATCTTTAGACCATATTTATGAAGCGGCAAAGGCGTTCGGCATGTTTGAGAAGATGCTGCTTGATTTACCCTGTCCACCGCTGTACGAGACAATTGCCGGCTTTCATAACGGGCAGGAACGTTTCAAAACTTTTAAGCAAGCGGTTGAAGATGATGTTTGTAACAGAGCAGGAGGTGTAAAAACTGAAATTGAGTTTCTGCTGAAAAACGGTTGGATATTCGATGTTTTGCTGCAATTGGTTGAAAGCGGCCGAATACCGGTTCGGATAACTCACAATGATACCAAAATCAATAATGTTATGATTGATGATAAAAGCGGAAAAAGTCTCTGTGTTATCGATTTGGATACGGTGATGTGCGGATTGTCACTGTATGATTTCGGTGATATTATGCGCACCACAGTTACTTCGACTTCTGAAGCGGAACGCGATTTGTCGAAAGTTCAAGTTGAGATGCCGCGATTTGAGGCGGCCGTTAAAGGGTATTTGTCTGCGGCTGGTGGATTTTTGAACAAGGCAGAGCGGGACAATCTTGTACATGGCGCAAAGATGATGAGCCTGATAATGGGAACACGTTTTTTGACTGATTACCTGGCTGGAGACCGCTACTATAAAATCGACTTTGAATCACACAATCTCGACCGTTGTCGCACTCAGCTTAAGCTCTTTGAATCTGTCACCGAGCAGCAAGAGCAAATGAATGCGATGGTGGAAAAGGTTTTTAAAGAAGATATTTCAATCTGAATAGTTTATCTTATCGATTCAAAGTTTTGAATACGAAGGGACGAGCTTATGAATTTAGATACTATCGACTGGGTATATATATTCGCTTTTTTCGGCATATCCTTACTTATCGGTGTTATTGTTTCCAAGAAAGCCGGCTCAAGCTCTTCCGAATTTTTCCTTTCCGGCAGGAACATGCCATGGTGGCTGCTTGGAGTCTCGATGGTGGCGACAACATTTTCAACCGACACGCCGAACCTTGTCTGTGATATTGTTCGACAAAACGGCGTATCGGGCAACTGGGTCTGGTGGGCTTTTCTTTTGACCGGAATGTTGACGGTCTTCGTTTACGCCAAACTATGGCGGAGGTCGGGGGTAATGACGGACATTGAATTTTACGAGCTGCGTTATGACGGCAGGCCAGCCACTTTTTTGCGGGGCTTTAGAGCACTGTATCTCGGTGTGCTTTTCAATATTGTTATTATGGCGAGTGTTACTCTCGCTGCGATAAAAATCGGCAGAGTTATGCTTGGCCTGACTCCTGTTCAAACAGTAACCATCGCAGCGACAGTTACCGTATGCTACAGTATGCTGGGCGGTCTGCGGGGTGTTTTGATTACAGATTTTTTTCAGTTTGCCATTGCCATGTTCGGCTCGGTGATGGCCGCTGCAATTGCTCTAAAACACCCCAACGTCGGCGGTCTTGCCAATATGCTCAGTCACTCCAATCTTGCGGGTAAGCTGACTATTCTGCCGGATTTTTCAAACACAGAGCTGCTGGTGTCGGTTCTCATTATCCCCCTGGCTGTACAATGGTGGAGTGTATGGTATCCCGGAGCTGAGCCGGGCGGTGGCGGTTATCTTGTTCAAAGGATGCTCTCGGCAAAGGATGAAAAAAATTCAGTCGGGGCAACCTTGCTGTTTAATGTCGCCCATTATGCGTTACGCCCCTGGCCGTGGATTATTGTCTCTCTGTGTTCTTTGATAGTTTTTCCCGACCTTGCCTCGCTGAAAGCCGCATTTCCAAATGTCGAAAGCGGCGTAATGGGGCACGACCTTGCATATCCTGCGATGCTTACTTTTCTTCCTGCAGGGCTGCTTGGCCTGGTATTGGCATCATTGATAGCGGCATATATGTCCACGATTTCAACGCATCTGAACTGGGGCTCGTCATACGTAGTCAATGATGTTTACAAGCGTTTTATAAGGCCGGACGCCTCTGAAAAACACCTGGTTTTTGTGGGGCGGGTCTCAACGCTCCTTTTGATGGTCGGGGCATGCTGTTTAGCTCCCTTTCTGGAAAACGCAAAACGTGCCTTCGATTTGATGTTACAGATTGGGGCCGGCACCGGGCTGCTTTTCATACTGCGGTGGTTCTGGTGGCGCATTAACGCATTCAGTGAGTTTGCTGCGATGATTGTTTCTTTTATGATTGCCTGCTACTTCGAATTTGTTCACACCAATATCGGTCTGGCCGAGCTTGCAAGCTGGCAGAAGCTGATTATCGGTGTGGGTATAACAACCATCTCCTGGATATTTGTAACTCTTGTTACAAGGCCGACAAGTAATAAGAGACTGCGAAGTTTTTACAATCTTGTTCAGCCGGGAGGGCCCGGCTGGGAGAAAGTCCTCCAGCGGGCCAAAGTTGATAACGAGCCGGTTGTCGAAACAGCTAAAAAAGGCGACCTGCCTTTCGGTATTTTGTGTATGGTTCTGGGCTGCTTTGCGGTTTACAGTGCCCTCTTTTCAGTGGGCTGCTGGATTTATGCCAATTATACTTCGGCAATAACATTGACCGTCGTTGCGATTGTTTCGACTGTTCTGCTGATAAAAGCGTGGAGTAAATTAGACATTAAATAAACTAAAAGCGTCTTGTATGCTCTAATGTTGGGTACCAAGAACTTTGATGAGTGAAACCATGAAGGGCAACTGGACATCATTGGCGCAGCCTGGTTTGAAAATCCTGATACAGGTACTAAAAGATGTTGACGTTGATGCTGATGAGGTTATAATAAATTCCCGGTAAGGAGTAAATCCTGTTTTTTAACCGTTCAAATTAGAAAGAGGAAAAATTATGAAAAGTAGGACTTACAAAACCATTATTTTAATGTCAATTTTGCCTGTATTGACACTCTTTTGCGAAGGATGCGGTAATAACTGTAAAGCCAACGAGCAAGGACCTTACCAGGCAAACCTGGAATCGCTGAAAAAACATAATGATGCACCCGAATGGTTCCGCGACGCAAAACTCGGCATCTATTTCCACTGGGGCGTATATTCAGTACCAGCCTACGGCAGCGAGTGGTATCCCAGAAATATGCATAACAAAAAACACAGTCATTACAAACACCATGTTGAAACTTACGGCCAGCCAACCGAGTTCGGCTATCACGATTTTGTTCCGATGTTCAAAGCTGCAAAGTTCGACCCTGCTCAATGGGCCGATCTCTTCAAAAAAGCAGGTGCCAGATTCGCAGGTCCCGTCGCTGAGCACCACGATGGATTTTCAATGTGGGACAGCAGGCACACACCATGGAATTCGGTGGACAAAGGACCGAAACGCGACATCACCGGCAAACTTGGAAAAGCCATCCGCAAGCAGAACATGCGATTCATCACCACTTTCCATCATGCTCGTAACAGCCTTTGGGAAAAAACTCCCGGCAAATGGATAGGCCATTATAGTCATGTAAAAACAAATTACCCCTCGATTTTGGACGAGCCTGAAAATGCCATACTTTACGGCTATATGCCGCGCGAAAAATTCGTTCAGATGTGGAAAGACAAACTCACAGAAGTCATTGACAACTATCAGCCGGACATCATGTGGTTTGATGGTTGGCTTAATGAAATACCGGAAAATACACGATTCGAATTTGCTGCTTATTATTTCAACAAGGCTCAAAAATGGGGCAAAGAAGTTGTTATCGTACGCAAACAGAATGACCTGCCCATCGAGTTCAGCGTACTGGACCACGAAAAGACACGCAAAATCGGTGCAAGCCGGCGAGTTTGGATGACTGATGATACCATCAGCACTGGAAGCTGGTGTTATACAAACAACCTCAAAATAAAATCGACAGCCAAGGTTATTCACGCACTGGCAGACACTGTCAGTAAAAATGGTGTCGTTTTGCTGAATGTCTCACCCATGGCAGATGGTACGATTCCAAACGACCAGCAAAAAGTCTTACTTGAATTAGGCAACTGGTTGAAAACTAACGGCCAGGCCATCTATGACACTCGACCATGGATAACATACGGCGAAGGACCCATAAAAGAACCAACAGGCGGCTTCAAAGAACGCAAAAAATTCATGAACCTCAAATACTCCGCAAAAGATATTCGATACACCGCCTCCAAAGATAGCAAGACCATCTATGCGATTGCGCTCGGAAAACCGGAACCAGCAGCAAAGGTAACACTGACTGCTTTCGCAAGCAAAAATGTCCCGGATAAAGTAAAGAAAGTATCATTGCTTGGCTCAAAAGAAAAAATAAAATTCCAGCAGACCGATGAAGCATTAATAATAACACCGCCGAAAAACATCAATACGGAAACCGCAATAGCATTCAAAATTGAAATAAAATAAAAAAATATAGTGACAATTTTTTGGAAAGAGGAAAAATTATGAAAAGTAGCACTTACAAAACTATTGTTTTAATGGCAATTTTTTCTGTATTGCCGGCAGCATCCTTCGCAAAAGAGTATGACCGTAAAGCAAATGAGCAGGCGATCGAGAAGGTGCTGATAAAAATGGACCAAGGGGTTAAGCAAGGGCCTTACGAGGCAGACTGGGAGTCGCTGAAAAAGCATGATGAAGCACCGGAATGGTTCCGCGATGCCAAATTCGGCATTTATTTTCACTGGGGCGTATATTCAGTGCCAGCTTACGGCAACGAGTGGTATCCCAGAAATATGCATATGAAAACCGGAAGACGCAGTCGTTATTACAAGCACCATGTTGAAAATTACGGCGAACCGAACGAATTCGGTTATCACGATTTCGTCCCGATGTTTAAAGCAGAACATTTCAACGCCGAAGAATGGGCTGAACTGTTCAAAAAAGCCGGCGCCAAATACGCAGGACCGGTCTGTGAGCACCACGACGGATTTTCAATGTGGGACAGTGAGTTGACCCCATGGAACGCAGCCGATACCGGACCAAAACGTGATACTACAGGCCAATTGGAGAAAGCAATTCGTAAACAAGGTATGAAGTTTGTCACGACTTTTCATCATGAACGCTCTCGAAACTGGTATCCGCGAGTCCAGGGCTGGCCGACAACAAGTAACGACCCAAAGCTCCAAATGCTTTACATGAACGTGCCGGAGGAGTTTTTCAACCGGATATTCCAATCCAAACTCGGCGAGGTGATTGATAAATATCAGCCCGACCTAATCTGGTTTGACGGCCAAATGGTACAGATAAAGGAACCATACCACCTGAGATTTCTGGCATATTACTTTAACAACGCTAAAAAATGGGGACGCGATGTCGTTGTGACCACGAAGAAAAAACAGTATCCGCACGAAATCTCCGTACAGGATTTTGAAAAAGGGCGTATGAACACAATAACCGATTACTGCTGGCTGACAGATGACACCATTAGTATGGGCAGTTGGTGCTATACGAAAGACCTGAAAATCAAATCCACAAGCAAAGTATTGCACGATTTCATTGACATTGTCAGCAAAAACGGCTGTTTGTTGTTGAATATTTCGCCAAAAGCA
>Ga0180431_10002885_pt1 | contig 22573 bp, 21 predicted proteins | sample SS_ome_11_FD_132459 | JGI IMG/M metagenome (GOLD analysis project Ga0180431, IMG submission 132459) | Hypersaline lake sediment archaeal communities from the Salton Sea, California, USA - SS_1_MS_1 metaG | ecosystem: Environmental > Aquatic > Non-marine Saline and Alkaline > Hypersaline >...
CTCTGCCTCTGCCTCTGCCTCTGTCTCTGTCTCGATTTCTTCACCTTCCCCCATCTCTTCCTCTTCCCGCTCGACTGGACGTTCTTCGGCCGAAGCATCACTGTTAACGAGGGATTCGAGTTCTTCGATACCGCTGTATTCCCCGCCATCTTCGACCGCTTCGGCCTGTTCCATGATCTTTTTCCATATATCGGAACGGTCGCCCTCCCCGCCGGAGACGGGCGCCGGTTCCCCGGCTTCGGGTTCTTCCTCGCCCGTAACATCACCTTCGAGGGAGGTGCCCGCCCCCTGCAGCAGGGCCTCGAGCTCGCGCAGGGCCTCGGCGGGATCACCGGTATCATCCAGTTCGAGTGCGGAATCGAGACTGAACTCTTCGGCCTCTTCAGCCCCTTCTCCCTTTTCCGGCTCGTTGTTGCGTTCCATCTCGTCGGTCATGGCGGGTCCTCCCTCGTGCTCGTCACGAGTCAACGGCCGCGGATCGAGATCGGTGACCAGGGATCGGAATTCCCCGGCCAGTTCGCTTTCCCCCAGTTTATCGTAACATGCCACGAGAGCGTCCAGAAGAACGGGCGATGGACCCTCTGCGGCCAGGATCTGTTCCAGTACTTCGCGAGCCTGGTCCACCCGGGCAGTTTCCAGAAGTCGCTGTCCCTCGCTCAGACTCGGGACTTGCGGTCTGCGCTGAGGATCGTTGCCTCCTTCAGACGTCTCGTTGTTCATCGGTTCCACTTCCCCCTCCCTCATCAGCTCAGCGCCGTCTCGGTTCCGGATGTCCGGATCCGGGTGATAAGGTCGGTCGTGGAGTGCCCTTTCCGCAGGGGCACCAGGACGACTTCTCCCCCCCACGCTCGTACTTCGTCGGCTCCGACAACCTGATCCTCGCTGTAATCGCCGCCCTTGACCAGCACGTCGGGCTTCAGCAGCACGATCAGACTCAGAGGTGTATCTTCGGAGAAGGACACGAGTAGGTCAACCGCCGCGAGTCCGGACAGCACTGCAATCCGGTCCTCAAGCCGGTTGATCGGCCGATCGTCACCTTTTTCCAACCGCCGGGCCGAAGCATCATCGTTGACACCGATAACGAGGCGATTTCCGAGAGCCCGGGCCTGGGCCAGGTACTCGACATGCCCGCGGTGGAGCAGATCGAAAACACCGTTGGTGAAGACGATCCGCTCGCCGGCGGCCCGCCACCGACGGCAGATACCGGCCGCGGTTTCGCGGTCGACCCGACGCCCCCCGTCCTCAATCGCCGTCATCGTCCGTCGCTGCCCGCAGGGCGGCGGCCGTGATCGGCACCGCTCCGACTTCAGCCACCACCGTTCCGGCGGCATGGTTGGCCATAAGGGTGGCCTCGTGCACATCAGCCCCCGCCGCCAGCATGGCGGTCAGGGTGGCAATGACCGTGTCGCCGGCGCCCGAAACATCATAGACGTGCCGGGCGCGGGTGCCGACATGGGTGATCCGCCCTTCGGCCGAGAGCAGGGTCATACCATGCTCTCCCCGGGTGATGAGGACATTCTCGGCCTCGAGACGATCCTGAAGGGTGCGGGCCGCCTCTTCGACCCCGGTGTCGTCCTCGAGGTGAACCGAGAGGGCCAGCTCCACCTCGCGCTGGTTCGGTTTGAAGACCGTGACTCCGCGATAGGAGAAGAACCGCTCGAACTTCGGATCCACCGTGAGCGGCAGCTTCGAGCCAACCAGGGCAGGCAGGATCAGGTCGAGTACCTCGGCGGAGAGAACGCCCTTGTTGTAGTCCTGCAGGATCACGGCCGCGGCTCCGGGCAGGGCGTCGAGGACGGCCTGCTGAAGAGCTCCGGCGATTGTACCGACAGCCGGATGTCGATCCTCCCGGTCGGCCCGAACAACATGCTGATGGTGCGCGATGATGCGGGTTTTCACGGTGGTGGGGCGATCGGGATCGGATATCAGACCGGTGACGGGCAGGTCATGTCGATCGAGCTCCGAACGCAGGGCAACTCCGGCGTCATCATCGGCCCCGATCAGCCCGATCAGGACCGGGCAGGCCCCTAGTCCGAGAACGTTCGCGGCTACATTGGCGGCCCCGCCGAGACTGACCGCCTCCCTCTCGACCTCGACGACCGGCACCGGAGCCTCGGGGCTCATACGGCTCACCCGCCCCCAGAGATACCTGTCGAGCATGACATCGCCGATGACCAGGATCCGTTTTCCCGCGAGCCGTCCGAGCAGCTCGTCTATCCGCCCGCAATCCGGTTCAGTCACCGACTAAATATCCCCCGGTTGTCGAAAATGCCGTCACTATTCTCATGACGCCATTTCTGACGCCAGCTCTCCTCTCTGATCTCGGCCCGCAGGTCGAAGACATTCTCGAAGTCTTCAATGGTATCATCCTCGGTCTTACTCAAGATGCCCTCTTCCACCATATCAAGCACGATGACGCCGAAATCGCGGGTGCCCGACACCCCCCAGTCGTCAAAAACCCCGGTGGCCGATTCGCCGAATCGCTCGAAGGCAAGGGTGACGATACCCCGCAGCAGTTCGGGGCCGGAGAGGTGCCGTTTGACCGCCAGCCGGGCGGCCGAGAGGTTGAGCGCCTCAAGAGTAAAGAGATAGGCCTCGGGACTGTACTCTCCCCGGCGCCGAGCCATGGAATCAATCATCTCTCTGAGGCCGTACTCGTTCATCGCGTTCTTTCCCGTTCAGACTGCAAACTTGATGTTCAGGACATCGCCGTCCGCTACACGGTACGACTTTCCTTCCTGTCGTACCAGTCCGGCTTTGCGGGCCTCGCTCCATCCCCCTGCAGCGACGAGATCTTCAATGCCCACCACTTCGGCCCGGATGAAACCGCGTTCCATGTCGCTGTGGATCGTCCCCGCCGCTTCGACCGCACTCCGCCCGCTGCGAAGCGTCCACGCCCGCAGTTCGCGGCCCCCGGTGGCGGTATAGAAGGTGACGACCTCGAGAGCCCGGTAGGCGGCCTCGATCACAGCTACCGCCCGTTCGGGATTCACCCCGTAGGCGGCGGCGAATTCCCGGGCTTCCCCGGGCTCGAGGCGCCCGATCTCGAGCAGGAGGTCGGCGCACAGGGCCATCGTTTCGGCTCCCCGCACCTCACCCCACTCCCGCCACTGATCCTCGACCCGGGGAGGGAGATGTTCCTCACCGAGGTTGACGATCACGAGCAGCGGCTTGGCACTCAGAAATCCGAACCCCCTCACCAGCCGTTCCTCGGAGTCGGAGAGCCCCACCGTACCCACTCCGTCTCCTTCTTCGAGCGCGGGAACGATCCGTTCCAGAATTTCGGCTTCGGCGGTCTCCTCCCGGTCAGCTCCCCCCTTTCCGATCAGAGATCGCAGTTTCTCCAACCGCTTTTCCACGCTCAGGAGATCGGCCGTCAGAAGGTCGTTCCAGACCGCCTGCAGATCGGTGACCGGGTCTACCCGGCCGGCTGGATGGGGTACCGACGGCCGTCCGAATGCACGCACCACGATCAGGAGGGCGTCGGCGGTGCGGGCCGGACCCAGGGCCGTTTCACTCACACCCCGTTCACTTCCCATTTCCGTTCCCAGTCCGGGGATATCGGCGATCTCCACACTGACCCCTTTGACCACCGGATGGGGAATCACGGCAGCGAGACGCTCGAGGCGGGGATCGGGTACGGTGAACTGGCCCAGATGCACGCCCCCCTCGCGACTCGTGCTTTGAGCCGCCTCGAGCCCGGTGAGAGCGCTGAAAAGGGTTGTCTTCCCCGACAGGGGGGGGCCCACGATAGCCAGCCGCATACCGTCTCACTCCTGATCCGGAATCCTGCCCTTCGCCTAAGCATAGAGGGAGCGGGGTAGGGTCATGCAATGGAGAACGGCTCAACGAAGCGCGCGGAGGCGTACCGTTACCGGGATAATTCTCAGAGCAGCGGATTATCCGCGATATCGAGGCGGACGACGAGGGGCGCGGAGGCGTAGTGGTACTACGCCGCACAAGCCCCGAGGAAGTCCAACGATGAGAGCGCGGAAAAGACGCGCTCTGAGCTAGAACCAGTCGGTATAAACGATCCTGATCTCCCTCCCCGCCCCCCCGAGCGTGCCGGCGATATTGGCGATGGTGGCATCCTTGCCGGCACCGCGCACGTTGTCGAGCAGGTTGGTGAAGAAGAGTTCGAGGCGGAGCTGATCGCTGGCAGCCCACTTGACACCGAAGTTGAGATAGCCGTTCCCGTAGCCGAGGGCGTCCTGGTCGTTGTCGTTGATGGCGGTGTCGTATTCGACGACCAGATAGATCTCGGGGCTCAGACCGATATCCACACCACCGAAGAGGTTGACATCCTTGTCGTCCTCACCCTCCTGACTGCGGTTGACACCGACATGCGTGCCGATCTCGGTGATCATCCGCCAGTTCTTGCTCGCCACGGCGTAAAAACCGGGCGATTTCACGGTGTAGCGCTCCAGACCCTGATCGCCGAGCCAGGGCCCGTACCCCTGGCTGGCATAGCCCAGCGCGATCGCCGGCAGCATCTGCGACTCGGGGATGATCCGCGCCTTGATGGCGAACTCGACATTGGGGTTCCAGACGACTTTCCCGCGACCGATCACATTACCCGCTCCGTAACTGAAGCCGACGTTGACACTGCGCAGAAACCCGATCGTGACGAAGGAGTAGAGACCGCCCTCGGGGTACATGCGCAGGTCGATCTCGTAGGCTCCCCGCTCGAGCAGACCGGCAATCGGCATGTTGGCCAGCGAGGTGAACTGCAGTCCGCGCGAGTATTCCGCCTGCGGCGGCGCCTCGGGTTGGGCTGAAACGGGACCGGCGACGAGCCCGAGAGTGATCACGGCGGCGGGCAGACACCGGGCGAGAGATCGATGGAATACGTTCTTCATGGTCATCCCTCCAGTCCCCACAAGTATAGGGCCGGGGTCCGATGGACGCCTCCCCTGAGGTTCACCTACGCCCCGGTCAGGGAGAGGTTTCATCCAGGTCTTCGGCAAATCGCTGCAGGGCCGTTTCCATGCGCGAGCCGTACCAGGCATAGAGTTCGCCATCCACGGTGCGGATCTTCACCCGTCGGGCGAAGCGGGCATCGAGGCCGGCGAGGGTTTCGGCAAGTTCTTCGGCATCGCGGTCGGTGAAGGCGTACGGCTCGCTGGGCAGCAGGATCGTGCCGGGTGCCAGGGCCACGATCTCCTCCAGGGTGAGCTCTGGATAGCGGGCGGCTTCGGGGGAGAAGAACGATCTCGCGGTCAGCCATGAGGGCCAGATGGCGTTCAGGTACCCGGCCCGGGTGAGCATGTCGGAAATGAAAGTGCCGGGAGCGACAGTCATCCAGGGGTCGGACCAGACCAGATAGAGGACGCTGCCCCGGGAGGGGGGGTCGATCGCCCGGGCCAGCGTTTCGATCCGGACCGCCAGTTCTTCGGCCGGTTCGGCCCGCCCGATCAGTGCCCCGAGGGTGCGGATCATCGCCACCGCGGCAACGAACGAGGTCGGATCGACCACGAAAACCCGGGGGCCTGCGGCAACCGCCTCGATTGCCTCGATATCGGCGCGCCGGTTTTCCTCACGGCTCGCGATCACCAGCCCTGGCTCGAGGGCCAGAACCTGCTCGATCGATACGTCACGGGTGCCCCCGATGACCGGCACCGCGCCCACCGCCGCGGCCGGACGGACGCAGTAGCGGGTCCGTCCCACTATCTCGCTGCGCCCCAGTCCCAGATCGAAAAGGAGTTCGGTTATGCTCGGCACGAGCGAGACGATGCGCGGCGCAGCAGGGAAGGGCTCACAGGGTAACCCGCGGGCGTCGAGGAGAGGATCGGGGCTCATGACCGCAGCGTTTCCCGGCGGACGGTCAGGGCCTCTATCCGGTCGCTATCGACCGCCACTCCCAGCCCGCTCGCTTCGAGCGGTACGTCGAGCCATCCCTCGACGTCCATCGTCCAGGGTGGATCCACGATATCCCGGGCCCAGTAGCGCTCGCTGGGCGAGATGTCACCGGGCAGGGTGAATCCCGGCAGGGATGCCAGCGCCACATTGTAACCGCGACCCACCCCGCTCTCGAGCATTCCGCCGCACCAGACCGGTATCCCGGCTTCGCGACAGAGGGTGTGGATGGCCAGCGAGGAGGCGAATCCCCCCACCCGGCCCGGCTTGATATTCACGATCCGGCCGCTACGGAGCGCAATCATGTCGCGCACCCGGTCGGGACCGGTAATCGACTCGTCGAGGCAGATCGGGGTGGCGAGTTCGGCCTGCAGGGCGGCATGCTGGACAATGTCGTCCCAGGCCAGCGGCTGCTCGATCATCATCAGCGCGAAGGTATCCAGGGCCCTCAGCAGGGGCAGATCGTCGAGGGTATAGGCGTTGTTGGCGTCGACCATGAGGGGGGCGTCGGTTCCGCACCGCCCGCGCACGGCTTCCACGAAAGCCCGGTCGCGACCGGGCTCGATCTTCATCTTGACCTTCCGGTAGCCCCGTTCGAAAGCTGCGGTCACCTTCTCGGCCAGTTCGGCCGGCGAGGCCTGGATCCCGATCGAGATCCCCGCCGCCACCCGCTCGCGCTCGGCCCCGAGCAGGCGGGCCAGCGGTATCTGGCGCCGCTCGGCCTCGAGGCACCACAGCCCCATCTCCACCGCCGCCCGCGCCATGCGGTGACCGCGGATATCCGTACCGAGACGGACGTGGGCCTCGGCCGCAGAAGCCAGTTCGAAGCCGAGAATCCGGGGCGCAAGGTGGTCACGGATCACGAGCCAGGCGGTATCGATGGTCTCCGGCGAGTAGTTGGGCCTCTCCCCGGCCACGCATTCGGACCAGACGACCACGCCGTCGGTGTCGCGCAGTTCGAGAAGCAGAATGCGCCGGCGGCTGGTTTCCCCCGACGAGATCCGGAAGGGTTCGACGAGTTCCAGACCGATCTCGCGCAGAGTGATGGCCTCGAGTGTGAGCATGGCGGGCTCCTCGGCCGTACCGGACGGCAGCTGCTCGCGGTGAAAGCTCGGACGCTGCAATAATCCCGCTTACAGGATGCCCGAATCTGCGACCGATATCACGTCAAATTGAAACCGGCCGCTGCAGACCGGAAGGCCGCTCCTGTCTGGGGCCTTGAGTTCGGGCGCCGGCGGACCGTTCTTGTCGGGAACCCATGACTCGAAGCGAGCCGTCCCGCGACGGGATTGAGGAGGAGGGTTGATCGTGACCGAGATGAACGGAAGTATCCGCAGCGATATTCACCAGCCGATCCGGGATCGCTGGAGCCCCACGGTTTTCGCCGACCGCCCGGTCGAGGCGGAGAAAATCGCGACCCTGTTCGAAGCCGCCCGCTGGGCGGCCTCGAGTTTTAACGAACAGCCGTGGCGCTTCATCGTCGGAGTTCGCGGAGAAGACGAGACGTTCGAGGATCTGGTGACCTGCCTGGCCGAGGGGAACGCTCTGTGGGCCCGTCATGCCGCCTTCCTCGTCCTGACGATGGCGAAAACGACCTACGACCTGACCGGCGAGGTAAACCGTCACGCCTGGCACGATGTCGGTCTGGCAACCGGCAACCTCAGTATTCAGGCCGCAGCAGCAGGTCTGGCGGTGCACCCCATGGGTGGCTTCAGCCCCGAGCGGGCGCGGGAGCTGTTCGTCATTCCCGAGGAGTGGGAGCCGGTCGCGATGCTCGCCGCAGGGTACGAGGACGAGCCCGAAAACGCCCCCGAGGGCGTCACCGCCCGCCTGAAGTCCGAACGCAGCCGTCATCCGCTGGCCGAGCTGGTTTTCACCGGCCGCTGGGGCGAGTCCCGCCCGCTGACCTGAGCCGTCCGGAAGCCTGTCAGAGTGAGCCCCCGGCTGCGGCTGCACTGCTATCCGGCCGACGGCGGATTCAGTTCCCCACCAGCCCCACCCACCAGAGATCATTCCCGTCGGCCTGCACCTGGCGGAAGAGAACGTGGCCGTCGCCGGTGAAGGCCGCGGGCAGACCCTGTCCCGCAATCCGGCCCCGGTAGCCTCCCTCGGGGCCGAAGAGATCGAGATCATAACCGCCCGCTTCAGCGGCGGTGACCGCGATCCAGATCCGCCCCTGCGGATCGAGAGCAATGCCCTCCAGGGCGGGTACCCGGTCGGCGAATTCGAAGCGGGCCCGGGAGTCTGACGTCAGGGTAAAGGGTTCGGTGCGGCCCAGTTCGCGGGGGGCGATGACGTCGAAGTAGAACCGGCGCCAGGCTTCGGTGACCGGTATCGGTTCGTCGGGGCCGACGACCTCGAGCCGGATCCGACCGCTCACATCGCGCACCTCGAACCGATATCCGGCCCCCGTGACAGTGACGATCGTCTCCTCGTCTGCGGCCCAGTGGAACCGGGGACTGAAGATCGGCGCCCCACCCCAGTATCTTTCGGCCCCCTCCCGGGAGCGGATCGTATATTCGATCCAGCGGGCTCCGTGCATTGTCGCCACGGTATCGAGGTGCACCGGCGCGCCCTGCTCCCACCGCCCCGGGCCGGGAAAGAGGGCCAGGTAGAAGAGCGGATCCTGCTCGGCAAGCTGGGCTCTGGTCAGCGGCCACTGACCGCCGTGGAGGATATCGCCCGTCGAGGTGACCCTGAAGGTCCCCACCAGCCGGCTTGCGCCCGGCCAGGGAGTGTCATCGATATAGGCGCCATCGAGGCCGTATATCGAGAAACGGCGGTTCCCGACATCGCTGATCCAGAGCCGATCGCCGGTCCGAGCCAGATGGAGGGGGCTGCGAAGCTCCCCCGGACCCGATCCCTCCCGGCCGAAGACCCGGCGTACGTCGCCCGCCGGAGAGAGTTCCACCACCTGCCGGTTGCCGGTATCGAGCAGAAAAAAAGAGGTCGGACCGCCGGCGACATCGATCGGACTGTTGAAGAGATATTCCCCGGTCTCGCCCCAGAGGTCCCAGCGAGCGATCTCGGCCACCGTCATGGCCCGCTCGGGCAGACGGGCGTAGCTGACCCGCCGCACACCCGAGGGCAGGGTCTCGACGACCGGTTCTGAAGCAGGTGACCGGTCCGCGCACCCAGCCGCCACCATCCCGGTCAGAATGACCCCCATCGCCAGCCGAACGTTCCGGATCGTCCCTGTCCGACGGGCCCGTATTCTCCCGCCTGCATACCGGTAACCGACTGCTCCCATGGCACTCCTTCTTTCACCTGTCTCATACTTCCCAAAAAGCGTATACCTGATACAACCCTCAGGAGTTTACCGGCATCTAAATGGACGAACAGAAAAAAGAGAAGACGGTGCCGCCCCCCGACGACGCGGCGCAGATCGATCGTGCAGCGGTTCCCGAGGGGGATGTGCACCGGCTCGTCGAACGGGCGCAGGAAGGCGATCAGATGGCCTTCGAACTTCTCTATCGGACCCATGTGGAACGGGTCTACGCGCTCTGTCTCAGACTCACGGCCGATGTCGCGGAAGCGGAACGGCTTACCCAGGACACTTTCGTTCAGGCCTGGCGAAAGCTGACCGGCTTCCGCCGCGAAGCGGCTTTCAGTACCTGGCTGTATCGGCTGACGGTGAACACGGTCTGGCAGGATCGCCGAGCTTCGAAACGGCGCCGCCGCTGGATCGCGAACACCGACGCCGACGAAGCCCTCAACGGATGGGTTCAGCCACGGGCGAGCGAGGCGGCCATCGACCTGGAGCGGGCCATCGCCGCCCTGCCCGAACGAGCCCGGATGGTGTTCGTCCTGCACGATGTCGAGGGATATCGACACGAGGAGATCGCCGAGATGATGTCAACCAGTACAGGGACCTCGAAAGCTCAGTTGCACCGAGCCCGGGCCTTGCTCAGAAAGGTTCTCGACCGATGAGGTGCTCGATGTGCCGAGACCTTCTCGAGGTCTGGCTCGAGGGGAAGCTCGAAGCCGACCGGCTGGCGGCTTTCGAAGAGCACCTGGCCCGCTGCGGGCGCTGCCGGCGTGAAGCCCAGGCACGGGCCGATCTGGTCCAGGCGGTCGCGGCCCTGCCCGAGGGGATCGCCCCCCGGCGCGATCTCTGGCCGCAGATCGCCGCCCGGATGGAGCAGACAGCGGAAACCGAAACGCACCAACGGCGCTTCCGGGGCTGGAGTCAGGTCCTGCTCGCCCACCCGCTGGCAGCCGCCGCTGCCCTGCTCGTCATCATGCTGGGCACCCTGACTCTGCTGAGCGGACCGGGGGGCCGCCGGGCCGAACCCGGACAGTACGGCGGCGAGCAGACTATCGGGATGATCACAACCGCAGCGATGGAACAGCAATACATCGGTGCGACCGAAGACCTGCTGTACTCAACGGCCGAGGTCCGCCTGAGCCTGCCCGAAAGCACTCTGATCGTGCTCGAGGATCACCTGACACTCGTCGATCAGGCCATTACCGAATCGCGCACCGTTTTACAGAAATATCCGTCCGACGTTGAATTGCAGTCGATGCTGGCAGCGGCCTGGAAACAGAAGCTGGCCCTGCTGGGACAGACTGCCCGGTTGACCGGACTTTACTGACAGGGGGGAGCGTCATGAACAGCACTCACACATCAGCCTGGAAAATGATCGGCTGCCTGGCGGGACTGGCCCTGCTTCTGAGCGTCGCCAGCGCACCCGCGGCCAGCGCCCAGCAGCGGGTTCGCGAAAGCAAACCCGCCGCCGCGACCGGTACCGTGGACATTTACAATCTGGCCGGTTCGGTCAAGGTCACCGGCTGGAACCGCAGCGAAGTGGCCATCGAGGGTACCCTGGGCGAGGGGACCAAGAATCTCGAGTTCGAGGTCACCGGCAATGAAACCGTCATCAGGGTCGAAATCTACGACGAGCGCGAGCGTCGCGAGCGGGGTATCCGACGGGTCGAGGGTTCTAATCTCGAGATCCGGATCCCGCACGGTTCCCGGCTCGAGGCCAACACCGTCAGCGCCGACATCTGGAGCGATACGGTCGACGGCGCGCTTCGACTCGAGACGGTGAGCGGCACAGTCAAGCTCGCCGGCGAACCCGAGCGTATCGGAGCCAAGACGATCAGCGGTGATATCGAGATCAGGGGCAGCGGGGGGCCGGTGCGGGCCGAATCGGTCAGCGGGCACATCATCATACGCGAAGTCACCGGCGAGGTGGAGGCCAACACCATCTCCGGTGACATCCGTATCACCGGCCGGTCCATCGAGGAAGCGTACCTGAGCGCCCTGTCGGGCACCGTCATCTTCGAGGGCGATCTCAGCCCTCAGGCCGTCGTCGAGGTCGAGATTCACAGCGGGAGCGTGACCCTGATCCTGCCCGCCGACGTTTCGGCCGACTTCGACATCACCACTTTCTCGGGGCGTATCGAGAACGAATTCGGTCAGCAGTCGGAACGGCGCAGCCGCTACATGCCCGGACGGATTCTCTCGTTCCAGACCGGCAACGCCGAGGCGCGGGTGCGGATCAAGGCCTTCAGCGGCGATGTGACACTCGAGAAACGGTAATTCTCCTGGTCAACCGGCGGTCGGACGGCTGTCGCAGAAGAGCCCCGGCGCGCTCGCGCGCCGGGGCTCTTGTCTTGTCGTTCCCTGATGGTGGTTCAGAAATGCTCGACGGCGGTCCAGTCGGGCCAGCGGTTGTCGCCCTGCATCTGTCTCATGTACAGGGTCATGTACTGTTCCAGATCGACTTTCACCACTCCGACCCGGTTCGTGAATCCTGTCGAGGAAGTAATCAGAAGATAATCTTCACCCTCTATCTGGAAACAAGATATGTCCTTCCAGAAGTTGGTCAGCGTTTCGTCCCCCCCATCCGTTACCCGCTCTATCTCGGCGACCCCGTTGTAATCAAACAACCCGAGAGTATACACATCACGGTTCAGTTCAAGACCGGAACACCAGATCTCGGTCCCGGTACCGAAGGAAAAGGAAGCATGCCGGAAAGCCGCCGCCACTTCGGAGTCAAAGATATACTGGTTCACGTTCCCGGTGGTGGTGTCGACTACCTTGAGGTGGTTACCGTCGAGCACGACCAGGTCGCTCGAACCCGGAACGAACTCCATGTCATGAATATTCAGACCGGAGGTCAGATACGTGTACGCTCCGGTCGTCAGGTCCATGATCCAGAGATCGGGAACCTCCCCGGTCGGAAGCATGTTGAGGAAGACCAGCCGGGTGCCGTCGCCGTTTACGACCGGATAGGTCTGCTGACCGGTTGTATCGGTCAGAACCGCATAGGTGGCACCGGCATTGTCGACATCGGTGATCGTCGCGATGTGCCACTGGTTGCTCACTTCAGTCGCGAAGTATATCGCTTCTCCATCGGGATCCCAGCAGGGTTCTTTCTGAGGCCCGGGTATGCTGCCGGTGAGTGAGAGATACTGGGTGGAGTTGAAGTTGCTCATATAAATGTTCCATGATCCGTCGCGGTCGGTCGCGTAGAGAACCGTTCCCGGCAGATCGATCGACCGGTCGATCACCTCGATTCCCGATTCACCGCAACCGGTACCGAGCGTTCCGAGTGCAATGATTCCCGAGATCAGGAGCGGCAGGGCACGGCGTGTTGCAGACATCGTGTATCTCCCTCTCAAACGCTGGTGGACGAAATCCAACGTCACCGAACTGTATCCCCGGCCCACTCGATCTGTACAGGCGATAACGCGGTGGTCGGCGATGGTGTCTGTTCGGTGACAGGCGCCTCTGTTAGATTGCAACGATCATGCTCGAACTCTTCACGCTTGGATCGGGTTCGGGCGGGAACAGCACTCTGGTGCGGACCGCCCGGACGGCACTGCTCATCGACGCCGGCCTGAGTGCCCGTCAGATCGCCCTGCGGCTCCAGGCCGGGGGGCATGACCCCGCCGCACTCGATGCCATCATCGTGACCCATGAGCACCGCGATCACATCGGTGGTGTGGGCGTCTTCACCCGCCGCTACCCGATCCCCGTTACAGCCAACGAAGCTACCCGCAGCGCCGCCGCCCCCGTTCTGGACGGTGTCGGCATCGAGACTTTCCGCACCGGTGAAACGTTCGCGGTCGGCGATCTCGAAATATGCACTTTTCCGGTTCCGCACGATGCCGCCGAACCGGTCGGACTGACGATAACAGCCGAGGGTCTGCGGATCGGATATGCCACCGATCTGGGCTGGATGCCCGAACCGATTCTGGACCAGCTGCGGGGCTGCGACCTGGTAGTACTCGAATCCAATCACGACCGCGATCTGCTTCTCACCGGACCTTACCCCCGCCACGTCAAGGAGCGTATCGATTCGGACCGGGGGCACCTCGAGAACGCGGTCGCGGCCGATGCGGCCGCTCACCTGGCCGCACATGGCACCCGCCATCTCGTGCTGGCCCATCTCTCCGAAACCAACAACACCCCCGGACGGGTTCGCAGAGCTGTATCGGACGCTCTGCAGGCGGCCGGGGCCGGTACCGTGACTCTGGCCACCGCTTCGCAGAGAACGCCTCTGGAAAGGATCACCCTGTGACGCCGCGGCTCAGAATGCAGGCCATCACCAAGGCCTTCGACGGCATCCGCGTGCTCCACGGCGCGTCACTCGACGTCGAAGCGGGGGAAGTCATGGGCCTGGTCGGCGAGAACGGAGCCGGCAAGTCGACCTTGATGAAGATCGTGGCCGGCGTCCATACCGACTGGGACGGTATGATCGCCCTCGACGGCGTCCCCCGGCGTCTGGGTTCCACCCGCGAGGCTGAAGCGGCCGGGATCGCGATCATCTACCAGGAATTGAACCTGGTCGGGGAGTTGAGCCTGGCCGAGAATATCTTTCTGGGCCGGGAACCCACCACCCCGGCCGGTTTCATCGACTACCCGGAAATGAACACCCGGGCCGTAGAGATCATGGCGGGGCTGGGGGCCGGGATGGATGTGACCCGACCGGTCGGCGAGCTGCGGGTCGGCCGTCGGCAGCTGGTGGAGATCGGCAAAGCTCTCAGCCAGCAGGCGCGGATCGTCATCATGGACGAACCGAGTTCGGCTCTTTCCGAGACCGAAATCCAAATCCTCTTCTCCACCGTGACCGAGCTGCGTGCGCGCGGGGTGACCGTTATCTATATCTCTCACCGGCTGGGCGAAATTTTCGAGGTCTGCGACCGGGTGACGGTGATGCGTGACGGGCGTACGGTCGGCGTGCACGCCACCGGCGAGGTGAGCCGTCAGGAGCTGATCGCGCAGATGGTCGGCCGGAATTTCGAGCAGTTTTTCGTCAAGGCGGGGCAGCCGCAGCCCGAAACCGTCCTCGAAGTCCGGGACCTGACCCGCCGCGATCCCGACCGGCCAGGGCGCCGGATGATCGACCGGATCAGTTTCGAGGTGCGGCGGGGCGAGGTCTTCGGGATCGCCGGCCTGCTCGGTTCGGGACGCACCGAACTGCTCGAGGCGCTCTTCGGGGCAGCCGGGGCGGAAACGACCGGCCAGGTCCTGCTCAACGGCCGGTGCCTCGATCTGCGCACCCCCGCCGAAGCCATTGCAGCCGGTTTCGGACTGCTGACCGAAGACCGTAAAGACAGCGGTCTGGTGCCCGACATGAGCGTGATCGGCAACCTCACCCTGGCGGCCCTGGCCGATCTCTGCCGGGGTGGTTTCATCTCGCGGGTCCGGGAACAGGAGCTGGCCGAAACGTACCTGCACGATCTCTCGATCACAGCTCCCGATCCGCAGCTGCCGATCACCTCCCTTTCAGGGGGAAACCAGCAGAAGGTCCTGCTGGCCCGATGGCTGGCCACCAATCCCGCGGTTCTGCTCCTCGACGAACCGACCCGTGGTATCGACGTCGGCGCCAAACACGAACTCTACCTGCACCTCTCAAGGCTTACCCGGGCGGGCATGGCGATCGTGCTGACCTCATCGGAACTCCCCGAACTCCTTTCGATCTGCGATCGCATCATGGTTCTGTGCGAGGGACGTCCGACGGCGCTCTTCGACGCCTGTGAGGCAACCCAGGAAACGATTCTGGCCGCCGCCGCTCCGGCGGTCTGAGGAGGGCGACAGTATGAGCGAGGAGACCCTTCTTTCACTCGACCGAGAACCGGGACATTCTCTGACCCGACGCCTGGGTCCCTTCATCGGGCTGGCGGCGATCTTCGCCGGGGGCGTGATCCTGAACGGCGCCACCTTCCTCAATCCCTACAACCAGCTCAATGTGCTGGGCCGGATCTCGATCATCGCCCTGCCGGCGGTCGGTATGACAATGGTGATCATTACGGCCGGCATCGATCTCTCGGTCGGCAGCCTGGTCTCTCTGGCCTCGGTCGTCTGTGCCATGCTGCTCATGGAACGCAGCCCGACCCGCGCCACGGCCGTCAGTGTTCCGATCTTCGTCCTCTGCGCCCTGGGGGCCGGTTATCTGCTCACCCGCGCGATCCTGCGCCGCTTCGTTTCCGATCCGCGCCGTGTCGGTCTCGGGGCCGCCGGCGGCGGCCTCGTGCTCGCCGCCGGGACCGCCCTCTGGTGCCGGACGATGATACCCTCGGGATTCGGCACCCTGGCCGTCCTGCTCATCGTCCCCGGCCTCGGACTGGCGCTGGGAGCGCTCAGCGGGATCATCATCGCCAAAGGACGGATTCAGCCTTTCATCGTCACTCTCGGCATGATGAGCGCCGCCGTCGGGCTGGCCAAGTTCATCGCCGGCAAAGGCGGCCAGATCCATCCAGTCTATTACGAGGCGGCCGGTTACGAGGCGGCCGGCACGGTTCATACCGCGCCCGCCTCGTTCGACGCCCTCAGCGGACATCTGACCCTTTTCGGGATCGACCTGGTGCCCGTCACCACGCTCTTTTTCGTAGCCGCGGTCATTGCAGTCGGAGTCATCCTGACCCGCACCCGCTTCGGCCGGCACCTCTACGCCATCGGCGGCAACGAGGAAACCGCGCGCCTCTCGGGAGTGCTGGTCGACCGGGTCAAGACCCTCGTCTACGCTCTCTGCGGGGCGCTCTCGGCCCTGGCCGGAGTCCTCTACTGCGCGGCCTATACCCAGGGCAAGTCCGATGCCGGTCTGACCTGGGAACTCGATGCCATAGCGGCGGTCGTGATCGGCGGCACCTCGCTCATGGGCGGTCGGGGCACGGTGACCGGAACCCTGGTCGGAGTCCTGATTCTCGGTTACCTTGGAAACATCCTGAACCTGCAGGAGGTCCCCAGCGAAGTGCAGGATATCCTCAAGGGCGTGATCATCGTGGGCGCCGTATTGATCCAGGAGGGCACCCTGCTGCGGTTGTGGCGCCGCGGCACCGGTTCCAGGCGCAGAACCCGGTCTCAACCGGAGGAATGAGATGATGACCCGCAACCGTTCCCTTCTCGCGACTGTTCCCGCTGCCACGGTCATCCTTGGTGTGGCCCTGGCGGCTGCGACCGGCTGCAGCCGCTCGGGCCAGGCAGAGAAAACCTGGGTAATCGGCTTCAGTCAGGTGACGGTGAAGGAACCGTGGCGGGTGGTCTTCAATACCCGGCTGACCGAGAAGGCCGAGACGTACGGCGATCGGGTCGAGCTGATCATGCTCGACGCCGACGACAAGACCGAAAATCAGGTCGAGCACATCCAGGTCTTCATTACCAAGCGGGTGGATGCGATTCTCATCTCTCCCAAGGAAGCTTCCGGCTGTTCGAAGGCCATCGAAGAGGCGACCGCAATGGGTATCCCGGTGATCGTTCTGGACCGCAACACCACCTTTCGCGGTTACGCCGCTTTCATCGGTGCGAGCAACCTCGAGATCGGCCGGGCGGCGGCCGAACATGTAGTCGACCTGCTCGGCGGGGCCGGCCGGGCCCGGGGAACCGTCTACGAGATCTGCGGCGCGCTCGCCTCGACCCCCGCTCAGGAGCGCCGGGACGGATTCCATGCCGTCGTCGAGGTCGAATCGGGAGTGCATCTTCTCGGTGGGCTCGACGGTGACTGGAAGCTCGACCGGGGCAAGGCTATCGCTCAGGACGCTTTCCAGCTCCATCGCGATATCGATGTCGTCTACGCCCACAACGATCCGATGGCGTACGGAGCCTGGCAGGCGGCCCGCGAGGCCGGGCTGGAAGAGCAGATCCGCTTCGTGGGCATCGACGGCCTGCCCGAGGAGGGCTGCGTCTGGGTGCGCAACGGTGTGCTGTCGGCCACCTTCCTCTACCCCACCCCCGGCGAAGCCGGTCTCGAACTGGCGCTCGACATTCTGGAAGGCCGCCGCGAGATCACCCCGGGGGAGCAGATCACTCTGCCCACGGCAGCCATCACACCGGCAACGGTGGAGGAATTCCTCAAGTAACCCCCGGTCCGAAGAGGTTCCCGGGCGCACTCTGGCCGTCAGTCACCGGGAGCGGAAGGATCCCCGGCCGCGATATGTGCGACGACGTCGGCCACCACCTCGGGTCTGAGATCGTGCAGGCAGCGGAAGTGTCCTTCGGGGCATCGCGGACTGCCGTGCAGGCGGCAGGGCCGGCAGCCCAGCCGCAGGCCGAGAGCGACGCTCGGCGGGGCAAAGGGAGCGAATCCGAAACCGGGTACGGTGGGACCGAAGAGCGCCACGACGGGACAGTCGAGAGCTCCGGCCAGGTGCACCGGCGCCGAATCGTTGGCCACCATGATCCGGGCCGCAGTCAACAGCGCGGCTGTCCCCGTCCAGCTCAAGCACCCCGCCGCATTCCGACCGACGCCGGATTCGGAAGCCAGTTCGGCGCCCAGAGCCGCCTCGCCGGGCCCGCCGATCCAGACCACCTTCTCACCGGCCCTCTCCAGTCGGCGGGCCAGCTCGACCCAGGCCGCCGCCGGCCAGCGTTTGGTCGGCCAGACCGATCCGGGTGCGAGCAGGACCGGGCCCGTTCGCGGAGCTGCGCCAACCAGATCGGGCAGCAGTCCGGTCAGCTCGGTCCATCCTTCGGCAGGGACGGTGAACCGGGGTGGGAGCAGGGCCGGGACGGCCCCGGCACGATCGGGACCGCGGAGAGCGAGGCGGACATGCAGGGCGCGGAGCAGGTCGTGATTTCGTTCCAGTTCGTGCACCCCCCGGCGGTATGGCACCCGGACCGTATGCAGCAGTGCTCCGCCGCCCAGTTCGAAGCCGACCCGAAGTTCAAACCCCGCCCGACGGGCGAGCAGGGCCGAGCGCAGCGAACGGTGCACCACCAGGGCCGCATCCCAGGGCCCCGCGGCCAGTTCATCTGCCAGCCGGCGCAGTCCCCGACGGCCGGCATGCCCGCCCCGTTTGTCGAACACGATCACCTCGAGACCGGATCCGCTCATGCGAGCCAGCGCCTCGGTGTCGGGACGGACGATCAGAGCCAGCGGCAGGTCGGGCCAGCGGGCCCGGACCGACCGGATCAGACCGCCGGTGAGGATGACGTCGCCGGGGAAAGCGGTCTGGATGACGGCCAGGCCCTTCACGAACCGGCCGCCTCTGTCCCGGGACGCGTTTTCCAGCGCCGATGCAGCCAGAGGTACTGACCGGGATCGCGCCGAATCCCCTCTTCGAGCCAGACCAGGTAGGCCGCTGTCAGGCGGGCCACGGCGGCCGCCTCCTCGGTCTCATCTCGCGCCGTACCGGCGGCGGTGACCTCAGAGGCCGTATCGAGGCGGGTCAGAGAAGCTCGATACCGTTTTCCTTCGCGATGGATCCAGCCTCCGAGCAGGGGCGCCGAGGCGCGCCGGGCGAAAGCGGCCGGAGCACCGTGGGTGGCGGCCGGGTACCCGAAGAAATCGAGAAAAAGCCCGTGACGGGGACCGGCATCCTGATCGCCGACGATCAGTACCAGACCGCCGTCAGCGAGGGTACGCATGACCTCCTTGCCCGCGCCCTCTTTCTCCACCAATTCGATCCCCAGCCGCTTCCTGACCTCGACGAGGGCCTCGTTCATGAGCGGATTGCGCTGCTCCTGCATGATGGCCACCGCGGGATAACCGACCGCCGCGAGCCGGGCGCCGAGCAGTTCCCAGGTGCCGTAGTGGGCGCCGACGACGACCGCCCCCCGCCCCTGCCCCATCAGGTTGTGGAGCAGGGTTTCGCTTTCGGGATCCAGCTCAACCAGGGCGATAACCCGATCGGGTTCGAGCCGGCGGGCCCGCAGCATCTCCAGCCCGACGACGGCCAGGTTGACATAAGCCGCCCGGCCGATCCGGCGGCGCCGGGATTGAGCAGAGTCGGGGAAGGCGCACGCCAGGTTGGCCAGGGTAACCCGGCGCCGGATGCGCACCAGATCGAAGGCGAGGGTTCCGATCAGGCGACTCAGACCGAGCATGAGCGAACGCGGCAGGATCCCCGCCACGGCCCCGCAGAGCACCAGCAGAGAGTACTCCAGGCGATAGCGCAGGTGCCGTCCGGGCGTGATCGGAGCGGGTACCGCACTCATGGGGTCGTCCCGACCGGCCAGTGTTCCCAGCGGCGATGGAGCCAGAGGTACTGGTAGGGATCGCGGGTAATCAGTTCTTCGAGCCAGGCGTTGAAAGCGTCGGTCAGGCAGCGGATGCGCATCGCTTCGTCGGCTCCCGGGGGGAGTCCGGCCAGGACGCAATTGTCGAGCCGATCGTAGCGGGCGCGGTAGCGGCCCCGGCGCCGATGGATGCTGGCGGCCAGCAGGGGAATCCGGTAGCGGGCCGCGAAGGTGGCCGGCCCCTTGAAGGTCCAGGCGGGTTTGCCGAAAAAGTCGGCGAAGATGCCGTATCCCGGCCGGGTTTCCTGATCGGCCAGAAGCATGACCGCCCCCCCCGATCGCAGCACACCGATCAACTGGCGCACCTCGGTACCGCGGTGCACCAGGCGGATACCGAGGTGGTTGCGGATGGTATCGATCTCACGATTGATGAGCGGATTGCGCTGATCCTGGGCCACCGCGACGGCGGGATAGCCCGAAGCGGCGATACGGGCACCCAGCAGTTCCCAGTTGCAGTAGTGGCCGCCCACGAAGACGACCCCCCGGCCCTGCTCCATCAGGTCGCGATAGAGCCGGTCGGACTCGGGATCGAGATCGACGAGCTTCAGGACGCGTTCGGGTCGCCGCCAGCGGGATCGGAGCATCTCCATGCCGACAACAGCCAGGTTGGCCAGCGAGGCCCGGGCGATCCGGCGACGACGACCGGGAGTGAAGTCGGGAAAGGCGTCGCGCAGGTTTGCGAGAGCGATGGATCGGCCGGTTCGGAAGACATCGAAAGCGATTACCCCCAACCCCTTGACCAGACCGATCGCCAGCGGCCGGGGCAGAATCGCGGCCACGAATCCGACCGTGCGCAGCAGGAGGTACTCGATCCAGAATCGGAGTTTCATACCCTCTCTGTCGTCCGCAAGGCCCATGGCAGCACCCTCTCCCACTACCCCGACTGCGTTCCGGAGACGGTTCCCGCCTCTGGACACTAATCAGTAATAATACCTCCGCCCAGGACGATCTCGCCGTCGTAGAGAACCGCTGATTGCCCCGGGGTCACAGCCCGCTGCCGAGTAGCGAAGCGGGCTGTGAAATCGGCTCCGTTCCCGGGGAGTATCAGAGCCCGGATACGGGGACCGCGGTACCTGATCCGGACCTCGGCCTCGAAGGGTTCGGAGGGGGGAGGAATCGAGATCCAGTTGGCTTCACCGGCCCGCAGGTCGGTGCGTTCCAGGGCCGCGGCTTCGCCCACGACGAGGCGACCGGTCGCCCGGTCGATGGCTGTGACATACAGGGGCCGTCCGGCGGCCAGGCCCAGTCCGTGCCGCTGGCCGATGGTGTAACGGGCTATGCCCCGGTGAGTTCCAAGGATCTCTCCCCGGTGGTCGACGATCTCGCCCGGCTCCAGCGCCCGGCGCAGGTCCGAGGCGAGCCGGGAATCCTCGAGTTCGGGACCGATACGATCCAGAAAGGCGTCGTACCCCTCGCAATCCACAAAGCAGATATCCTGACTTTCCTTGCGCCCGGCCGCCGCGAGACCGAACCGGCGGGCGGTACCGACGACCTCCTTCTTGGTCATCCCGCCCAGGGGAAAGAGCGTGGAAACCAGCGCCGGTCGCCTCAGACGCCAGAGCACATAGCTCTGGTCCCGGGCTCTGTCTCGGGCGGTCTCCAGCACCGGCCCCTGAGCTCCCCTTCCGATCCGGGCGTAGTGGCCGGTGGCGATACGATCGGCGCCGATAGCCCGGGCTTCGCGCTGCAGGATCACCCATTTGAGCCGCTCGTTGCAGCGCACGCAGGGATTGGGGGTACGCCCCGAGGCGTACTCGGCCGCGAAATCCCGGATGACGAGGTCGGTGAACTCCGAACGGGCGTCGACGAGGCGGTGGGTTCCCCCGGCCGCCTCGACGGCCTGGCGAGCACTCGCAACTCCGTCACCGCTTCCCCGTTCGTCGGCTCCGTCCCGCAGTTGCAGAGTCACGCCTGTGACCTCCCAGCCCGCTTCGGCCAGGAGCAGAGCCGCCAGAGAAGAATCCACCCCGCCGCTCATGGCGACGACGACGCGCCCGGGTTCCTCCATCAGCCCGTTCCGGGACCGAACCGCTCGTGCAGCCAGCGGGCGATGAGTTCCAGAACGACCGGGGCGATCGTTTCCTCGATCTGCGCGTACTCGGTCAGCAATCCGCTCCCGGCGGTCTGGAAGAGATGGTTGAGATCCCCCAGGGCCCGGACGGTGACATCCCCGTTACCGCCTGCAAGCAGAGCCCGCAGGATCTCGGGCAGGTTCTGGGCAGCCGAGACCTGCAGGTCGAGGGTACCGTTGAGCGCCAGCACGGGGCAGGCGACCTGCTGCAGCAGCGGGCGGGGATCGCAGGCGAGAAAGAACCGGAACCAGGGATGATCGACCCGAGCGTAGGCCGCCCTGACCTGCCGTTCATAGGCCGTCTCGTCGAGCCCACCGTGCTCGCCGGGCAGGCGGCCGAGCTGCACATCGATCAGCCGCCGGACGCCCTCGCAGACCGCGGCCGAGTCGGCCCCGGAGAGAACCAGATCGAAGAGAGCGTTCTGGGCCCGATACTGACGATCGAGAAAGTCCTCGTTCAGGCCCGAGGCCGCCGAGATCAGACGGGTTTGTTCGAGCAGAATTTCCCGCCCGGGCACGCCGGTTCCGGCCAGCAGGATGACGAAGGCCACCGAATCGCATTCGGCGGCCACCAGGGGCGCAATCAGCCCCCCTTCGCTGTGCCCGAGCAGACCGATGCGCCGGGGGTCGAGCTCGGGCCGGGAGGCCAGCCAGCGCACCCCCCGACGCACATCGGCGGCCAGATCCCGGCTGGTGACGCCGGGGGGACCGGCGTCTGAGCCGCCCACCCCGCGGTCATCGAGACGCAACACCGCGATTCCGGAGCGGGTCAGATGATCGGCCAGAAGCAGAAAGGGTTTGTGCCCGAATATCTCTTCGTTGCGGTCCTGGGCCCCCGAACCGCTGATGAGAAGCAGACCGGGGAAGGGTCCGTTCCCGGCCGGCAGGGTCAGAGTGCCCGCCAGAGTCACCGTTGTGCTGCGGTAGCTGACGTCCTCGCTGCGGTAGGGAAAGGGGGGCTGCGGTTCCTGCGGTCGGGCCGGTCCCGGAAGAGGTTCCCGGCCCATCTCGAAGGTGAAGGAGTAGCCGGACTGGTAGAATGTGCCCCGCACACGACCCGCCTGATACACCCCCGCCCAGTGCGGATTGCCCGCCACGTTGGGAAGCAGAACGACGAGGCTGTCCCCCGTCACCGCAATTCCCGCCAGGGGGAGGGCTGCCGGCGTCTGGGTCGGGAA
>Ga0180431_10002886_pt1 | contig 22572 bp, 17 predicted proteins | sample SS_ome_11_FD_132459 | JGI IMG/M metagenome (GOLD analysis project Ga0180431, IMG submission 132459) | Hypersaline lake sediment archaeal communities from the Salton Sea, California, USA - SS_1_MS_1 metaG | ecosystem: Environmental > Aquatic > Non-marine Saline and Alkaline > Hypersaline >...
ATGGTCTCGTTAATAATGTAGACCTCGTCGGCACCCTCATCCCCGTCCGCGTCGGTGAAGTTCCGCCCCGCCAGGAGGGGGATGTCCATGGCGGCGAAATAGCCCGGGGAGACGTGCTGATTCCGAGCAAAAACGGACTGCGGTTCTTCGCCGTCGGTTCCTTCGACCTGGAGCGATAGACTTCCCGTGGACCGCCCGGGAAAGGGCAACCCGTCGACCGCTCCGGCCCGAAGGACTCCCGGAATGGCCCTAATCCTATCAAGGGCCTCCCGACGCAGCCGCCTGGTCCCATCCAGTCGGGCCTTGCTATCGGTTCCGAAATACCCCTCGGGAATCTCCAGGCGCACCGTGGCTACGCCCCGGGCATCAAAGCCCGGATCCACCTTGCCGAGTTCCCCCAGGCTCCTGATCAGAAGGCCGCCGGTGATCAACAGGACCACGGTCAGCGCCAACTCACCCGTCACCAGGAAAGCCTGTACCTGCCCGCCCCCACCCGTACTCCACCGCCCGCCCCTCAGAAGCAGGTCGTGGATCGAGCGCCTGTGCTGGAGGAAGGTCGGGCCAAAGCCGAAAATGACAGCGCACGCCACTCCGGTGACAACGGACACCAGGAGAACGGTCTGGTTCACCGCCACGTCCTGGAGTCGGGGGAGAGCCGGGCCCATGGCGAGAAACGCCCGGATTCCCACGGGCGTGAGCGCCAGGCCTGCCAGGGAGCCGGCAACACCCAGGATCAGGCTCTCAGTGAGGAACTGGCGGGCGATGCGCCCCCGGCTGGCTCCCATGGCCACCCGGATGGAGATCTCTGCCCTCCGGTCGAGGGCCTCTCCCAGCAGGAGGGTGGCGGCGTTGCCGCAGGCGATCAGGAGAAGGAGCCCCGCGGCGGCCAGGAGAAGAAGAAGGGAATCGCGGTGTCCACCCACGACCTGTTCCCTGGGGGTGTCCAGGTGAAAGCGAAGCGCCTCCGGGCTCTGCCCGGCCCTGAGGAGGGTATCGACCTCATCCAGGGTCTGCTCCCCGGTCACCCCGGACCGAAGACGACCCACGACCTCAAAATCCGTCCTTCCGTTGGGGTCGTCTATTCTGTTCCAGTTCGCCGGGATCCAGAGCGCCCGGTCCCCGGTGTCGATGGCGGAGTTATAGGCATTGTAGAAGGTGCTGTAGACCCGGGTTCCCCGGGGCAGGACGCCGATGACCTCGAAGGGCTCCCCGTTCAGCTGCAGGGACCGCCCCACCATCGCGGGATCGGCACCGAAGCGCCCCTGCCAGAGCTCGTGACTCAGCATGACCAGGCGTGGGGCTCCAGGTCCCTCTTCGCCGGGCAGGAAGGTCCGCCCCAGAAGAGGCCGGATGCCCAGGAGGGGGAAGAAACCGGCGCTGACTTCTCCTGCGTCCAATTTCACCGGATCGCCCTGGCTCGAGAGGGTGGCTGTCGAAGCCCTGTGGACGGCCACTCCCTGAAACGTCCGGGTCTCGTCGCGCAGCCTGAGGAATTCGTTCCATCGCAGGCCGAACCTGTCCCAGACATTTCCCAGAACGGGGTTGTCCCTCCAGGCGGGGAAAGTCTTGCGGACCGTCACCAGTTCCTCGGGGCGCTCGTAGGCCAGATCCTTGAGCAGGATACCGTCCACCAGGCTGAACATCGTCGCGGTGGTACCGATGCCCAGGCCCAGGATCCCTACAACGAGAAGAGCGAAGGAGGGACGTTTTCGCAGAGTTCTGAGCCCGAAACGCAAATCACGCCCCAGGTCACGAACGCCCTCTCCTGCTGCCCCGGTCCGAGTCACCGGCTGCGCCCCACCCGTCCTTTCACCCGTGCCGCCTCGCACCAGGCCGGCCAGACCGGCGAGAAGTGCTCGCCGCAATTCCTTGCGCCGCCACCGGTCTCCGGCGACTTCACCCAGATCCCGGGTCTTTCGCTGGTGTAGCTCATCCAGTTCCTCGAAGAACCGGTCGACCTCCTCCTCGCCCACTCTCCGGGCCAGAAGCCACCGTACGAGGTCATTCATCGGGCACCGTCCAGCTCGGCTGCAATGCCGTCCCAGAGGCCCAGGATGGATGCCCGCATGTCACGGAGTCTGTCCATGCCTGCCGGCGTGATGCGGAAATAGCGCCGGGCTCGTCCGGACTCCGGCGAGTTTTCCTCCAGGTGAGAGCGCAGTAAACCTTTCTCCTCCAGGCGCCTGAGGGCGATGAACACGGCTGACTGGGAAGGGGCATGGCGGGTGTGCTCTTCGATCTCCAGAACCACCGAGACCGAGTAGGCCTCATCTTTCAGGCGGAGGGCGGCGAGAAGAACCTGATGCTCGAGGTCTCCCAGGGCGTTTCGTGACATGGCTCGCCTCACGATCTGAGGAGTTCACTATAGTTGCTATGCTACATAACGGTGCCCGGGCTGAAATTGTTCCCTTGAATCCCGACCTGCCGCGGTATCGGGGTGGATACGGCGCGATATCCGAAGAACACGAGGAGAGAGTCTCTTTCCCCATCTTACAGATCGATCCTGAGTACGTATATCGTGCCGGTCCTGGTGCCGCCTGCCCCCGTCCCTGAACGCTCCCCCATATTGCCGTCATAACCCCCGGCTACACTGATCAGGCACCCGGGGTGTATACCTCGTCGAGCAGTCAGATATAACGTTGTGATTTCATGAAACTCCGGGAACTCATACTCCGTATCTATGCATACCTTGTCCGACTATGTGTAGTCGGGACAAGTAACACGCCGCATCCCCGGCCATCCGGCAGAGAGGAATCCTCACATGGGCGGAAGTGATCTCATCACCGGCACCCTCGATATCCTGATTCTGAAAGCTGTCGCCACCGGCCCGTTGCATGGGTATGCGATCGGCCGATGGTTGCGCATGCAGAGTGATGACATTCTCCAGATCGATGAAGGCGTGCTCTATCCTGCCCTGCATCGGCTGGGGCGCAGAGGCCTGCTCTCGGCCAAGTGGGGTCATACCGACACCGGTCGCCGGGCCCGGTTCTATGCTCTCACGCCCGCCGGGCGGGAACGGCTGCAGTCCGAGAAAACCCGCTGGATCGAATACTCACAGGCCGTTCGCGGTATCCTGCTCGGTCCGGAGGGCTGATACCCATGCGTTTCCCTCTCTTCTTCCGCAGAGCGTTCAACATCACCGATTTCCGTCCTGGCGCGGATCGGAACGTCCGGGAAGAAATCAGCTTCTACCTGGAAATGCGCACTCGTGAGCTGATGGAGGCCGGATACGATCGGAAGCAGGCCAGCCGGTTGGCGATCGCGAAATTCGGCGACCGGGAGCAGGTGGAAGTGGAGTGCGAGAACATCGAGAAGATCAATACCAGGGAAAGACAGAGAAGATGGATGTTCGATTCTTTTCACCGTGACGTGCAGTTCGCGTTCCGTTCATTCAGGCGGCAGCCGTTCTTCAGCGGCCTGATCGTGGTGATGCTGGCCCTGGGAATCGCCGGCAACACAGCTGTGTTCAGCATGATCAACGCCGTTTTCCTGCGCCCCCTGCCGTACGAGGAAGCCGATCGCCTGGTCGATCTCGATACGACCGCCCCCCGGTGGAACCTGGAATTCGTCTTTATTACATACCCCGACTTCGCAGCCTGGCGCGATCAGAACACCACCTTCGAGAGCATGGGAGTCTACAAGTCGCCGTCGGTGAACATGTTGAGTGAGGAAGGGGCGAAAAGACTGACAAGCCTGCGTGTCAGCCATGACCTGAGTGAGGCCCTCAAGCTCGTTCCTCTGCTGGGCCGTACCTTCTCCGAGACAGATGAGATCGAGGGCGGGCCGAACGTCACCATGCTTGTGAACGGATTCTGGCAGGATCATTTCGGCGGTGATCGGGATATCATCGGACACACCATCACGATCGACGGCGTGCCCCATGAGATTGTCGGAGTCTTGCCCGACGAAGCCGCCATCAACACGGCAACCAACCTGTGGATCCCTCTCCGGGAAAATCCCACGCAACGGGGCGAATTCCACCTGAACGGAATCGGCAGGCTTCTGGACGGGGTAACGATCGAACAGGCTCAGGCCGACCTCAACCGCATCCAGCGGGGACTGATAGAGACCGACGGTGCCGCAGAAGAAGCAATGCCGATCGTCACCGACCTGCGGACACGTCGACTCGGTGACATCCGCACAGGATCCTTCGCCGTCTGGGGAGCGGTGGCCGTTCTCCTCCTGATCGCATGTACCAATATCGCCAGCCTCATGCTCGCCAAATCAGAGGTCCGGAAGCGGGAGTTCGGTATCCGGGCGGCAATCGGAGCGGGACGCAACTCCATCATCCGACAGTTCCTGACCGAAAGTCTGATCCTCGCCCTCATCGGCGGTGTCATCGGCTTCCTGCTCGGCATCTGGAGTGTTTCGGTGATCGAAACCTCCTTCCCGCTCGACCTGCCGCCATGGGCAAGCCTGAACGCCGACCTGGGGGTGGTGGGTTTCAGCTTCGCAATCTGTATCGTCACCACCCTTTTCTTCGGACTCATCCCCGCCATACGTTCGACCAGAGACGGCACCAGCAGTCTCCTGGATGAGACCCGAAACCGCTCATCGGGCGGCCTCGGCACCAGACGGATCATGCGCGCCTTCGTGTCGTTTGAAGTCGCACTCGCTCTGGGCCTGCTGGTCACCGCCGCCCTGCTGGTACAGACCTACCGGAACCTGGGTACAATCGATCCCGGTTTCGACCCCGAGGGCGTTCTGACGTTCATGGTCGATCTGCCCGAGACGGATTATCCCGATTCCAGGGCAATGTATCTCTTCCACCTCTCTCTCCTCGAGCAGCTGCAAAACCTGCCCGGAGTCGAGTCCGCGGCATCAGCCAATGTCATCCCGTTAAAAGGTCATGCGGGGCGATTATTCGTACCCGATGATGCCCCCCCACGGGCACCGGGTGAATCGGTTGCGGTCACCAACGCTCATTTCATCACGCCCGATTACGCGGAGACAGTCGGTCTCAGAATGAGAGCGGGTCGTTTTCTGACCGAAGAGGACATTCTGGCGGTCGTCGTCAACGAATCGTACGCCCGTCATTACTGGGGTGATGAGGATCCGATCGGTCGCTTCATCGTCAGCCCCGGAACCACACGGCCGAAGATCGAAGTGGTCGGAGTCGCCCGTGACGTGAGACATTACGGACTCGATGCGGAGTTGCGGCCCGCCCTTTACCTCCGTATGGCCCTGGGGATTGAGCGTAATCCCTATTTCGTGCTCAGGACGAATGTCGACCCAACCAGCCTGGCATCGGCAGTCAGGGAGACGGTGAGCGACCTCGATCCGGCCCTGCCGATCTACGATATGGAGACGATGCGGGAGACTCTGACAGACTCCCTCTCGTTCAGAACGGCCTACTCTATTCTGATCGGCCTCTTCGCCCTGATTGCTCTCATCCTGGCACTGGGGGGCGTCTACGGGGTGATTTCTTATGTGGTAAGTCAGCGCAGGAACGAGATCGGGATACGGATCGCCCTAGGAGCCGGGCGCGGTGAGGTCACAGGAATGGTGCTGCGTCAGGGAATCGGGATGGTCCTGGTCGGATGCGGGCCTGGGATCGGCCTCATCCTGCTCCTCTCGGGAGCCCTCTCCGGTCTGATGTTCGACACGAGCGCCGTCGATCCTCTCACCCTGACGGGAGCGACTGCGGTGCTGCTGCTGGTAGCCTTGCCGGCGAACCTGATCCCCGCCAGACGGGCTGCGGGCGCAGATCCTGCCGCGACCCTCAGGGTCGAATAGCAGACCAGTCGAACATCCGCAATCACGGTTTCCAATCGGGGAAGTTGGAATCCGCCACCTGCGTGACACAATCCAGACCCGGCGGATCAGCTGGACCCGGCGCATCTGTCGCTATCGCTGAAACGGAGTGGGTGCTTCCAGGTCTGCCGGGCTCAGAGTCGAGGAAGGCGGTTCAGGGGTCGCTCTGAGCAGGGCACACAGCCCCGAGGCATTCGCATACACTCCGTCGTACAGTACCTGCTGTTCGCGCAGAAAACGGAACACCTCGATCTGGAACAATTCCCGCAGGACCGGCCGGTCCCAGCCGAAGACAGCTTTGCGGTGCCGAGGACGGGACTGACGATTCCTGGTTTACCATCATCGGGGGCGTTGCGGATGAGCGGTGCAGATCGGTATCGGCGTCCTCCTCGGTATCGGGCGGGCCTTCGCGCTGGCCTCTTTCATCCCCGCCCGTCGGGCGACCCGCATCGACCCGGTAACCGCTCTGCGATATGAATGACCGCTGAACCGATGTAGACTCGTCTGCGACCGTATCCGGCCTACACCGAACGGAAGCAGGCGGGTCCATGTCGAGAAGGAACATCCACACCGATCTGGCTTCATTCATCACTGCCGTCCTCATCCTCATACCGGTCGGCGGCACCGTCGCCCAGTCGACGGCCTTCATCTCACCCGACGTCGTCTACGGCCATAAGGACGGGATGGCCCTGACGTTCGATGTCTTCCGGCCCGAAGGGGCAGGCAACGGCGCCGGGATCATCTACATGGTGAGCGGCGGCTGGTTCTCGATCTGGCGGGAACCGGTGAGGATGAGCGGGAATTTCACTGACCTCCTCGAGGCGGGCTTCACGGTCTTCACGGTCCGGCATGGCAGCGCCCCGCGATACAAAGTCCCTGACGCGGTGGCGGATGTCAGGAGGGCCGTACGGTTCATACGACTCAACAGTGATGCCTGGGGGATCGACCCGGAGCGACTCGGTGTCTACGGCGGCAGTGCGGGCGGGCACCTCTCGCTCATGCTGGGGTGCGCTTCAGACGAGGGTGAAGAGGATGCTGAAGATCCGGTCCTCAGGACCTCCGACCGTGTCGCCGCGGTCGTCGCTTATTACCCCCCTGTCGACCTCAGGGCGATCACCGGACCGAACAAACGGTTTCCGGCCCTCGACTTCGACCGGGAACTGGCAGCCGCCATCTCACCCCTTCTGCACGTCACACCGGACGATCCCCCTGCTCTCCTCATCCATGGCGATGCGGATGAACTCGTCCCCCTTCGTTCCAGCCAGGTGATCCATCAGGCCTTCCTGGAAGCTGGTGTCACCACCGAGATGATCGTCCTCGAGGGCGCCCCGCACGGGTTCAGGGGAGCATATGCCCGCCGGGCAACCGAGGCGATGGTCGCCTGGTTCGAGAAGTACCTGTTGGACAGATGAGCCACAGAACCGAGATTGTCGGCCGGATCGTTGAAATTGTAGCAGCCTGTCCTGTTTTCTTGTACGTGGGAGCACCGGAAAGGCCCAATAACACCGGGATTCAGCCACATCTCCACCCGGGGGACCCGTCCCCCCGAATTAATGCATCCGACCAATAATATTGCTTTCTGTTTCACTCAGCATCTGCATGAACAGATGATTGCCGGACCGGGAGACTGAGGTATGGACACCGGAAGATCCGATACACCGGGAATCAGGCCGAGTGAGCGACCTGTTTCAGAGCTCGTTTGCGATCCTCGATGGCCAGGTGGCGCTTGCGGAGCCGCACTGCGGTCGGGGTGACCTCCATCAGCTCATCCTCCGCGGTGAATTCCAGCCCCGTCTCCAGGGTGAGTTCCCGCGGCGGTTCCAGCCGGATGGCTTCGTCACTGGCATGAGTGCGCATGTTGCTGAGCTTCTTTTCCTTCAGAACGTTCACGTTCAGGTCACCCGACCGCACGTGTTCGCCCACGATCATGCCTTCATAGACTGCCTCACCCGGGCTGATGAAGAGCGTTGAACGTTCCTGAAGATTGTTCAGCGCATAGCCCACAGCGGCTCCACCCCGGTCGGCGACCAGCACCCCGTTTCGACGTCCCTGGAGGGGACCGGCCCACAGGCCGTATTCGAGGAAACGGTGGTGCATGATGCCCTCACCCCGGGTATCGGTAAGAAATTCCGAGCGATAGCCGAAGAGCCCGCGAGAGGGAATCCTGAAACGCATGCGTAGGGTTCCGCGGCCGGTGGCCCGCATGTCCAGCAGATCCGCTTTGCGCGAACCCAGCCCCTCCATGATTACGCCCATCATCGTCTCCGGGACCTCGATCATCAGTTCTTCCCACGGTTCAAGACGACGGGCCGCATCGTCACGCTTTTCAACCACCCGGGGGCGGCCCACCTGGAACTCATAGCCTTCCCGGCGCATTGTCTCCATCAGGATCGCCAGGTGCAGCTCTCCCCGACCCGACACCGCAAACACGTCGGGCAGCGCCGTCTCTTCCACGCGCAGAGCCACATTGCGCTGCAGTTCCCGGAACAGCCGTTCCCGGAGCTGGCGGGAGGTGACGTATCTGCCCGTCTGGCCGGCCAGCGGGGAGTTGTTGGCCGAGAAGTCCACCGAGATAGTCGGTTCCTCTACCGCGATACCTTTCAGGCGGTCCGCTCGATCGGGATCGGCCAGTGTCTTGCCGATCTCGATTCCCTCCACCCCGGCCAGCGCGATGATGTCACCGGCTTCGGCCTCCTGGATGGGAATCCGTTCCAGGTCCCTGAACCCGTAGAGCTGGACAACCCGCGCCGAACTGCCTTCATCGTCATCCACCGGCCCGGGTTCTCCCAGAGGGAGGACACGCACTGTCTGCCCGACCCGGATGCGGCCCCGTTCGATCCGGCCGATGGCGATACGACCGACGTAGGAACTGAAGTCCACCGTCGAGACGAGCATCTGGAAGGGAAGTGCGGGATCTCCGGTGGGAGCCGGGACGTGAGAAATGATCGTCTCGAAGAGAGGGGTGAGGTCCGAACCCCGTGCTTCCGGGCCGTCCGTTGCCCAGCCTTCTCGACCGGAAGCGTACAGAAAGGGGCAGTAAAGCTGCGATTCGGACGCATCCAGTTCCAGGAAGAGCTCAAGGATCTCATCGTGAACCTCGACCGGACGGGCGTCACGGCGATCCACTTTGTTGATCACCACTATCGGCGTGAGGCCCAGACCCAGGGCTTTGCGCATGACGAACCTGGTCTGGGGCATCGGGCCTTCGGCCGCATCCACCAGCAGGAGCACACCATCCACCATCCGGAGGATGCGTTCCACCTCGCCACCGAAGTCGGCATGGCCGGGCGTATCCACCAGATTGATCTTCGTCCCGTGCCACCAGATAGCGGTGTTCTTCGAAAGGATGGTGATCCCCCGCTCCCGTTCCAGGGGATTGGAATCCATGATCCGCTCCTGGACCTGCTGTCCGGCACGGAAAACGCCCGCCTGACGGAGCATATGATCCACCAACGTGGTCTTGCCGTGGTCCACGTGGGCGATAATGGCGATGTTTCGAATAGACACAGTCCAGCACCTGCCTGGGGCGCGATGGAGCGCACGTTCTGGATCGGGATGATCAGATTCGCTCAGCGGGCAGCACAATATATGCCTTCAAGTTGCCCGGCGCACGCATTCCTGTGATCGAATCAGAGGTCTTTTCCCCAAGAATATGCGTTCAGGAACCGCTCTCGATCGCGCGGGGAAACAGCCGCGTGGACCGCGAACATGGTGCCCGCGACGCCTGCGAGCACATCGCGCGGTCCGATGTCAGGTCTCGAGATATGGCCTGTGATGCCGTGAAGGGAATATAGACCTCTTCCCATGTCCCGGAGAACACCCAGCTGAGGCTGGGATTGATCCTCGTAAGCTGCCAGGAAAGTGTCCCCGTGATCCTGGCGATCACGGTTTCCAATCGGGTGAATATCTCTCACTGGAGCTATGGGTCAATTTTCTTTGATTACTCCCATCCACATTCATCGCATAAATATCGGAATGTCCGCTCCTGCTTGAACAAAAGATGATCTGGCTGCCATCCAGTGCCCAGGTGGGCGAGTAATCAGGGGCGGGATCATCGGTCAATCTCGTCTGATTGCCTCCATCCGCATCCATGATATAGATCTCTCCGTTTCCATCCCGTTCTGAGACAAATACAATCCGGGTGCCATCCGGCGACCACGCGGGTAACCAATCAACAGCGGCATTGCTGGTCAGGTTTACCGGATTGCTCCCATCTGCATCCATCACGTACACGTCCTTGTCCCCATCTCTGTCTGTGGTGAAAGCAATCCGGTTGCCATCCGGCGACCAGGTGGGGTACGCATCGGCGGCGGGATCATCGGTGAGTCGCTCCTGCTCACTACCGTCTGCATTCATGACATAGATCTCGGCGTTCCCATCTCGCTTGGAATAGAAGACGATCCGGCCTCCGTCCGGCGACCATTCGGGAGATGCGTCATCCCCCAGCTGGTCGGTAAGTCGCACCTGCTCACTCCCGTCCGCATTCATGACATAAATCTCGGTGTTTCCACCCTGGTATGCTTCCCAGGCGATTTTGCTTCCGTCTGGAGACCAGTCCGGATTCATGTCGTCCTGCGAGCGCTGTGTCAGATTTGTCTCATCTCTGCCATTGAAGGACATCGAATAAATCTCCAGGTTCCCCCCTCTGACGGTATCGAACGCAATCCGTCCGTTTTCGGGTTGAGTCTCGTCAACCTGGGTTGCACATGCTGTCAGCACGATGAAGAGGGTGATTGGCACTGTTCTACATTTCATTGGTTCATTCTCCCTGGATTACTGAATCCAGCTTTTCACGAAACGCGTCACACTCGCCAGGTACGGTGGTTGCCAGGGGGTGGTGCACCGGCTCACGTTCTTCGGGTTGATCTGCTTCTGGGAGGCTGTGGTACAGGCAGCAGAACTGATTTTCACAGATCGATATCGAACCCGTCTATCGTGTCGGGCCGGGTGCCGCCTCCCTGCCCGGGGATTCAGAAACCAGTCCCTGCCAGGAGTTCGGTCACGTTCAACGTTATGAAGGTGCATGCCGGGGCAGGCACATCGACGGAAAAGGCAAAGTGCATGAGGAGTTCATCGGGTTCGAACACGACCCGGTGGTGCGTGCTGTTGCCCAGTGCGATACTGTCGAGGAGCGCCCAGACCATCTCCGACGTGAGGTGGTTCGCCCCCCCGCTCGCCGCGATGCTCTCCAGCTGTCCCTCGAGCAGGGAGTACCGCCAGCACTCAGTGGGAAGAACGCGCTCCCGGCAGTGATTCGTACAGATCTGGAATGACTCGATACCGTCGGGTTCGCGTACCGACACCCCTCCCGTGACGGAGAGATCTCCGTCATATTCGAATACGACCGAACCGGTGTTTCCCGCACTACTGGGGAATGTGAGCATCATGTTCTGGGGAGTGGTGGTCATCCTCGCCCGAAAGACCGCTTCAACATCCTCCTGCGCCGTTCCGGCGTGAGCAGATTCGATCGCCTCGCGGTAAATCAGGAGTCTGGGACTGAACCCGGTGGTTGCAGTCGGCGAATGACCATTCGTGTCGTGGGTGCTGAGGGTCACGCCTTCGGCATTCATAGCCGTGTAACAACCAATGATCCCGGGCCAGTTGATCGAGACGTACCCCATTCTCCCGCTTCCTGTAGCGGGCACGCTGACCACGATGATCTGCTTCTCGAACACACCCGGGATCTCCGGCCAGTCGAAGTTCCTGCCTGCAATCGTAGCACCATCCGAGGTCATGGAATCCCAGGCAGCAAAGGTTGTGCAGCCGATACTGAAGAAATCCGGCCCGATATTGATTGCTGCCAGATCATCGTACGTCAGATTCCGTCCGAGCGAGGGTATGTAGGCATGGGCGCCCACGGTACCGGCTTCGACCCCCGCCAGCATTCCTTCCAGTTCTTCCACAAACCTCTGTTCCAACTGGAAGGCACCCGTCGCGGGGATCAACTCATTCTCCCATGCATCGGCATCGAGTCCCCCCATGGCACTCTCGATGAAATCATCCAGCATTGTGGCGATATCCTCTCCGATCAAATAGCCATGGGCGTATCCCTGTTCCCGGGGAGTACCCCAGAGCCTGAGGACCGGTATCCCCTCGATCACGCTCAGGGTGCCATTGACTTCCTCTGTTCCATTGGGGCCGGTTGAGGGGTCCTTTCCACAGCTCATGGATATGATTGAAATCGTAAGGATGACCAAGAGGGAGCGGACGCGGGATACGAGGGTGTTCGCTTTCATTGAATTATTCCTTGAAATCGGTGTTTGAGAGTTTCTTTCACTATCCCTCATTACCGGTGCTCAGCTTTCCTCCCCCATGCCGAGCCTCCGTTGCTGTTCTCAGCTGGCAGGTCACGCCTACCTATGTTGAATTACGACATATGTAGCGTCACATAGAATAGAACTACGAAATTTGATCGGGTATTGTTTCGAGGTAATCCCTATGATCCCGGCGGCCAGCAAAAAAACTGTTCAACGCTGTCTACCGAACCCGTCTATCGTGCCGGGCCGGGTACCGCTTCAAACCTTGTCCGCCCCAACCAGAGCTATCGCGTCACAGCAGATTACTTTTCGAGTCAGATTTCGTGGTGGCCCGCCACCCGAGATAGGTGGCGCTTGTGATGACTACTCAGGAGAATCAGGTACAGGGATCCAGCAACGGGAAAGGGGCTCACCTACCTGACCAATAACTTCGACCTCCCCGCCCTCACCGTGGCCGATCTTCATCGTTGTCGCTGGCAGGTAGAACTCTTTTTCAAAGTGGATAAAGCAGCATCTGCGGATCAAGTCATTCTTCAGCACATCCATGAATGTGGTGAAGACCCGGATCTGGATCGCGATCTGTGTCTATGTGCTCCCGAACAGTAGTGGTGTTATAGCAAAACATGACCCCATTGACCCCGCGCGTGATGAGGTGCTCCAGGCTCTTGATCAGAAAACGTCAAAAAAAGCCCTGACCCTGCGCCCCTGTCTCACCGACAGCCTAGGGAAGAGCCCCAATGAACTCAGCCACGAGATCCATTATGGCTTTCTCCTTCAGCCAGGCATCTTCTCAGAACTGCTGAAACAGGATATCTGCCGTTGTAACGATCACAAGATCGAGATCCTGGACCACGAAAACGAGATTCCCTCCGTGTCCCCACGCGAAATCGGACCGATACTTCCCTGTCTGTGCCGACCACCAGAAGAACCCGTAGCCAACGTTACACTGAACACACGATGTCCGGAGCTTTTGACAAACCGAAGGCGCAATACGCGGCGTATGCCCGCAGCATCTTTTGAACAGACTGCTGCAGAACCCGTCTATGGCGGGGGGCCGGGTGCCGCTTCAAGTCGCAGATACGGCAGACCACCTGACGCTGCCGCACATCGGGGATATGCGTGAGGGGGGCTCGCTACTGATCGGGATTGAGTGCTTCAACCGCGCTGACGTCTACCCAATAAGGAGTGAAGCCCTCATCGTCTTCCTTCCAGGTGATGAAGAAGAAGTAGTTCCCGTCAGGCGAAATGCACGGCAGGGTATCCGCGACGTTCGAGTTTATCGCGCTGCCCAGATTCTGCGGCTCGCTCCACGTGCCTCCCGGCTCGTGAAAACTGACATAGAGATCATTGCTCCCGAACCCGCCAGGGCGATTGGAGGCAAAGATGAGATAGGACTCGTCAGGATCGATGAAGGGAGCATAATCCTCATAGTCGGTTGTATTGATCGGTGCACCAAGACTCTCGGGTGAGCTGTATTCGCCGTCAACGAGCCGGGACACATACAGGTCGTCATTCTGTCCGTTGCTTATCTCGAAATAGATGCTCTCATCCCTCGTGACCGAGAATTGATTCCCTACACCTGCAAGACCGGGGATACTCACAACCACAGGATCCGACCAGCTGCCCCCGTCCTTCGTGACGACAAAGAACGATCCTCCCCGCCGGTGCGACAGAAAGAAAAGCTTCGTGCCGTCCACAGAGAACGCGGCGTGGCAATCGACACCATCTTCACTGCCGAACGGAAGCTCTTCGGGAGACGTCCACCGGTCATCACCCACCCTCTCCATGCTGTAGAGGCGCTTCTGGTGAGTGTCTGCAATGATATACTTCGTGAAGACCATATCATTGCCGTCCGGCGAGAATTTGGGTGGGCTGATCCACCACCACGTACTATCGGGCGACAGGATTTGCGGGGCAAAACGCACCGGGGTTGCGCCGGGGGGCTGTTGGCCCAGGTAGTCACCCGTCAGATCTGTTATCTCAGGACCCTCTTCCGGGTCCGTACCATTGTCGCTGCAGCCCATCCCGAGCGTTGACATCAAAACCAGGGCTGCGATCGTTCTCAATCCACAGCGCATTCTCATGACAGATGACTCATGCCCTTTCGACAACTCCTGACGAGAGCGACTCAACCCGACGGGGATTGAATCCCAAGACCATGTACTTCAAGTATTATTTAATGAAACCTGTTTCAATGATACGTGTCCCCGCCGGGTTTGTTGCCACCGGATTCGCTCATCTGGATGGAGAGAGGCGAGAAGGATACAGTACTGCATCATGTCGTCACTACGCGACGAACCCCATAAGCGATAGGGCACGTATCACATGGAACTAGTGTAAGCACTTTCACGATTGTACTCACATTTTTCGGAGACACCTGCAATGACAATCTGGCTTCTGGCGCTATCCTGTCTTCTGGGATGCAATCTCGACTGCAACAATGGTCCCTCTCCCGGAGCCGTTGATACAGCAGTGGAAGTCATTGCAGAGTGCCTGAAAGCAGACGAAGGCACCGATCATCACCCCGATCATGTCATGACCCCTCAAGAACCGTCGGCGCAAGACATCGTCGCCCGGTGTACCCGGGCCATGGGCGGATCGGAGGCCCTCGAGAACCTGAGAACGCTCCGACTCAGAGAGACCCGGCCGGCGGGACGGCCGGACATCGTCTGCGAGATCATCCGCCCCAACCGGTTGAGAAAAGAAGTCGTGGGAACTCTTCACGTCCTCTTCGACGGCCACCAGGCCTGGTTTCTCGCCTACCCGTCTCAGACGGACAGCGCCTATACCTATCAGCATCCGCTTCCCGAGTCCGACTGGCACCATTTCGAGATGGACCTTGCTCAGTACTTTCCTGTCTTTTTCGATTTCGGCGCCGAGTACACCGGCCAGGTACAGGTGGACGAAGCACCGGCGCATGTTCTGCGGGTTGAGCTGCCCCTGGGGGGCGTGGTGGTCTACGCCATAGATGCCGCGACATGGCTTCCCCGGTGGGTGGAATATCCGGACTGGGGTCTGCGACTGCGACTCGAGGACTATCGTGAGGTCGGAGGTTTTCTTTTCCCCCACAGGTTCCGGAACGAACAGGAACCCGACCATGTATCGGTTCTCACAGAACTGGCCGTGAATGTCGAATTCGACCCGGGGGCGTTCGAACTACCCCCCGGCACTCGCTGACGCCAGCCTGCTGAACGATTATCGGGTACCCGCACCGTCCCGTCGACGGTCGCGGTTATCCTTGCTTTTGTATTGACCCGAACAGTGTTCGGTATTATCCTGAACACCGTTCGGAGAAATGCCCATGAATCGATCCAGAAAGAAATCGCCCGGCATCCGCGCTCAGCGTCGTGCCGACAAGCAGGCTCGCATCATGGCTGCCGCCCGCGCACTGTTACGCGACCAGGGCCATGAGCGATTCTCCCTGCGCCAGGTCGCACAGCACGCCCGCATGAGTCCGGCCGGGATGTACGAGTTCTTCGATAACCGGGAACACCTGCTCGACACTCTGGCCGCCGAGGCCAACGAGGCACTCGTCGCTACACTCCGTGCCGCCATGGCCGACGCGCCGGATCCAGCCGAGCGCATGGTCAGGCTGGGGCTTGCCTATATCGACTTCGCCCGGGAGCATCCCCGGGACTTCATGCTGCTCTTCGGTCGACTCTCAGCGCGTCGCTCGCTGGCCGAAGAGGTTCCCGAGAACACCGAGTATACGGTCATCCGTGACGCCGTCGCGGATGTCGTGGGCGCGGGGAAGTCCGATGGGCATAGTCAGCAGTATCACGAGTTGCTCGCCTACGGTTTCTGGTCGTCGATCCACGGGATGGCCGTGCTGCAGATTACGCATCTGGCCGACTTCGGCGCAGACTTCCCTGCCGCGCACCGCCTGCTACTGACCGGTATGGCCCAGTCATGGCAGCAAGCTGACTGGACGAAGGTCGCGGGTTTACCCGATGACAATGGAGACACCGATAATGGAATTCATCAACCGGGTTCGTGAAAAGATCGCTCACCCGCGGGTGGCCATCTACCTGAAGGTCGTGGCGGTTATCATGATTCTGGGAGCCCTCTCTCACCTCGGGAGCATCCTGAACCTGCTCGGGCGACCCGCCTGGGGAACCCAGCCCCTTTCTATCCGGGTTCTCGACGTGGTCTATCTGCTCGTCAATCTGGTACTGGCCTGGGGACTCTGGCACACGAGGTTCTGGGCGGTGGTCGGGTGGGTGGCTGCGTTCGTACTCCTGCAATGCGTCCCGTTTCTGCTCTTCACCGATCTGTTCGCGACGAGTGTCCGCGAGCGGTCGATGCTCTACGGCACGCTGGCAAGCCATGCTGTGATCCTGGGCGTTTTCCTGCTGCTTCTGCCACGCCGGAAGGCCGTGGCCGACCTCACCGCCGGCACGTGATCCCGGAGATCACCCGATCTTCGTGAAGACGATCTTGTCTTCACCGGGGCCGGGGACGAGCAGGCGAAGCACGTGACCCTCGTCATCGAGTTCGAAATCGATCCCGGATTGCCGCACGGGGACGGCGAACCTGGTCCGGGACTCGGGCACGATCTCGTCCTTCAAGCCGTTGGGCAGAACGATGTACAGTTTCCCCTCTTCGCGGATGACGGTGAGTTCGGGGCCCGGTTCGGTCCCTGAACCCAACCGGTACGTTCCGAGATAGGCATCTTCCTCTTCGGGGCTCAGCTCGATTCCGACCACTTCGTCGAATGGTTCACCCAGGGCGATTGCCGCCACACTCTCGGCGACGATCCTGACCGGAGTGGCGCTGTCATCCTCGATATTGGACAGCACGGCGACATACAGCCCTTCATCGGGCAGGCGCAGGGCGTGGGCCAGATAGCCGTTGATGCGACCGCTGTGCCAGATGATCCGCCGGCCCTTGAACTGTTCGATGAACCAGCCGAAACCATAGCTGGTAGCGGTACCGTCGTTCAGAGCGACGGGCGTGAAGCACTGATCGAGTGACGCCCGGCTCAGCAGCCGATCGGTGTCCAGGGCCGCATCCCAGGCCGCCAGATCGTCGAGGTTGGAATACAGCGCCCCCGCCGCCCAGGGATGGGACATGCTCATCATCTCGGGCAGGACGAGCTCGCCCCCCACCCGCTGGTAACCGCAGACATGGCCGGGCACGATCGTGACATCATCGTCGATACCGGTGTGCTCGAGACCGAGAGGTTCGATGATCCGCTCGGTGACGAACTGCGCCCAGTTCATGCCGGCTGCCGTTTCGATCACGCGGCCCAGGACGAGATAGCCGGAATTGCTGTACTGCCACTGTTCGCCCGGTTCGAAATCCAGCGGCTTGTCCTTGAAATACCCGAGCAGTTCATCGGGCGTGAGGGTGTCTCTGAGATGCACGCTCCATTCCTCGATTCCGAGGAGTTCGGGAATGCCCGAGGTATGGGCGAGCAGGTGTCGGATCGAGATTCTCCGGCCGATCGCCGGATAGTCAGGCAGGTAATCGACAATCGTATGGTCCAGCTCGATCAGCCCGTCTTCGACCAGCATCATGACGGCCACGGCCGTGAACTGCTTGGTCATCGAGCCGATACGGAAGACCATGCCGGGATCGATCTCGACCCCCAGCTCGACGCTGGCCAGACCGAGACCCCGGCGGTATATCGCGTCGCCGTCGCGGACGACTATCACCGCCGCCCCGGGCTGATCGGCGGCGTAGAGTCCGGTGAGATAGGCATCGATCTGTTCGTCGATGGCGTTCTGAGCCCGGGCTCCAGAGGCAATGGCAACCACCGCAATCATCTGGACTGCGGTCAGCAGAAATCGAAAAGTCAGCTTTTTCATCGGTTTATTCCCTGTCGTCATTGTATTCCCCGTCGTCATGACTGCCGTGCGGAACGCGGCTGCCCGGCCCGCTCTCCAGAGCGTGCCAGCGAGAACAGGAACCTGATCCGCGATGTGAGAATGTGTTCCAGATCGAAACCGCACTCCCGGATGACCCAGTTCTTGGCCGTCCCGGTCAGGACCGCCAGGATCAAATCGGCGAAGAACCGCACCTCGATCGAGTCATCCAGCTCTCCGCTGCGACTTCCCTGTTCGAGATGGGTCACGAGGTAGTCCAGCAAGGCGGCATCGAGTGCATCTTCTTCACTCGATACCGTCCGGCTCCAGTTGCGCGTCTTGGCGGCGTAGAGTTCTGCTTCTTTTGTGCCGACCTGTCCCAGACCGGCTACGAGCGCACAGATTGCCTCTTCCGCCGTCCCGAAATCGGATTCCCGGCAGCTCTGCAGAACGTCGAGGGTGACTCTCTGATACCAGATCGCCAGGACGTGATCTTTGCCGGGGAAGTAGTTGAAGAAGGTTCCCTTCGCCACGCCGGCCTGCGATGTGATCCGGTCGACCGGGGTCGATTCATACCCCAGTTCCCGGAACAGCTCGAGAGCGGTGGAATAGAGTCTTTCCTTGAGTTCCTCGGCCTGTTTCTGCCGCCATGTCGTCACTCTTCAGAACCCCTTTCCTTCCTGCTCACGCAAGGTCGTCCTGGAGAGGTCGACCCTGTGAATGACCGTGGTCATATTATGACTACGGTCATTCTTCAACTTTGTTTCATTGCTCAGACTGAAATGCAGAACTCGGTAACGCAGGACGATAATGATGGCAAGCAGCGATCGCTATACCGGGGGGAGCATCTTCCTGGCTGAGATGCAGCGGACCTCGGATGTTCTGCAAACGGCGAACGTGGGGTTTGAGCTGATTCCGGCCGAATATCCCGAAGAGCCCGGATTCGTCGCTGAAAGATGAGATCTCCATTAGGTCCCGGGGCAGTCTGCCCGAATATCTGTCACTGTGGGGTGCTGATACCGGACGTGACGTGAAGCCGGGTTTCGACTCCGGATGCCCCTGCCGGTGACACCGAAAAGCCCCAACCATGCATCGATCGAGGTCGTACATACTGTAAAGATCCAGGTTAATGGGAACCCCGGACCGGGACGGCATGTATGCACGATCTGATCCAGGACCTCCGATACGCTCTGCGCACCCTCCGCCGTCGTCCCGACTTCACCGCGGTGGCTCTTCTCACCCTGGCCCTGGGGATCGGAGCCAACTCGGCGATATTCAGCGTGGTCCACACCGTCCTGCTTCAACCGCTGCCCTTCGCCGAACCCGATCGACTGGTCCAGATATGGGAGTCGCGGGTAGACCGGGGCTGGAATCGGGCCTCGGTCGCGCCGGGGAATTACTGGGACCTCAAGGATATGAACCGCACCTTCGAAGATCTCGGCGTTTTCTCGGGTCAGAGCATGAACCTGACCGGCGGCGAGTTCCCCCAGCGGATCAGTGCCGGGCGGGTCTCGGCGGGGTTCTTCTCCATCCTCGGCGTCCGGCCGGTGATGGGACGTACCTTCATCGCCGGAGAGGACGATCCCGGACGGGATAACCAGGTGGCTGTCCTGGGATACCGCTTCTGGCAGAATCAGTTCGGCAGCGATCCGGAGGTGGTGGACTCGACCGTGATGCTCGACGGTCGCAGTTTCCGGATCGTCGGTGTCCTGCCGTACGGAGAACCATGGCTGAACTACAGCGATCTCTTCATCCCCTATGTCAGGGATCCGAACGCAACCCGGGCGTCGTTCGAAGTGGCCGTGATCGGCCGTCTCTGTGACGGGGTGGACTTCGATACCGGACTGGCCGACCTGAATGCGGTCGCCGCACAACTGGCCGAGACGTATCCCGAACAGCTCGAGGGCATCGGTATCGCCATGGGATCCTCGAGCGAGTGGGTCGCCGATGACGACCTGCGGCTCGCCCTGGTGGTTCTCTTCGGCGCGGTCGGATTTCTGCTGCTGATCGCCTGTGTCAATATCGCCAACCTGCTCACGGCCCTTGCCACCACACGCCAGAGGGAACTGGCCCTGCGGTCGGCCCTTGGGGCCGGTCGCCAGCGTATCATCCGCCAGGTCATTACCGAAAGTCTGCTGCTGGGAGTCATCGGTGCTCTCCTCGGCTTGCTGATCGCGGCGGGAGCGCTGCAACTGATCCAGGCTCTCGAGCCCCGGGGCATCCCGCGGATCGCCGATATCGGCCTGAACGGTCCGGTGCTCGGCTTCACGATCGTCACAGGATTGCTGGCGGGAGTCATTTCAGGACTCATCCCGGCCCTCCAGATCCCGTACGCCAGTGCCGCGACGGCCCTGCACTCGGGTGAGCGGACCGCAACCGGCCCGGGCCGGAGCAAGCGCCTGCGCAACGTCCTCGTGGGCGCCGAGGTCGCGCTCTCCCTGGTCCTGCTGGTCGGGGCGGGACTGCTGGTACGCAGTTTCGGGCAACTGCTCGGTGTCGATCGGGGATTCGCGACCGAGAACCGCCTCGTCTTCTCGGTGACCATTCCCGATGACTGGGATGCCGCTCGTCACACCCAGGTCCGGAACGATTTCCTCGAACGGATCCAGCTGATGCCGCAGGTGCTCTCGGCCGCGGCAGTCAATGTGCGTCCTCTCATCGACGGCAGTACCGGCCTGGGGATCCTTCCCCAGGGTCATCCGCCCGAAGCCGAAGATGACGTTCCCTGGGCCAGCTGGAGGATGATCACCCCCGAGTACTTCGCAACCATCGGGATACCCGTCGTCCAGGGCCGGACGTTTACCGCCGACGAGGTGGTCGGCAATCCCTGGAGGGTCATCATCAGCCGGCGGCTGGCCGAGGAGATGTGGCCGGGCGAGAACCCGATCGGCCGCACCGCGCTTCTCTGGAAAGGACAGGGGGAACGTCCCGCCGAGGTAATCGGGGTGGTCGGCGATATGGCCGAACGGGGACTCGACTCCGGACCGACCCGGGCGACCTATATCCCCTACCTGGGCGCCTCCTGGTCGCCGATGCACGTCGTGGTGCACACCACCACCGCCCCGGAAGCGATCATCCCCGATATGCGCGGCATCCTGGCCGATATCCATCCCGACCTGCCGATCTCGAACGTCACCAGCATGGAGGAGATGGTCGGGATCTCGGTGGCAACCCGCCGTTTCAACATGCTGCTGCTGACGATCTTCTCGGGGGTGGCTCTGCTGCTGGCTCTGGCCGGGATCTTCGGGGTGCAGTCGTATTCGGTGACCCGTCAGACGGCCGAAATCGGGGTTCGGGTCGCGCTCGGCGCCGGCCGGGGACAGATCCTCAATCACGTCATCAGGGCGGGCATGAAGCCGGCCGCGATCGGCTTGCTCGCCGGTATCGCCGGCGCTCTTCTCCTCTCGCGGCTGATGCGGAGCCTTCTCTTCGGGATCGGTGCCGCCGACCTGGTCACCTATCTGGCCATGGCGCTGCTGCTGCTCCTGGCGGCGTACGTTTCCTGCTATCTCCCCGCCCGTCGGGCCCTGCAGATCGATCCGGTCGTCGCACTCCGAAAGGAGTAGACCGCAGCGACATCCGATGTACTACCGCTCCTGAAGGGAATCCTGGACCTTCTGATCTTCAAGGCCCTGAGCGTCGAGGCCACTCGAGAAAGTCGAGGCGACCGGCGGCCATAATATCTCCTTCACTTTATATATATAACAGCGCAGGGGAAACATTTCGGCGATCCCCCCCGTATCTCCCGGGATAGAAAGTGCACTCCCCGGGGAGAAAGCAGATCCACTGGTGAGAAAGCAGATTCACTGGTGAGAAAGCATGTCTCGCGGTGAGAACGCGTATTTCCCGGGGAGAAAGTGTCTCTCTACGTGAGAAACCTGGGACGGCCCTACCCGGCGGGGTTTGTAAGGGGAGGGTACCAGCATGTCGAGACTATTCCAAGACCATCACAATCCCATTCCGTTCGCCCGGCAAAGTCTCAACTCCGGCAGGAGATCCAACGGCTCCTCGTATACCGCCCCTGATCCCGGAGCGGGAGAGCCCCAGAACCGGTTGGCCATCGGTTTCGGCAATCTGCTCCTGGCCTTCCGGCACGCCGTCCGCAGCCTGATCCGCCGTCCCCTGATGACCTTCATTTCGGCTCTCACCCTCGCCCTGGGGATTGGTGCCTGTACGATCGTGTTCAGTATCACGTACCACACCACCATCCGGACGCTTCCCTTCCCCGACTCTCATCAATTAGTCGGGATCAACCAACTGACTCCCGAGCTGACCGGTTCCGATCCCTCTCTCAATCGGCTCTACTACTTCTGGATGATTCCCTATGCCCACTATCGCGACTGGGCGGAAATGAGCACCTCGTATGCGGCCATGGGTGCCTATTCTCCGCGCGGAGTCACCCTGACAGCAGTCGACGAGGCGGTGAGATTGACCGGCATGCGTCTGACATCAGGCGTTTTCTCCGCGCTGGAGGTTGAAGCCGCTCTCGGTCGTACTCTGCAGCCCGAGGACGACATCATCGGTGCTCCTCCTGTTACCGTCCTGAGTCATGCGATCTGGGAGAACCGGTTCGGTTCCGATCCGTCGATCATCGGACGGGATATCCACTTTAGTGGAATGGCGTATACGGTCGTCGGCATCATGCCCCGCGGTTTTCTCTTCCCCTATGAGGGAATCTCCTGCTGGTTCAACTTCTCCGACGCAGAAAAGACCTCTCCCAGTCGTGTGAACGGCTATCTCAAGGTGATCGCCAG
>Ga0180431_10002888_pt1 | contig 22570 bp, 21 predicted proteins | sample SS_ome_11_FD_132459 | JGI IMG/M metagenome (GOLD analysis project Ga0180431, IMG submission 132459) | Hypersaline lake sediment archaeal communities from the Salton Sea, California, USA - SS_1_MS_1 metaG | ecosystem: Environmental > Aquatic > Non-marine Saline and Alkaline > Hypersaline >...
AGCCAAAATTCTCGTCTGATCTTTTGAGACTTCATCAATACCGCATTGGCCGGACTCACTACAGAAATAGATTATCTTATCAAAGGTATCCGAAGAGTGTTGGGTAATTTCATATTCGAAACGCTCCATAAGGCCTCCTTTTTAACCGGAGAAATTTTTCTGTTTCATCCGGGCTTTTGTTCCAATTGGGTCTGACCGCTTGCGCCCCAGGCCGCCTTGTCTTGCTCAGCTGGCGGGCAAGCTTGCAATGGCGGGCGGGGCGAAGCACTTAAAGACTGATTAGAGAATAAGTCAGTTAAATTATAAGTCAAGAGAGTCGAGTGCAGCTTCAAAGATTTGTTTGAAATGCGTTACTTTAGGACCTGGCTTTATTTTTTCTTATAATCTCAAGAGACTTTACAACTGCCACAAAGTAGTTATCATATGAGTTAGTTTGTTTTTTTAAATTTATTTAAAGCAATGCCATATCAAGGAGGTTTATCATGGATGCAAGAAAAACTGGCCTGGAAGTAAAAAAGGTGCTCTGGCCAACGGATTTCTCAAGCAGCGCTCAAAAGGCCTTGCCTTATGTTACTTCGTTGACCATGCAATATGGAGCGGAAATTCACGTGCTTTACGTTATCGAAGATATTGCCCATCACGTATCATGGTACGGAGAATTTGACAAAGCGCACATCGACAAACTTATGCAATGGGCAGACAAATCAGCCAAACGTCGCCTGGATCAAATTTGCGATAAGTATTTGGAAGGGTGCCCCCTGTACATCAAACACATTGCCGTCGGTGATCCGGCATTGGAGATTTTAAAACTGATTGATAAAGAAAAGGTTGATCTGGTGGTGATGGCAAGCCGAGGGGAAGGGGGGCATTTTCGCTTTGGTAGCGTCACTGAAAAAGTGTTAAAAGAATCTCCGGTACCGGTGACTACGATTCCCGTAAACCAATAAAAAATCACTGGTTCTTAAAAGGTCGATTATTTTTTGCCTGGCAAACTACCTTAATGGTATGCCTGTCCTGAGCCTGGTGAGGCTTTTTGTTATTTTCAAGACAGGATTCGGGTTAAAAGGGCCAGAACTGATTGTCAAACCAAATCTTTTCCCTTATGGCTTTATCGATATCGAGAAGCAGGCTCAGATGCTCGCGTTCCCAGCGTGAAAGCCATTCATAAAGGGCTTTGGCTTCGGGATCGGACGTGGTTTTTGCACTTTCGGCGTATAGTTTAATGGCGCGTTCTTCCAATGATATCGCTGCAGAGATTGCGGCGGCTTCAAAACCGGCGGCAGAGATGTTATCCTTGATTTCCCGGGTTAATACTTTTGATGCAACACTGCCGATGTCTGTATCATTGTGACTGCCGGGGATGAACTTTTTCTCTTGACGATAAGACTTGAACTGTTCAGACAGCGTAGTTATATGTTTTTGTTCTTCTTCTGCCATCATTTCAAAAACATCCCGTATGGCCTTATTTTCAGTATGTTCTGCAACTTTCTGATAAAAAGCCTTGCCTCTTCTTTCCAGCAAAATTGCCTGCTTTAAAATATCGAGAGTCGTGTTTTCTTCCATGGATCTCTCCATTGCAAAGTTGTTCATGTATGATTTTGAGTGTGAGATTACAAAACACAGATTCGTTTTCAAGCTTTACCTGAGCAAACACCAATTTTTGTGAGATTTGTCTACTGACAAAGTAAAGCTCCAAAATTGAAATCCCTATTACTCCTATTTAAACATAAAAAAACCTTAGAGAACAAATCATGTTAAAACAAGGTTATTAAAACGAAAATAAATTCTGCAAGGATCATACCAATAGAAGATACGCTTTTTGAGACCACTATTTTTTGAAATAATCTGACACAATCCTAAGTTTACCATACTTTGTCCGGAGTACTCAAAAAAATTCACACCATTGAACCTTAAAGCATCTTTTCTCCTGCCAAATGTCTCATGATACACTTATGTTTCACGCCTAAATTATGAGACGTTTTTTTAATTCCATTCCGTGCTTTTCCTTCCCGGATCATCTCATGTGAAATATAAAATCTTAATCAAGTTGTATTACTGATCCGGGTTATGCCTATAAACTGCATAAATTATATTTGAAATCGGTTTGGCCTTCCGGAGTGTAAATTTTATCCAATTCGTATTGTTATCAAAAGGTTGTGGTAACATTCCGCGGATTTGTTTTCCATGATTTTCCTCACCGGCATGCTCGACGTTTGCAGAAGGGTTGTACTTGTTTTAAAAAAATTATCTTTTTGGACGTTAATATGGGATTTTAATTTTATTTGATAAATTTTGGCATGATTTTTGATTAAAATTATATAGTATTTTAAAAGGAAATAAGAAGTTTATTTAAATCCAAAGAACGAAAATACAGAATCACAAAATCAAGGATTAGTTTTCTAAAATTAATTTGTGTATTAATTTAAGGTTAATCTAACCAAAAAGACAGAAACGGAGGTGTAAAATGGAAGCATGTCAACCGATTTTAAACACGGGCCTCCGGGGTTTTAAAGTCGCAACAACCAGGATCAGCGATGTTGACGGTACTGTCGGCAGATTGATTTACAGGGGGTATCTTGTCCAGGATCTGGCCGGAAAAGTAACTTTTGAAGAGGTTGCTTATCTTCTTCTTTTTGAAAGACTGCCTCAAAAAGAAGAACTTGAAAACTTCAAGAAACAGCTTGCCGGAGAGAGAGGGATCCCGCCCGAGATGATTGCAGCCTTAGAAACAAGGCCTAAAGACGCTCTTCCCATGGATATTCTCCAGTCGGCGGTTTCGATGTTGGCGAACCATGACCCTGATACCAAAGAGTATTCTCCTGAAGCCACACTTCGCATGGCCGTAAAGCTCATCGCAAAATTCCCAACCATTGTTGCCGCGTGGGACCGCATCCGGAACAATAAAAAACCTATAGATCCAAATCCGGACTTGAGTCATGCAGCCAACTTTCTTTACATGATCAACGGAACAGTTCCTGATGATGAGTTGGCCGGATTTTTTGATACTTGCCTGGTTCTGCATGCAGAACATTCTTTTAATGCTTCAACATTTTCGGCCAGACAGGTCGCATCAACAAGAGCTCATATGTACGCTGCTATTGCTGCTGGCGTAGGGTCTTTATCCGGAGAATTGCATGGCGGTGCAAATACACGGGTCATGGAAATGCTTCTCGATATCGTCACTGTTGACAGGGTCGAATCGTATGTAAACAATTTGCTAGATACCGGCGGAAAAATCATGGGTATGGGCCATGCGGTTTATAAAACCGATGACCCCAGGGCACATATCCTTGCCCCCATGTCCAAGAAAATGGGAGAACGTACCGGGGAGCCCAAATGGTACGAAATGTCTAAAGTTCTTGAAAAAAAAGGCAAGGAAGCCTTTAGACAAAGAAAGGGAAGAGACATTTTCGTGAATGTGGATTTCTACAGCGCATCTCTTTATTATTACATGGGGATACCGGTAGATCTCTTTACCCCGTTATTTGCCATGGCCAGAATCTCCGGCTGGTCTGCTCATGTTCTCGAAGAGCAGTTTGGAGGTGCTGCTTCCAAACCGGTGCTTTACCGTCCCGATTCCGAATACATCGGTGACTACTGCGGCCCGGATCAGTGCACTTTTGTAGCCATGGAAGCAAGATGATTTATAACTTGAATCTTGCATGTGGAAGTCTCCGACCAAGGTGTTGTTGCGCCCAAAAATTTTCCTGTGATGTGATATAGAATAATCCTTCAATACTTTTCAGAAATTAAAGTAATTATAAGTGGAAAGGAGGGCCTGTGAAAAAGTGGCAATGTACGGTGTGCGGTTATATTCATGAAGGAGATGAACCACCCGAAGAGTGTCCTGTGTGCGGAGCTGATCGAAGCAAATTTATTGAATTCGTTTCCGAAGAACCGGCGAAAACGGAAATAGATCAGCCGGAACCTGAAGCCAAAAAGCCGGAGCCAAAACCTGAATCACCGGTGTTTCACCCCAAATTAAACCCGATTCTTGATTTGATGGTAAATCATCATGTCCATCCGATTTCGGTACACATCCCCAATGGAGTACTTCCGGTTTCTGTTATATTTATTGTTTTAGCTGCATTATTTAATCTCAGCGGTTTAAGCCAGGCCGCTTTTTACAATATGATATTCGTTGTTCTTACCCTGCCGCTGGTTCTTTTTTCGGGGTATATCGTGTGGCAAAAAAAATACAGCGGCCAGATGACTCGGTTGATTAAAATTAAGATACTTAGCGCTGCCGTGGTTTCATTAACGGCGGTCATTTTGGTTATTTGGTCTTTCATTGATCCCCAGGCTCCAACTTCATCCACGAGATGGTTATTTCTTCTGATTAACTTGGTCATGCTTACGGCGGCCGGCATTGCGGGGTTTATTGGGGGAAAATTTGTTTTTAAAGACTAAATAGTGCCCGAACGAAAACTTGGATTTTTCGTTAAGGCACTAAATAAAAAGAGAGAGTATAATGGATCAAAAAGAAGATATTCAGATGGAGCAGGTTCAGAGAGAACTTGCCGAACTATTTCAGGCCGTTCATGTTGAAATTCCTGTGTTTTTATTTGCCCAGCCCGGTAAAAATGATGTTTTCAGCGATGCCGCCAGACAGGCGTTACGTTTTTTTCGCCAGCTCACCGATAAAATTGTATTGCGCGAATACAATTTGGTCCACGAAACAGCCCAAAAATGGGAAGTTAAAGATTCGCCCACGCTGGTTTTCGATCCGGACCGCTATAACATCCGCTGGCTGGGAGCTCCTTTGGGTGAAGAGGGACGTATTTTCCTGGAAGCGCTTATTCTTATCGGGTCTCAGAAAAGCAACCTTAATGAACAATCCTTACAAGTAATAAAGAAGATTGATCAACCCAGACATATTAAGGTGTTTGTTAGTGCCAGCTGCCCGTATTGCCCGCAGCAGGCACTGAACGCCCTGAAAGCAGCGGTGGAAAAACCTGATTTGATTTCTCTTGAGATCATAGACATTCAGGCGAATCCGGAACTCGCCACTCAATATTCGGCGCACTCTGTTCCTCAGACCTATGCCAATGATATCCTGATTGCCCAGGGCGCCCAGCCGGAAGAGCTGTTTATGCTCTCTCTAAGTACAATGGAAGAACAGACGGTTTTCATTCCTGAAAGCGAGGAACAGAAAGTTGAAACGGATCTGGTTATCGTGGGTGGAGGTCCTGCCGGGCTGAGTGCCGGTATATATGCATCGCGTAGCGGTCTGAAAACGGTGGTGGTGGAAAAAGGCGTTCTCGGAGGCCAAGTGGCAACAACTCCCATTGTCGAAAATTATCCCGGTTTCAAACAGGTGGGGGGGAAGACGCTTGTGGACATCATGGTTACGCATGCATTGGAGTATGTGCAGATCTTTCCCGGCGAAGAAGTTATGGGAATTGAACCCGGAAAGCCCATCATCGTTCAAACCAGCAGACGAAGATTTAATACCCAGGCAGTGCTGATTGCAACCGGAGCCACCCACAGAAATCTTGGCGTGCCTGGTGAATCGCGTCTGTCCGGACATGGTGTGAGTTACTGCAGCACCTGTGACGGGCCGCTTTTCAAAAACAAAAAGGTGATTATTGTCGGCGGCGGAAATAGCGCTGTTACCGAAGCGCTTCATATGCATCATATCGGTGTTTATGTAACCTTGGTTCATAGAAGAGACAACTTAAGAGCTCAGGACGTTTTAATTAATAACCTCATTCAAAACAACATACCGATTTTATTCAATACAGAAGTCAAAGAGATCAAGGGAAAACATAATGTAGAAGAAGTTCTGCTTTACAATAATAAAACTGAAGAACTCTCTACCTTGCCCGTAAGCGGCGTCTTTATTGCCATAGGCTACGATCCCGCCATCGGCCTGGCACAAGAAGTAGGACTTGAGCTGACTGAGGAAGGTTATATCAAGCATGATCAATACAGAACCAATATCCCGGGAATTTATACTTCCGGAGATGTGGCCGGAGGATACAAGCAAATCGTAACCGCCGCCGGTCACGGCGCCGAGGCGGCGCTAACCATATTTGAAGATCTGATAAATCCATATTGGACCTAAATCTTACATAAAGAGTTTTTAAGAGGGAGGTATAATAAATTCAGTGTTTGCTGAATTTAGGTTTAAAATTAAAAAAATCAGTTAACTAAAATTAGAAAGGAGAAGATTAATGAGTCAAACAGAACAAAATTTATTGGAAGCATTTGCAGGAGAATCACAGGCCAACCGTAAATATCTGGCATTTGCCAAAAAGGCGGATCAGGAAGGATATCCTCAGGTGGGAAAACTCTTCAGGGCGGCTGCAGAGGCCGAAACCGTTCATGCACATGCTCATTTGAGGGCGCTCAAGGCCGTTAAAACGACCGCTGAGAACCTTAAAGAGGCCATTGAGGGCGAAACCCATGAATTTGAAAGTATGTACCCGCCCATGATCGAAGCGGCAAAATCAGAGGGTAATAAAGCGGCTGAGCGCACTTTCACATATGCCAATACGGTTGAGAAGGTGCATGCCGACCTTTACCAAAAAGCGCTGGACAATCTGGATAATCCGGAAGAAGTGGAATGTTATTATGTGTGTTCCGTTTGCGGCTATACCTGTGAAAATGAGCCGCCTGAAGCCTGCCCGGTTTGCAATGCCAATATCAAAGCTTTTTCCAAGGTTGAATAAGAGGTGGTCATATGAAATGTCCAGTTTGCGGGTGTATTAAATTTTATGTGAAAGATCCGGATGATGAGTATGAAACCTATGAGTTTGAATGCCCGGATGGGATGATTTGCTTTGATTCGGATGTCAGTGATTCTGAAATTCCTGAAATAGGCAAAGAGACCGAAACGTATTGTAATAAGTGTGCCTGGCACGACAAATTTAAAAAATTATCGAAGAAAGGAGATTAAAAATGAAAAAGGTGATTGTTGGGTATTACAGTAGAACAGGAAATACGGCAAAGATGGCGGAATATATTGCAGAAGGAATCCGAATAACAGGAAATAGTGCTGACCTGAAAAAAATTTCTGAAATAAAAAGTGAAAAAGATCTGGAAGGATACGATGGATTTATTTTCGGCTGTCCAACCTATCATAGAGATATCACCGCCGGCATGAAAACCTTTCTATTTGTGGCTGAGAAGGCAAATTTGGTAGGGAAAATGGGAGGGGCTTTCGGTTCCTATACACATAGTGGAGAATCTGCGAATATGATCTATGATACCATGCTTCATGTTTTCAAAATGGACATGGTCGATTTGGGTGCATTAGATCTTAAAGAACAGGTTCTTGAAACAGATGAAGGGTTGCGCGCCTGTCAGGATTACGGAAAAGCTATTGGTGAGAAATTTAATTAGTTTCCATCCGGAAATTGCCCTTTTCCGCTTTTAAATCGTGTCTGGACGAAAAATCGAATTTTTTTTAAGATCAATCCTCTGGCCTGTAATGTCTAAGACCCGGAGGGAAAGACGAAAATTTTGCCTACCCCGGAAAAATAGGATTCGCCACGTTAAATAGATATTGCCCCGGTTGAATAGACTGTGCATTTCACGGGGTAGGCGCTGATATTGGCAAAAACAACCGTTCTCGTTCAGGCACCAAATACTTTTTTTAGAGAGCAAAAGGAGAAGAAAATGAAAGTAAAGGTCACAGAAAATTGTATGGGAGACAGACGCTGCAATGACTTATGTCCCAAGGTTTTTGAATACGATGAAGATGAACTGAAATCTATGGTCAAGTTTGATGTCATTCCTGGAGAATACCAAGCGTTGGTGAGGCAGGCTGCGGATGAATGCGGAGCCCAAGCCATTATAATAGAAGATGATTGATCCATTGAAGGATTTTATAGAAGTAATTACCATCAGAAAAGCATATGAAACTGAGAGCGAAAAGGCAGACGACTTGTTTTGCGACAACCTAAAACATAAGGCCCGATGATTATACTTGATTGACATGCCACATTGTAGTATTATTTTGGATTAAAAGCGAGACTTCTATAATCTCACGATAAAAAAGTATATTCTAATAATAATAATCCAGGAGATTTATCATGGAAGAACTGTCCATTCTTATTGGTGGAAAAGCGGGTGATGGTATAAGGCAAGCCGGTCAGACACTTGCCAGACTTTTGAATAGACTTGGCTATCGTATTTTTTTCTACGATGACTATCCCTCGCTTATTCGTGGCGGGCACAATTTTTCAATCATAAGGGCCTCAAAAAAGAAAATTCTGGCTCACAAGGAAAAAGTGGATCTCATCGTAGCATTAAACCAGGATGCGGTGGAAAAACACCAACATCGCCTGAACTCCGGTGGAGTGATTCTCTATGATTCCAAAAAAGTGGAGGCTCAAGGCGTCGGCGTTGACTTTATAGGTCTGGTCAAAGAGTTGGGAGGAGTGCCCATTATGAGAAACACGGCCGCTCTCGGGGCGCTGGCCAAAGTGTTGAATATTGAGTGGCCGATATTGGAAAGGGTCATAACAGATACTATAGAAAAAGAGGTCGATTTGAATCTTAAGATTGCTCAGGCATCGTATCATCAGGTAGAAAAAGCCTGGTTATCCGTTCCCAATCTGAATCAAAAAATGCTTCCATTGGTATCCGGCAACGAGGCCATTGCTCTGGGTGCGGTACAGGCCGGACTCAATATGTATATCGCATACCCCATGACCCCTGCATCTGCCATTCTTCACTACCTGGCGGAACATGAAGATGATCTGGGTGTGGTCACCATACACCCCGAAAGCGAGATTGGGGTTGCCCTTATGGCTTTGGGAGCCGCTTATGCCGGCGCCAAGACCATGGTCGGCACTTCGGGTGGTGGCTTTGCTCTGATGACCGAAGCACTGAGTCTATCCGGCCAGGGTGAGTTCCCCATTGTTTTTATCGTATCTCAAAGACCCGGCCCGGGTACGGGAGTGCCCACTTACACCATGCAGGGCGACCTTTCTTTTGTCATCCATTCCGGTCATGGGGAGTTTGCAAAACTTGTTTTGGCTCCAGGAGATGCTGAGGAGGCCTTTTATCTGACCGGCCTGGCCATGAACCTTGCCTGGAAGTTTCAGATTCCTTGTTTTGTCCTTTCCGATAAACACCTCAGCGAGAGCATATTCAGCTTTGACGCGGATCCGGATAAGATCAAACCCGAAGATCCGCTGCTTTGGGATGGTCAAGGGGAGTATAAACGATATCTGGATACTCAAAACGGCATTTCCCCTCTGACCTTTCCGGGAAATCCGGTGGCCGTTGTTAAAGCAACCTCTTACGAGCATGATGAATATGGCATAACCACTGAAGAATCCGAGCAAATTGCCAAGATGCAGCAAAAACGTTTACGCAAAAAAAAGACCATGGAAGATGAACTTGCCCGCTATGAACAAGTAAAGGTTTATGGTGATCCTGAATCAAAGACGGTTCTCCTGTGTTGGGGCTCCACCAAAGGGGCGTGTATAGAAGTGGCCGAAGAATTAGGGCTTAAAGTGGTTCAGCCTCTGATGCTTGAGCCATTACCCATAACACCTTTAAGAGAAATTTTGTCCGATGCGGATAAAATCATTGATGTAGAGGTGAATGCGACCGGCCAATTGGCAAAACTCCTTTCAGCTCATGGTATCTGTATTGACGATATGATTTTGCGTTTCGATGCTCGTCCTTTTACAGTAGATTTTCTGTTAGAAAAGGTAAAGGAGGTGCTCTCGTGACAACAGTAAAAGAATTAGGAACCTATGCCCAAAACACATGGTGCCCGGGTTGTGGTAATTTTGGCATTTTGAATTCTATCAGAAAGGTCTTGGTCGATCTTGAAGAAGAAGGTCTTGACCTTAACAAGCTGGTTATGGCATCCGGGATAGGGTGTCATGCAAAGATAGTCGACTATATTAAAGTGAATAGCTTTTACTCCATTCATGGGCGAGTCCCTCCTCCAATTACCGGGATCAAGCTGGCCAATCCGGATTTGACTGTGATTGGCCACGCCGGTGACGGAGATGCTTATGGCGAAGGTATCGAACATCTTATCTTTAGTGCCAAAAGAAATATTGATATGACTTTTATCGTCCATAATAACCGAGTGTATGGACTCACAACCGGTCAGTTTACTCCGACCAGCCCCGCAGGCTTTAAAGGGCGATCAACCCCCGGGGGAAGCCCTGAAGAACCCTTGAATCCCATTGATCTGATGCTTTCTTCCGGAGCTACATTTGTGGCCAGGGGCTTTTCGGGCAAACCAAAGCATCTTCAATTATTGATGAAAGCCGCCGTCAAACACCAGGGTTTTGCCTTTATTGATGTGCTTCAACCCTGTTTCACCTTTTTTAATACGTATGATTTTTACAACAAAAGGGTCTACGATCTCACAGACGAGGCGCATGATGCTTCCGAAAGAGAAACCGCTGTTGTCAGGGCCCGAGAATGGAGCTACGGAGAAGGTGAGCGCATTCCCATCGGCATCTTTTATCAGGTATCGAGACCCACATACGACGAAAAGCTATTGGCGGGAAGAGTTCCGGTGAACTTAAAACCAGGGAATATAACATCGGTACTTGAGAAACACATTTAAATACGAGTTTAGCAATATTTTACTCGATCTGCATTTAGTTATTATTTTGGGTGATGGAGGGTAACATGTTACTTAAGGGGAAAAAAGTCATTATTTTAGTAGAAGAAATGTTCAACGTCTATGAATTCTGGTATCCTTACTATAGATTAAAGGAGGAAGGTGTGGATGTTACGGTGGTTGGCTCCGGTAGCGCAGATGTTTATACCGGCAAACCGGCGACACAGGCCAAAGTGGATGCCAGCGCCGACCAGGTATCTGCTGAAAACTTCGATGGGATTATTATTCCCGGTGGTTACGCACCGGACATGATGCGCCGTTATCCTGCCATGGTCGATTTAGTTAAAAATTTATTTCATGACGATAAGACGGTTGCCGCCATCTGTCATGCCGGATGGATGCTGGTTTCCGCAGGGATTTTGCCTGGAAAGAAGGTCACTTCTTTTTTTGCAATAAAAGACGATTTAATTAATGCCGGAGCCGAATGGGTGGATCAGGAAGTGGTTGTGGACGGAAAACTGGTAACAAGCAGGACGCCGGATGATCTTCCGGTATTTATGAAAGCCGTGATTAATTTACTACAATAGAGAGACCCTTGAAAACATCCCTTCTTGCCTGCCCTGTCTCGTACCTCCAGCAGATGGTACCAGGGTAGCTCCGGGAGTATAATTTGACATCAAGGATTCGAAGTCCCGCCAACGGCGGGACGACTTTGCCCTCAAGTGCACCGGTAAACAGGATGTGGTAGTCAAAACATCCGGTTACAGATCGATCCATATATCGGCTTCATTGCCGCAATGACTGCAAACCGAGTGCCCCTTGGTTTGTTTCTTAATTGTTTTCGAACCCGGTTTTGATTCGACCTGAGAGATTTCTTCTTCGGGCTCCAAAGAGCACGTAATTTCCATTTCGGCTTCGTTGCCGCAATTTTTACAGGTACAGACTTGTTTAAACTTTTTTTCTGCCATACCTCTGTTCCTTTATCACTGGCCCACGCTCACCAGCGGTTTAACTGTTTTGATTATCATCGACCGGTATTTCAAAGGTGGTTGTTAAAATGTTGCTTTCACGTACAGGGTTTAACATCATATGGTATATAAAGATATAGACGTTTTTCTGATAGAAGAGGGTATGTCATATCCGATGCCTTCCGTATAATCCAACCTGCTTGAGACACCGCTTTCTTCCGTCACCATCTGTAAGTCCTGAATGGCATTAAGTAATTGACAATCTTTGGCACAATCTTTTTTCGGTAAATCTCTCTTGGGACAGTTTTTACAGGGCGAAGAAATCATAACTCCTCCTTTAAACATTTATTTTAGGGTATATTTTTTATTTCTTCCAAAAGCTCATCCATATCAAAAGGTTTGTCGATAAATCCGTTACAACGATGGTGCATGGCCTCAATCACAAGATCTTTATCGCCGTATGCCGTCATTATGATTACCGGTATGGTTTTATTGTTTTCACGAATTTTTTGCAGAAGTTCTATGCCGTTCATTTCCGGCATGGCATAATCCGTTAAAATAATATCAATGTGATTGTAATTGATAAGATGGTCCAGAGCTTCTTTGGCGCTGATTGCTTCAATAACCTGATAACCCTTTGTTCTCAATCCCCTTTTCAGTGTTTTAAGCTGTACTCTTTTGTCATCAACAATAAGGATGGTTTTCATGTCTTGTCTTTCCTTGCAAAATGAATATACAATCCTTTAGAGACCTTTGAAAAAGGTCTCCTTTAATTGCTATATGCACATATCCTTTTTTGCAAATTGGGATGATCGTTAATAAATCTGTAAAGGGTTGCCCGTCCTACATTAAGAAGCCTGGCAGCTTTTGCCTTGTTGCCGCCAGTTTTTTTTATGGCGGACTCGACTTGTACTCTGTCCAGTTTTCGTAAAGGCCCTCGTGTGGTTTGAAAAAGGCGGTTGTCATTAATCTCCATGGGGAGATCAAAAGGAGTTATCTTATCCCCCTTGCTTTTGACAAAAGCAAACTGAATGGCATTCTGAAGCTCTCGGACATTGCCGGACCATTTATATTCGGTGAGCAACATCATGGCGCTATCTGAGACAACAACAAAGTCCCGGTTATACTGTCCGGCGGCCTGTTTTAAAAAATGATCAACCAGAAGCGGGATATCGCTTTTTCGCTCACGAAGTGGGGGAAGTGCAATGGGTACAACGTTAATCCTGTAATACAGGTCATCCCGAAATCTGTTTGCTTTCATCTCTTCTTTAAGGTCCTTATTGGTTGCGCTAATAACCCTTACATTAATTCGGACCGTTTTTTCTCCGCCCACCTTTTCAAATTTTCCATCCTGAAGAAAACGCAAGAGTTTTGCCTGCATATGCTTTGAAAGTTCAGCAACCTCATCCAAAAAAATTGTGCCGCCGTCCGCTAGTTCAAATCTTCCTTTTTTGTCACGGATGGCGCCGGAGAAAGAGCCTTTCACATGTCCGAACAGTTCGCTTTCAACAAGCCCTTCCGGCATGGCTCCGCAATTGATCGGTACAAAAGGACCGTTTCTGCGGAGGCCTGACTTATGGATGGCTTCGGCGACCAGTTCCTTTCCCGTGCCGGTTTCGCCGAAAATATGAACAGGATAATCGTATTCGGCGACATTGATGATCTGCTGAAAAACCTCGATCATTTTTCTGTCATCACCGATAATTCTTGAAAAATGACACGATTTTTTATCTTCTGTTTTACGGTTGCCTGAATCTGAAATATCCCTGAATGATATAATTTCTCCAGTCGTTTGATTGTTAGCATTCTTTTTTAAGACTCCGGCTTTGGAATCTTGAGGATTAAAAAGCAGCTCAGAAGGCAAGATATCAGCACCACAGGATCGTCTGCTCTTATGTTGATTATAAACTTTGTTTGCATGATCCATGGTAAATCCCCTTATATTTTTTTGATCGGCAATTCCATTTATCGGTAATAGATTCGCTCGGAAGTTAATACGCTGGATAATGTCTTTGAAACGGAACGTTATTCTGGTAATTGCTATAGTTGGTTTATCGGGACGACTTTTTTATAAAGCATTAAGCATGCCAACAGGGAAGAATGACGGGAGAAGGGTGATAAACTCTGAATAATCAACAGGATGGAGCGGCAAAATTCCCACAGGAAATATATCCGCCCGGGATATAACCAGGTCGTTAAGATATGCAGAAATTGCATACCCAAATACAATATCTCCGGTATAATCAAATGATTATTATAAAACTATGCAAAAATTGATGACCTATATTTGAGTGAGCCCTTACTTCACACCATAATTCTTGAGTTTTTTTCTGAGGGTATTCAGCGCAATGTCAAGCAGTCTTGCGGTCTGGGACTTGTTTTTTCCGGTTTGATTATAAACGTCGAGGATATAGGACTTTTCCATTTGTGCAAGGGAAACTACCGGCGTTGTTCCCGGCTGATGTTTCGGTTTTTTCTTTTGCTTTTGAATATTGTCGGGAAGGAATATTTTAGAGATTTTTCGTCCCTGGGCTAGGTTTACGGCCGATTTGATTATGGACTTCAGCTCTCTGATATTCCCCGGATAATCATAATTTAAAAGCAGAGTCATGGCGCCTTCTTCTATACCGGTATTTTTATCTTTACCCAGAAACTCATTCAAGAAATGGTTGGCCAGCAAAGGGATATCTTCTTTCCTTTGCCTGAGAGCCGGCAAGTGGAGCCATCCTCCTTTCAGGCGGTAGTACAAATCCTTTCGAAACTTCCAATTGGTTATCCGTTTTTCCAGGTCCTCATTGGTTGCGGCAATAAAACGGATATCTGTTTTCCGTGGGGTGTCTGTTCCGAGCTTTATATATTCTCCGTCCTGCAAAACCCTAAGCAGCTTTCCCTGAAGCGCCATTGGCAGGTTGCTTATTTCATCCAGAAACAGCGTACCCTTGTTTGAGTGCTCAAGATAACCCGTGCGATCTTTTTCAGCTCCTGTGAAAGCTCCCTTTGTGTGTCCGAAAAATTCGGCATCAAAAAGGGAACCCGTAAGCGAGGCCATATTGACGGGAGTAAATACGGATTTTGACCTTGGACTGGCCGCGTGAACCGCTCTTGCCAGAAGTTCTTTTCCTGTTCCGCTCTCCCCGGTAATCAATATTGGGATATCGCTTGCCGCATGGAGTTCGGCCTCTTTTAATATTTTCAATACATCTGACGATCCGAAGATAATGGATTTGAAGGCATGTTCATGCAAAAGTTCCGGAAGGCGAGATCCCTTGCCGATGCCCGTAATATTAAACAGCCGCTTTCTTTCAAGCGCACGGTTGATGGATAAAACAAGATCATCCTTTTCAACAGGTTTCACAAGGTAATCATAGGCCCCTCTTTTCATGGCATTGACTGCAGTCCCCGCTTCATCAAGAGCCGTAATCATGATGCATTCGGTTTCAGGGCTGTTGTGCTTTATGACTTCGAGAACCTCCAGACCGTCCATGCCGGGCATAGATACATCGATCAAGGCAATATCATATGATTTGCCCTGTTTAAAAACTGAAACCGCTTTTCCAGGGTCCTGTTCCAGTGTAATGGATGTAAACCCGGAAGTGATCAGAGCCCTTCTGATGCTTTTGAGAAAAGTTTGATCGTCGTCTATGGCGATTATTCGGTTTTGCAAGCGACCCCCCAATTCTTATCCAATATCCAATATCACTGTAAATTTACTCCCTTCTCCTAACTTACTTTCAACTTGAATACGTCCACCGATTTTCTCAATGAGATTATGGACAATATACATTCCGAGCCCGGTGCCTTCATCTGATGGGTTGGTCGTAAAAAAAGGATCAAATATTTTTTCAATGGTCTTTTCATCCATACCTCTGCCATTGTCGCTGACTTCAATAATCAGTTGATTTTCTTTTGAATCATCCATGGAAACCACCAGATCGACTCGTGAATTGTCACTAATCGGTTTATCAAAGGCATTTGCAGCATTGATCAAAAGATTAATCAAAGTCTGCTCCAGAGGTTTTCGGTCAATAAGCATCTCCGGTAAGTTCTCCGGAATGTTGACATTGAAGGTTTTTACGGTTTTTCTAATCTTGCTTCTGCAAAACGCAAGAACTTTTTCAAACATGGGTTTCAGGTCAATTTTTTCAATTGGCTTATCCTGGTCCGGCTTTGAAAATACTTTTAAGTCCTTAACAATGGATTTAATTTGCCTGGAGCCATATTGGATATTATCTAAAAGTTCAATAATATCTTCACGAAATTCAGCGTAGGGCATGTGCAATATTTCCAAATCCGGATGCTTTTCAGCATATTCATCAATTATCGGTATCACCGTATTAATATAATCCCTTAAAATCGGAATATTGACGGAAATATAATTGTTCGGATTATTGATCTCATGGGCAATCCCTGATACCAGTACTCCGATGGATGCCAATTTTTCACTCTGTATAAGCTGCCTTTCCATCCGCTTCTCTTCGGTAATATCGTGGATGCGAAAAATGGTGGCCTCAATATTGCCGCTATTATCGATTATCGGGTATAATGAAACTTCTTCGAATTGTTCGGGGTTTTTTAGACTTCGGCGCTGAAATTTCTGCTCCCTCCCCTCTGATACTGCCTCAGGAATTGTGCATCCATCACATATTTCGGTTTGGTTACCCAATCCCACAAAACAAGGTTTTCCGATGATCTGGTCAGGGTTTTTTATCGTATAATAATCCAGCGTAGGCCGATTAATAGTTTGAATGATTAGATCTTCTCCCAGGAGGATAAGCGGATCTGAGATTCCGTCGAAGATCGATTGGAGCATGGCCTTGCTTTTTCGAAGTTCGTCTTTTGTCCGCTTGAATTCGGAAATATCCTGTATCGTTCCAATCATTTGAATCGGTCTGCCGGCTTCATCGAAGATTACTTCAGCTTGTTCATGAACAATGCGTTCTCTGCCGTCCGCTAAAATGATACGATGATCGATACGGTATGGCTGATATTCATATAAGGCGTTATTTACGGATTGGTTAACAAACTCTCTGTCTTCCGGATGTACGAAATTCAGAAAGGTTTCATAGGTGACTTCAAATTCCTGGGGTGCCCGTCCGAAAATTCGATATATCTCATCGGACCAATCCAATTCGTTGGTTACAATATTCCATTTCCAATTTCCCAAGTGAGCTATACGCTCGACCTGCGCAAGGCTTCCCTTACTTCGCTTCAGTTTCATTTCCGCCAGATTGCGTTCAGTTACATCTTCAAATGTCAAAAAAATCAACGGAATTTTATTCGTTTCTCCGGATATCCGTCGGGCGTTCAGTCTCATGATCCGCCGGCCGATATGTTCAAACTCATGTTCAACTTCATATCCGTCCAAAGTAGTATCCATGAAAAGGATGTGCTCAATCAGTTCTCGCAGCTTGGGTATATTCCATTGTCGATTGCCCAGCTCATATAATAATTGCCCATGGGTCTCTCGGGGGTTTATCTTGAAAACCTGATAAAAAGATCTATTGGCAAATATCACCCTTAAATCAGCGTCCAGCACCAGCAAGGGTTCACGAACTATGGCCACGATGGGTTCAGCATATTCACGAGTTTCTTTGATGGTTTTCTCTAACACGCCGATACGGCTGACTTGTTTTTCCAAATCCTTGAGCTTCTGCTCCAATTCTTCATATGTCGGTTTATCCGCCATTAACAAACTTCTCCAAATGCTCAGAAAAAATAAAGGCTCATATATTTTGGTTCAAATAAAAAACGGAGTTTGGGTCTTAAAGAGTCACATAAGGACTTATTGGATCAGGTTTGAAACAGACTCGTTTTCTTAAAAACCTCTAATGATATTCTGGAGATGCACTTAATAGCATGGAGGGACCGGCGTTGTAAATAGTTTTATGAAGAAAGTATGTGCGATTTGATTCGACGGGAAAAGGGGTATTTTATCGGGTGAAAAGGGGCTGAAGGGTTGTTTTGGGCCTCCGATTTTTTCATACCGTGCAAAGCCTACCATTTTAAAGCAACAAAAGGTGGCTTAAACAAAGCCACCTTTTGTCTGTAACATCCTATATTTATTTAACTATTCTATTTCAACCTAAATTTTACAAGCCTCGTATCGTCCGGATATATACGGCACTCAATCTGCAGCCACATTATGAGACCTTTGCATAACGCCCCCTTTTGCCCAATTTCTGCGTCAAACTCAAATTTTAATCCTCAAAATACTCAATGTATTCTTGCGGTTAAAATTTTCGTCTTCCTTGAACTTGAACAAAATTGAACATTTTTCAAAAGTCTCATCATAATACAGCAATCGCTTGATAACGAAGTAACTCCGGTCGAGACCAAGCTCCTAACAGGTTAAATTATCTTCGTTGGAGCTTCTTGCTTTGCCATGAGAACAATATCTCTTGGATTGCAAAGCTCTTTGGGCAGCTCCGCCACACGTCCGCAGGACATACAAGCAAAATTGATGTGTTGCAGTTTTGGTTTGCAAATATGTCTGGGATCTTTGTGTGCCAGGCCGCAATGGTCACAAACATAAGCGTCTGTTATTGCAACCGGATCACACAGGTGACCGCAGTCCTCCGTTACTTTTCCGCAAGTCTGGCATACATGAGTTTTATTTTCCATAGTAGATTTCCTTTCAATTAATAAAATTTTCAACAAAAACAACATCCATCTCAATAGGCCTGTTGAAGCAAGCTTATATCTAACTGTATTTAAAAGAAATTATTTCAAAATCCATGCCAGACGCAACAAATTTCCCATTGTTAATTTAACTTTAATTTCAATATGTTACCAGTGGGATCTAACTTCCTTGACAGGAAAAACAAAACCAATAGAGATACAGTGAAACACAACTGTCTCATGATACATATACCTAAACTAAGCGTTTTAAATTTTAAAAGGGGATTAAATATCTCTTAGCATCAAACGCACCGATCCAGAGCGCGAACCAGCATTCGCATATGACTTTTCTCGGCCTGGGCAATGGATAAAAAGCTGTCCCGGACCGTCTGATCTTTTTCTTGCTCGGCCATGGTTTTGTATAGATCAAAGGCAGCGTATTCCATATGAATGGCCAGTTCTAAAATTCGCAGACACGCGTTTTCCTCAATATCTTTAAGGTATGCCATTGCGTTTGCAAGGCTTTCCCCACCTTCAAGGATTTCTCCTTTAAGGCTTTCATAAAGTTGGTCAAAGGCCATGGGAGTGCTTTCCGTTTTTTTCCAGAACCCGTAAACGGTTCTGGCATGTGCGATTTCCGCCTTGGACAACTGCTCCAAGGTAGGAATAATCGGATCAACCGCAAAGTTTTTTAGAATATGAGTATAAAATCGCCAGGCCCCTTTTTCCAAATCCATGGCGGTAAGCAAAAGTTCCACAGGTTTTTTGGTTTTATCAAAAACCTGTATTTTGGGAAATCCTTTCAGGGTCTTGCCTTCCCAGGAGAGGATCCCTCCTTCCAGATTGTATATTGTTTTTTCAGTAATACCTTCTTCAGAAAACATGGATGCTGCAGCCACAGAGCGACCACCACTGTGGCAGTAGAAAATAACATCTCTGTCAGCAGGCAAATCGGAAAAATCGGATAAGAGTTCATTCAAGGGAATAAACTTGGCCCCCGGGATGTGACCTTTTGTATATTCATCCGGCTGCCGGACATCCACAATCAGATACTCCTTTTCCTTGTGGGATTTGATAAACTGCTTCAATTCTGGGGTCGTGATATCTTCAAATTCCGAATCGTACATTTTTTACCTCCTCTCAGATATACCTTTGCTTCGGCCATACCATCGCGAAATCACCTCAGGGGCAATACCCATAACATACGCTGCAATAACCAGTTGGTTGATTAACGTGGTTTTCAATATGCCAACGTTTTGCCATCGGCGGGGCGATGTGGAAACAGGTATGGGTAAAGTGATGATTTCCCCTTGTTTTTGCAAACGCCGAATCAGTTCAACATCTTCCATTATCGGAATATCCGGAAATCCTCCCAAACAATGAAAAAGCTTGGATGAAAGGAAAATTGCCTGGTCGCCGTAAGGCATTCTCAAAAGTCGGGACCGCCAGTTTGCAAGACGCTCAATAAGCCGAAGACCCGGGGTAGGGGAATTGATCCGAAGTTCGAATGCGCCGGCAACCATTTTAGGTTGTTTGAAGCTGTTAATAATAAAGTCTTCAAATTTTTCGGGCAGTCGTGTATCGGCATGAAGGAAAACAAGCACATCACCGGCGGCTTGAGCGGCGCCCCGGTTCATTTGACGAGCCCGTGGCGGGGCGCTGGTGAAGACTCTTGCCCCCAGTGATTTTGCAATCGACACGGTATCATCATTACTTCCCCCATCAATTACAATGACTTCTTTTTTATCGCCTGGACCGATACTTTCTATGGTTTTTGAAATGTTATGGGCTTCGTTTATGGCCGGTATGATAATGGAGATACGATTGGGATTAGAAGCTATCTCAAAAAAGTCTTTTTTCCCGATCTCTGTGTTAGGCCCTCGTTTCAACTCCTCGACATACTTGAGTATACCTGCGGGTTGAAACTCGGTCCTGCCTTGACCTTGAGCCAAAATCCTATTTTTGAGATGGCTTCTAAAAACAGTAGAATTTTTATGTTGTAATCGTGTCCAGATGATAAGATCTTCGGGATGATCTACATCTTTTAACACGTCCAATAGCGTAAAACTCAATCCTGAATGCTTTGCGATTTTTAGTGTTTTTTCGAAAACATCACCTGCTCCCCAGTTTATTCCCTTAAACAAATCAGGGATGGCTCGTGACAGAGAATTGTTTTGCACTCCAATCAGATAGTAGCCGCCGTCTTCGGCCGGACCCAGCACCAAATTTTTTAGTTTAAGGGCGTCAAACGCTTTTTGAATGATACCATTGGTTATATCCGGGATATCGGTACCGATAATCACAATCTTAGTTGCCCCGGCTCGAAAGGCATCTTCCAAAGAATGTTTCATGCGCAGTCCAAGATCACCACTACCCTGGGGGCGATACTCAAAATCCCGGCCGAGCCAGTTTTGCATTAGACTTTTATCCCCGCCGTGATAACGGATCTCAACGCTCAATTCTCGTCTTGTTGATAACTTTTTTACCTGTGACAGCGTATGTTCCGTCATTTTGCGCTGAAGATCTGCAGCCCCTTCTGCGCCTAGCAGAGGAATAAGTCGGGTCTTGGTTTTTCCCGGTTCCGGATAACGGGTGAAGACAATCAAATGGTCTTTGAAATTTATTGGCATTTTTCTGAAATGCTTTGTTAGAAGAGTACATTGCAAAATGAACGATTTCAGTCTATTTGATATTTCTTACGCTTACGCCACAAGGTTGCCGGATCGATACCCAGAACCCGAGCCGCCTCTTCGATTGATTCGGTATGTAATAACATTTCTTTGATATGAGACTTTTCAGCTTCTACGAGAGTTTGCATTTTAGCTTTACTGGAAGTTTTGAAATGTAAATCGTGCATTTTGCAAGAAAATCGGCTTGCAAAATGCACGACTTCAACTGTAATATTTCCAAAATTTACATCTTTTTATTGGAAATAAGAGGGGTCTTTTATTAATTCAAAACCAAATCAACTACCTCCTTTAATTCATTTATTTTGATGATATCAATATCCTTTTTAATATCTTCCGAAATATCTTTAATGTCGGCTTCGTTTTTAGCGGGAAAAACAACCGACTTCACCCCGGCCCGGTGAGCCGCCAAAACTTTTTCCTTTACTCCCCCCACAGGTAGAATTCTGCCGGTTAAGGTCAATTCTCCTGTGAGAGCAACATTTCTTTTACAGGAGCGGTCTGTTATCAAAGATATAAGAGCCACCGCGATGGTCAGGCCGGCTGAAGGACCATCCTTGGGAATCGCACCTGCCGGTACATGAATATGGATATCATACGCTTCGAACATCTTATCGGAAATATGTAATAATTGGGCATTACTTCGGATATAGCTCATTGCCGCCTGAGCAGATTCTTTCATCACATCACCCAGTGAGCCGGTTAAGATAAGATTCCCTTTTCCTTTCATTTTGGCAGCCTCGATAAAAATGATCTGTCCGCCCGCCTCAGTCCATGCCAGGCCTGTTGCCACGCCTATTCTTTCTTTGGCTTCAGAGACTTCAAAATAAAATTTTCTGGGTCCCAGAAAGCTTTCCACTAATTTGGGAGTTATCATTTTCGGCTGGTTTTTATTTTTATCGCTCAAGACTTCCCGGACAATTTTACGGCAAATGGACGATATCTGGCGTTTAAGATTTCTCAATCCTGCTTCTCTTGTGTATTCCCTGATGATTTTGTGGATTGCCTCTGAAGTAAAAACAGGAGGATTATCCGAAAGACCGGCTTCCTCTATTTCTCTGGGTATTAGGTAGTTAGAAGCAATTTTTTCTTTTTCTTCTTCCGTGTACCCCAAAAGGGTAATAACCTCCAGCCGGTCCAGAAGCGGGCCGGGAATCAGATCAAGGGCATTGGCCGTAGCGATAAACATCACCCGTGACAGATCAAAGGGAACATCCAGATAATGGTCAACAAAATGAGTATTCTGTTCCGGATCCAGAACTTCCAGCAACGCAGCGGCAGGGTCTCCTTTGAAGTCACGACCGATTTTGTCGATTTCGTCAAGCATAATTACCGGGTTCTTGGTTTCCGCACGTCGAATTTCCTGGATGATTCTGCCGGGTAATGCACCCACATAGCTTTTACGATGTCCCCTTATTTCAGACTCATCCTTCATTCCGGCCAAAGACATGCGTACGAATTTTCGTTCCAGACTCCGGGCAATCGACATTCCCAGAGAAGTTTTCCCGGTACCGGGTGGTCCGGCAAAACAAAGAACAGGACCTTTGGGCTCCAGCCGAACCATTTTCTTGAACAGCGCTTTCTGGATCGTCGATCTGATCTCCTCAAGCTTCAATGGTTTTGTCAGATAGTGGTATGATCCCTTTTTCATGGCTTCAATGGCCGTTGACACCGTGGCGTATCCGGTGATGATAATCACTTCCGTTGCCGGATTAATATCCTTTGCTTTTTCCAGGACCGCCATACCATCG
>Ga0180431_10002892_pt1 | contig 22557 bp, 19 predicted proteins | sample SS_ome_11_FD_132459 | JGI IMG/M metagenome (GOLD analysis project Ga0180431, IMG submission 132459) | Hypersaline lake sediment archaeal communities from the Salton Sea, California, USA - SS_1_MS_1 metaG | ecosystem: Environmental > Aquatic > Non-marine Saline and Alkaline > Hypersaline >...
CATAAAACAGAATCTAACGAAGGAGATCAGATAATGTCAGTAAATGCGATACAGATTAAGACACCAATCCCCGGCCCGAAATCACGCGGACTTGCTGCCAGGAAAGAACAGGTCGTCCCTGCGGCGCTCGGTACTCTTGCACCTTTCTATATTGCTGAAGGAGACGGAGCGTTGGTACGGGATATCGATGGGAATCAATTCATCGATTTTACTGGCGGCTGGGGGTGCTTGACCGTCGGGCATACACCGAAACGAGTCGTCGATGCCATCCAGGATCAAGCGGCGAAGTATACCCATACAGACTTCACGGCAGTGCCTTACGAACCGTTCGTAGCCTTGGCGGAGAGGCTCGTTGCTCTTGTGCCGGGATCGTCTCCAAAACAGGCGGCGTTCTTCAACAGTGGGGCCGAGGCGGTCGAGAACGCAGTCAAGATTGCGCGGAAGCACACGAAGCGACAGGCCATCGTGGTATTCGAGGGAGCATTCCATGGACGCACTCTGCTCACGATGACCATGACCCACAAGGCCGTGCCGTACAAAGCGGGATTGGGGCCCTTCGCACCGGACATCTATCGGCTTCCTCTTCCAAACCCGTACCGAAACAACATGAGCCTCGAGGATTTTAAACGGACGTTGGTTGCCCTAGTTGATCCGCACGAGGTCGCCGCTGTGGTTATCGAGCCATTGCAGGGAGAGGGCGGATTCATCGTTCCTGCTGATGGATTCCTCGAGTATCTGCGCGAGCTGACCGCCAAACACGGGATTCTCTTTGTTGCTGATGAGATTCAATCCGGATTCGGTCGAACCGGCAAGTTCTTTGCCATCGAGCATTGTGGGGTTGAACCGGATCTGATCACAGTTGCCAAGTCGATCGCGGCCGGTCTCCCACTCTCTGGTGTAATCGGAAAAAAAGAGGTGTTCGATTCCATGCCGATGGGGTCGATCGGGGGAACGTATTTTGGTAATCCATTGGCGTGCAGAGCCGGGATTGAAGTACTGAACATCATCGAAGAGGAAAAGCTCCTCGACCGTTCGGCAGCCATCGGAAAGATTATTCGAAAACGATTTGATGAGATGAAGGCCAAGTACGCCTTCATCGGCGATGTACGTGGTCTCGGTGCCATGCTGGGGATGGAGCTTGTCAAGGATCCGGTCACCAAGGTGCCGGCTCAGGACGAGTGTTCTGCCGTGGTCCAGGAATGCTTGCGCAACGGAGTGATCATACCGACTGCCGGCATCTATGGAAACGTCCTGCGCTTGTTGTTACCTCTGGTTATCACCGACGAGCAGCTCAACGAGGGGTTGAACGTGCTGGACGCGGCAATCGCTACGGTCACGAACTAGGTGACTGCCTGACCATCGCCAGGCTGAACCCCATTTGGTAGATGATCGACGCGTCGCTTGGAGCCTCACTGTCCGTAACGCCGCGCGAGCGATCTGTACCCTGTTATTGGTGCGAAGAATCGCTACTCGTTGCATCAATTCCTGTTTTGCCACTGTCGACACGGGCGGATGGCGGTAGCAGAGTTTTCATCATTCGGTATTGTGGTGGTTGTTGCCATCACGCTGGACGCAAAGTCGTCTGTTGAGCGGCCATCTGTCTTGACAATGTGGTGAAGTGGGTCTATCCTGTTGTCTGTTATGGTTGAAGCAAGAAGGTGCATCAGAGCGAGTGAGGCTTGTGTTGGCTCTGCTCCTGCTTGCTTTGCTACCGGAACGACGATGATCGCTGCCTAATCCCGTTACCCTGTTTGGGACAAGGCAGCACAGTGGACTGTAGGCATCTGCCTGCGGTCTTTTTCTTTTGCGCTGAGAAGGAGCGCGCGCGGAATTGGAGACTGAGCACAAAGAGAAAGGGAGGTCAATCATGTTGACGCTGGCAGGAAGGATCGAACATACGCTCATCGGGGTTGGTGGCTTTGTTGCTCAGGTAACGGGTCTTGGCCAAATGCAAGTCACTCACAAAGGCGATCTGGCGACGGCCGGAACACGTTGCATGATGGAGCTACCTGCTATTAGCACGCTCTCGAGCCATCGGTTCCTGCTCTATCCGAAAGGCGGTGGCCTATGAATGCGCCTCATTGGTATGAATGCACACGAGGCCGTGAATCTCGCGCTCCGTTTACGGGGACCCTCTACCGTTGCCAGGGATGCGACGGATTGCTCGATGTCGAACACGATCTTGAGACTCTCATGACCCGGCCCGCCGATGTATGGAAGAACCTGTTTGATGACCGAGCAACATCGGGTGAATGGCCATACCAAAGCGGTGTGTGGAGCAAGCACGAATGGGTCCATCCTCGGATCGAAATAGAGAACATCGTCTCGTTGGATGAGGGCCAGTCGCCGCTTGTGCGATTGACCCAGTTGGCCAAGCACGCGGGCGTTTCCAAGCTGTGGGTTAAGCATATCGGCTCTGGGCCCACCGGATCGTTCCAGGACCTCGGTATGACGGTGCTCGTATCTACTGCCAATCAGATGATCATGGCCGGTCAGCCGATACGCGCCCTTGCCTGTACCTCTACCGGCGACATGGCCTCCTCGTTGGCGGCCTACTGTACCTCCGCAGAGATTCCCACCGTTGTCTTCTTCCCCGTAGGGGAGTCCTCTACGGCCCAACAGGCACAACTGCTTGCTCGTGGTGCCTTTGTGGTTGTTCTCGGCACCGACCTCGACGGTTGCGTGCGAATTGCCCATCAGGTTGCGGATGATCATTCAATCTGCATCGTTAACTCGATGAACTCTCTTGCTATCCAGGGACAGAAGACAGTTGCTGTTGAGCTGGTGCAGCAGCTTGGGTGGTCCGTCCCAGATTGGGTTATCATTCCATCGGGGAACCTAGAGGATGTAAGGGCACTGGGTCGTGGATTTCTCATGATGAGGGAACTCGGGATGATCGATCATTTACCCCGAATCGTCTGTGCTCAAGCGGAGAACGTCAATTCAAAGCGTGCCAGCTATCAATCGGTTTATTCGCACTTTGCGCCGCCAGTAGCCCAAGAGGCATTGGTAAGTGCTTTTCAGATGGGAGAATTGTTGAGCCCCGAATGGGGGGAGAAGATCTTGTGCGCTTTCAATGGTGTCGTAGAACAAGTGAGTGAAGCCGATCTTGCTCCCATGGCGGTACTGGTCGATCGGGCTGGGTTCTGCCGCTGTCCTCAGACCGACATGGCCCTCGCTGCACTTTCCAAATTACGCAACTCTGGAAAGATCCAACCCACTGATCATGTCGTTGTGCTCTCCCCGGTAAATTGGCTTGAGTCCAACCACTCTAACAGCAGTGGTCATAAGCGGACTCTGGAGGACGTGCAAGCGCACTGGCCCTACAACTTGGTCGAGCTTCCCGCAGATCCCGACGCTGTTTCAGATTGGCTCGCACAAGCTCTAGACTAGTTGGGATGACCGTGCAGTTCTGGAACCCAGGTCGAAGACTGGTTTCTATTGCCTCGTTGGCTGCCTTGGTCGCCAAACCAAGATGGCCACCCTTTCCCTGTGATCGGCCCGGGGCTTCAGACACATACCGGCTTGACAACCCCTATCTGAAAAGGAGAGATTTCATCCAGTGTTGGGGGAGACTGCGAAACCTTTAATCCTGGGTGGGATTGACTGGCAATGGAAGTTCATGTACATTTGATAACGAGATGATAGTGACGAGGGGACTGCACTTTCCAAGCCAGGCCAGCGAGTCCCTGCGTCCATTCAAGCCTTAGGCTGGGTCTGTCTGCTGTTTCTCTCCCTGGAGGCATAGTAGAAGAGGCTCAAATGCAGCCTGCAGATTTCGATCTGCGGCTTTCTTTTTTTGGACGACCGTGTGATAGGCGCGTTCATCTGGCTGAGAAACTTGGATCAGAGCAGTTGGTTGCGACCACTGCGTGGCTTGCCCCCGGGATCGACGAGGTTGGAGAGGAGGTTACGCTGCAGAATCGGCATGTTGAGAAGCCAGTTGCCTTCAGGGGCCTGGAGAGTGTTGTCGCGGGGGAAACAAGCATCAGCTACGTCGACGGCGTCAATGGCGTTTTGCTCTACCGCGGGTACGATATCCATGAGCTAGCTGAGAAGACGTCATTTGCTGAAGCCGTGTTTCTTCTTTGGTACGGGGAGCTTCCAAATGCCTCTGAACTTGAGAATTTCCGAGCGAGGCTCGTTTCCGAGATGCGATTGCCGTCGCAGGTACTCAAGATGATCGAGCTTTCTCCCCAAGGGGCTCATCCAATGGATGTTTTGCGAACGGCTGTCTCTTCGTTGTCGATGTTCGATCCGGACAGCGGCAATCTTTTGCGCGAAGCCAACGAACGCAAGTGTATCCGGCTGCTTGCCCAGATGATCACAATCATTGCAGATATGCACAGGATTCGTAATCATCAACCAGTTCTTTCAGCCGATCCCACCATGAGTGCGGGAGAGAATTTCCTTTACATGCTGAGGGGTCAGTACCCCGATCAAGATGAGAAGACCGCATTTGAAGTGCTTCTCACATTGTTGTTGGATCACGGCTTCAATGCGTCGACTTTTGCGGCCCGGGTCACTGCAAGTACCCTTTCTGACATGCATGCCGCTGTGGCGAGTGGCTTGGGAGCACTGAAAGGCCCTCTTCACGGCGGTGCCAACGAACGGGTGCTGAAGCTGTTTGACCATATCAATCATACGGACATGGTGGAGTCCTATATTGAGGGCATGTTGAACGAGGGGAAACGGATCATGGGATTCGGTCATCGAGTCTACAAAGTGGAGGATCCCAGGGCGCGTCTTCTAAGGCAGTGGGCCGAGCGTCTCTGCCATCGGTTCAACATGGCCAAGTTGCACGAGATCGCACAGCGCGTCGAAGAGGTCGTTCTACAGAAAAAAGGGATCTATCCGAACGTAGATTTCTACTCCGCGTTGGTTCAACATGCGCTCGGGATTCCCCGGGAGTATTTCACGGCCATTTTCGCCGGGGCGCGCGCAGCAGGCTGGCTCGCGCACATCATGGAGCAATACGGAGACAATCGACTGATTCGACCCACGTCGAAGTACGTCGGGAGTTGGGATCAGAAGGTTTTGCCTATAGATGAACGGTCGTGAGAAGAAAAGAAGATCCAGGGGGTATTCTCAGTTACTTCCCGGGGACAAGCTCAGTCAAGGCTTGGATGAACATCGAGCCAATAGCGATGATGGGTTTCTGACTGACGGCTTGGGCGCGTGCCTTCATCTCCAAGGTGAATCCGAAGCAGTTCAAGAGGATCGCCGAGACTCGGCGATCCACCAACTCTCGGACGGCCTGCTCCAATCGGTCGCTTTCCGCATAGGGTGAAAGGGCTATTCCGATGGCGTCAACGCCCCATTCCTCAAGCTCTGCAAGGATGGGTTCTAACTGATCGGCCGTTGGCACCAGCATGCCCCAGGGCCCGGGTAGCAAAAGCGCAGTCAGGTAGCCTTGTAAAAGCTTATTTGGTATCAACAGTGGAATTTTCGCCGTGAGTTCTGTGAAGGTGCCCGAGCACAATAGCCCGATCAGGTCAACATTGTCTTCCAAGGTCCGAATCACTTGTTGGAGCCGCTCGTGCGCGAAATCTTTGTCAAACTGGACCTCGGTTCCATCCGCCAGCCGGGAGCAGAGGGTACTTTCCGTGCTCGCCGGCGGATGCGCTAGAACTTCCGCTTCGGAAAGACCGTCTAGCGCTCCTCCTTCGACAATGCTGACAGTCGCGGGAAGCGCGCTTCGAATATCAGGTACGATGTCCACACGCGGCGATTGACCAATGGTCACAAGACCTATTCGCTTCATGTCTTCCCCTTTCCCGAGGTCTGCAAGTGAGTCATCGAACCGTAAAGCGTAGTCAGAAGCGCAAACTCCTTCTCGTCGTAGAAACGACACTGCTCGGCGGTGAACGCTTTGGCGACTTCCACGCAGAACCGTGCCGCCATCTCGAGATCGAAGACCTGATTGGAGCCGGTGGAGCTTCCAGGGATGGGAGTGGACGCGGTTGTTGCCACACCCACAACCGGTGCCTGCGTGGCCGTTGCCGGTTGCATGATGCTATTGAGATGGTAAACCCCGTTGCCGTAGGGCGTAATGTCCTGGGTGGTAATCGGCAAGACCACGGGTGGGGCATTGGAGACGACCCTCATGACAGAAAGAAGGTCTTCGCTCACCCGCAGGATGTATCCTTTCTTCACGGTGGGGGTGATTGCAAATCCGCGATGGTTGATTACCCAGTTCCCCTTAGTGGTGTCCACGGAGAGGATTGCCTCCATCGCTGGATCGACCTCGTAGCGGTTCATGGTCGCAATGTCCACCGGCGAATCCATGAACGGTGCTGGCTCATGGGGTTGTGTGTGGGCATCCGGGCAGATGTGGGTGGTTACGATCACGTTCCCGCGCAAGGCATCCCCGCGGCTGGTCATCTTCGTCAATTTGGCCGCGCAGGCCAAGGCTACGATTGCTCCGTCGGCGTCGGAGACCAGCCCCAGTTTCTCCGGCCGTGCGCCGATCCCGCCCAACCGGCCGATGATGCCAAGCGTCGGACCCTGGCCAGCAGTGCAGACGCACGCCTTGACGAAATCTGTGGACCCCTGGGGTCCTTTCACTCGCTGGACGCTAACTCCCGCAACGCCGGCTGCCTCGAGGAATTGACGCACGTCCTCGCCGCAGACGGTGGCGCTGTCCAGCAGGTCCATTACCTCTTGAATCTCACGCAGCATCTTTCCCCTTTCTGGCAGTTAACTCTTGTTGGGTTCCGTACCCCATGTTTGAGCACTGCCTATTGTGCCTTTTGCTCTGTGGTGCGATCCGATGCCAGAAGATCGTGCATAAGCAGCGTGTAGATACGGGCTGCGTCTACTAGGTCTTTAACCTTCACCCGCTCATCGTACCCGTGGATCCCCTCCAATTCAGAGGGCCCAAACTGTACGGTGGGAATAGAGCGGTACCGGAAGAAGCGTGCGTCACTGGAGGCCCATTGGAGCACGGGCTGTGACGCTTTTCCTGTCACCTCGCGGATCACGGAGAGCACTCTTTGAACGAACGGATTGTTAGGTGCTGTGAAATTTGCCTCGTTGGGTGACGTTTTGGGACTGATCTTGACGCCTTTTGGGAATCGGTCTTGCACGCGTCGCTCAAGCTCACGCAGGACTACGCCTGTTGGTACTCCAATCGGGATTCTTAGGTCAAACTCAGCCTTGCAACGACTGGGGACCATGTTGACCTTCTCCCCCCCGCAGATCTTGCCCACGTTGACGGTCACGCGGCCCAGCACCTTGGCTGGAACTGCAAGATCATCGGCCTTGAGAACGCGTTGGGTGTGTTCGATCAACTCCTGAGCCGAATCTGGCAACGGCCACTCTTCGTCCCACATGGAGTAAATCGTCTCAATGACGGCGTTCATTTTGCGAATGGCATTTTCACCCACCAGCGGTGAGAGGCTCCCGTGCGCAGAGGCCCCGTGAGCAATTGCATTGATCCAGAGGTTCCCCTTTTGTCCAATGGTTGGGTTTTGGCCGGAGGGCTCGGCGATCAAACCAGCATCGCCGATATAGCCTTTTTCCAGCAGGAAGCGTGTCCCAAAGTCGCCGCCGGTTTCCTCATCCGGAACGGCCATGAACAGGATGTTCCCCTTTAAATCAGGGATAGACGTGATCTTGGATAGGGCAACCAGCAGCGCAGCAAGACCTCCCTTCATGTCGCTTGCCCCTCGGCCCAACACGTAACCATCATGCAGAATGCCTCCGAATGGGTCCCACGACCAACGGTCCCGCTCTCCCGCTGGGACTACATCCATATGTCCGTTTAGGACCAACGTGGGGCCATCTCCTGCCTCCAACTTTCCAATAACGTTGAGCATCCCAGGTTTCGACTCCAAACGCTCAGTTGCTAAACCCATTTTCTTCAGATAGTCATAAATGATGGTTGCGATTTCGTGCATATTCCCGGGTGGATTCTCGCTTGGAATCCGAATGAGCTCCGCAGTCAGCTCTCTCACCTGTTTTTCGCAATCCCAAACCTTGATTAGGTCCCTTACCTTCATCGTTGCCTCCTACATCTGTCGATCAAAACGGGGGTCCAGCGCGTCGCGTAGACCATCTCCGACGAAATTGAACCCTAGGGTTGTGAGCATGATTGCCAGGCCCGGAAACGTCGCGATCCACCATGCGTAAGAAATGAAACTGCGGCCATCCGAGATGATGGATCCCCATTCCGGGGTGGGTGGTTGAGCCCCCAGCCCGAGGAAGCTCAACGCGGCCGACCACAGAATTGCGGTCGGCATATAAAGAGTGGTGTACACCAACACTGGTCCCATGCTGTTGGGCAGGATATGCCGGAACATGATCCGTACGTTGCCCGCGCCGACAGCACGGACCGCCTCCACGTAGGTTAGTTCCTTCAAGGACAGGACTTGCGCCCGCACCAACCGGGAGAACTCCCCCCAGCCGGCCACTGCAATGGCGAGGATCATTACCCACAGGCCGCCCCCGAAGGCGCCGGCGATGGCGATGGCAAGGATCAAGGTGGGTATGGCCAGGACCATGTCTACAATCCGCATGATTACCGTGTCAATTTTCCCACCGAAATAGCCAGCGATGAATCCCATGGTCGCCCCGATCGCAAGCTCGAGCAGTACCACGGCCACACCGATGAGCAAAGCGTACCGACTACCATAGAGAACACGGCTTAGGATGTCTCGTCCCAAATCATCCGTTCCCATGAGATGTCGCACGGAAGGCGCAAGGAGAATCTCATCGTAGTTGTGTTCGATGGGATTGTAAGGAGAAACAGCAGACGCCAAGGCAGCAAGGAAGATGACGAACAACACCACCCCCAACCCGACTAGGGCGAGCCGGTTGCGTGCAAATCGTCTCAGTCTCCTGGATGCTCGCAGTCTCCCAAACATTACACTCACTCGTATCGTATCCGTGGATCGATGTAGGCGTACACCAGATCCGCCAACAAATTGGACAAGATCACCAGGGTGGCCAAAATCAACACGATTCCTTGGACGACGGGGTAGTCGCGTTGCGTCACTGCATCGACAAGGAGCCGCCCCATTCCAGGCCATGCAAAGACCGTCTCCGTAATTACAGCGCCACCAAACAGCCACGGAAGCCGCAATCCGAGTAGTGTCACCACGGGAATGAGGGCATTTCGCAAGCCATGGCGGAAGACGACCCGTCCTTCTCGGAGGCCTTTGCTGCGGGCAGTTCGGATGTAATCTTCGTTGATCACCTCTAACATGCTGGAGCGGACCAACCGCATGAACAGCGCCAGCGGCGGCAACCCCAAGGTCAACGCCGGCAGGAGAATGTGGCGAAGGCCGGCGATCGACCAAAGCGACCCACCACGTCCCGAGATGGGAAGCCAATGGAGTCTCACTCCGAAAAGCAGCATGAAGACCAACCCAAGCCAGAAGTAGGGCATCGACACCCAAAACAGCGCAAAGATCCGGCCGACATTGTCGAACGCTGTGTAAGGTTTAACCGCCGAGACCACACCGATGGGGATGGAGAAAAACAGCGTGAACACTAACGCTACCAGAGTGAGTTCGAGCGTGGCGCCGATGCGCGCCCTGATCAGGTTGGAAACGCGATCCTGCACGTGGATCGAGCGGCCGAAGTCGCCGTGTAGGAGTTGGTTGATCCAATTGCCGTACTGTACGTAGATCGGCTTGTCCAAGCCTAACTCTATTCTTTTCTCATCGACCTTTTCCTTGGGCACATTGGGACCGTACATCAAACGAACCGGGTCGCCGGAGACGTGCATCAAGGAGAAGATGATTAGGGTCACCCCGACCAGGACAGGAATCAAGATCAATAAGCGGCGGACAATGTAGGTCAGCATAAAGCCTATTATAAAGGGGCCAGGAGATCCCAAGTCGCCTGGCCCCGATTAACGTGGAGTATCTACTTTTTATAGAGTGCCAACGCTCGCAGGATCGGTGGCTGCCACGGATGGGCGAACAGCTCATCCAACCCACCGACGCCCGGCTTGGCCGCGACGATGTTGACATTCGCGACCAGCGGAATCCAAACCGCAGACTCTACCACGATGATCTGAGCCGCATAGAACGCCTCCTTGCGCAGGTCGTCGTCCAACTCCTCTCCTGCGAGGTCAAGCATCGTGTCGAGGGCGTCGTTTTGCAGTTGGCCGTAGTTGCTGGAATGGATGTTGTCGCCGTGGGTGAGGAAGGTGAGATAGGGCACCCCCATCCACCAGGTGTTCCGGAAGACCCCCAGGTCGTAATCCCCGGACTCCGCGCGGTCGTAAGTGGCCCCAACCTCGGCGAGCTCGATGTTGACTTTGATCCCCACCTTAGCAAGCTGTGCCTGCACGATTTCGCCGGCCCGTTTCCACATGTCGATGTTGGAGAAGGTGATCAAGGTGAGACGCAGATCCTCGCCGTTCTGGTCGCGGACACCGTTACCATCGGTATCCACCCAACCGGCAGCGTCAAGATAGGCCTTCGCCTTTTCCAGGTCGTGCGGATAGGCCACATGTGGCATCCCCTTCCAATACCCGGTTGTTGCCGGGCCGACCAGGCCGTAGAGCGGGGCGCCGACGCCGAACCAGGCTGCCTTGGCGATTTCGTCCTTGTTCACCGCATGCGCGATCGCCATGCGCACCCGCTTGTCGACGAACACGTCTTTCTCCGTGTTGCAGACCAGATATTGGATGCTGAATGTCGGTGCCGATACGACCTGTATGCTTTCCATGGCCTCAAGCTGCTTGAAGGCCGACAGCGGTACGTCGAAGGTCAAATCGACATTCCCGGCCATGATCTCCGCGATCATCGTTGCATCTTCCGGCACCATCCGCATGATGAGATCTTCGATGTAGGCCGGTCCCTTGTTGCTGGCGAAGTCTGGTCCGTGGTTGTAGTCCTCGAACCGCTTCATGACGATCCGATCTCCGCGGATCCACTCCACCAGCTGGAACGGGCCAGTGCCAATGAGGGACTTGACGCCGACCTCCTCATCCGGAGTCGCGGCCAGCCAGTCGGCAGGCATAATCGAGATGTGGGCATCGGCCATGTAGAAAAGCGCTAACGGCTTTGGCCGCTCGAAGTGGAAGATGACGGTGTAATCATCGGGGGTTTCAATCTCAACGATTCCACCTTTTTCGGGCGGCAGATAGCTTGCCAGCGGCGACAGTCGGAAATACCGCTCGTAGGATGCTTTCACATCGCGAGAGGTCATCTCCTGTCCGTTGTGGAACGTGATTCCCTCCTTGAGGTGGACGACCATGGTGAGCTTGTCTTCCGACCATTCGAAGGAATTGATGAGCAGCGGAACTGCCTCGAAGTCCTCATTTAGTGCGAACAACGGCTCCATAACGTAGTTCAGCACCACCAAAGAGTGAAACCGATTGGTTTCATCGGGGTCAAGGGTGTCCGGCTCCTCTCCAAGCGCCATCACCAGAGTCCCACCGCTCTTCGGTTGTGCACCGACTCCAAGAACGAGTCCCGCACTAAGACCGAGAATCAAGACCAGCAGGACATACCATCTTGCTTTGTTCACGTGTTCCCTCCTTTAAACGTTCGGTACCTTTAGCAAAGTTCTTCTGGACTGTTCGGTCTTCGATCACCTCCTTTGAAGTTTGGTAGAGAGAGGCGCTGAGCATCGCACCCATGGCCAGCACCGGATCCAAGACCAAGACGTTGAGCTGCTGTCCTAAAAACGTTGCCGTTCCAACCGTGCTAAACCCGGTGCACGCCAAGGCCAATGCGGTGCATCCCTGTTCAACTAACTCGGTGGCAGTTCGTAAGATCGCTTCCTGAGCCACTGCCAGATTTGTGGTGTCTTGAACTCCGCTCACGTGTTGCCAAACAAGGGATGCCTCATCGAGCGCCGTTCTTAATGGAGTCGGCAGATTTTCGGTGATGGTAAGAACGCCGACCTTTTCACCCAGCGCCAAACAGGCTGCCGCAAGACAACTTCCGGCGCCGACCACCGGACGTGAATACCGTCGTCGTAACTCAGCCACGCCCGGATCGTCCGCGCAGCTCACGGCCAACGCATCCACTCGTGGAGCCAAGCGCCCGGCCACGCTAAGAATCGCTGGGACAGCCTTTCGGGCAAGCTCCTGATTGTAAATCCCATGAGGGAAGCCTTCTATCGCGTCCGTCACAATCTGCAGTGAGGGGTAGGTAGTGCGCAGCAATGCCGCATGCGCCTCCCGCTTTTCCCCCGGTGGTCCGCTGATCACCCGAATGAGCCCGACCGTCTTCATGGTGTAACCTTTCTACCGCTAAAATGTAGGGGGGCTGACGACCCATATCCCGATCGAATCCCCTTTTCCGACATTCTCAAAGCTGTGAGGTTCTTCGCACCGGTAGGTGATGGTGTCCCCTTGTTCCAGACGAAACTCCTTTTCCCCCACCTTTATTTTGACCGTTCCTTTCAAGACGATCCCCGCCTCGATGCCCTGATGGCGATACGGCTCTCCACTGCTTCCGCCCTCCTTTAGCATGACCTTGAATAGAGTCACTTGGTGATTGGGGGCAGAAAGGATCTCGTACTCAAGCTTAGGCGATACAATGAGCTTTCGATGCGCACCTTTACTGATCAACGCTCCCAAGGGTGGAAAGTCGTTTTCCAGGAGATGAACCAACGGACGGCCGAGCGCATCGGCAATTCGTTTCAGGGTACCCAGGGACGGATTGATCTGCCCGTGCTCCAGGCGACTCAAGTAGCTTTCGGATTTGCCCACCTGCTCCGCCAAGACGCGCAATGTCAACGCCTTCTCAACTCGCAAGCGGCGAAGCTGTTCGCCTAAGTTGTCGCCTTCCATGTCGCCACCTTGATCAAGAATCTTGCAGCTCACGAAAGACAGTATAGAAGTGCGCCATCACTCGTGTCAAGTAAAGGGAATTGCCAGCAATCTTACGAAAAGCGGGAAAGTATGGAAGTAAGCGACAATGCGAAGCCCCCTGTTCAGACTTCCAGCGAATGAGCGGTGAGTTTGTTGAGTGCTCGAACCGGTAGGCTGCCTGAACGGAGTGATCGCATTGCAGCAACGGTGGCTCGAAAGGTGACCAGGTTTGTCACGTAGGGAATGTGATGCTCGAGTGCCGTTACGCGGATGCGTTGGCCCACTGTGTGCGGGCCTTCCATAAGAAGGGGAAGGCCTCTCTGTTGGGCCGTGTCAGGTGAGGGAGGAGCAGGCTTCTGATTGCTGTGTTTGTCCGAGGAGGCAGTGTTGACAACCAAGTCAACCTTGCTTTGAGCGATCAAGTCCACTACATCGGGGCGTCCTTGACTCACTTTTTGCACGACCTCGGCAGGAATACCCATGGCTTTCAAGATCCGTGCTGTGCCCTGTGTAGCGAACACGGGGAATCCCCAATCGTGGAGCTGGGCAACAAGTGCCGTGCCCTCCCGCTTGTCGGTGTCGGCGAGGCTGACCAGCACCGCCCCTTCCACGGGGATTGGATTGCCGGCCGCAATTTGAGCCTTGGCGAATGCCTCGGGAAAGGTTTCTCCAAAGCCCATTACCTCGCCAGTGGAGCGCATCTCCGGTCCCAATAGAATGTCGGTTCCAGGAAAACGTCTGAAGGGAAGGACGACCTCCTTTACTGCTGAAGCCTTTGGCCAAGGTGTCGGTATTACGTGCGTTTCATTCAGGATCTCCTCCAAGCTGCAATCACAATTCGAAAGGCCGGGACGCACTGGGAAGGGCCAATAGGGTTGCAGAAGCTTCCTTAAGGGTCTCCCAACGAGGGCTTTAGCGGCCAATTTTGCTACTGGAATCCCAATGGCCTTGCTCACAAAAGGAATAGTGCGCGAGGCACGGGGGTTGGCCTCGAGGATAAAGAGGTCATCGCCTTTAACTGCCATCTGAATGTTGACCAAGCCGACGGCCTCCATCGCCATAACCAAACGAGCGGTTGCATCTTCAATGCTTGCCACCGTCTCTTCCGTAAGGCTCACCGAGGGGAGCACGCAAGCGGAATCGCCTGAATGGACTCCTGCCTCTTCGATCTGTTCCATCAATCCGGCTACCCACACGTCCTGTCCGTCGGTGAGGACGTCCACGTCGACCTCCAGGGCTCGCTCCAGGAAGCAATCGATGAACACGGGGCGGCTGGCAGAAATCCGCGTTGCCTCGGCCATGTAGTGGCGTAGCTCCTTGGGCGTGTCCGCGATCTCTACTGCCCGTCCACCCAGGATGTAACTCGGTCGAACGAGCACTGGATATCCGATTGTTTCAGCAACGTGCAAGGCTTCATTCACGGTGATTGCCGTTCCATAGGTGGGGTTTCTTAGGCCGAGTCGTTTCAACAAGGCGGCAAACCTCTCTCGGTTTTCTGCCAGTTCGATCATCTCCAGATTCGTGCCCAGAAGGGATACGCCCTCCTTAACGAGTGTGTGAGCAAGCTTCAATGGGGTCTGCCCACCAAATCCCGTCACTACCCCAAGCGGCTTTTCATTGGAGACGATGGCGAGCACATCCTCGGAGGTCAGCGGCTCGAAGTAGAGGTGGTCAGATATATCGTAATCGGTGGAGACCGTCTCGGGGTTAGAGTTAATCATGACCACCTTGTAGCCCTCTTCCTGGAGGGCCCAGACGGCGTGGACGTTGGCGTAATCGAATTCGATTCCCTGGCCGATGCGATTGGGACCGGAGCCGAGGATCACTACCTTGGAGTCGGATGAGGGATCGACCTCGCTTGCCTTCCCGCTGTAGGTGGAGTAGAAGTACGGTGTCGCCGCCTCGAACTCCGCGGCACACGTGTCGACCATATTGAAGACTGGCCGGACCTTTAGTCGCTCCCTACGGTGGCGAACCTCTGTATCAGAGCGATCGTACAACTCGCCGATCTCTCGGTCGGAGAACCCCCAGGCCTTACTCTGTAAGAGTTTTTCCCTGTCGAGTTCCTCCCACGGTATGGACCGAAGCCGTGCCTCAAAGCGAACAAACTCAGCCAACTCGCTCAGGAACCAGCGGTCGATACGGGAAAGCTCATGAATTTCCTCAATGGAAATACCACAGCGGAACGCTGCGTAGATATAGGCAAGTCGCTCTGGAGTTGCGGTCGCCAAGTACTCTCGGAGATGGTCGAGGTCCAGCTTGGGGGTTGCGTCCAGTTCCAAAGCTCGCAGTGCTTTTCCCAACGCCTCCTTGAACGTGCGTCCGATTGCCATGACCTCGCCAACCGATTTCATTTGGGTTGTGAGCTGGGGCGTAGTACTTGGGAACTTCTCCAGCTGAAAGCGGGGGAGCTTAACAACGACGTAATCCAGTGTGGGCTCAAAGGCTGCTGTTGTTTGCCGGGTAATATCGTTTGGAATCTCGTCGAGTAGAAAGCCAACGGCAAGCAGAGCAGCTACCTTGGCAATCGGATATCCCGTTGCTTTCGAAGCCAACGCGGATGAGCGGGAGACCCGTGGATTCATCTCGACAACGACCATGCGCCCGGTCGCCGGCTCGACGGCGAACTGAATATTGGAGCCGCCGGTGTCCACACCGATGGCCCGGAGGATGGCGATTGCCGCATCGCGCATCGCTTGGTATTCCACATCGGTGAGGGTTTGGACAGGAGCCACTGTGATGGAATCACCGGTGTGAATCCCCATTGGGTCGAGGTTCTCGATGGAGCAAACAACGATCGCATTGTCGGCCTGGTCTCGCATGACCTCCAGTTCATATTCCTTCCAGCCGATGACCGATTCCTCGAGAAGAACCTCGTTGGAAGGGCTTTCGTGAAGTCCTCTGGCTGTAAGGCGTTCGAGTTCCTCGCCGTTGTAAGCGATTCCTCCACCGGTGCCGCCTAGGGTGAAGCAGGGGCGGACGATGAGCGGGTACCCGAGGTCCTCAGCGACGACGAAGGCATTGCTGAGGCTTTCAATCTGCTGACTCTTTGGCACATCCAAGCCGATGTCAAGCATGGTCTCTTTGAAAAGTTGGCGGTCCTCCGCACGTCGGATGGCTTGCTGGGAAGCCCCGATGAGTTCGACGCCGTATCGGTCCAGGACACCACTTTCAGCCAGGGCGACGGCAAGATTGAGCGCCGTTTGGCCACCGAGGGTGGGAAGGAGCGCCTGTGGGCGCTCTTCGGCGATGATCGCCTCGAGGAACTCTACCGTGAGCGGCTCGATGTAGACTGCGTCAGAGAGTTCGGGATCGGTCATGATCGTTGCGGAGTTGGAATTGACGACGACGAGTCGATATCCGACACGTTTGAGCGCCTTCAAAGCCTGCGTGCCGGAGTAGTCGAATTCCGCTGCCTGCCCGATGACAATCGGCCCCGATCCGATGATCAGGATGGTCTCAATATCTTTTCGTCTTGGCATGGTGCCTCTCCATTAGGGCAAAGAAATCTTCGAAAAAGGTTTTGGCATCGTGCGGTCCCGGCGATGCCTCGGGGTGATACTGCACAGAGAAGGCCGGATATTCATGCAGCCGCAACCCCTCCAGCGTGCCGTCGTTGAGCGAGAGGTGGGTGACCTCCACCGGCCCGTACCCGAGTGGGCACATTCCTACCAGTGGGCGAGAAGGGAGCCGTTCGGCCATCGTGCCCGTAGTGTCTGACACGGGGCTGTCCTCACGAAGGATATTGGGGTTTGTGGGACGAAAGGCCGCATCCAGCGGCGCCCAAGAGATGTCGAGGCTCGTCGGGTCCACCGCGAAGCCGTGATTCTGTGTCGTGATCAGCACTTGCCGCGTTTTCAGCTCCTTTACCGGGTGATTGATTCCGCGATGGCCGAAGCGCATCTTGTAGGTCTGTCCACCCAGGGCGAGGCTCAAGAGTTGGTGCCCGAGGCAGATGCCGACAAGTGGAATACGGTGTTCCAGCAAGGCACGGATCAATTGGATCGTCTCATCTAGGGGGGCCGGATCGCCGGGACCGTTCGAGATGAGGACACCGTCCGGTTCGAGCTTGAGCACCGTCTCGATATCTGCATCGTACGGAACGGTGGAGACTGCCGTCTCATAGAGGATCAGGTCCCGAATGATGCCGTCCTTTGCCCCCGAGTCTACAAGTACTACGTGAAAATGGCCGCCTTTCCGAAGCGAACAAGCGGACGCTTCACTGGGACTTACTTCCTTGACCAAGTTTTGGCCCAACATCCGTGGGCTCTCCTGTACCCTTGCGATCAGGCTTTTTGGGTCGAGATCCACCGTGGAGATGGCCCCTCGCATCGCCCCCTGCGTGCGCAGGTGGCGGGTCAGCGCCCGGGTATCCACGCCCTCGATCGCCACAACCCCCGCCTGTCTGAGATAGTCGGCAAAGGAGCCGCGCGCTCGCTGGTTGAACGGCTTATGCACGGCACGGTGAACGACGAACCCAGACACGTGGATTGCTCTGGATTCCACGTCCTCCGGGTTGACCCCGTAGATGCCGATCTCGGGATAGGTCATTACCACGATCTGCCCCCGATACGAAGGATCGGTGAGGACTTCCTGGTAGCCAGTCATGCTCGTGTTGAACACGAGCTCGCTGAATGTCTCTCCAGGATGCCCAAGGCTTTGACCCCAGAAGACCGCCCCGTCCTCTAACGCCAGCACTGCTGGGAGGGCTGTCTCCGCCTTCCCTGGTGATCCTTGACTGAGTCTGTCCATCTGTTTTTGCTCGAAGCCTTCCACTGCACTTTGAGGCTGCGAGTTACCCTCCCAACGTCGCAAGAGCCCGGGTCAGTACAGCAATCGCTTTACGAAACTCGTGGATATCAATGTATTCATCCGGAGTGTGGTCGAGAGAAGAATCTCCTGGACCATAGGCGATGATTGGGCATGCCCAGGCCTGCATCAGGTTCATGTCCGAGGTACCCGTCTTGCACTTGAAGCGAGGCATCCCTCCCTGGGCCCGAATGCCGCCCAACATGGCGCGCACCAACGCGTTTCGCTTGCCAACTAGTACAGGTGGAGTGTACTGCGTTACCTCTACGTCTGCCTGTCCAGAAACTCCGGCCACGACCTGTCGAAACACACCGAGGTCGAAGAGTGGCGGTGTTCGCACGTCGAGTGAGAGCTCCGCGCGTTCATGAATCCCATCCTGGTAGGTGTTAAAGGAGACCAAGTTGATGGATACCTCAGTGAATCCCGCTCCGCGCTCGGGATAGGCTTCGCACAATGCATGGTAGAAGGCGACGGCGTCCTCCGCTGCAGTTGTGGTGGGCGCGCCACGATGCGTCCGGGGTTTCCTCAATACATAGCAAAGAGAACCCGATCCCTTGTATCCACGCGTGATGGCATTCCACCCGCTGGGTTCGCCGATGACGACAAAATCCGGAGCTGGATACGCTTCCATCACATGCCTGGCGCCCCTGGAACTGGCCTCCTCTTCGACACAGCCGATCACCGTTAGCGTCAAGATGCTCGACCCTTTGAATGCAGCTGCCGCTTCGACAAATACGGCCAGAGAACCTTTTGCATCCACGCTGCCTCGACCGTAGAGTTTTCCTTCCTCGACGCGCACCGGCAGGTCTCCTGGCACGGTATCCATGTGCCCCACTAAGTACACTTGAATAGGTCCGCTGCCGATCACGCCAATCGCATTGCCAACATCGTCGGAGCGCGCGCGAAGGCCGCGGGCTTCCATTTCCGCGATGAGCAAATGAGCCAGTTCGCCCTCCTGCCCGGAGGGGCTGGGACAACGCACCAGTCTTTCCACCAAGGTCAAGACAACACAACCTCCAATGCTTGCAGTGTCTCATCGACATCGGCCTGCGTGAAGATGTAGGCTGGCAGAAAGCGCACAATGGTGGTCCCTCCGAACAGTGCGAGGACGCCTCGTTCCATCAACGCCTTGATCACTGGGCCGGCCTTGTGGCGCAGGTCCACGGCCAGCATCAGTCCCATCCCGCGTACCTCGCGCACCTTCTGCGGCTTTGCTTGATGCAACGCCCTCAGACGCTCCAGGAAATAGGAGCCCACTTGGGCGACGTTGTCCAGTAGTTGGCTGTTCTCAATCGTGTCGATCACAGCTAACGCCGCTTGGCACGCCAACGGGTTGCCGCCGTAGGTGCTACCGTGTTGCCCTTTCTTGAAAGACAGCGCCTCACGAAACGCCGTTGCCGCGATGGGCATACCTCCACCCAAGGCCTTGGCAAGACAGAGCACATCGGGTACTACGCCGTAGTGTTCGCAAGCAAACCATCGGCCGGTGCGTCCCATCCCGCACTGCACCTCGTCCAGAATCAACAGAGCGCCGCGTTCGTCACACAAGCGGCGAGCGGCTTGCAGAAACTCAGGAGTAGCCGGATGGATGCCGCCTTCGCCCTGGACGGTCTCCAGCAGCACCGCCGCTGTCTCTTGCGTGACGGCCTGCTCCAGTGCCGGTACATCGTTGTAGGGAACGTGGCTCACCGCCGGTATCAAAGGCTCAAACGGTTTTCGATGATCGGTGTTCCAGGTGGCCGTCAAGGCGCCCAGAGTGCGCCCGTGAAATCCCCGCATGGCAGCAACGATGCCGGCTCGCTGTGTGCTCAGGCGAGCTAGCTTGAGCGCGGTTTCGACCGCCTCGGCGCCTGAATTGCATAAGAATACGCGGTTCAAGTCTCCCGGCGTGATCTGCGAGATTCTCTCCTGCAATCGCGCGCGTACATCGTTGTGGTAGTATCCGCTAGCGCAGGTGATCAATCTGCCGGCTTGCTCTGCGATCGCTCGCACGAGGGCTGCGTGGGCGTGTCCCAACGCCGCTACGCCAATCCCAGTGGCACAATCCAGGTACCTGTTGCCCTCTTTATCCAGCAAGCGAACACCATAACCCTGCACCATCACAACAGGCGCAGGGTTGTAGGCCCCGCTGCCGTGTGCGGCTTCGAGGTGGATAATATCCTCAGTCTGTGTTCGTTCATGCATGGGTCTGATCCTTTCCGTGGCTGAAACAATCTAGGAAGGAAACGGAGCGTGGCTCAACCGATAACAGTGCCTTCCCCGGCCAACGCATCGGTTACGGGGGTACTTCCCCGAGCATCGCCAAGGATCACTCGACGAACCCCGCCATTCAACGCCTCCTTCGCGCCAAGCAGTTTCTTCTTCATGCGCCCTTGCGCAACGTGATCAATGTACTCATCGATCCGATCAAGAGAGACGCGCCGAATCAAGCTGCCTTCATCGGCGATATCGCGCAGCAACCCTGGCACGTTGGACAGCAGCAGTAGGGCATCTGCCTGCAGCGCCGCTGCCACCTTCCCGGCAAAACGGTCCCCGTCGACGTTAATGGCCACGCCTTTGCTGCTGATTGCGGGAGGGGTGAGCACAGGCACGTAGTCGTTCTTCAATAGCAGATTCAACAACCGCGTGTTGATCGTCCGGATGATTCCGCTGTGATCGCCGCGTAGAACTTGCTTTTTCCCCTTCTCGATGATCTTGAGGGCTTCCTTCCGCTCGCCTTCCACCAAGCGCCCGTCGATACCCGTCATCCCCAGCGCGTTGACGCCTAAGCGTTGTAACATTTCCACGATCATCTTGTTCATGTGGCCGGCGTATACCATATTGAACAGTTCCAGCGTACGCCGGTCGGTGAAGCGGCTTTGGTGACCCGATACCGAGGTCACGAACCGCGCCGGGTGACCAAGCTGCTCGGAGACTTCGTTGAGCAAAGACGAACCACCGTGCACGAGGACAAAGTCTTGCTGCTTTGATAGATCCTGACAAAACGCCTCGTAGTCTATGCCGTTCCCACCGCCAACTTTGATTACTCTCATGGTAGGTTTTCTCTCCTTACTTGATGCGCTCAGATCATGGATGCAAGGCCAAGGCTTGGAGCCCCTCGTCCTCGGGAAAACCGCACATCAAGTTGAAACACTGCACAGCCTGCCCGGCCGCCCCTTTCATCAGGTTGTCGATTGCAGCCATCACCACCAGCCGGCCGGTGTGCTGATCCTTTTCGAAGCCAATGTCGCAGTAGTTGGTACCGGCCAACAGTTTGGGCTCAGGAAAGCGGTAGATCCCCGCGCGCTCTTTCACCATTCTGATGAATGGCTCGCTTTGGTACGCTCGCAAGTATGCTTGCCACACGTCCTGTTCAGTGAAATCGCCGTCGATGAAGACATGGCAAGTGGCTAGGATACCGCGGATTAACTCTACTGCGTGCGGTGAAAAGCTGATGGTCTCCTCACTTAAGCCGAGTTCCTGCACCATCTCGGCGGTGTGTCGATGCCCACTGGGCTTAAAGCTACGGACTACGCCACTGCGCTCTGGGTGATGGGTGGCCAGGCTGACGCTGGCCCCACCTGCAGACGAGCCCACCTTGGCATCGACCACCACGAGCCTCACGTCGAATGCTTCCACCAGTGGCTTAAGCGGCAGGATCGCTGCGGTTGCCGTGCACCCCGGCGCTGCTACCAAGCAGGCCTTTTGGATCGTCTTCCGGTGCAACTCGGGCATGCCGTAGACGAAGCTCTCGAGTAGCGAAGGCTGCGTATGGGGCTTTCCGTACCAGGTAACATAATTCACTGGGTTCCTGAGGCGGAAGTCGGCGCTCAGATCGATCACCTTCTCAGCGATGGACGTGAAGTTCTCGATTTGGTTCATGACCAGGCCGTGGGGAAGGCCTGTGAACAGCACGTCGACTTCGGGCAGCTTGTCCGGGTCGCTGAACTTGCTGAGCGGTACTCCACGGAGATTCGGGTGCACGCGGGCGATCGCTTTGCCCTTGTAGGTTCGGGAGGTCACCGCTGCCACCTCCACGTGTGGATGCTGCACGAGCAGACGCAGCAGCTCACCTCCCACATAACCCGACCCGCCGATAACTCCGACCTGAACCTTATGCGAGGCCATGGCGACCAATCTCCACAGCATAGTCGAGGATCTTCTCGGGGATGTTGACCCCGGTGGTGTGAATGCTGTTACGAAACTCGACCGTGTAGTTGACTTCGTGGGCCATTATGCCGTCGTCGGATTCGATCAGATCCACTGCGAGGACCCCGCCGCCCACTGCCGTGGCTGCAGCAAGGCTTATCTTCTTCAGATCTGGCGTCAGAGGGCAGTTCGAAGCCCTGGCGCCACGGGCGGTATTGGTGATCCAGTGATCGCTGGTGCGGTAGATGGCGCAAACCACCTCATCGCCGATGACGAATGCACGGATGTCGCGCCCCGGCTTGTTGAGGAACTTCTGCACGTAGAAGATCTTGTGGTAGTAGGAGCCCAAGTGGTCCTTGTGCTCCAACACGGCCTCGGCGGCGTCGCGGTCGTTTAGCTTGGCCATCAATCGTCCCCAGGAGCCGGTGACTGGTTTGAGTACGACGGGATACCCCAATTCATCAATCGCTGCCAGCGCGCTCTCACGGGTGAAAGCTACCTTGACGTCAGGAGTGGGCACACCCGCGTCACGCAGCGCCTTGGAAGTGGCTACCTTATCGCCGCAGACCAGCGCCACGTGGTAGCTGTTGATCGTCTGCACGCCGGAGTTTTCGAATAGGTTGAGGGCATACAAGGCACGAGCGTGCGACACGTCACGTTCCAACAGTACGTCATATTCGAACCGACTGTCCAGGTCAAAGACCTCCTCACGGCTGTCGACCATCACGAATTCGATACCACGTCGTTGGGCAGCCTCGATCAGCAGCTTCTCTTCCACACGAATTCTGGAGAACAGCATTCCGAATCGTAAGTCTTTCATCGATTCCTTTCCTTTTGTC
>Ga0180431_10002893_pt1 | contig 22552 bp, 19 predicted proteins | sample SS_ome_11_FD_132459 | JGI IMG/M metagenome (GOLD analysis project Ga0180431, IMG submission 132459) | Hypersaline lake sediment archaeal communities from the Salton Sea, California, USA - SS_1_MS_1 metaG | ecosystem: Environmental > Aquatic > Non-marine Saline and Alkaline > Hypersaline >...
ATAAGGCGAGAGAATCCGGGAAGAGATTTTTCAAAGAAGAGGTCAATCTATATGGAGTGAAAAGCGCCGTTGTACGAAAAATAGGCAAAGAATCTTTTAATATCATTAATGGCAAGAAAAAGACAGAAATATTTTTATTATGTGAAGAGCTGTGGAGATCGGGTTATACGGAGGAAGCGTTTATCGCCTGTGAATGGTCTTACTTCCTTCGTGATCATTACGACACAGAAGATTTCAAAATATTCGAGAAATGGGTTGATGAATTTGTTAGTAATTGGGCAGAATGCGATTCGCTTTGTAATCATACGATAGGCGCATTTATTGAAAAGTATCCTGAATATCTATTGTATTTAAAGAGATGGGCAAAGTCCAAAAACCGCTGGATGCGAAGAGCTGCGGCAGTCTCACTGATTGTTCCTGCAAGACGGGGCAAATTTATAGAAGATATCTTTGAAATCGCTGATATTTTACTATTAGATGATGACGATCTTGTCCAAAAGGGTTACGGTTGGATGCTAAAAGTAGCAAGCCAATCGCACGAAAAGCAGGTATTCGATTATGTCATTAAAAATAAAGGAAAGATGCCGAGAACGGCTTTGAGATACGCCATTGAGAAAATGCCGGGTGAATTAAAAGCGAGAGCTATGGAAAAATGAAGATAGATCTTTTTAAAATGAAAAGAACAGCGATAACAGCGGCCTTAACGGCATTGCTCTTCGTATTTCTCTTTAGTGCCTTCTCCTGCAGGAAGAGCGTCATGGGTGACGCCAAGACCTATTTCCTGAGCGGAGAGAGATACTACAAGCAGATGATGTATGAAGAGGCGATGGTCGAATACAAAAAAGTGATCGAAGAAAAGCCCTCCTATGCGCCGGCTCACCTCGGGATGGGAAAGTGTCTCTATTCCCTCGGAAGGTTCGAGGAGGCGATAAAGGAATACAAAAAGGCGATGGACCTCGATCCGAAGAACGACGAGATATTGGCCGAGGTGGCGCTGATATATATCGAGAGGGGACTTGACGAGGAGGGGTTGACGATGCTCGAGAAGGCCAAGAAGCTCAATCCCGACAGCGTCAAGGTCTATCTATATAGGGGGACGTACCACATAAAGGAGAAGAAATACGCGTTAGCCATCGAAGATTTTCTTACAGCGGCGAGAAAGGACAAGAAGGCGGTCGAGCCCCTCATTCGCTTGAGCCTCCTCTACAGCCAGGCGGAAAATCCCTCTTACATAAACGGCAATCTCGCGGAAAAGTACGCTTTAAAGGCGATGAAGCTCTCCCCGGAAAACGCCATGGTGCTCGACGCCCTTGCCTCCGCCCACTTCGCCAAGGGGGAATATGACCTCGCAATAAAGAGGGAGAAGGAGGCGCTGAAGCTCGCACCGAATAATTCACTCCTCAAGGAGCGTCTGGCCAAATTCGAGTCTACCGTAAAGGGCACGGCCGAGGAGCACAACATCGAGGGGGCGAGGCTATTGGAGGAGGGTAACTATTCCGCCGCCGCCGAGGAGTTCAAGACGGCCGTGACTTTGGACCCCACATTTTCCGACGGGTACTACAATCTCGGGAAGGTCTACTCTCAGCTGGGAAACTACACCGAGGCCGAAGCGAATTACCAGAAGGCTATCGAGCTTTCGCCCGATAACGCCCGTTACCATTACAATCTGGCTATCGTTTACTCGAAGATAAATCAGCTGGAGAAGAGCGAAAAGGAGTATCTCTACGCCCTGAATATCGATCCCTATTACGATAAGGCTCACAACAACCTCGGGGTCCTCTACTATAAAATGGAGAAGTACGAGGAGGCCCTGGCCCAGTTCAAAAAGGCGTTCGACATCAAGCCTAAGAGCAATTACAAAGTCAATATCGACATGGTCAAGAAGAAGCTGGGGAAAGACGTGGAGACGCCGGTGTCTCCCGGCCCAAAGGATAGTGACATTGAACAATTTTAACAGGATAAATGAGGTATGGTCATGGAAGACTTAGAGGGAAAAGTCCCGCAGATCGAGGGAAATTTTACGGCACTCTCTCTGGTGAGTCTCATACAGGGTATCTCCAATAACAGGAAGATGTTGATAACTCTTTATTCCAACGACGGAAGTGATGGGACGCTTTTCTTCGACAACTCGAATATAGTCGGCGCTTTTGTCGGGGATATTTTGACCGGTAAAAAGGCGTTCTTCAGGATGATAGAATGGGAGGACGCCCGGTTTCAGGCATACGATATCGAAAATATTAACAAAGACCGATACAATATAAACCTGGATGTCTCACACCTTCTCCTGGAAGGGCTCCGCCAGAAGGATGAGAAAAACAAGCTCAAGGAGAGCGTCCTGCCGATCTACAAGATAAAGAAGGCGGAGGGATCGTTTGATTTGGTGGATAAGGAGAAGGAGCTTTGGGATCTCATATCGCCCGAGGGTATTTTTATAAACACTCTGGTCAACAGGACGTCTATGACCGATTGGGAGGCGTACGCGTCTCTTTCCGACATGATGCAAAAGAAGGCCCTCCTCTTCATGAAGATCAAGACAATGGTGATAGACGACAGCGAGTTCATGACGAAGATACTGGAGGATATCCTGAAAAAGATTTACAAGGATATGATGCTTGTAAAGTCGTTCCACACGGGGGCGGAAGCGATAAAGGTGATTAAAAGTCCCGACAAGAAGAACCACCCGGATGTGATCTTCACCGATATTATGATGGAGGGAACAAGCGGGATGGAGGTTATAAAGGTGGCCCGGAGTCAGGATCCGCCGATAGGGACCATTGCGGTGACGTCGCTGCAGAGGGAGATGAAAGACATCCTGGATTCGGGGGCGAATTATCTTCATAAAAACTGGATTACCAAGGACAAAGTCGGCGAGATTATCGAGGACTTGCTCGAGCGGACAATCTGCGGGGAGCTCTCCGTGATCGGAGGCGAGTCTACCGAGGCCTAAAGCGGGCAGAAAAGATTTCATACCCTAAAATATATTAGGCATACATAATAAATTTGGCGTTCCGAAGGTCTTGTAGGATGCCCGGATCCATGAATCCGGCAAAGCTCTTAAAATATCCCATCTTATACTACCACCGATGACAGAAGAGAATTCCACCCATCCCGCCGGTCGATCGGTAAGTCGAGGGGGCAGCTCCGATCCTGAAGGGGGGCCGAGACGCTCCATACACCCCATAACCGAGATATCTATAATCAGCGCCCTCTACGTTGCGCTGACCGTCCTCGTGGCGCCGATAAGCTACGGCCCGATACAGCTTCGGATAAGCGAGGCGGTGGTGATCCTGGTGGCGACCGGGCCCCATCTTATCGTCTTCGTTCCCATAGGCTGTTTCATAGCGAATCTCCTCTCCCCTTATGCCGGCTTTTGGGACCTGATATTCATGCCTCTGGTCAGCGCAGTCGGGGCGATCCCGCTGGCGGTCTTCGGGAGGAGGTACCTTCTCGTCACGTCGTGGTTCTATGCGGTAGTGACGGCGGCGGGGGTGGGCCTTATGCTATCGGTAATCCTCGAAAAGGGGTATATCGTCCTTACCGTGCCGGTCCTCGTAAGCCAGATAATAATCATGACCATTGCCTTCTTCCTCCTCAAGGGATATTCCAGATTCCAGAAACACAGGGAAGGGGGAGCGGTTAAATAACCGCGCGGAATGTCGATTCGCCGTTTCTGTAATGTTTCTCTTCCCTGCGGGGTGATCGTAATGAGTTAGTTATCGTTAGTAAGTTATCGGTGGCGGGGGCGCATTAATTATTTCAGTGGAGTATCCATCCAAAGCAAGGTGTAGAGATCAGAAAGAGATATGAAGTTAAGACCCGTTTGTTGTCCATGCAGACATTCGATGAGGAGCGGAGCGACAGGGAGTATTAAAACATCTACGGTTGAGGCCCATTTATTATTTCAGCCCAACCTCCATCCATGGCAGGTCGGCAGAGACCGAAAAGAAATCTGAGGCCGAGGCAAATGTGGGGATTTCATACAAGAAAAAGCGTTGGTAACTGGTAAGACATTTACGGCCGGGTCCCGTTCACTGTCTCCGTCTGCCTTTTAGTACTGGTAGCAAGGCCGATGGCGCTTGAGCATCGGCGGCGGCTCGATCGTTATTCCTGCAGACTCTCCGTTTCCATAAAAGCGAAACATACCGATAAGAGGATAGCGCGGAATACGTTTGCACGAAAAACTCTCTCCCATCAAATTATCGCCCCGTTATCGGCATCGCTAACCTCAAAACATCCCACCAGCCCCATCACGAGAATTGACCCAATAAGAGATTCGCCCCTCCACTAACATCGTACGGTCACTGGCATTGCCACATCACACCTCGTTCTTGATCCTGCGGATCACCTCGAGGATTTTCCGGTACTTGTCCCTCGTCCCAAGAACTATCTCGTCCGGGAGCTTCGGCGCCGGCGGCGTCTTGTCCCAGTCGGTCGTCTCGAGGAAGTCCCTCACGAACTGTTTATCGAAGCTCGAGGGCGACTCCCCCACCCTGTAGGAGTCCATCGGCCAGTAGCGGGAAGAGTCGGGCGTCAGCGCCTCGTCTATCAGTATTACCTCGCCGTCGATCAAGCCGAACTCGAACTTGGTGTCCGCCAGGATGATTCCCTGTCCCTCCATCTTGTCGTGGGCGAAGTTGTATATCGAGAGGCTCAGCTCCTCTATCTTGGCGAAGAGGTCCGTACCTATCATGTCCCTCGCTTCATCCTTCGTGATGTTCTCGTCGTGTCCCACCTCCGCCTTGGTCGATGGCGTGAAGATAGGCTCCGGGAGCCTCTGGGCGAGCTTGAGTCCCGGGGGGAGCTTCGTCCCGGAGATCATCCCTGTCTTCGAGTAATCCTTGTAGCCGGAGCCGGCGAGGTACCCCCTCGCGATGCACTCCACGTCGATCCGCTCCGCCTTTTTGACGTAGACGCTTCTCCCCTCGAGGTCCCCCTGGGTATTGAAGGGATCGGGGAATTTCTTGATGTCCGTCTCTATGATGTGGTTCTTGACGAAGTCGAGCATGGAAAACCAGACGTTGGATATCTCGGTCAAGATTATCCCCTTTTCCGGGATCCCCTCGGTAAAGACGACGTCGAAGGCGGAAAGGCGGTCGGTGGCCACGATGATCAGCCCATCCCCGAGGTCGAATATCTCCCTGACCTTCCCGGAGTAGTCTGGCTTTCGGCCCCCAATCTCAACTTTGGTAATTGTCTTTTCCATAATGACGAAATTCTACCAGAGATTCGGTTTTTGGTCAAAGAATTTGTAGATTTTGGATATTTTCAGGCGAATTACCGGAAAAAACAATATTTGAGCGGAGAAAAGTGCAAGCAATTAAGCCTTATGTACAATAAATATAGTGCAAAAAATTATATTTTATTACAAAAATGTATAAATTATACGTAATTTATGCATAATATCCTTGACAAACGGCAGGTTCGTTGTTATATTATGGGAAATTTGTAATATGATCTTTCTGAAGTTGAGTTTAGTGGTGAAAAAAGTGAAGAATTCAAAGGGAAAGGTACGGTGGCTTAAGATCCCATTTTTGGGACTTAAACGAGGGGCACTAACAATGTTCCTCGCCATATTGGCAACAACAGCCTTGGCCCTGCCGAGGCTTTTTTTTAAGCCTTCAAATCACCCGGTCGGACTCGGTGAGATCGCGTACGCGATTTTGATCGACCGGGCAAGCGATGAGGAGATCGACAACTTCGACATCCTCAAATATATCCGCTCCTTCGAGACCGGCTTGACCGGGGAGGAGGAGAGGGAGCTTGCCTCCCTGATATATTTCGAGTCGATGAAGTACGGCTACGATCCGGAGTTCATCCTCGCCATCATCCAGATCGAGAGCGCCTTCAACCCTACGGCGGTCTCCGTCGTGGGGGCGAGGGGGCTTATGCAGATAATGCCGGCGACGGGAAGGGAGATAGCCACAGAGGTAGATATCGAGTGGGAGGGGATTAAGACCCTCTACGATCCGGAGATAAACATAAGCATGGGGATGTACTACCTCTTCAAGATGCTACTGAAGTACCGGGACTTGAGGCTCGCCCTGGTGGCCTACAACGCCGGCCCCGGCTACGTGGACGGAATGCTGAGGAGGGGAAGGAGACTTCCAGACAAGTATGTCGACAAGGTCATGGGGACCTACGAGAAGATAAAGCTCCAGGGATTGTAAAGGTCTCTCGGAAATGCCGGGCCGGTTGTCTTCGTGAAATACGCAGGTGCCCCGGTTTTTTATTATGGGCGGATTAGGAATTCCCTGATGGGAAATCCCTACTCAAATATCTTCAATATCTCGTCCCTCTCGGTGTAGGGGAGGGGGATGCGGGGTGAATCCGCCGATCCCTCCTCTATTATGTAGACCTTATCCGCCGAGGGCTCCTCGACGCTCCCGATGACGCCGAGGGGTATGTTTTTTTTCTTAAAGGCGGCCTCGAGGCTCCCCCTCTGTTCAGGGGCTGCGGTGAACAGGAGAGCCCCGGAGGAGATCGCGCCGATCGGGTTGATGTCGAAGATTTTACAGAGCGCCTCCCCCTCGGGGTAGATCGGGATATCCTCCCTCTTTACGGATATGCTTACGTTCGCCGCGATCGCCAGCTCGTTGAGCCCGGCGGCGAGACCTCCCTCGGTCGGGTCGTGCATCGATGTTATCGCCGCCGCCTCTATGGCTGTCCGGGCGTCCTCCACGACGCTTATCCCCGGCCTTATGATGAAGTTTTTCGCATCGGAGATAACCTTAGGGTCCACCCCTTCTTTCAACAGGGTCTCTTCCCTTTCGGCGGCGATTATCGCCGTTCCCTCTATCGGTATCCCCTTCGTGAGGAAGACGAGGTCGCCGGGCACAGTTCCTCCCGTGGTTATGAGGGACTTGGACTTAACCTCGCCCATCATGACGCCGCTGATCACCGGGCGGTTGACCGAGTCGGTCACCTCCGTGTGCCCGCCGACCAGCGATATCTTAAGCGGCCTCATCGCCTCTCTCACCTGATCGAAGATCTCCCTTACAGCGCTTTCATCGGTCTCCCCCTCCGGCAGAAGGAGGGTCACGAGAAACCACCTCGGAACGGCCCCGTGGACCGCTATGTCGTTGGCGTTGACGTTTATGGAGTAGTGGCCGATGTTCTCGGCCGTGAACGTAATCGGGTCGGTCGTGACGACGAGGCAACTGCCGCCCATGTCGATGACCGCGGCGTCCTCGCCGACCCTGGGGCCCACCATGACCCTGGGGTCCTCCGACGAGAACCCCTTCAGTATGGAATCCAGAAGCTCGTATTTAAGCTTGCCGCTGGGTAAATACTCGTCTTTCTTCATAACAAAAACCGGTTACCTCTCAGAAATATTTCTCATTCTATCTCGCAATCTCGTTGCGTCGGCGAGGACTATCTCGGCGCCGGCATTGATAAGCTCCTCCTTGGTGGAGTGACCCGTCAGGACGCCCACCGGGATCATGTTTGCCCTGATTGCCGATTTGATGTCGATGGGGTGGTCCCCCACCATGACGCATCTCCTATGCGCCACACCGAGGGCGTCAAGGGCTTCGGTCAGGTGTAGGGGGTCAGGCTTTATACGCTTCACGCCGTCCCTGGGCAAGAAGATATCCACCTCCTCCTCCACCTCCGGATAGACCGAGAGGACCGCATCGGCGCAGTTCCTCGTAACGATACCCACCTTTATCCCCATCTCCCTGAGCGAAGAGATAAGCTCCCTCGTCCCGTCAAAGAGGGATGCCCCCTTCGCCGAGATTAGCTCCTCGGTCACGACTATCTTAATCGCCGTCTCGTAAAATTTCCTCCCCTCCTCCCCCCCCAGTATTGAGGTGACCTCCTCTATCACCTCTATCAGGTAGGTCTCGGTGAGCTTCGATGCGTCGACGCCGTACTCCACCGTCAGCTCGTAGACCCTGGTGTAGATCGCGGGGAAGTCGATCTTCATCTCCGTTAGTGTTCCGTCGAAGTCGAAGACGACCCCCTCAATTCCTCTCAGCTTTTCCCTCTTCACTCGTAAAATTCCTATAATATCATTCTTTCATTCTTTAAAACAATTCTTTAAAACACATTCTATAAAAGCGTTCTGTAAAATCGTTCGTAAAAGCTATCTAGCCTTTTCAATGCGTCCACCTTTTCGGTCCGTCCCACCTTTGCCGATTTAGCCGCCCGCCTCAGCGCCTCTATGGATCTGTCGTAGTTCTCCCTGTCGACCGGGTAGGGGTGCCCGTCCTTGCCGCCGTGGGCGAAGCTGAACCGGGCAGGATCGGTGAACGACGCCTCTGCGCCGTAGATCACCTCGGCGATCAGCGTCAGAGCGCGCAGCGCCTTCGGCCCCACCCCCCGGGATATTAAGAGCGCCTCGAAGTCCTTCGGCCTCCTCTCGTAGGTGGATAGAAATATCTTGTAGAGCCTTTTAGGATCGATGTCGTCCGCCGTAACCGCGTGGCGCCGGGGAAGCGTGAAGTCGTTGTCTTTTGCCTTACCCTTGATCTTTTCAAGCTCCCTCACGATCGTCTCCGGCCGCTCCTTTGCAAGGTTTGCCGCAACCTCCCTTGCGTTCTTCGCCCTGCCGTCCGTGAGGTTCGCAATTATCCCCTCCCTCCTGTCACAGCATATTGCCGCCTGGGGGTCGGAGACCATATCGTTAACCGCCTCCCCGAGCCAGTGATAGCGCCTGGCGGTCCTATTCCCCTCGTTCATCCCCTGCTGGACGACGGCCCAGCCCCCGTCCCCGGTAAAAAGGAAGTTGTGGAGGTAGATCTGGTAGCCGTCCATGACGGCGTTGTTGTCAACCTTCGCCGAGAACCGGGAGAGGTAAACGAGGTCGTCCGGATCGACCGAGATATCGGCGCCCCGGCTTTCTATCTCATCGGGCGTCCTTCTCGACCTCGCCCCCTTCCCGCCGGCGACGTAAAGGTCGAGCTCCCTCTCGAGGCCGGAGATGCCCCCCTTCACAGCGGCGGTCACCGTTGTAGTTACGCCGCTGGAGTGCCAGTCGAACCCGAGGAGGCACCCGAAGGACTGGAACCAGAAGGGGTCCGACATCCTTCTCAAAACCTCCTTCGAGCCGAAGTCGGATACGATGATAATGATGATCTCCCTCGCCAGGCGGATCATTCGATCCATCAGCCACCTGGGCGCCCTGCCGCCGTGGAGGGGGAGAGTTGCCGTTCCTCTTTTCATAATCAGGGTGCGAAATTGTCTAAAGACATTTACCGCTGTCGCAAAAGCCTTGAAATTTTTCAGATTAAGCGTATACTATATCAGGGGGGAGAAAATCGCAAGGGGAAAGAGGTAACAACACGAAACTTTACGGTAACATCACAGGCCTCAAGGCCAATCAGGTAAGACGACTGGAGAACCTATACAGGAGGCGGGTGCCCCCGAATGCGGTCGTGTCGCCGGAGCTCGCCAGGGCGATGACGGAGCTTTCCCGGGAGATCAGGAGACAGGTCTGTACCCTGATAGACAGAAAGGGCAACATCCAGTTCGTGATCGTCGGGGACGCCCAGATGGTCGTGATCCCCGACCTCTCGCGTCACAGGGCGGGGGGGACGAGGCTCCGGGGGCTCCGCTCCGTGCACACCCACCTGAAGGGGGAGAGGCTGACGAGGGACGACCTGGTCGACCTGGCGCTTCTGAGGTTTGACCTCATCGGCGCCGTCGAGGTAAAAGATGGGGGACTCCCGGGAGATATATTTATCGCGCACCTCCTCCCGGAGAACAGCACGGGGGAGGTCTGGGAGAAGCTTTCCCCTCAAAGCGTACATAATCTGGATCTCGATTTCACCGAGCTGATTACATCTCTTGAGAACGAGTTCATAAGGAGCTTCAGGGCAAGGGAGGTCAAGGCGGGAGAGGGCGCGATCCTCGTGATGTTAAACGACGGCCGAAGGGACGACCCGGACGACTGCATGGCGGAGCTTATCGAGCTCTGCAAAAGCTCCGGGCTCTCCGTCCTCGACACCATCATTCAGAGAAGAAACACGCCCGATCCGAAGTGGGTTCTGGGGAAGGGGAGGCTCTCCGACCTTGTCATAAGGGCTATGCAGCTCGGGGCGGACCTCGTCGTATTCGACGGGGAGCTCAAACCCGCCCAGGTGAAGACCATCACCGACTACACGGAGCTCAAGGTAATAGACCGCACCCAGGTGATCCTCGACATCTTCGCGAAGCGGGCGAAGAGCAGGCAGGGGAAGATACAGGTGGAGCTCGCCCAGCTCAACTACATGCTCCCCAGGCTGATCGGCAAAAACACCGCGTTGAGCCGGCTGACAGGAGGCATCGGGGGAAGGGGGCCCGGGGAAACGAAGCTCGAGATCAACCGGCGCCGGGCGAGGGACAGGATCAACAGGCTGGAGAAGGAGCTGGAGGGGATCGGCAGGGACAGGGGTCAGCAGAGGTCGAGGCGGGTAAAAAAAGAGCTGCCTGTCATATCGATCATCGGCTACACAAACGCCGGAAAGTCCACGCTGCTCAACACCCTGACCAAGAGCAACGTCGACGCGAGGAATATGCTTTTTGCAACGCTGGACCCGTCGAGCAGGAGGCTCCGATTCCCGAGAGATATTGAGGTAATTATCACCGATACGGTCGGGTTCATAAGGGAGCTTCCCAAGGAGCTTCTGGCGGCGTTTTCCGCCACGCTGGACGAGCTTAAGGTCGCGGACCTTCTCCTTCACGTGGTGGACTCCTCCGACCCTCATTATGACGCGAGGATAGAGGCGGTGGACACTATCCTGACGGAGCTTAAGCTCGATGACATCCCGAAGCTCGTCGTCTTCAACAAGATGGACCTCGTAGATCCGGAGACGCTGACCGACCTCAAGAGGAGATATGACGCCGTCACGGTGTCTGCCGTCGATTCATCGACCCTTCTTCCCCTCATCGGGAGGATGGAGACCGAGATGTTGAGGATCGTAAAGGGGGGACGGCGGCGGACCGGGATGGGCGTCTCTCACGGAGCGTATTAGATGATAAAGGTAGACAGATTAGTCAAGAAATTCGATGACGTTGTCGCCGTCGACGACATCTCGTTTGAGGTCAAGGAAGGAGAGTCGTTCGGCTTTCTGGGGCCTAACGGCGCCGGAAAGACCACAACCATCAGGATCCTCACGACCCTGATTCCGCCGACGAGCGGCGGTGCAACGGTCGACGGATACGATATAAAAAAGGAGTCGGACAGGGTCAGGGAGAGCATAGGGATCATCTTTCAGGAGCCAAGCCTGGACGAGCGCCTCACCGCCTACGACAACCTCTACTTCCACGCCGCTCTCTACCGGGTGCCGAAGAGAGAGATTAAGCCGAGGATAGAAAAGGCGCTGAAGATGGTGGAGCTTAAAAAATTCAAGGACAAGGTTGTAAATACCTTCTCGGGGGGGATGAAGCGACGCCTCGAGATCGCCAGGGGGTTTCTCCACATGCCGAGGGTTCTCTTTCTGGACGAGCCGACCCTGGGCCTCGATCCCCAGACGAGGAGGGTGATCTGGGAGTATATCAGAAATCTCAAAGATGACTTCGGCGTGACCCTATTTCTCACGACCCACTACATGGAGGAGGCGGAGGAGTCGGACAGGGTGGGAATCATCCACAAGGGAAAGATAATATCGGTCGATTCGCCGGAGAACATGAAAAAGAGGATCGGAAGGGACACTATTGTTTTGTCAAACAGCGACGGCAACGAGAGGGCCGTGAGGTCGCTCGGACTCGATGTCGTAAGGGCCGGCGACAAGCTCCTTGTCAGCGTTGACAGCTCCGAGGATGCGCTGAAAAAGATACTCAAGGGGGGTGTCTCGCTGGAAAACCTCGCAGTAAAGAGGCCGACCTTGGAGGATGTCTTCATCGAGCTTACCGGAACGGCCATCGCCGACGAGTCTGGGGGCACTATGGACGTTGTCAAGCAGGCGGTGCGGATGAGGAGGATGAGATGAGCGGCGAAGAGATAGTGACGGTGAGGGGGAAAACGGGGGGGGACTGGGGGATCTTTGGGAAATTCCTCTACGGGACATACATCATCTGGCTGAGGGACATGAAGAGATTGATCAGGGACAAGCACCAATTTTTCGGCTCCTTTGCCAGGCCGATCCTCTGGCTCTTGATCCTCGGTATGGGGCTGAGGCCGGTCTTCACGGTCAACGACGAGGTGGACTACATCCAGTATATCTTTCCCGGGATCATCGTTATGTCGCTCATCTTCTCCGGGATGTGGGCGGGAATATCGGTGATCTGGGACAGGGAGTTCGGCTTCCTGAAGGAGATACTGGTGGCCCCCATCCCCAGGACGTCTATCGTGGCCGGAAAGGTGATGGGGGGCGCAACCCAGGCCCTCCTTCAGGGTTCGATAACGATTTTTTTCGCGCCGGTGATAGGCCTCAGGTTTGCGTTTTTCGATATTCTGTTGATGATCGCCATAATGCTGATAATCTCGATAGCGCTGGCTTCCTTAGGGATCGTCATCGCCAGCAGGATGTACTCCTATGAGGGATTCGGGACGGTGTCGAACTTTGTCATCATGCCGCTCTTCTTTTTATCGGGGGCGATTTACCCCGTGGAGACGCTGCCCGGCTGGCTGAAGGTGCTGGTGAGCCTGAACCCGGTAACGTACGGGGTCGATCTCATGCGGGGCGTCGTGTTGGGGATGAGGAGCTTTCCACTGACCGACGACATTGCCTATATCGTGGGATTCGGTGTGGCCATGGGGGGGTTGGCGGTGCTCCTATTCAGGAAGTACTGATGGGTAACTATACGAGGAGGGACGGCGCAATGCGTGAAACGGGTTGGGGGGGCTGATGTCCCGGACCTTTTTTTGTTCCGACTTTGGAGAGCCTTTAAAAAAATCTCCGTCTCAAATTAACCGATTGAACCGGGAGTAACTTTAGTGAGCCTCTTTGAGACATTTATGCTTATATGCTTCGGGGCGGCCTGGCCCTTTTCTATATACAAATCGTATACATCGAGGTCGAATCTGGGAAAGAGTGTCTTTTTCCTCTTCGTGGTGTTTGTCGGCTACCTTTTCGGGACCGTCCACAAGCTGCTCTACAACTTCGACCCGGTGATCTACCTGTACATGTTGAACGCGACCATGGTCCTCGCCGATATCGTTCTCTACTTCAGAAATGACTACCTGAGACGTCTATTTAAGGATGTTCTCTAATATCGACTTGCCCAAGTCCTTGAGGTTTTTCGAGCCGCCGCTTCCCGAATCGAAAAGCCCCTCGTATTCTATCTTGAACTTTACGTTGTCCAGTGTTCCGGTTACGGTAAAGGGAATCTTGTCGAGTTTCCCCCCAATCCCTATCTGGGAGGTGAGCTTCTCGAAGAGGGAGGATTTAACGATATCTTCGCTGGGGTAGATATATCCCGAAAAGTTTAGTATCCCGTCAAATGCAAGGAAGCCCCGGGCCGTGGAGTTGTACGAGGGGCCGACGGTCTTGAAATCGTCTGTGAAGAGCTTTCCCGATTTTATGTAGTACCCGCCGCCCATGTAGCTGAAATCGCCGGTGTCCAGCTCCGCCGGGAGTGCGGCGGGCGGGATTTTCAGGGACTTTGCCAGCTCCTTTCTTATGCTGAAGTCGGGCACCGTCCCATCGGTCACCGAGACGTTTCCCTTACCCACAAGGCCGTGGGTGAAGCCCATTCCTTTTTTTAGGGGAAACGTGAAGTCCCCGTCTAGCTTGAGAGTTCCCACGATCAGGTTTTCTTCGTCGGAGAGGCTGTTCAAAAGCTCGTGGAACCTGATCCCGCTCCCCTCTATCGAGAGCTTACCGGACGGCTCCTCTGCGGCGTGCCTTAAGACTCCCTTAGCGCCGACAATCCCGCCGTAGATGGAAAAAACTAGGTTTTTGACAACCGACTCTCCCCCCTTGACCGAGCAGCTGAAATTGACGTTGGATACCCTGGTCTCGTAAAAAAGTGCGCCTTCGATCTCCCCCTCGATTTTCCCTTCGAGTTCATCCGACTTGAAAAGATTTTCGGCCCCTGTAAATCCCGTCGGGAGCCTTATCGATGCGACGTCGAGGTCGATCCCCGAAAGCTCAACAAGCTTACGGGTTTTAGTCCCCGCCCCTTCGGCGGAGTAGACAAACCGCCCCCCCTCGATCTCTATCGACCGTATAAACACCCTCTTTATCTTGAGGAGGCCTTTCGCACCCTCCCGGAGGGGGAGCGCCGCGGGGACGACCTCGTAGCCGCCGGTTGGTGGGGAAAAATCCCGCTCCCATTCCGGCACGCCCCAGTATCGCCGGTATCGATGTATGGCGCCCGCCCCGGCGATGTTGAGGCTCCCGTCCCTGTACCTGACGATGTTGAATACCGCTCCCTTAAGGACGACCTTTTTTATCCCGAGCTCACTTTTAAGGAGGCGGACGAGGGATACCTTTGCCGTGACCGAGGGTGTGGAGAGGATGTTTTTATCCGGGATCTTCGGGTCTTTGAGAGCGAAGTCCGAAGCCTTAAGCCTGACGCCGCCGATGAGGGAGAGGGAGAGCTTTCCGATCTCCACCTCTTTTCCGGTCTCCTCCTCTATCTTGCTTATGATCTCGGGACGGTATCCATCCAGGTCGACCAGATATGTTACGAGGAGGGGAACGACGACGAAGACGAGAATCAAAAGGATTATTACAACGAGGGCAAATATCTTGAATGCTCTCGCCGTTGGTTTTGGTTCTTTCATTTTCCTCTACCGTAGGAAAGGGTTTGATAACCACGGTTCGCTCAAGCATGGAATCAATGGTAGATTTTCATTGACGTGTTACTCCCCGTATATCCTGCAACTACTTATATCTTTCCTATTTCCCTTTTATCTTGGCTCTCGATATTTTAGCAAAATCGAAAGGATGATCTCAATCCAATCGTAAAAATCAGCCGAGCTTCTTCAGGAGCCACGCCATGTTTCGGCCAAGAGTTCTCATTATCCCCAGCCCCTCGGCGTCCTCTTTGACATCCCCCTTATCGTGGCCGTATCCCATGTTCCAGTAGGACGATCCGGGAATGATCATCTGGGAGATGAGGAAGAAGTGGTTTATGGAGTCGAATGTGGGAAGGGCGCCGGCTCTCCTTACGGCCACCACCGCGGCTCCCACCTTTCTCCTGAACATTTCGTCGTTCGCCCTGGCAACGTAGCCGGCGCGATCGATCAGCGACTTGATATTCGACGTGTAGTTGGAAAAGTAGACCGGGGAGCCGATGATGATTCCGTCAGCAATGAGCATCGATTCGATATAGCCGTTCATCTCGTCTTTGGTAATCGAGCACCTCTTGTCCCTGTTTTCGAAACATTTACGGCAGGCCTGGCAGTCGAGCAGGTTTTTACCGGCGAGGTTGATCAGCTCGGTCTCGATCCCCTCCGCTTTCAGCTCGTCCAATACGAGGTCGATCAAGACAGCGGTGTTTCCGTCTTTCCTCGGGCTTCCGTTGAAGGCAACGACTTTCATCTTTTTATCTCTTCTCCTTTAACTGAGATTGGTATCGGTACATGATGATGGTGACGGCCATGAGTCAATTACTCGACAGCAGGTACGTCTCGATAAATTTGTCTATCTCTCCATCCAGGACCGCGTCGACGTTTCCGGCCTCGATCCCCGTCCGGTGATCCTTGACAAGCCTGTAGGGCTGCATGGTGTAGGTCCTGATCTGGCTTCCCCAGGAGATATCCTTCTTCTGGCTGTGGAGTTTTTCCTGCTTCTTTTTCTCCTCCTCGAGCCTGTTCTCGTAAAGGCGCGACTTCAATATCTTCAGGGCGATCGCCTTGTTTCTGTGCTGGGACTTTTCGTTGCTGCATGTGACAACGATGTTCGTGGGCAAATGTGTAATCCGAACGGCGCTGTCGGTCTTGTTGACGTGCTGTCCCCCCGCTCCGGAGGCCCTGAAGGTATCGACCCTCAGCTCGCTCTCGTTTACCTCGATGTCTATGTCGTCTTCTATCTGGGGGCTTACGAAGACCGAGGCGAAGGATGTGTGCCTCCTCTTTCCGGTGTCGAAGGGGGATATTCTGATCAGCCTGTGGACGCCCACCTCCGCCTTCAGAAGGCCGTAGGCGTAGTCGCCGTCTACGAGAAAGGTGATGTTCTTGATTCCCGCCTCGTCCCCCGGCAGTAGGTCTACGACGTCAAGCTCAAAGCCCCTCGATTCAATCCACCTGCTGTACATCCGAAAGAGCATCTCTGCCCAGTCCTGCGCCTCCGTCCCTCCGGCGCCGGAGTTTATCTGGATTATGGCGGAGTTTCTGTCGTTTTCGCCGGAGAGCATCCGCCTGGTCTCCATCTTGCCGAGCTCCCTTTCGAGGCTTCCTAACTTTTTTGCGATCTCGTCCGCGGCGTCCTCTTCGCCTTCATTCAACATCTCGGTCAAGATTGTCAGCTCCTCGAAGTCCTTCTCCAGGTTGGATATCCAGCCAAGCTGCTCCTCGACGGCGGTTTTTTCCCGCCCGGTCTTTTTGGCCTTCTCCGCGTCGTTCCAGAAGTCGGGCGAGGACATGGTCGTCTCGATCTCGCCGAGGCGCCTTTTCAGTGCATCCGGCTCAAAGAAACCCCCGTAATGTCTGAAAGCGCTCCTCAAAATCTTTTAGGCTGTTAGTGAAATCGGAAGACGGATCGACTATCATCTCCTCTCCTCCTCAAATAGTGTGAAATCAAATTATCTTTTAGTTTATTTTCTCTCTCTTTTTTTTGTCCCGCGACCCCTAATTATACCAGAAATGCCAACAAAAAGGGGCAAAATAAAGGCGATGGTTACGAGCTTGGCGAAGATATCGCCGAACCTCGTGTAAAAGGTGAGCCGGTTTCCTACCCTCACCTTCTCCGTCACGACCCTTCTCTTGAAGATGGGGGTCTGGTTTTTGACCCTGCCGACGGAGTCTATGAAGGCGGACACCCCGGTGTTGGCGCACCTGACAAGGGGAATCCTCGTCTCTATCGCCCTTATCCGGGACATCGAGAGGTGCTGGTAGGGGGCGCTGGTCTTCCCGAACCATGCGTCGTTTGTGATATTGATGAAGAGAACGGCGCCGTCCCTTGCGTAGTCTCTGGTCATGTAGGGAAAGATCGCCTCGTAGCAGATGAGAGGGCCCACGCCGCCGAATTCGGCCGCAAGGGGCTCTCTCTTCTCCCCGGGGAGATAATCACCCACACCCTCGACTATCTTGTCCACGAAAAAGAAGAGTTGCTTCAGGGGGACGTACTCCGCAAAGGGGACGAGGTGGGTCTTGTCGTACTTGCCGACAAATGAGCCCTCCGGATCGAGGAGGTAGGCGCTGTTTAAGTACCTGTATTGTTCACCGATGATTTTGTAGTCGACGGTACCGAAGAAGAGGTGCGCCCTTGTGATCACGGCCAGGGCTTCCACCCTGGGGCGAAAGTAGGGGTGATCCTTGAAGAAGAAGGGGGTCGCCGTCTCCGACCAGACGATCAGGTCCGGATTGGATTCGATGGTGGAGAGCGTCATTTCCTCGTAGATCGATACGGTCTCGTTCTGGTAGGCGGGGTTCCACTTTATATCCTGGCGGATATTTCCCTGGATCAAGGACACGGTTATCTCCCGCCCCGACGATGCTCTTTTCGTCTCCCTCTTTACGGCGTAGAGGCCGTAGGCTATGAGGATTGCGACGAGTGATGCCGAAACGACTACTTCTGCCCACGGGAACCTTTTTTTCGCCCCCACTATCTTCATAAAGACGAGGTAGACCGCGGCGTTGACAGTAGTGATCGTGAAGGTCACGCCGAAGACGCCGGTTATGTCCAATATCTGTACGAGGGGGAGGATCGGAATCTGGGAGTGGCCGATGAAGCACCAGGGGAATCCGGTGAAGAGCGTGCCCCTCAGGTACTCCAGGGCGGTGAAAGCTATCGGCACAGATACGATCTCGGATATGCTGAATCTCTCCTTAGTCCACGAGACGAAGGCGGAAAAGGCCCCGACGTAGATGGAGACGTAGAGCACGAGGAATATCGTGATGAGGACTCCGAGGTATATCGGGACGCCGCCGTATCGGGAGGCGGGTAGCGCCGTCCAGTAGAAGACGCCGAGATTCGCGAAAAGCCCGAAGACGAACCCCAATATGGCGGCCCGATACGGCTTGTAGTCCTTTGCTGCAAAGAGTAGCGGCACAAGGCATATCCATGCCAGAATCGAGATCGAGGGGGCGGGCAGAGAGAGGAAAAAGAGGCAGCCCCCGAATCCGGACATTACAAGGTCTCTTATCCACTTCGGCCTGTCTTCTATCTTTCCTGCAGTTTTTACGCTCTTCTCAGCTTTCTGTTTCAAAATGGGCTTCTCCATGACTATAAGTATAAAAAACCGTTTTACTGTGGGATGAGATGATTCGATCGCCTCTCGATGAATGCCGGCCGAAGACAATTGTGAGGCCTACTTTCGAGGCCTCATTGCATTTTTCTTAAAAATTTCAATATGATCGCATACTCTGTAGAAATATTAAAAAAGCCGATATATCTTCCAACCGTATTGGCAAACAGCAACCGTAATAGAGCTGAATGAGAACCTCTCTATATGCCGCGGATCCCGATCAGGGAGAGGAGCCTCGCCTCCTCCTCGAGCATGAGCGATTCGTCCTCCGTCGACGCACCCTCCCCCGGGTCGTGGACGTACCCAAGAAGGTGCAAAATGCCGTGGACCGTGAGGATCATAATCTCCTCTGTGAGGCCCACCCCCCTTGTCTTCGCCTGACGCTCGGCCGTTTCAACGCTTATAACGATATCCCCGAGGATATCGGGGAGTTTGGCTTCGGTGCATTCGGGAGGCGCCTCCCCCTGCCCGAACGACAAGACGTTTGTGGGCCCCTTCCTGTTGAGATAGCGCTCGTTTAGGGAAGATATCGTCTCGTCGTCTGTCAACAGTATCGAAAGCTCCGCGTTATCCCTTCCCGTCTCCTCGAGAAGGATTTGCGCCTTCCGCTCTATCGTTTTTGTCTCTATCTTTTTACGGTGCCTCTCGCTTTTTATCAGTACCGTCAACCTTCACAGCCTCCGTTTCTTCTTCCTCCCTCTCCGGGTCGATGACCGGCTCGGGATAGTCGATCCTCTGGTGGAAGATGCCGTTCAATACCTGAATGAAGCTCCGGCCTATGGCGTCGAGGTCTTTCAGTGTAAGCTCGCACTGGTCGAGCTGGCCGTCGAGAAAGAGCCTCTCGATTATCGACTGGACCATCGCCTCGACCCTCGCCGGCTTCGGATCGGTGAGCACCTTGGATGCGGCCTCGACGTTGTCGGCAAGGAGCACCAGCCCGGCCTCTCTGGTCTGCGGCTTCGGTCCCGGGTATCTAAAGCTCTTCTCGTCAACGGGATTGCCCTTGCCGTCGTCCGACTTCACCGCCCGCTGGTAAAAGTAGTTTATCAGGTGTGTCCCATGGTGCTGCTGTATTACATCGATGATCTCGTTTCCCAGCTTGTATTTTTTTGCGAGGTCCACGCCGTCCTTCACGTGGGAGATCAGGATGAGACTCGACATATGGGGAGAGAGCCTGTCGTGAGGATTGTTTTCTATGGTCGTGTTTTCGATGAAGTAGTTCGGCTTTTTTATCTTGCCTATGTCGTGGTAATAGGCGCTCACCCGGGCGAGGAGGGGGTTTGCGTTGATTGCCGTCGCCCCCGCTTCCGCGAGGTTTCCCACTATTATACTGTGATGATATGTCCCCGGGGCGCGAATGACCATGTCCTTCAACAGGGGATGGTCGAGGTTCGAGAGCTCCACGAGCTTGATGTCCGTAGTGTATCCAAAGAGGAGCTCCACGACCGGGGTGATCCCGAGTACCAGGACCGACGCGATTATCGCCCCGAAAAATCCGAAGAGCGCAAAGGCCAGGGAGGAGAAGACCGTTCCCGGGTCGGAGCTGATGCTGGAGAGCACGTCGACGTACAAAAGCTTAAGCCTGCTTACGCTCAGCAAAAAAATCAGCAGGATGTTGACAAGCCCGACTACGAAACCCGCATATACGAGGGTGGAGCGCTGTTTTGTCTGCGCCACCAGGTGGGCCCCGAGCAGCGAGCCTACAAAAAGGTAGGACATGAAGAGGACGTCGTCGCCCAGAATAATGCCGGAGAATATGCTCGATATGATCGTATATAATATCGCCGACTCCGAGTTCAGGACTATCCTTACAAGCATGGCCCCGGCAATAACGGGGATGGCGAACTTGAATGCGGATTGTGGGATGTTTTCATATCTGTCGCCGAAGGCGTCGGCGATGAACAGTCCGAATTTTGTAATTATCATAAAGACCAGAATAACAATGCAATAGAAGAGGAGGTCTTTGTTTGACGACTTGAATTTGCTGATGTTTTTCGATGCGAAGATATAGGAAACGTAGACGAGAATCGAAATGACCGTGAGGATCCCGAGGAATATCAGAAACAGGTTGTAATCCTTTTGAGATTCGGCGATCCCGTTTAGGATCGTCAGATGATTCTTGTCTATTCGGTATCCGTCCTCGATTATCATCTGGCCCTTTTCGATCTTGATCGTTACGGGCTTCACTTTTTCCGCCGCCAGCTCCTTTCGCCTGTCGGTCTCGGTGAGGTTATATGTGACGTTCGGCTTGATCAGGAGCCTTGACACCTCCAGGGCGGGCTTGACGATCCTCGAGGAAACCTCGGGGGAAAGCGACCTGGCCTTGTTTCCCAGGATGTTTCTCGCCGTCTCTATGTCGATTACCTTGTCGAGGTTAAGGAGCAAGGTCTCGCTCTTTGTCTGGCTGTTGATGAGTGTGACACCCTTTCGCTTCACCTCCGCCGATATGGTGTCGAACGACCCGGCAATGTAGTAGCCGGAGAGGCCTTCCAACAGCCGCTTCATCGTTTTTTCAATCTGTTGGTTGAAGTTCTGCTTCTTAAGCTCTTCGAAGGTGGAGTCCGGGAGCTTCACGTCGAGGAGGTCTGAAAACGCGCCGCGGTTTTCGTCATATATGAGGTTTCTCTCCTTTTCGTTTTTCGCCTTGGCCGATACCTCCCGCATCAGGTTAAAGGCGGATTCTATCCTGTCGAAGAGAGAGACGAGCGCCGTCCCGTCGAGGTCGAATACGGAGGGGATCGTATTGACCGCCTCCGTCCGCTCTCTCTCCGTGGCCTCCTTGTCCACAATGATGTAATCCTTCGAGGCCTTTATATCTTTCGGGGCGTAGTCACCCACCTTGTATTCCACCGTGGTAAACCTGGTCTCGGGTGCCATGATGAAGGCCAGTATTATGACGAAGGAGACAAAGAGCAGGATACGCTGGATTTTTGGATTCCTGTAGGTCTCAACGTCTATCACGTAGGACAGGGGCCTGAGCGGTCTGACGGAGTTGAGTCCCTTGATCAGATCCCAGTAGAGTCCGCTTATTTTATCTATTATCTTCATTGGATTTTAAATCTTCCTCGAGCTTTTCATAGGCCTTTATTATCTCCCTCACGAGGCGGTGACGAACAACGTCCTTTTCGTTGAAGTAACAAAAATCGATTTCTTCGACGTCGCTCAGGATATTCTTCGCCTCCACGAGCCCTGAGATCTTTCCGGAGGGAAGGTCTATCTGGGTGATGTCACCCGTGATGACGGTCTTTGAGTTGAATCCCAGCCTCGTAAGAAACATCTTCATCTGCTCGCTGGTCGTGTTCTGGGCCTCGTCAAGCACAATGAACGAGTCGTTTAGGGTCCTTCCCCTCATGAAAGCCAAAGGGGCGACCTCGATAATCCCCTTATGGACGAGGCGCTGGGCCTGGTCGAAGTCCATCATGTCGTGCAGAGCGTCGTAGAGGGGCCTCAGATAGGGGTTGATCTTTTCATATATATCCCCGGGGAGAAAACCCAGCTTCTCCCCGGCCTCCACCGCCGGCCGTGTAAGTATTACCCTGTCTACCTTCCCTTTCGTGATCAGATCCATCGCCATTGCCATGGCGAGGTACGTCTTTCCCGTGCCGGCGGGGCCGATTCCGAAGACTATATCGAACTTCCTTATAGAATCGATATATTTTTTCTGAGCGAGGCTCTTGGGCGTTATGCTCCTCTTTTTCGATGAGATATAGACCGTATCGAGAAAGATCTCCTTGAGGTTGACCTTTCTGTTTGACTTTAGGATCCTCAGCGCGAAGTCTATATCCGGGGAGTAGACCGGATACCCCTTCTTCAAGAGCTCGTAGAGCTGGATGAGAAGATTCTCGCTGATCTCCACCTCATCTTTATCCCCCGTTATGGTAACCGTTGCGCCTCGTGCCGATATTTTTGTTCCGGTGTCTTCTTCGATAATGGTAAGATGGGAGTTGTGCTCGCCGAAAAGGCTGCGGACAAGGTTGTTGTCTTCAAAATCGATTTTTGCGGTACTGTCCAAGCTTACTCTCTGATACTTAGCTTATATTTTTTCCCGATTAGCTGGTATTCAAATCTCTCCGCGACGCCGTCCCTCACATTTTTTAGATACCCGCTTCCCTTTAACTCACCCATATCCTCGGGATAACGTCCGTAGGTCAGATAGAAGGTGTAGAGGGCCGATTTAATGTTGGCCGTTTCCATCGTCCGCTGTGAGTTTTCAAAGTCGATTCTGCTGGTATATGAAATGGTGAAGTTTGATACTATTCTCGTGTATGAGACCGCG
>Ga0180431_10002894_pt1 | contig 22547 bp, 17 predicted proteins | sample SS_ome_11_FD_132459 | JGI IMG/M metagenome (GOLD analysis project Ga0180431, IMG submission 132459) | Hypersaline lake sediment archaeal communities from the Salton Sea, California, USA - SS_1_MS_1 metaG | ecosystem: Environmental > Aquatic > Non-marine Saline and Alkaline > Hypersaline >...
ACAAACCGACCTCGGACCAGCCATTGCGCCTGAGTATACCACCTCTGCTCCCATGCGGAAGCGCGCCGCGCGCGCAAGTATTTTCGTTATTGAGGGTGAACGGAGTTCATGATGACTGCTCCGTAGACCGGGCACTTTATGCTTTGCAAACGGGTGTAGCTAGGACCCGGCTTTGCCGCCCACAAACATATAGCCGACGCCACGCACGTTGAGGATGTATTCGGGATCAGAGGGATCCGTCTCCATTTTCTTGCGCAGGCGGCGAATGTGCACCCTGATGATCGCGCGCGCGCCCCAGGCATCGGTCTCGTATCCCTGGGCGTGCCGCACCAATTCTTGTGGACTCCAAACTCGATCCGGCGTCTCCACGAGGCAACTCAGTATCTTGAACTCGGTGGGAGTCAGGTCCAACTGGTGTCCGCGCAACGTAACGACGTGTCTCTGGCGATCCACTACAATGTCACGGACTTGCACGAGGTGATCGGGCTGGGGCGATGCAATTTCCTCGGACGTCTCAGCGCCCTCTACTGTCACCAGTTCTGTTATCGCGTGTTGCAATTGGCTGACCAAGTGCTGACGCTGCTGTTCTTGTTGGCGCTTTGTTAGACCCTTGCGCACACTCGCCAAAATATCGGGTACAGGGCATGGTTTTAGCAGGTAGTCGTGCGCTCCGTGCTTGATGGCTTGCATCGCCGTCTCCAACGTCCCGAAGGCGGTCAGCAAAACGATCACCGTACCAGGGGATCGCCTCCGCACAGCATCGGTCACATCGAGCCCATCCATCCCCGGCATCTTGAGATCAAGCACTATCAGGTCGAAAGGCTCGCTCTTGTCCAACAGGCTTAGCGCTTCCTCGCCGCTGGCAGCCGTAGCCACGCGATAACCTTCCAGTTTTAGCACTTCTGCCAAAGAGATGCGGGCTACGGCCTCGTCGTCCACTACCATGATGTTTGCAGATTGTTGCTCCACCATTTCCTCATCCTCACCCTTTGCAAATACCAGACGTTCGCTCTAGTCACGCTGCAAGCATGACCTACAAAGTCTTCCTACAAGATTGTCTTCGGAATAGTTGATTCCACGTCCCAACTCAATTGACAGGCAACTTGACCACGAACGTCGCCCCCTGTCCCGGTTGGCTCGATACCTCAATCGAGCCGCCGTGACGCTCTACGATTCCGTAGCTTATGGCCAACCCCAATCCGGTGCCATCGCTCTTGGTGGTATAGAAAGGCTCGAACAGGTTGGCGATTTGTTCCGCCGACATCCCCGGGCCGGTATCCCTGAAGCGCACCAGAACCCACTCGCTATCCTCCGAGAGCGCCGTCTCCAAACGCAAATCTCCACCATTCGGCATAGCCTCTATAGCATTGATGACAATATTCAAAAACACCTGGGTGATCTGATCGGAAACCACAGATGCAACCGGCAAATCGGAGGTCAGGCTGGTACGCACGCGGACGTGACCGTGTTGCAGCCGCTTGTGGGCCAGGGCCAGCACGTTTTCCACGATTTTGTTGATGTCGGCGGGCACTATGCCGCCCCGTGAAGGACGGTAGAAATCCAGCATGCGTTGCACGATCTCGATCAACCTTCGCACCTCAGATTGGGCCATACTCAGGTACTCGAACCGTTTGTCCTCGTTCAGGCCCTCGTGCAAGCTCAGGTGCATACTGTTGTGGATTGATTGTAGAGGGTTGTTGATCTCGTGAGCAATGGAAGCGGCCAAGCGTCCAATAGCAGCCATCTTTTCCGCCTGTACGAGTTGCGCCTGCGAACGTTCTACTTCCTTGGTAAAGTCGGCCAGCTCGTTGTACAGGTTAGAGTTATCAACAGCTACGGCGACCGAGGCCGCCATTGCCTGCAACAATTCCAGGTCTTGCTCGGTGAATTCGCCGTCCAGCTTGTTGATCACCTCAATGGCGCCGATCACTCGATCGCGGACTGTCAACGGCGCACAGAGGATGGCGCGAGAAGTGATGCCCGCTTCCTCGTCAACCTCGGCCAAAAAGTAAGGGTCGCGCTCGACGTCGTTGACGATCTTGGGTTCGCCATACCCCACGACGTAGCCGACGATGCCCTCCCCCGGCTGGATCGTCCGGCCAGTGACCCAGCCCTGCTCGGGACTAAAGGTGGTGCGAAAGACCAGCCTGTCCGCTTCCTCGTCCACCAGCACCAGGGAGCCGGCCTCCACCCGCAGGATTTCACGGATGCCCAGCACCGTCGCCTTTAGAACCGCGTCCAGGTCCAGGCTGGAGGTGACCATGCGGTTGATTTCGATGAGGGCCGCCAGTTCTTGATTGCGCCGGCGCAACGCCTTTTCGCTGCGCCGGATGCGCATGATGGCGTCAATCCGCGCCAATAGTTCCTGGGGGTCGAAGGGCTTGGTGAGATAATCGTCGGCCCCCAATCCCAGCCCCAGTGTCTTGTCGCTGACCGAATCGAGGGCCGTGGTCATGATGATGGAGGTATTGCGGAGCACGGGGTCAGCCTTGACCCGGGTGATCACTTCGTAGCCGTCCATGCCCGGCACCATGACGTCCAACAAGACCAGGTCAATTTCGCGCCCCGCGGCCGACTCGCGGTGCAAAGTGGCAAGCGCTTCCTCGCCCGAATGCGCGATCAGCACATCACAACGCACCAAAGCCAGCATGTGTTGCATCATTTCCACCATCTCGACGTCATCTTCGACGACCAAGATGCGGGGAGGCGGTGTTTGTTGAATATCGTTCATCATACGTAATGACGTAATATGCGTAAAGACGCAATGCTGATTATACGTTTTTTGCGGACACGCACAAGGGCAAGGTTACGTATCACACGTTACTATTCTACGTCGAGCATCTCAATGTTCCACAACTCGCTCCGAGCGGTCGAGTCCATCGCCAAATTCAGCACGCCAGACCGGGCCACGGCGACCCGTGGCCGCACGAATAGGGGAATGGCCGGGAGTTCCTCGGAAAAGATGATCTGCGCCTGCCCGTGGTGCTCTGCGTACTCTGGGGCGCCGGGCAACGCCTGTAGACCGGCCTGGCAGGCCGCGTCGTATTCGGGGTTACTGTATCCGCTGGGATTACCACCGTACCAGCGATCCCGGGCCGGTATTTCGCTGGAGAGGTAGTGATCGCACGGCGGTGCAAGGTCAAACCACCAGGTCGTCTCGACCAGGTCGAACCGGCGGCCAAAGAGCGGCCCTTCCGGGCCCTCGGCAAAGAACTCTTGCGAGGGCCGGGTCTCCAAATCGACTCGAATGCCACAATCCGCCAGGTGGGCCTTGACGATACGGCCAACTTGCTGTGCGACTGCGCTGTCTGCGGATGCCAGCAGCGTGATCTCGAACGGCGTACCGGTCAGAACCCCCCGCACGCTACGAGCCTGGCGCACTCCGCTCTCGTCCTCGTCCACCCACCCGACTTCCTCCAACAAAGCCCGGCCGGCCGCAGGATCATAGTCCCAATGCACCAATTCGTCGTCCGGGTAGAGCGGGTGGCCCGGCGGCAGGTAACTGTCCGATATACTGCCGCGTCCATAGGTGACCTCGTCCACGATGGCCTGGCGGTCAATGCACTGGGCGATGGCCTGACGCACCCGCGCGTCTCCAAAGAAATCCGGACGCCGGTAGTCGGACGCCGGAGCGATGCCAAAGTCAATGTGCTCCCAGCCATTGCCGGGCGCGGAGACCAGCTCCAGTAAACCATCCTGCTCGGCCTGCACCAGCAACGGCATGAACGGTTCAAAGTCGCCATCCTGAACTCCAATGTCACAATCGCCCGCAAGCAGCCCGGCTATCATGTCTGAAGCATCGGAGGTGAACCGAAACACGACCTGATCCAGGTAGGGCAGTCCCTCGGCGGCGCGGAAGTAGTTGGGGTTGCGGGCAAGCGTGATGTGGTCGCCCGGCGTCCACTCCTCGACGGCGAACGGGCCCCAACCCAGGGGGGCGCGCAGGGTCTCGTCGGCCTGCAACAGGTCGGCGGGAGAGCGGCCGCTCAGTTGATGGCGCGGCAGAGGGGCGAAAAAGTTGAGCAAGTAAGTAGGGGTAATGAATCCGGGCAGTCCGATCCAACGCACGCGCTGCTCGTCCAGGGCGCTGTACTGCGCCGTACGCTCCGTCAGGTAGTGATTGCCGGGCGTGGCCGGATTGGAGGCCAGGCGAAAGGCAAACAGCGAGTCCTCCGCTGTGAGCGGTTCGCCGTCGGCCCAGGTAACGTCGTCCCGTAGCTCAAAGGTGACCTCCAATCTTTCCATCCACAATGGGGCGCCGTCGAACTCGACGGCGCATCCATCGGCATAGCAACCGGACGGTCGAACCAGCACCCCCTCCACCAGTTCCACGACCTCGCCCGTCGTATCAACGACGCGGACTCCCTCCCGTGCCAGCACCTTGCGCGTAACGACGTCTCCATCAACGACGCTAGGTATCTTCCGCAGGATCACCGGCTGGTAAGCATAGTTCAGATTGTCAATGGGGCCATCGTAGAGCGCTTCCATCACGTGCCGCGTGGCCGCCAAGCGGGAGCCGCCGTAGAGATACAGCGTGTCTGGCTCACCCACCAGGCAGACGGTGAGCGCTTTTGGCTGCGGCGGCGGTGGGAGAGGCGATGGAGGAGAAGTAGCCGTAACCACGACCGTCTCCGGCGGCGTCGTCACGGTGACGGTCACGACCTGGGGGGCGCAAGCGGTGAGCAGTAGAGCCGCTACAATGAAAGCAACAGAAATACAACGACAGCGGTACAGCATCCATTCCTCCTCAGAGATCGAGTATAACATCACACGGGCCGAAGTGCAACTCTCGGCCCGTGTGATGTTGTAGCAACGGCCCCTCATCTTGAGCCGTTGCCCTCAGCCATCGAGAACATTGCGAGGGCGCGGGAATCAGTCGGTCGGGCTGGGAATGCCGGGGAACTCGCCTATTATGGCCTCTTCACAGTCGGTCGGCCGCTCAATGGCGATGGGCGCGTTGATGTCGCTTACCTCATACTCCCACTCGGCGCGCCCCACGTCACCTGTTTCGGGATCCGCGCCTTTGGTCTGCAGCACGTATTTGACGATATAGTTCCCCTCCACAGCCACCCACACTTCCCCCTCGGTGCTGCCGGAATCATCGCTGCTCTCGATGACATAATGGCGGCAGAGCACGTCGTTAACGTACTCGTCGGGCTGAACGCGATGCTCCTCCACGTCCTCACCCAAGACTTCGTCGGGCTTGAACATCTCTGGCTCCATCGCTTCGTTTCCTTCAGCCGGCAGGTAGAGACACTCTCCCCCTCCGACGATGAGATATTGTCTGTCCGGGAAATAGAAAAACTCATAGTCCTCTATTGTACCTCCACGCCGGACCAGGACGTACTGGGCGAAGGGATCGGCCACGCGGTCTATGTACATCTCATAGCTCACCTGCACCGGGCTGCCGCTCGTGACGGAATCGAAAGACATGCTTAGACGGACGTGATAGCTATCCAGGCCTTCCAGTCCTTCCACGACGGGAATTGGAGTTTCATCCGGCGACGAGGCTGCCCCATCACATCCACTTAGCCCTCCGATCAGCAAAGTCAGGGAAAGAAACAAAACTATTCTTCTAGTCACAACACACCTCCCAATCAATAGCAGTAGTTTTAACTCGAACGCGCCTATTACACCAGGCGCGTCATCTTGCTAGGGCCAAAGTATAACACCACATGAGCCAGGGAGCAACTCTCAATTCGCCAGGTGAGAGATCAAGCCCGCATCAGCGGGCGACCAGGCGGCGGATCCTGGCCCGCCAGGAGAGATCGCGGATCGTGCGGGCGGCCTGCCTGGCGACACGGAGGTTGCCAGAGCGAGGGCTGTAGGCAGCGACGTGGAATTCGGCCAGCAGTCGTTGGATGGGGTCCGCGGCCTCTGAGAGCAAGCGGGTCAAAGCCAGGGCGCGCTCGGCCGGCGTGTCGGCAGGAGCGGGAGGGGAGCCCAGGCGGGTCAAGGCGCGGTTCAATTCGAGGTAGGCGCGCTCCAGCGGGGTGAGAGCGGCGTAGCGAGCCCAGCGGCGCAGGATAACGGGCGGCTTGAAGCCTAAAAGATCTAGTCCTCTCTCCAGCAAGGTGGGAATGGGCGCATAGTCGTGCTCGAGGCGCACTGACCAGGCAAGGAGAAACACGAACAGTCCCAGGGTCAGGAGCAAATCCCAGGGAACCTCAGAGCGCGGAATTGGGGGCAGTAGGTCAATGGGCAGCGGTTCGTCGTCGAGCGGGTAGAAATCCTCCGGAAATTCCTCCAGGTCGCGCCGGTGCCTGTCGGGGTCTGCGCCGGGCGGCATAATGGGGCTTTCGCCCAACGGACGCTCGAGAGGAGGGTAAGAAACGGTAGGCTCGAATTCTACCCAGCCCAGACCAGGAAAGTAGACTTCGGGCCAGGCGTGGGCATCGCTCTGGCGCACCAGGTAAGCATCCTCCTCTTCCTGGCGTTCGCCCTGGGCAAAGCCGGCGGCCAGGCGGGCAGGGATGCCCAGCGAGCGCAACATTATAACCTCCGCGGAGGCATAATAGTTGCAGAAACCCTCGCGCAGGTCAAAGAGAAACCAGTCCAGAGGCTCTCGACCGGCGGGTACAGGGGGAACGGTATCGGCATAACGAACGTGGGTGCGCAGGTAGAAGGTCACGGCGGCCGCAGTGTCGTAGGCGTTATCCCCGGGGAGAGCGATCTGACGGGCCAATTCCAGGGTGCGGGTCGTGACGCTGGAAGGAATCTGCAGGTAGCGCTCGGCGACCCATTCGGGATAGTCGGCGCCGGCCGCGCGCAGTTGGGCGACGGTGACAGTGCTGATGGAAGAGCGGGATTGGTAGGTTTCTTCGCTATCCAGAGGAGGGTTGGCGTGCAAAGCGGTCAGGTCGACGCTGCCATCGGGGTTGTAAGCCAGATCGGCCTGGGCAGGGCGGCTGACCCATAGCGGCTGCGGAACGGTAAAGAGGGTCGCGATGGGAACAGCAGGGGTAAAAGTAAAAGTGACCGTCTGGCGGCTCTCCAGGTCGGGAAAAGTCAAGCCCGAATAGGAAGGGGTGACGGAGCGCGTGATGGGAAAAGTGCTGCTCCATTGGCCGCCGGTATAAGAATCGTAGACACGGGTGCGCCAATAGTAGCGGAATCTCTCGTCGAGGTGAGGCGGAGTCTCGACGGTCAGAACGAGAGTGTCGGAGAGTTGTTTCTCACGCCCCAAGGAAAGCTGGTCGCCATAGTGAGTATAGCCGACCAGTCTGACAGAACCGCGCAAGGGCGCAAAAACGTCGTCCAAGAAATCGCTCACGGAGGACCAGTTCCGAGTGGCGCGGTGCCACGCTTGCTCGGCGGCGGGCAAGGCGGTCGCCAGAACCGGTATGGTCCAGGCCGTCAGGACGAGCAGAGCAGCGATGAACAGATGAATGAGCGCCAGGTCGAGGCCGATGAAAGGCAAGGGAATGCGAGACCGTTGCCAGCGAGCGCGATGTCGCAGATAGGTCAGGCGAACCAGGAGCAATAGGGTCAGGAAAATATAAGCGGCCAGGAACCAGGCGCGGCCGGCCACAAGGGGATCGGAGGTTTGAATAACGAGAGTAACCAGGCCAGCGGGGAGAGCAGCCTGCCAGGCCCGTCCATAGCGAGTCAGGGTATAACCGGCCTGCGCGCCTAGCACCCAGAAAAGCGTGGACATTGTGAGCAGAAAAAATGCGGGGTCCAGCACGGGCCTATGCTGCACGATGCGGCCCACGGTGATGGTCAACCGGTCGGACAGGATGGCGAGGCGCTCGATCCACAGAAAGTCACCCTCCAGCGTGAGGCCAAGTTGCCAGGGAATAGCGAACAGGCCGTAGGCCGAGGCCAACAGAACTACCAGGCGTGGGGAAAATCTGCTCCGGCCCAGGGCCAGACCGGTCACCGTCCCCAGAAAGACCAGCGTCTGCGCCATGCCCAGGTGACCGGTCCACCCTGCGACGACCAGGCGGCTGGCGGCGGTGAGCAGGGCAACCAACAGCAGGAGGACAGCCGGCCAGTCCAGTTGGCGATCTAACGACTGTGTTTCCGTGTCCCGATCGCGGGAACTAGCTGTGTCAATCATCATTTGCCATTTGTCGCGCTCAAAGAAGCTCCCAGGTCTGCGCCACTCACTACTCGGCACACCGGCACATTCAGCATCTCGATAGTATTCGCCAGCGCCGTCGTACCTGGCGGACCGCCGAACGAGGCGGCATCAAGCAAGACGGCCACTGGCCGCAATCCTCGTCGCAGCAAGACGTCCACGGTCAGAGCCACCTCCTCCCGAACGGAGGGGGTGATCAAGATCACCGTGCTGCCACGCGGCAGGTGTTGGGCCTGGGCCGTAGCCAGGGCCGCGATGGACAGCTCTCCCTCGGCGTGTAACAGCGCCAGGGCCTCCAATATCTTGCCCAACTGCCGTCCTCCCCGATCGGGAGGCAACACGTCCAGAGATTGAGACCGCCCACAGCTCACCAGGCCCACTGCTCGTTTACGCCGCAAAAAGTAACGCCCCAACGAGGCAGCGATGCTTATCCCATACTCCTCGGTGGATGGAGGCAGCACCACCTGGGTCAGGGCCTGCGTCAAAGAGCGCCACAACACGTCTACGGAGGAAACGAGCGGGGGTTGAGGCAGGGCGGCCTGTACCTCTCGAGCGGCGTCCAGGAGAATCCACACTTCGGCCAGGGGGTCCAACTCAAATTCCTTGACCATCAGTCGTCCCCTCCGCGCCGTGCTCGTCCAGTGGATGCGGTTCAGGGAATCACCGGGTTCGTACTCGCGCACGCCCGCTGCATTCGGGGTCACTTGATGCGTGCGGCGGCGCAACGCCTCCCCACCAGGCAGCAGTCCCGACGGGTTGGGAAAGGCGTGCACCTCCACCGTCATAGGGTACACCAATAGGGAACCACTAGGCGGCACGGTGCGGCTGACCGGGAAAAGGCCAAATGGGTCACGCGACGATATCACCGTCGGCCCCAGGGTAAACACGCCCCGCTGCAACAAGGGAATGCGCGTCCGGTAGGGCCAGCGTTGACCTCCCCAAATGAGGGGAAGCACACACGATCCCCGCGAGCCCGGCGAGGTGGATCGGTCGTCCACCTCCAGCCACATGCGCGGCAGGCGGCTCCTATTCTGGACCTCGAATCGCTCCTGAAAGATCTGTCCCACCTGAGCGCGCCGGATTCGCGTCTCGCGCCGCACACTCACACCTCGCAGCGACTGTGCGGCCCAGGCTCCACTCCCCAGCAAAAGAAGCCCCCACAGGTAACTCAGACGGGAGTAGATGGGCGCGCCCGTAGCTGCCAAAGCCAACAGGCTGAGGGCGAACAGCATCAGCACCACACGCAGCGAAGGGGAGTTGCGGACAAAGCGGAGCATCTCTTACTCTTTGCCGGTCAGGTCTCCGCCAGGCACCGGCATCTCGTCCACGACTTGTTGCACGATGAGCTCGGCGGTCACGTCTCGCAGGCGCGCCGCCGGGCCGGGTATCACGCGGTGGGCCAGGGCCGGCAGGGCCAAAGCCTTGACGTCGTCCGGGAGCACAAATTCCCGACCCTGGATGGCGGCCCGCGCCTGCCCGGCCCGGTACAAGGTCAGACTACCGCGCGGGCTGGCGCCCAGATATGCCTCGGCATGTTCGCGGGTCTGGCGCGCCAGGCGCACGATATAACGCTCCACGGCCGGAGCTACGTACACCTCTTTTACCGCCTCCTGTGACCGGGACAGTTCCTTCACCGAGACAACCTGTTCCAGATCCTCCAGCGGGTGGTGGAATTGCTGCCGTCTCAGGATGTTGACCTCGTCGGCCTCTACCTCGGGGTATCCCAAGCGAACGCGCAGTAAGAAGCGGTCCAGTTGCGCTTCGGGAAGCGGGAAGGTGCCCTCGTACTCGATTGGATTCTGAGTAGCCAGTACCATGAAGGGGCGCGGCAAAAAGTGTGTCGCGCCATCCACAGTGACTTGGCGCTCCTCCATAGCCTCCAGCAGAGCGGCCTGGGTCTTGGGTGTGGCGCGATTGATCTCGTCGGCCAGGACGATCTGGGCCATCACCGGCCCCGGTCGAAACTCGAACTGGTGATCGGCCTGGTTAAAGATGGAAACGCCGGTCACGTCGCTGGGCAGCATGTCGGGCGTGAATTGGATACGGCTGAACGAGCAACCCAGCGAGCGGGCCAGACTGCGGGCCAGCACCGTCTTGCCCACTCCGGGCACGTCCTCTATCAACAGGTGCCCCTGGCAAAGCAGGCCGGTCACGGCCAGTTCCACGGTGGCGCGCTTGCCGACGATCACACGCTCAATGTTCTCAATCACGCGCTCGGCGAAGGACTGAACTTGGGACATGAAAGCCTCCAGAAATACACCATGCTATCTGACCAACGGCGGTCAGCAAAACCGCCCTACATCTCTGTTATCGAGGGTGAACGAGTTCACGTTTATTGATCCGAGGTAACTGCTCAGCTTGGTAGTTATTTAGACCTCCGAGGTCTCATTGCAGCTTATTCGAGCGCAAAACATTGGCCGTTTTAAACATTTGCAGTGGGCGAAACGGTTGTCAAAGACCTCGGAGGTCTGACCTGAGCAGTTACGATCCGAGAATGTAACTGCTCAACCAATGCAGTTCTTGCCCGTCATTGCGAGGAGCGGAGCGACAGCCTCTCGCAGACGAGAGGCGCAATCCTCACTTGGGAAATTGGAGATTGCTTCCCTTCGCTACGCTCTGGGCAGGCTGCCGCAAAAAGCGCGGCTCGCAATGACAGGCTGAGCAGTTACCCGAGAATAACATTATAGCCGCGAACTCCCATTCGTCCTCAACGACTATCTCCGACTCCGGCGGCGCCGCAAAATTTTCCGGCGACGGGGATCCAGGGACTCGCGCAGACCATCGCCGATGAGGCTCCACCCAATCGAGAACGACACGATAGCTACGCTGGGCGATATGTACGTATACCAATATTTGAAAGCCTCGGTTGGAGCTCCAATGATCCAGTCACGAGAGGTTTGCAGCATCGCTCCCCAATCGGCCGTTGGCTCGCCTCCAGAGAGGCCGATAAAAGTCAGTGCAGCCACCGTCACGACCATCGCGCCGACGTCAGAGGCAAAGAGGACAAACAGTCCCCGGGTGGCGTTAGGGATGATGTGCTGGAAAATGATACGCCCGTCCCCAGCGCCTATGGATACGGCCGCCCTCACATATTCCTTCGCCCGCTCGACCAACACGTTTCCACGCACCAGCCGTGCGTATTGCATCCAACCAAACAAGATGAGCGCCAGGATGATGGCGCGGTCACCCTCGCCCAGCCGAAGCTCCCACACGTCCACCGAGACACTCAACATCACCAAAACAGCCGCCACGATGGGAAATGAGAGGAAGGCGTCCGTCGCCCGCATCATCAGCGCGTCGAGCATCCCCCCATAGTAACCGGAAACCACGCCTACGAGAACGCCGATCAGTGCCCGGCCCAAAGTGATGATCACTCCCACCCGGAAAGCAACTCGAGTGCCCCAGACGAGCCCGTACAGCATATCGTACTGGTCAGGCATCGTGCCCAACGGGTGCTCTGGGCTAGGCGGATGAGGGACGTTATCCCAGCCATCTTTGGGGAGCATGTAGGGATCCTCTCCCTCGGGCGGCGCGATCAGAGGCGCCGCGACAGCGAAGCCAGCGAACACCAGAACGATCAGAATACCAGACAGCAACTCTGGGTTCAACGTTATGCGTTTGACCGCGCTCGAGAGCATTATGCGCACAGTTCTGAAACTACTCATCTACACATACCTCCGTCCCGCGCACCTCGGTGTCTCTGATACACTCGCTCAGTACGTTCTAGCTCTAGGGTCAACAAAGGCGCAGGCAATATCGGCGACCAGGCTCGATAGCACGGTGACAAGGCTGACAAAGAGAGTGAACCCCACCACGGCCGGAATATCAACGGCTAAAATGGCCTCAGTCGCCGCATACCCAAGGCCGGCAAAGTTAAAGATGGTTTCGACCACGACGATCCCACTGATGAGCAACGAGACTGTGACGCCGCCGGTCGAGATCAAGGGGAGAATCGCGTTGCGGCGGGCGTGGAGATTGATGACCGTCTGCTCGCGCACGCCCTTGGCCCGGGCAGTGGTAATATAGTCCTCCCCCAGCACGTCCAGCAGCGAGGAACGCATGATGCGCGTGAGCAGCGCCCACTGCGCGACAGCCAGCGTAAATGCAGGCAACACCAAATGTCGAACAGCGTCCGCGAATAACTTTAGGTCGCCGTTCAGCAGCGCATCCACAGTATACATCCCGGTGTAGACGCGAAAGCTCTCCCCCGCGACAAAGTGCTCGGCCCACATACTCAAACGGTTGGGAGGAAACCAGCCGCGCCAGGCGTAAAGGACATTGATCAGTATCAAACCGAGGATAAAGGAGGGAAAAGCCCAGCCTACAAAGGCAACCGTACGGACGACGTGATCGGGAAAGCGACCATAGCGCCGGGCAGCCAGACTACCTATCGTAAGCGCCAACGCAATAGCCGGGATTGTCGCGGCGAGCGCCAGTTCGGCGCTTGCCGGAGCGCGCCGCAAGAGACCTCTCAGAACAGGTTGTCCCCACGATGGCGCATAACCCCATTCTCCCGCCAGAAGGTTACGCAACCAAGTTATATATTGGAGCAGAAACGGCTCATCGAAACCATACCGTTCAATGATGTCTTCAATGATCTCGGCTCTTTCCTCGAGAGTTGTATTGGGTTTCAAAGTGGGCAGGTATATCTCTGCGCGCTGCTCGGGAGGGAGTTGATGTAGGAGCAGGTAAAGGATGAACGTCACGAGTAACATGATAAATGGCAAGATCAGCAACCTACGAACGATGTACTGTATCACGTTGGCCTCCCTTCAACGGTATATGCGAGACAATTCCAGTAGCGTCCATTGATAATACCCCGCTGGCGGCTCGTTGGTTCATCTCCACAATACGTCTTCAGCCCAATGTTTTCTATCGCTCTTGCTCCAACTTGGCCGGCAGCAATTCCCGTTTTGGCAATTCTAGCTTAGGTGCATAGGAAAAAACTAGCCAGCACCGTCTGTTTTACGGCGGTGCGGCTTTAAAACGGGAATTACTGCTTGGCCGGTAGTCCACGCCGATAGGATACAATTCACATACCGGCGTCTTGAACCATAGGAGACGATAAATGGTATACATGGTGGAAAAAGCAAAAGGAGAGAACGGAATGATTGACAACCGCTTCCCTAGAACAACGGTGAACGAACGAGACACACGCAAACGCTTCCTGTCGGCTGGAACTATGTACGGCCTGGTCTTTGGCCTCAGTTTTGCGCTGCTCACGTGGGGATACGACGCGCTGCTGCTTTCCTCACACTCTGTGGCCCTGGCGTGGAACAAGTTACTTTTGGGTATGCCGCTCGCCATCATCATCGCTAGCCTGACCGGCCGGTTCGCGGTCGCGTCCTCTTCCATGGTCGTCTCCACCGCCCTGTGGGCGACGGCCGGCGCGCTGATGGGAATGGTTGCGGGACATGTCCCATTCGACGGCGGCAATTTGGCAGCGTGGCTCGCGGACCGGGAGCTGTGGGGGCTGGTCATCTTTCCCTATGGCAGTTCGGCCGCGACGAGAACGGCTCTCGTAACAGTGATAGGCGCCGGAATGGGCGCCGCGGCTGGCATCGTCGAACGCCTGGTCGTGGGATGGATCTGGGATCAAATCACGCCCAGCGGCAAGATCGGAGGCCGGGCGTGGCTGGCGCTCTTGGCGTGCACTCCGCTCACCCTTCCCATCTTTTGGGCCACCGACGACCTGGTCAACCAACCTCTACGCGCTCTCCAGCAAACCACGGATGAAATCGTCACCCTTGTCTTGGCCGGAACGGACGAAGAGGCCGAATCGAGCGGGTTGAACTATTTCAGCGTGGCCCGTCACCGCGAGCGGCTCTCGGATCAATATACGGTTCACCTGGTGGAGTACGACCTGGACACTTATTACACCGGCCTGGCGGACATCGCCTTCGACAACGGGTTTAGCCTGCGTTGCCTGACCACGGCCGGCCAGGTAGGATACTGTAGCCCCATCTCCGATACGTACCAAGACTGGATGAATGAATTGGTTCGGGCCGGGCTGTACGGCGAGCGGGCCTGGTTGAACGGCGATGATCCCTCTCTGGTCGTTGATGAAGCGGTGATCACGTGGTTAAACAATCACAGCGACCAACTCGGCGAAACTTTCGCCTCGACCAGATCGAGCCAGCATGGCGCATGGATTTTTATGTCGGCCCGATTTGACACCGGTTTCGAGATCGAGTGCCGCTTTCGAGGGACTACACCCGTGGCGGTAGATCAATGCGCAGAAGCGAATACCTGACAAAACCCACCCCGTCCAGCACACGACGAGCCAGAGTATAACGGGGCGCAAATTCGCCTCTCCCACGATCCAAGAATAAAGGGAGTGGCCTCTAGCCACTCCCTTTATTCGCCAGCATTGTCAGGGGGGCAGAACCCTACACGTTCTTCTTGCGGCGAGAAACTGCCAGGCATGGATTCCGGCCCCCCTTGCAGGTTCTTGGGAGCGTGCAAACGCACGAGCCGTCAAAAGATCGGTCTGCCAACTTGAAACGCACCTCACGCCGCTCCGCGCGACCCACGCATACGCGGGTCGAGGATATCGCGGAAGGCATCCCCCAACAGATTCCAACCCAACACGTAGAACGTGATCGCCATCCCAGGAAAAAAGATGATGAACCACTTTTCCGCCAGCACCGGAATCCAGTTGCGGGCAAAGGATATGATCTGTCCCCAGTCAGAGTAGCCCGGCTGCACGCCCAGGCCCAGGAAACTCAGCGCCGCAAAGCTCAGCACCCAAGTGCCAATGTCCATTGAGGCCACTACCAGCAGGGGAAAGATAGCGTTAGGCAACACGTGGCGCAGGACGATGCGAAAGTCGCTGGCCCCGGTCACACGGGCCGCCAGCACGTACTCCCGCTCTTTGACCGACAGAACGTCACCCCGGATCAGGCGGGAATAACTGGGCCAGCCAAAAACGATCAGCGCGATTACGGGCGTCCAGATACCGCGCCCCAGCTTGGGTTGTAGGACAGCAGCCGTCGTGATGGCGGCCAGGAGAAAGGGAAAGGCCTGAAAGATCTCGACGATGCGCATCAAGACCTCATCCACCCACCCTCCATAGTAAGCGGCCGTCGTCCCTATCACCAACCCGACCGCCAGCGTCGCCACGCTCACGATCAGGCCCGCCTTGAACGCCAGCCGCGTGCCCCACACCACGCCGTAAAAGATGTCGTACTGTCCCTCGGTGGTGCCAAAGTAGGCCTCCTTACTCGGCGGCTCTGGCTCCGCCGTCCATCCCAGGCGAGGCATATCATACGGGTCACGCGCCCGTTCAGGAGGAGGGGCAATGAACGGCGCGAATATCGCGACGGAAGCAAAGAACAGGATCAAGATGATCCCCGTCAGGGAGAGTGGGTTAGTCAGCAGCTGTTTTAGTAATTTGCGCGTCGTCATGATAGCCTCACTCGCGGATCAATGAATGCATACAGAATATCCACCATCAGGTTACCTCCGATCAATATCATGCTGTTGAATATGGTCAGCCCCAGCAGGGTGATGATATCCAGGTTAAGGGCAGCATTGGCGTACATCCTGCCCATACCCGGCAGGTTGTAGATCGTTTCGGTGATCACCACGCCGGTCAAGTAACTGATAAAGATGAACCCCCCCACGGTCGCCACCGGGATGAGAGCGGGTTTACGCGCGTGCAAGTTGATGACCACTTTTTCCGCCAACCCTTTCGCGCGGGCGGTAGTGATATAATCCTGCCGCAGCGATTCCAGCATCGAAGAGCGCATCACGCGCAGTATCAGCGCCCAATTCAAATACGAAAGCCCCGTCACCGGCAACACCAGGTGTCGCAGCGCATCGAAAAAGATGTCCAACCGCATGTTCAACAGGGCATCAATGGTGTTCATGTGGGTGTATTGGGTGAACACCTCTGGGTTATACACTACTTCCTTGGCCCACTGAGAAAGACGTTCCGGTGGGAACCAATTCAGTTTGGAGTAAAACAGCATCAGCATCAGCAGGCCGAACACAAAGGTGGGCAGCGCATAACCAATGATCGAAAAGGTGCGCAGTACGTGATCCACCAGCTTATTGTGGTTCACTGCCGAGAGAGCCCCCAGCCAGATGCCAATCGTCACACAGGGTACCACGCCCAAGAGACCCAACTCGGCTGTCCCCGGCAGCTTTTCCCTGATCGCTCTCATCACCGACATGCCTGCGGTGTGCGAGTAGCCAAAATCCCCTCGCAGGATCCCCCCTTGTATCTCGCCCGTATCGGGGTCCGTCCGCCCCACCAGCCAGCGCCAGTACTGAACGTGGGGCGGGTCGTTCAGCCCATACTTTTCGATCAGACGGTCGAGGGCGTCGGCCGTGTGGGGGACATCGTGCACGTATAGAGCCACTCGCTCCAGTGGGCTAAGCAGCATCAACATGCTAAAGATTAACAGGCTCACGCCAAATAGAATTAGCGGCACAACCATCAACCGACGAAGGATGTATGCAGTCATATATGCCCCCTATTGAGAAGATACAATCTGTAAGCGTTCAGGCATACCTATTTTGGAGAACCACGAAGGGCACGAAGGACACCAAGAAAGTGATTTCACAAGTTCTGCGACTGTTTTTGGTTTTTTCCTTTGTGTACTTTGTGGTAAAACAGGCTTTCCCTTGAACAGTTACTACAATTTTTGCCAGATCCAAGATTCAAAGACTTGGTGCAACCAAATCTGCAAATCTTGGACCAAACAAACCAGAAATCAGATTGAGCCAGGGCCCGGGAGGCCCCAGGCCCCGGCTCGGTGAGCGAATCGCAACCTCTATTCCATGCCGAGTGCTGCGTTCGCCTGGTCAATGGCGTAATCTTCGGCGGTCTCGTAGCCGAAGAAAGCATCCCAGAACATCCACTGCGGGCCGGCTGCCCGGTCTTGCAACAGACCGCGCCAGATGGCGTAGGCCGCGTCGTGGGCGTCCAGGTCGCCGCCCTCGTGGAACTTGACCCCCTCCCGGATGTGGAAGGTGTAGGTCAGGCCATCGTCCGAGATCTCCCAGCTATCGGCCAACCCACCCACGAACTCCTCGTAGCTGTCGCGCTTCAGGTGCACCAATGGATCATAGAAGCGCCACACCCAGCAGCTCGCGCTGGTGTCGTACATGTAGGCCGGGTCGAAGGTCTCGGGGTCGCCGATGGACGCCTCGATGTAGGTCGTCGGGTGCGGCGAGTCCTCGCTCTCGGTGTAGCCATAGACGAAGGGGCAGGGGAAGGCCGGGTTGAGGAACCAACCCTCCATCCACAGCGGCTCCCAGCGCCGGCCGGTGGCCTGCGGACCCCACAGGCTGGTCTGGTACTCGGTCGCCATACGCTGGATGGCCTTGTACGCCTCGTGCTGCTCGGCCGCATCACTGATGCCCTTGGCTTCGGCGATCATGGCGTCGAACTCGGCCTGCACGTCCTCGGGCAGAGCCAGCGCGTGACCGTAGGCGCCGGCCGCGCTCAGGTAGGGCTGCACCCAGTTGTGGGGGTGGTGATAGTCCTCCAGCCAGCCGATGCGGTAGATGGGGATGTAGCCGGCACGGTGCTGCTTCAGGTAGGCCGGCCACGGCAGCGCCAGGACGTCAATGTTAAAGTTCTCATTGAGCGACTCGACGTTTGCCTTGAGCATCTCAGCCGCCACGCGGCGCTGGTCGTTGCCCGTGTTGTAGGCCAGCATAAAGTAGAAGCCGGTGGTCCAGACGTCATCCTCGTCCTCGCCGGCCGGAATACCGTCGTGATCCACGTCCGCTGCCTTAAAGTACTCCTCGCACGCCGCCATGTCGAACGTCGGCGTCGGAGGATCCTCGGGGTCGTGGCCCGTCATGCCCCAGATGATGGGGCCGTTGCGCTGCAGCGCCTCGTTCTTCTCCACGTCGCGCAGGAAGGTCTCATAGTCGAAGCAAGCGGCGAACGCCTTGCGGATGTTCACGTCGCCCATAAAGTCCGTCGGGATACCGGCGCCGTCCAGACTGCCGCTGCCGATGAAGGTCGACTCTTCGGGAACCTCCATAGAGAAGAAGAAGTCGATACCGACGACACCAGGCAGATCCTTGTACAGGCGGAGTTGGGAACCTGGGCCAGGCTCACACTCGCCGGTCTGGTAGTCGCAGATCTCGGCCACCAACGGCTCAACCTGATCCAGGTACTGCTTCGGGACGTAGGCTATGTCAACGTCGCCGGCCTGTAACATGGCAAAGCGGGTGCCCCACTCGTCAACGGTCTTTTCGACCACGCGGTCGTACCAGGCGGGGCCGCTCGGGCCGCCCTCCCACATCGGTTCGGTGCGCCAGTAGTCATCGTTGCGGACAGCCGAGACCTCGTCGTTGTGGTGCCAGTACTCCAGCTTGAAGGGGCCGGTGCCGTTCTCTACTTCGTAGATGATGCTATCCTCGGCAGAAGGGTTGTGCCACTGCGTCCACGTGGCGCAGTCTCCGTCCCAGTCGCCGTTCTCGACCATCCACTCCATATCCAGCGGCGAGGCCCAGCCGTTCGACAGCAACTGCATGGTCGGCCCAAAGGGAGCGGCCAGGTGCAGGGTGAGCGTGCGGGCGTCGTCGTCGTACTCGACCGCCGCTTTCACGTCCTCACACACCTGTACGAGGACGTCCTCGGGTACGTCCTCAAAGCTCTCTACCGCTGCAGGCCCTTCCGGTTCAGGAGTCGCCGTCACCACGACTTCGACTTCCTCACCGGGGACCTCGACCTCGACCGTGACGGTCTCGACGATCGTCTCCGGGGCGCAGGCCGCCAGTAACATGCTCACGACCGCCAATCCACCGACGACGGTCAACAGAATTCTTTTGGACATTTTTCCTCCTCCATATACGGATTCTAAGCTAGACACTTCTTTCAACACACTGTATCTCTGCCATTATGCTCTATCCAATAACCACCACCCCCTTTCGTTCGACGAATATGTCACTGAATTGAAGAGTCAAGTACAACCTGCGGTTGCCTAAATCCGCATTTTTCTGCGAGAATCTGCGTCCTGATTCTTCCCCCCATTCAACTGATTGACTGACAAAACAGTGCAGATAACGAGCGTTAACCGCCGATGGACGCAGATAAACACAGATTTCCAGCGGTTTTCAGGCCAGATCTAGCATTCATCTGCGTCAATCTGCGGTTGAATGTTAGATTTGTCAGTCAATCAGCCCCGATATCACAAGAGCTCAAATCACACTTCAGGCTGCACCCGATGGCAGGCGCAGAAATGTCCCTTTTCCACCTCGATGAACTCGGGTTCCATCTCAAAACACTGTTCCATCGCCACCGGGCAACGAGTGTTAAAGTTACAACCTTCGGGCGGATGGGCCGGGCTGGGCAAATCCCCCTCAAGGATGATACGTTGCCGCTGCTCTTCGACAATTGGGTCGGGCACCGGCACCGCCGAAAGGAGCGCTTGTGTATAGGGATGCAGGGGGTTGCCGTACAACTCGTCCCTATCAGTCAGTTCCACGATCTTGCCCAGATACATCACCGCTACTCGGTTGCTAATGTGGCGCACCATGCTCAGATCGTGGGCGATAAATATGTACGTCAGTCCCAGCTTCTCCTGCAACTCTTCCAGCAAGTTGACCACCTGAGCCTGGATGGAGACATCGAGCGCAGATATAGGCTCATCACAGATTATCAGGTCGGGGTTTAACGCCAATGAGCGGGCCAGACCAATGCGTTGCCGCTGCCCGCCGGAGAATTCGTGAGGGTAACGCTTCATGTGAGCGGGATTCAATCCGACCAGTTGAAGCAGCTCCGCCACCCGTTCCTGTCTCTCGGCGCCAGCAGCGACGCGATGCACTTCCAATGGCTCACCCACAATCCCCAGGACACTCATACGCGGGCTAAGCGAAGCATAGGGATCCTGAAAGATCATTTGCATTTTGCGCCGCATCTGGCGCAGTTGACTGCCCTTGATACTCGCCAGGTCCACGTCCTCAAAATAAACTTGTCCATCTGTAGGCTCGTACAGCCGGATGATGGTTCGACCGGTGGTCGTCTTGCCACATCCGCTCTCGCCTACCAATCCCAACGTCTCGCCTCGATAGACGTCGAAACTCACATCGTCCACCGCCCTGACGTTCCCCACGTGTCGCTGGAAGACGCCTCGCCGGACGGGAAAATACTTTTTCAGGCCTTCGACGCGCAGAATGACTTCTCGTTGTTGATCTGTCATTGTGTTTTACTCACCCTTTCTTTTTCCCAGCAAGCAACCATGTGCCCAGGTTCCGCCGATTCCAAAAGCGGCATCTCGTGGAGACAGCGTTCGACAGCGTACGTACACCGGGGAGCAAAAGGACAGCCCTCCGGCAACCCAACCAGATCGGGAGGTTCACCCTGGATAGAGAAAAGTCTGACGCCTTGCGGCGCATCAGGGTGGGGCAACGAACCCAGCAACCCTACCGTGTAAGGGTGATGAGGGTTGCCATAGATCTCTTTCACCGGCCCTTTTTCGATCAGGCTCCCTGCATACATCACGTTGACCTGCTTCGCCAACCCGGCGACCACTCCCAGGTCATGCGTGATCCATATAACCGCCATCCCCAATTTATCTTGCAGTCGCTTGACCAAATCAATGATCTGAGCCTGGATGGTCACATCCAATGCCGTCGTGGGCTCGTCCGCGATCAGCAACAATGGATTGCACGAAAGGCCCATCGCAATCATGGCCCGCTGCCGCATACCACCTGAGAACTGATGCGGATAATCGTCCAACCTTTGGGACGCCTCAGGGATACCTACCATGGTCAACAACTCCGCCGCCCGTTCCCGGGCTTCTTTGTCATTCATACCCTGATGTAACTTGAGCGCCTCCATGATCTGAAAACCAACGGTCAGGACTGGATTGAGCGAGGTCATAGGGTCTTGAAATATCATGGCAATCTTTGCGCCACGCACCCGGCGCATCTCACTCTCACTCACTTTGAGAATATCCTGACCTCGCAACAGAACTTGCCCGGATTCAATCTTGCCCGGAGGCATAGGAATCAGGCGCATCACAGAAAGCGCGTGGACGCTCTTGCCACACCCGCTCTCGCCCACCACTCCCAATGTCCCTCCCTCACTCAGGTTGTACGAGACTCCGTTGACGGCGTAGACGACGCCATCCTCGGTGTAAAAGCGTGTGACAAGGTCTTTCACCTCGAGCAGGTTCTCTGTTGCAGGCTGTGCTTCGTAGGCAGACATAAAGTGCTCCTTAAGAATTGAGAATAAGAACAAGCAGGTTCAGTATCGTCCAAGACGTAACCCAGACAGGGCAATTATACGAGTTTCCTTACAAATTGCAACCAGGCTAGAATGCCAGCCTGGTCGCCAGATAATTCCGCCCCAAAGCCCGCGCGCCAGCCAAATCATGTTTCCTCATCACGATTTCGCCTCGCCACGTAGGTTGCAGTATAACGAACGAGGGAGGACACGTGTCCGCCAACAACCAAACGACCAACGTGCTCAAAAACGTCAAGTCTAGCCTGGCCCACTTTGACGCAGCCCTACGCTCCACCCGTTCTCTGATGCGCTCCCAAACCTGGGGTGATGGCACGGCACCATCCACTCTTTCCCGCAGCGCCCACCGGATCAAGCCGTCTAGTTCATCCGCTGGCGATCTCTCTAACACACCCTTACGTGAAATCATATGCCACCTCCGGCACCAGCCTGCGCTCCTGTTCCAGAATGGTCTTGCGCAGCTTCCGACGGGCATAATGCAGGCGTGACTTGACCGTCCCTTCTGGAATACCTGTCACATAGGCAATCTCTCTCAGGCTCAGCCCCTCCAAATAATGCAGGACGATGACCACACGATGACCAGAAGGCAACGCGTCAATCGCTTGCTGTAGCATCTGTCGCCATTCTTGATCCTCTACCGTTGCCTCGGGGTACCAGCGAGGGGATAACACCAAACGGTCGAGCGTATCCTGAAGCGAGCATAGCCATCGCTTGACCCGGCTCGTCCAGGTGTAGGCCGAGTTGACGGTGACGCGATATAACCACGGCCCCAACGTCACATTCTCGTCGAGGCGGTCGGCATAACTGTACACCCGCAGAAAGACATCCTGAAGGATATCTTCAGCCGCCCGCTCGTCACAAGTGATCGCCAGGGCCGTCCGGTAGACCAGTGTCTTGTATTTCTCGTACAGTTCACCCAGAGCTTCCAGGTCGCCGTCTCGGATGCGAACGACGAGCCAGCCATCGGTGTGCTGTGAGACCATCTACCCTCCATTACGCACTATATTATATACTATTACAGACCCTAAAAGGTTCAACTGATCTGGGACTTGTGATGTCTCTTCTCAAAAAGCTAGGGGAAAAGGGCGGAATGCCATTCCGCCTACATTACACCCACCCACCCCCCCCACCCCCCCCCCCCCCCACCCCCACCCACCCACCCCACCCCCCCCCCCACCCCCAACACACAGCCACACACCAGGCACCAACCCACATCCACTATTGTTTTTCTCTCTTCCCGCCCCTCTCCCT
>Ga0180431_10002895_pt1 | contig 22542 bp, 17 predicted proteins | sample SS_ome_11_FD_132459 | JGI IMG/M metagenome (GOLD analysis project Ga0180431, IMG submission 132459) | Hypersaline lake sediment archaeal communities from the Salton Sea, California, USA - SS_1_MS_1 metaG | ecosystem: Environmental > Aquatic > Non-marine Saline and Alkaline > Hypersaline >...
ACCCGGCTTGGGATCGGAGAGGAGCCCGGATGCGGCAGCAACACCGGCAGAATACCCCACCAGGGAAAGAAGAATGAGCGCGACAATCGATAAAGCTTCCATTTGCTTTTGACCTCAGCTCAGGCCGGACAGGCCTATCGCCGGCTTTGACCGACAATTACCAGGCTTAACCATTATCATGTTCGGCCTTGACAAAACTATAATATGCACGGTCCTAAACAAAGGTATATAGCACAGGCAATGACTTTATGCAATTGCGGTGGGCTGCAGTATGCCCAACCGTGTTGCCTTCAACATTCATCAAAAATGAGGAAATCCACGTCAATAGGCACTGTTCATCGCACTCATTCCAGAGCCTTGGCATCCTCCGAGAGAATTCTGTTCATCGCACTCATGATATAGCATCGAAAAGCGAGCACATGAAAACTCAGGGTAGGCTTGACCACCGACTGTCTCAAAAGGCTCTGGATCTTTCGCGGCATCCTTCGCCTTATGGCTTTGCGCAATGCTGGAGCTTTTTTTAAGACAGGCTCCTGGTTGGATTTTATTTTATCCAGAACATACGCAATAAATTCAGCAGGAAGCACAGATCGTGCCGACTCCGTGCCCAACTCCCGCATAATTTCATCCCTGACATACTCTTTTCTCAAGATGGTTCTGGGACTGGCAATAGCGCTGTGTTTGGCATAACCTATGTTGGGACCGATATCATTAACAATTTTTTTGTAGAGAATCTTGCTCGTCCTTAAACCCACAGGAAGCTCTCTGACAACCGAGATCAGTTCCTTAGTCAAGAGAGGGTTTGCGATTTCAACATAGGGTAGTTTCAAGTCGTTCAGCGCAGCTAGAAAAAAGGGCAGCTCTACCACTTGTGAAATCCTGTCCCTCCAATCTTCGTGAGATTCCCCCTCCCTTTTTTGGGCCCAATCAGGGAGTTCCTGTGTTTCGAATCCATATTCATGAAGGTTTTTCAGGTTGGCGAAATCCGAGAGAAGAAGGAAATTCTCGAATATTCTGACATCCAATTCGGTGGGCTGGACCGAACAGCCGAAGACTTCATCCCCTCTGATCACACCATCTATGCCTTCTTTATAAAAATTTTTCCAGACGGAAAAGCCGTCCATATACGCACCGATGTGATCGATTCTTCCCTCGCCGCAGACCAGAAATCGATGGAAGAGAATCTCTATGGGCTCATCGGAAAGATCCGTCAAATAATATTCATGCTTTTTGTTGAAGGACTTCGCCACCTGCTTGGCGATGAACGCATCGTTGTGTTTATCATACTGTGATGATTCCAACCCCCAGGTGACACACCTCAGATCCTCCTCGTCTTTGAGAAAACAGAGAATGCCCCGGCTATCGTATCCCCCGGAAAGAGGAAGCACCCATTTTGAAAAATCCGTATTCAAGGATGTGATGGAGTGGCGAAGGGCATGCATCATTCTGTCATAATGAGCTTTTTCAGACCTTTCGACCAGATTGAACTCGCACTTCTGGCTTTGAACGTTCAGCGTCCATGAGGAACGGTCGAGTGTCAGTGAAGAATCCCCTCTGAGGAATTTGATGCGGCTGTCCCAGGAGTGTTCCGGTCCGAGAAGACCGGCCGACAGAATCCAAGGGACGACACGGCGATTGAAGACAAAACTCTTGAGCAAAAATATGATAGCGCGTTGAGAAGAGGACACGAGGAAGATATCATCGTCGAAATAGTACCAGACTGTGCGGGAGGCCAAGACATCAGTCAGGATTTCGACACGTGCCGCATCGCTTCTGAATATGGCAAAGGACCCATCCGGAATTGCGCTTCCTGGTTTCCACCAGTCTTGCGCAGCATCGATCATATAGCCCAGACAAGCGCTCGACTCGTGGGTGCAAATGGAATCGTTGGGATTGAACAGAGCAACAGTCACGCCATCATTTGTGATGATTTTGGGCGGGACAAAAGAGATGTTGTCCGGCTCCAATTTTTGGGAAAGAGTCAAAAAATTTTCCGGCGCTAGGGTGGTGTTTCCGGGATTTCTTGAACAGGCCAACAATATTTTGGACATGTGACTTCCTCCTCCTCGGCATATACAATATCAAAAATTCAGTCGTTCAACCAGCACGATAATGCAACAAAATGTTGAGATTGTCGATCGCGTTGAATATAATGGAAACTGCATCGATAGATTTAGTGAAGCTTTGGCTTTGCCGTGCCATCTTCTTAGAAAAAAATGCCCTGGCTCAAAAATATTGTCGCCGAATACAAGAGCGGAAGGGAGAGGTATGCGAGATACGGAATTTTTGTATTATCGTATAGAATCGTGATGCGCCTCTTCAAACCTGTGGTCCAATTCTACTCGGAGAGAATATACCAGACAGATTTAACAGGCGATGAAAGCATCCAGGCAGAGCCGCCTCCCGGAGTCACAATGCAGCTGCTCACTCCTGACCGGCATGAGGAGCTGAGAGCGCTGAGTCAATATCCGGATAAGGATTACATCCAGAAAAGATTGGCCGAAAATCACACCTGCTTTTTGGCCATCAGTGACAACACGATCGCTTTTTACGCATGGGGTGTGATGGGAGAGCGGGTGTTTGCCGATGGGGTGACCACCTGGCCGCTCCAGGTGGCATCGAACGAGTCCTACATCTACAACTGCTTTACGGCCGAAAAATTCCGGGGCAGAGGAATTTTTCCGTATATGCTCAAGGAGGCGGCCAAATTTTACAAGGGGCGCAATGTTTCTGTATTGAAGGCCATTGTCTACGGCCGCAACTACGCTTCGTGGCGGAGCTTCGAAAAAGCGGGATTTCAGCTGAGCACCAAAATCCGCTACATAAAACTCTTTTTTCTCCCCAAACCGATCTATTTCGTCAAATACAACTAAACCTGAAACCCCCTCTGTAAGTTACAAAAAAAGTGCCAGGCACCTTTTTGTTATATGGGGGGAAAAAGTGCCGGGCACCTTTTTTGATTGACCGGCTGGAGAAGCTGTGTTATAAATAACTTAGCGGGGCAGGGAGAGAACGAGTCTCTGCCAATTCAATCATTGTGCGTGTGCAGGTAGTGTACCATGCCGTAATGCATCGCGCTCGCGCTTCCTATCCCCCGCAATCTCTGATGAAGGGCGACAAAGGTGGACCATGACCAAGCTTAGACGGGAACTCTCTGCCTACGGCCTGACCATGATCGTGATCGGAACTCTCATCGGCTCCGGGATCTATCTCACGCCCTCCCAAATTGCCGGCCAACTGTCGTCGCCGTACACCATCCTTCTTGTCTGGTGCGCAGGCGGGCTGATCTCCCTTGCCGGAGCGTTCACCTTTGCCGAACTGGGATCGATGTTTCCCAAAACAGGCGGCGTCTATGTCTATCTGAAAGAAGCCTACGGTCCCCTCGCCGGCTTTTTGTTCGGATGGATCAGCTTCACGATCATCATGACCGGCATTATCGCCGCCCTGGCCATCGCCTGCACGAATTACCTCTCTTTTATCCTGCCCCTGAGTCCGACAGCCAAAAGCGTGACTGCCGTGGCGCTCATCGCGATCCTGACACTCATCAACATCTTCAGGGTGAAAGTGGCTGAGATGTTCACCAATATCTTTACCGGGATGAAGCTGCTGAGCATTTCCTGCATCATCCTGGCCGGCTTGATCTGGGGATCGGGAGAGGTTTTTCAGCAGAGCGTCCAAAACACTTCCGCCACAGGCTCTTCCCTCAACGTGCTCAGCGCATTCGGCTTGGCCCTCATCGGCGTTCTCTGGTCCTTCGGCGGATGGCAGCACGTGACCTATCTATCCGGCGAAGCCAAAAACCCCCAGAAAAACGTCCCCCTGGCCATCGTGCTGGGTGTCATGACCGTCATCGCCGTCTACATGCTGACCAACGTGAGCTACATGCGCCTGCTCACAGTCCAGGAGATGATCCAGACAGACAGCATCGCCGCCGACGCCGTCTCCAGGGTTTTCCCCTTCGGCGGCACCGCCATCGCCGTCATCATCATCCTCTCGGTCTTTGCCACAACGTTCATCTATATTCTCACCACACCGAGAATCTATTTTGCCATGGCTCAGGACGGCATGTTTTTCAAATCCATGGCCCGAGTGCACCCGAAACACAACACGCCGGCCAATGCCATCATCATCCAGAGCCTGTGGGCGACAATGCTCGTGCTCGTGTGGGGCACTTTCGAAGCGGTGATCACCTATGTCGTGTTCATCGGGTGGCTGTTTATCATGATCACCGCCTTCACGGTCTTCATCTTCCGCATCAAAAGACCGGATGCGCCGCGCCCCTACAGGACCGTAGGGTATCCTCTCACGCCGATCGCCTTCATCATCGCCCTTTTTCTCTTCGTGCTGAACACCCTGATTCGCAATCCTTTTCAGGCGGGAGTAGGAATCACCCTCACCGTCCTCGGACTGCCCTTTTATTTTTATTTCCGTCGGAAGAAAACAGCACTGAAATTTCAATTGGAAGCGGCAGAGGCCGATACATGACATGCGAGCGATATTTCGAGCGCTAATGGAAAATTGCGCTGGCGATAATATTGACAAATGGTTGGCTATACATAGAATTTGAGTGAACCAGCTATGTGCCCCATAATAAGGACGCCACAATTACCTTAAGACGAATGTTGGGATGTCCGAAGCGATGCAAAAGCCAGCCGTCATCAAAAATCCCTTGAAAAGACGGCCTCTTCTCCGCAAGGGCAATGGTTATCCCGACGGCAGTATCGAACACAGGTCGTAGCCGCGAAGGCGCCGAGCACGAGCCTGGATACAAATTGAAGCGCAAGAGAACACGATGAAGACAGAGATATACACCGGGTTGCGATGGTTCGAAGATGTGGCCAAGGGGGAAACCGTCACCAAGCACCTGCTGAGACTGCGCAGGATGAAAACGGCCGATCCGGAATTCATCCGTGACGACCAATTCAAAAAGTTGACCAAATTGATCGCCCACGCCTATGAACATTCGGCCTTCTATAAAAAAAGGTTCGATGAACAGGGCGTCATGCCCGGTGACATCAAGTCCTTCAATGATTTTGCGCAGTTGCGGCCTCTGACCAGGGAGGATGTGCAGGATCACACGCTGGAATTGATCGCCAAGAATTTCAAAAGAGAGGAATTGTTCGAAAGCCATTCCAGCGGATCGACAGGACAGCCCATCACCTTTTTCCAGGACAAGTTGGCCCAATCCGCAGGGCGGGCGGCCGTGCTTGTCGGATGGGAATTGGCCGGACGGCGGATGGGAGACAAAGTGGTCACTCTGTGGGGCAACAGGGAGACCATAGAAAACCGGTGGTCAAAGCCGGGGTCACGGCTGAAAGCCTTTCTGTACAGAGATAAACGGTTTCCTGTCGACAGATTTGTCGATGAAAATTACGTCAAAGACATACTGGATGTGCTGGTCCGGCAGAGAGGCGGCTATATTTTCGGCTACTCGCATGCCATTGCGGCAGTGGCCGGTTATGTCAAAGAACGCAACATCGCACTCCAGAAGAGATTTGACGGGGTTATGAGCACGGCCGAAAAGCTCTATCCCCAGAACAGGATTCTTGCCGAAGAAACCCTGGGTCCGGTGTATGACTGTTACGGCTCGCGGGAAATCCTCGGCATCGCTTATCAATGCCGGGAAAGGAAAGGGTATCATATCATCGAGCCGAATCTCATCTTCGAGACCGATGATTTTCTGGATGATAAAAAAGAGGTTGTAATCACGGATTTGTGGAACTATGCCTGGCCGCTCATCCGATACAAGATCAGCGATTTGATCGCGGGAGATTTCGGTCGCTGTTCGTGCGGGTGCACCTGGAAGACATTCGACACCATTGTGGGGAGGGCCACGGATGCTCTGAAGCTCCCGGATGGCCGGTTGATGCATCCCCTGTACTGGTTCATCGATGATATCGCCAAGCACTGGCCCACGTTCAAGCAGGTTCAGTTTGCCCGCGTGGCCGAGGACAGGGTGATTTTCCGCGTGCGGCTCTTTGAAGGGCAAAACTATGATTTCATGGACGAGATGAAAGAGGCCATGACCAGGCATTTTGCCAAGCTGGGAGTGAAATTCGATATGGAGGTGGTGGAGAAATTCGAGATAGGCCCGAGCGGCAAGCACCGGTCCGTCGTCGATGAGACCAAAGAGGATAAGAGACCATTAACATGAATAGTCCGATGAATCGCAACCTGTATCTGGCATTGATGCGGCTTGAGGACCTTGCGACAGGAAGACGCATCAGCAGACATTACCAGCATTTGCAGCGGCTTAGAAATGCAGATCCGGAGTACCTTAATGAATTCAGATGGAATGCGCTGAAGAAATTGCTGCGGCATGCCTATGCCAATGTTCCCTTCTACAAAAAGAGATTTGCCGATCAGGAGATTCATCCTGAGGATATTCGATCATGGGCAGATTTTGCCTGCATCCGTCCCCTGACACGTGCGGATGTCAAAAGCCAATGTGACGCGCTCATTTCGAGGCTCCATGCCAGAGAGGATTTAGAAGTCGGGGAAACCAGCGGCTCCAGCGGAACGCCGATGATATTCTACTACGATAACGCCGCTTACTCTGCGGGAAGGGCAGCCGTGCTGACAGGTTGGGAGCTGGCGGGCAAAAAGCTGGGCGATAAGCTGGTCACGGTCTGGGGGGGGCGGCACACAGTGGAGGAAAGGTGGCCCAAATGGGGATCCCGCTTCAAGGCGAGGCTTCACCGCAATAAGAGAATCGGAGCTTACACCCTATCAGATGAGCATAAAATCCGCGAAGCCCTGGACATTATAAGCTCCAGGAAAGGGGGTTTTATTCACGGCTACACAAACGCCATTTATATGCTCGCCAACTGCGCCAAGGACATGGATATCGCATTTGAACCCAGGCTCGACGGCGTCTTGACCACCTCTGAAACCCTGTTCCCCTTCCAGAGGAGAATCATCGAGGATGTTTTTGGCCCGGTGTATGACGGCTATGGTTGTCTGGAAATTCTCGGAATCGCTTTCCAATGCCAGGAACAAAAGGGCTATCATATCGTCGAGCCCAATATCATCTTCGAGCAAGAGGATTGTGTTGACGACAGCAGGGAGATCATTCTTACCGATCTCTGGAACTATGCCTTTCCCCTTATCAGGTATAAGCCCGGTGACCTTGTCATGGGAGAAATGAGCCGCAGCTGTGCCTGTGGCTGCACATGGACAACGTGCGAGAAAATCAATGGCAGAGCCACAGACATCATAACAGCACCTGACGGCACGTTTATCTATTATATCATCTGGTTTGTGGCCACAGAGGTGTTGGACAATCATCCGCATATCAAGCAGTTCCAGTGGGTTAAAGCAGAGGAAAACAGGCTCATCCTTAAGCTTCAGGTTAATTATGGAGATACGAAATCCATTGAGGACAGCGTAAGATATCATGTTGAACCCATACTGAAAGGGAAAATGGAATTTGATATCGAGTTTGTGGACAAGTTTGAAATCGGCCCCAGCGGCAAACACAAACCTGTGGTCGATAAGACAAGATAAGATGAACACGATCCGAATTTGTCAATTTGGCTGTGAGAGCGGTTTTGGCCCTTTTGGAGGGAGGCGATGAATTTCAGTATTTATCCGTTGTTGATGCAGCTTGAGGACTTCCAGAAGGGAGGAAACACCAGGAAGCATTTGGTCCGGTTGAGACGGATGAAGGATGCCGACCCCGAATATCTTCATGATTACAGACTGGCGGCGCTGCAGAAACTCCTCAAGCATGCGTATACGAATGTTCCTTTCTACAAAAAGGAATTCGATGCTCTGGGAGTGAAACCTGAGGATATAAAGTCGTTCGCAGATTTTTCAAAACTGCCGGCACTAGACAGGGAAAAAGTGAAAAGCGAGACCTTTGATCTTTTCTCTAAAGTCCATGATCGGGCTGCGATACAGGAAGGCTACACCAGCGGTTCATCCGGAACCCCGATGTTATTCCATTATGATCAAAAGTCGTATTCGGCAGGGAGGGCGGCGGTGCTTTTCGGGTGGGAATTGGCGGGAAAACGCATGGGCGATAAAATGATAACGGTTTGGGGGGACCGGACAACGGCTGAGGAGAAATGGCCGAAGCTCAGCTCGCGATTGAAAGCGGCCCTCTATCGGAACAAGCGGATCTCCAGTTATTCGCTGTCGGAGGAAGAAAAAATCCGGAAAGCCCTGGACATCATGCAGAGGCGCCGGGGAGGCTATGTGTTCGGATACACCAATGCGATCCACACAATCGCTTCTTATGCAGAGGCGCACGATATTGCTTTGGAGGTCAAGTTCGATGGGGTTTTCACAACAGCAGAAAATCTGTTGCCGCATCAAAGACGAGCAATCGAGGACGTGATGGGGCCGGTTTATGACGCGTACGGCTGCCAGGAGATCCTGGGTATGGCCTACCAGTGTCAGGAGCGAAAGGGCTATCACATCATCGAACCCAACCTGATTTTCGAGACAGAGGAGTGTGGTGTGGAGGATAGCAGGGAAATCATCGTCACAGACCTCTGGAATTATGCCTGGCCTCTCCTTCGATACAAACCGGGTGATTTGGTGTCAGGTGAGATGGGGCGAGGCTGCCCCTGCGGCTGCACCTGGAGTATGTTCGAGAGGTTGGACGGGAGGACAACGGATGTGATCACAGCGCCGGATGGGAGGCGCATTTATTACACGCTATGGCTGGTGATCTCCTTTGTCTTGGACCATTACAGGGATATCAAGCAGTTCCAATGGGTGAAAAAGGCCCACGACAAACTGGTTTTGAGGCTTCTGTTCAATAATGGTCCGGACGAGTCAATCAGAAACAGTATAAAGGTGGACTTAGAGCCTTATTTCAAAGATGTTATGCATTTTGAAGTGGAATTCGTGGACAAGTTCGAAACCAGCCCCACCGGCAAACACCGGGTTGTCCTTGATTTGACGAAATAAATGGTGCCTGGCACCATTTTTTGAAATCAAGATATTTCTTAGGACCTAGGGGAAACTTTCCCTTCTTGACATGACCGTATTTGCAGAGAAAAGTTTCCCCCTTTACACGAAGTTAATGATGAGAAATGAAGGGCTGTTAAGCTTTTATCTGGCGCTCATTTGCGGCTTTTGACTGAGCCTTTGACTCGTCCGTTTTCTTTTTTCCATCCCCTTTTTGTTTGTTGCGGATGGCACGGATGAGGCCGGCCAACATGGCCGAGATCCGGTTTATCCTGTCGTCAAATTCCAGGTAGTCCCCTTCGGTGAGGTAGCCGATTTCTCTGAATATTATGAGCTGTGATTTGAGCTCGGCGGCTGTGGATTTGGCCTTGCTCAGGTTATGGACGAAGTTGGTCGCCCCTCCCTTTTCCCTGCCGCCGGCAATGAGCGAGGCCACGGCAGTGGCCGATTTTTTGAGATCGGCCAGCGTGGCCGGATCATCCCGGAAATTTCCATTCGCGGACAGCCTGTACATCTCAATGGCCAGGTCCTTAGCCTGTTTCCAACACTCCAGATTTTCGAAGCCGTAAAATTCGTTCATGTCATCCTCCTGATTTGAAAGACGAACGGCCCCGCCAATATTCTCACTCTGTAAAAAAAAAAGTGGGAAGTTTCAAATGAAAAAAAGGCAATCCTGCGAAATTTAAAAACCGGCCACGGATACCAATTTCATTTTCGGCACTCTCGGCCTATTTGCGCGTGCATGCAGCTGGCTGGTTTTATTGATAAGGGTTGAAAAAATAAAAGGCAGGTTTCCCCAGCCAGCGCAACGGGGATTAGGGCAACTATATCAAAACATACGGCAAATGTACAGAAAACCTGAATGCCCACCCCCTCACCTTTGTAACCGACAATCTCGGCCAGCTGCTTTTCCGCTTTTGCGCATGCACAAACCTGCTCAAAAACGTCTCTCTTGATCTCCGGGTTCGCATGTGGTTTCGGGCTTACACATCTCTCTCCTTGATGAGGAGCTGGCCAACGCGGCGGGTGACAATGGTCTGGATGAAATGCCGCCAGTCCACACACTCTTCCGGAGCCAGAACGCCTTTGCCCTGGATATAGCCCTCGGTCAGCATCTGGGCTCCCATTGCCGCCGGAATTCCCGTCCCGTTGGCAATCAGACCGGAAGACATGTAGGTCACTTTTTTCAGATCTCCGTTTCTTCTCCCCTTGACATCGATCCGGAGCGCTCCTTCTTTGCGGTCATAGTCCAAACCTTTAGCCATCTGGTGAAAATAGGCGGCCGCAAAATCCATGGCCTCGACAAAAGCCCCGTCAACCCGGATGGGGCCTCTGGCATCCCTCACCAACTTGCCCAGCCCCCGTATGAGCTCGTTGAAAAAAGAGGGATGAAAGGTGGCCTTGTCATTCACGATCCTGGCCTCCGGAAAAGCTCTCGACAGCGTTACCGGCTCCGGATGACCCACATGGTACACATCCAGAGGCCCCACAGGATCGGGAAATTCGACCTCTTCCCTGCCGTCGACAAAGGATTCCACCTCGACCATCTCTCTCTCCTTATAAATCAGGGCTTTGGCCGACAGAGAATAGATCAGGTGGTAGCTCAGGGCTAATCCCCCCGGATCGGCCGCGCTCATGACCCATGAGGTGTGGATCTCTTCGACCGACTCCAGTTGGTCAGCGGCCGCCCGGACAAAAACATTGTTGATCCCCGGACTGGCGCCCAGCCCCAACACGACCAGCACGCCCGCCTCCTTTGCCCGCTCATCCAGGTCATACATCCTGTAGGTCGTCTCATAGTCGTCGTTAATATCTATCAAGTCGACCCTGGCCTGAATGGCTGCCTCAGCGATCATCACCTCATACTTGTAGTTCGGCCCCACACAATTGATGACGACATCATGACCCTTGATCTGCTTGACCAGGGCTTTTCTGTCCCTCACATCCAGTTCTTGGACATCCACATTGATAGGCCTTCCTTTGAGGAGGGGCATCACCTCCCTGGCTTTGCCCGGAGACCGGGTAGCCACACTAATTTCCTTGAAGGTCCCGAAACGGTAGAGGTCCAGCACAGCGGACCTCCCCATCTCACCGCATCCCAGCACTATTACTCTCATTGAATTCTCCTTCCGAGGTTTTTTCTCCGATCGGAGAGCCCAAGGCGTGGGCGATGTCGCGGTCGTTTTCGCATTCCAGGAGGGCAAACCGTCCGTTTTTCTCCTGACGGAGCTCGTTGTAACGGCGGTTGATAATCCCCATGATGCGTCCCACGGCCCGGCCGCATCGAGGGGACGGTGTCCTTCGAGGGAATGGCGGTAGCAACCTGGGCAGTGAAGGTCGCAAGCGTCCGTGACCTCCACCCAACCGCCCGGATTATCGGTTTTTGTCCAGGGCATGTGAAAGAGAGAGGATCTTTTGACGTCCACGTCAATCCTCCGGTATTTCAAAATTTTTAGCGCTCGTAATATTTTTGGGGTTCCATCGCCACAGGCCATAAAAGGCGGCAGCGAGAACAAGGCCGGCGATCATGTCCAAAAAATAATGTTCCTTGGTGGTGAGAATAGAGAGGGTTATGAGAGCAGCCAAAATGCTCGACACCCAGCGTACGGGGCGGGACTCAATCACCGAGAAAAGGAATAAGGCGGGGAGCACAGTCAGGGCCACATGCATGGACGGCAAGCAGGCATAGGGGTAAAGGGAAATCAGATTGTGGACAAATTCCTGGCCGACGCTCAGATCCGGAGGCCAGGGGGCAACAGTGGGAATGGCGTACTGGATCACGGCACCGGAAACGATCATCCCGGCATAGACCCAGACGGCCCTGATGAATTTCGACCGCGGTAGCCGGTAAACGATTGCGGCGGCGGCAAAAATAATATAGAAATCACCGAAATAGTAGATCGTCCAGGTCCATTTGAGATAGGGAATCCAGTGATCGATGATCAAGGTAAAATCATGGAAGTCCTGTGGAGGGCGGAGGCTGTTCAGGGTATTGACGCCGTAGTAAACCAGGGAATGGAGGGCCACAATGCCGGCCAGCATGAAAAGGCGGGAAGATCGGTTCAAACCGGCTTTATCCATGAGTTCCCCGCTCCTTGTTCATGGGGGTATCATTCTGCCTCGCCATCTTGAGTTTGGCCGCTAACCGGTCGTTCACCATTTTTGAACTCGGATCTATCGTCGCTGTCGCGGGCTCTTTGGGCCTGGGCACGGGCTTTAGCTGCACACCGTAAGTCAAATAGTCGTCCAGCCGGCAGGCCGGGACCAGTCTGTTCCGCCAAAACGTGCGGTTGGGGCAGCCATCACAGGTGTCCTCCTCGCCGCTGGGGAGGATGTCGATAGGCTGGAGAATGTTGATGGACTGGGTGCTGAGCCGCCTGAAGAGAAGCGCAGGTTGTTTGAGCGCAGCTAAGACATAATTTTGAAATGTCTTTCTGATCTCCGGATCGAAAAGCCCGAATAAAAACAATGCCCGAGCTTTGCGGTTCATGGAGGGCTTGGTGTAGGCAAGATAGGCACCACGGAAAAAATGATGGACGTTCTGGAGCAATTCCATGGATTTGGGGCCCAGGTTGCCGTAGGTTTGACCCCGGGTGCCGATGCGGCAGCCGAGAGTCCATTTCGGGGAATGGGGCAGCGCTGTTCCGCCGATATAGGCACAGAGTTGAAAATCCGGGATGATTTTCCGCACCCGGGCGAGGATGTCGGCGGCCGTGATTTTTGTGTAGTCGACAGCGGAATGATAGGCCATACCGTCCAAGTCGACTTTACGGGACCCGGCATAAAAATCAAAAGGCCATTCCGGGCTGATCATACGCACGGCAATCAGGGTGAGAATGTGAACCCTGTCGATGTTGGCTGTGGCCCACCGGACGATGTGCGGGACATCGTCGAGGGCATCAGGGAAAATGGTAGTGTTGAAGGCACAGGTGAGGCCGCCCACATCGTGGAGGAGATCGGCGAAATGCTGACGGAGGGCGTTGAGCTCCTGCTCGCTCCTTCCCTGCCAGCCCGGCCGTGCCTGGTGGCTGTCCACGTGGAGGGTGAAGCCGTGGGCTCCGGCTGATTTGAGTTCGCGAACGAGACCGGCGGTGAGACCGACCCCGTTGGTGACGATCACGGGTTTGACCTTGCGGGCTTTGACCATCCGGGTGATCTCGACGATACGGGGATGTGTCAGCGGTTCACCACCGGCTATGAGCATGGCATCACAGTGCCGGAGCTGGAGCATTCTATCGAGTTCCGATTGAATCCGGGGAAGCGATTTCCGGCTCCCGGGATCGTTCACGGCAAAACAGGCATCACAGGTGATGTTGCACTGGCGTGTAGGTTCCAGCCAGGTCATGGCGTTATCGGCCTGGGTCCAGGGCAAACGGAAAAGAGGGCCGGCGTCAAAATCTTGGGATTGGGTCTCTGTTGTCATGACAACCTCCTGCAGTCACTCCCAAATGTAAAGCCGGAGGCGAATAAAGTTGTCAGAATTTTGTTAAAAGTTTGTCAAGGTTTCGTTAAGAAAATTTCTATAGAGGATAAATGGTGCCTGGCACCTTTTTTCATTTCTGCTTGACAGGTACAAGCTGGAAAATTAAACTAATCTGTTCATGCCCAATAATACGACACACCATACCTTTAATTCACCAGGAGGTCTCATATGAAAACAATAAGCTTGACTGCGGTCAGAGACAAAGTTCGTGATATTGTTCAGGAAGCCAATTTCGAGCTTCAGGATGATGTGATTCAGGTTGTCAAAGACATGCAGGAGAGAGAAGAATCCGATGTGGGAAGGGCGGTTTTGGATCAGATATTAGAGAATGCCGAGATTGCGAAAACGGAAAAACTGGGACTGTGTCAAGACACGGGATTGGCCGTCTTTTTCGTCGATATCGGTGAAGATGTCGAGCTCGACAAGGACGGTGGAATCGGAAGCTTGAGAGACGCCATAACAGAGGGCGTCAGACAGGGATATCAAGAAGGATACTTGAGAAAATCCGTTGTGGAAGACCCTATTCGCCGCAAAAACACCGGTGATAACACTCCGGCCTATATCCATTGGGAACTGGTGCCGGGCGATGTGTTCAAGGTGACCTTCATCGCCAAGGGTGGAGGCGCTGAAAACATGAGCCGGGTGCAGATGTTCGCGCCGGCGGCCGGGAAAGAGGGCATCGAGGATTTTGTCGTGGAGACGGTTGACATCGCCAGCTCCAACCCCTGTCCGCCCACGGTTGTGGGTGTGGGCGTCGGAGGGAATTTCGAGTACTCGGCGCTTCTCTCGAAGAAGGCGCTTTTGAGGCGGCCCTTAGGAACTCACAATCCGGATCCTTTCTACAAAGACATGGAAATTCGTCTCTTGGAACGGATCAATAAATTGGGAATAGGCCCTCAGGGTCTGGGAGGACGCGTCACCTCGCTGGCCGTCCATGTGGAAGCCTTTCCCTGTCATATTGCCTCCATGCCCGCTGCCGTGAACATCCAGTGCCATTCACACCGGGTGCTCTCCTTCGAGCTCTAAAAAAGGTGCCAGGCACCTTTTTTCAGAGGTAAAATAAATGGTGCCAGGCACCTTTTTGTGATATGGGGAGAAAAGGTGCCTGGCACCTTTTTGTGATACAATATAACGTCACGGAGGAATAAATGCCGAAGAAAGGATACGTTGAAATCTCTGTCGATACCTGCAAAGGCTGCAATCTTTGCGTGATCAACTGCCCGACAGAGTGTTTGGCCCTCAACGAATCAGATGTGAATACATACGGACTGCATTATGCCTACCCGGCTGAGCCCGATAAATGTATCGCCTGCATGAACTGCGCGGTGATGTGTCCGGATGCGGCGATAACGGTTTACAGGATGATCGAAAAGCCTAAGGAAGCACAGGCATCATAAGCAAGGGGAGGTCACATTGGGTGAAACACGTTTGATGAAAGGGAACGAAGCCCTGGCCGAGGCGGCTATCCGCGCCGGCCTTCAGGGATATTTTGGATATCCGATCACACCTCAGTCAGAGGTGGTGGAATATCTTGCGCGGGAAGAGCCCAAATACGATTACACTCTAATCCAGGCTGAGAGCGAAGTGGCCTCGGTGAACATGATCTATGGGGCCGCGGGGGCTGGCGGCCGGGTGATGACAACGACGTCTTCGCCCGGATTCACGCTCATGCAGGAGGGTGTTTCTTACTGCGCCTGTGCGGAATTGCCGGCCTTGTTTGCCAACGTCGTGCGGGGCGGTCCCGGGTTGGGTACGATTCAACCCAGCCAGGGCGATTACTTCCAGGCCACCAAGGGCGGCGGCCACGGTGATTACAACGTGATCGTGCTCGGTCCTAATTCCGTCCAGGAAATGGCGGATCACGCATTTTTGGGCTTTGAGCTGGCCGATAAATACCGGACACCGGTGGTGATTCTCTCCGATGGAGCCATCGGACAGATGATGGAAAAGCTCACGCTTCCGGATAAAATCGAGTACAAACCGGACAAACCGTGGGCCACGACCGGAAAAACACCGGACAGGGAGCGGAATATTTTGACGTCGCTCTATATCCAATCCGAAGATATGGAAAAGGTCAATATACGCCTCCAGAAGAAATACAAGGAGATCAAAGAGAAAGAAGTCAGGTATGAGGAATATTTGACCGATGATGCCGAAATCGTGGTCACTGCGTATGGGCTGTGCTCGCGGCTCTCCAAAAAGGCGGTTGAACTGGGGCGGGAAGCCGGAATCAAAATGGGGCTCTTCAGACCCATCACGCTCTGGCCTTTTCCCTATGCCCCGATCGAGGCCATTGCCGGACGGGATGAGGTCAAATTTTTCATTTCTATCGAGATGAATGCCGGCCAGATGATCGAAGACATCAAACTGGGCGCTTGCGGGAAAAAGCCCGTCCATTTTTATGGCCGGATGGGAGGCATTGTCCCCACACCCGAAGAGGTGTTTGAAGCCATAAAAAGTCATATATAGAACCAGGGTGGGATTGGCACGACAAAGAATCACTTTAAGATCATGACCATAAAGCCAAAAATAATCCGATTCGGCGCAGACACCATGAGTGTGCTGAGGAGTTTTGGCTATTTGTTTACGATGGTGGTGGCCCTTGTCTGTCTGTATGTCAAAGGCGCCAAGTCTTTAAAGTGAGAAAAGGATACGCAAATGAAAGAAGGCTATGAGCTAATCTATGAGAGGCCGGAAACCTTAACCGATACACGCATGCATTATTGTCCGGGCTGTTTTCATTCCACAATTCACAAGCTCACGATGGAATTGATCCAGGAACTGGGTGTTCAGGACAGGACAGTGGGCGTGTGTCCGGTCGGTTGTTCGGTTTTTGCCTACAATTATATGGATGTCGATATGCAGGAGGCGGCTCACGGGAGAGCGGCGGCTGTGGCTACTGGGATCAAGAGAATGCTGCCGGATCGTCTTGTGTTTTCCTATCAGGGAGACGGTGATTTGGCGGCGATCGGGACCGCCGAGACGCTGCATGCCTGCAATCGAGGTGAAAATTTCACGTTCATCTTTATCAACAACGGAATCTACGGAATGACGGGCGGGCAGATGGCCCCGACCACTCTTGAAGGGCAGAAGACATCGACATGTCCCTACGGCAGAGATCCAGCCAAAGCGGGAATGCCGATGAAGATGTCTGAGATTGTGGCCACGTTCGAAAGGGTGGCTTATGTGGAAAGAGTGTCGTGCAACAAGCCGGCCAACACGAGAAAGGCCAAAAGGGCCTTAAAAAAGGCCTTCGAGCTACAGCTGCAGAGCGCGGGGACGACATTCATCGAAGTGGCCTCGAATTGTCCTAGCGGATGGAAAATGACTCCCGAGGAATCGCTCCAATGGCTGGAGGAACAGGTCTTCCCGTACTACCCGTTGGGCGTGTTTAAAGAACCACCGAAATAAAAGGTGCCAGGCACCTTTTTTCGGCAGATTCGCTGAATGGAGGTTTACAGTGCTACAAGAAATGATATTTGCCGGTTTCGGCGGCCAGGGGGTGTTGTCCATGGGAACGCTTCTGGCTTACGCCGCGATGAAAGAAGGAAATGAGGTCAGCTGGATGCCCTCCTACGGACCTGAAATGAGAGGCGGAACGGCAAATTGCATCGTCAATATCAGTGATCAGCCGATCTCTTCCCCTATCGTGAGTGAGTTTGATGTGGCTGTTGTGCTCAACAATCCCTCTCTGCGGAAGTTCGAGCCGAGAGTGAAACCCAGCGGCACCCTTATTTGGGAAAGCACCAACATCAAACCACCTCCGACCCGAACCGACATCGATGTCTATGCCCTTCCCGCTATCGAAAAGGCCACCAATGATTTGGGAAATACCAAAGTCATGAACATGTTGATTTTGGGCGCACTCTTGAAGATCAAAAACACGGTCAAGAAAGAGTCACTGATGATGGCACTGAGAGACACGTTGCCCGAACGGTATCACCATCTGATCACCCTCAACGAAAAAGCCATCGAGCTCGGTATGTCGCTCGTGTAGAATCCCAAGACAATAATCACAAAACACGTCAATCCATATTTTCATTCTCCGAATCCTCTGATTCCGAATCAATCTGCCCTTTGCTTGCACTTTTTTTCCTAGGCCGTCCTCGAGGCCTAAGGCTTTGTTCCATACCGTATTTCTTACAAACTTCTTTTTACCATTTGGCTTTTCCATATGGGGACTGGCGATTCACACAAAGACGAATATCCTCCAATTCTTGCGCAGTCAAAGGCTTATCAACATAAGATTTCCAATTTTCTGGAAGGTGCCTGGCACCTTTTTTTCAGCGCTTCGAGGCGGCGGCGGGTTTCGGTGTGATCGGGGTTGATTTGCAGTACCCGGCGGTATTCCTCTCTGGCCTCGGCCAGTTTGCCCTGTAATTCCAGGGCATAGCCGAGGTTGTAATGGGCTGAGACCGAGCCCGGCTCGAGCCGGACGGCCCGCCGGAAATGAGACACAGCTTCTTCCAGCCTGCCCGCACTGCCCAGGGCGATTCCCATGTTGCACAACACTTCCGCGTCATCCGGCCGGACCTTGAGCACTTCCGCAAAATGACTGACAGCCCCCTCGCTGTCGCCCCTCCTGAAAAGCATCAGCCCCCATTGGAGATGAACATCCACCCAGTCCGGCCTTACCCGCAGGGCTTCTTCGAAGTGGCCCTCGGACCGGTCATATTCGCCCTTCCCGGCCAAGGCCTCGCCGAGATTGAAATGGGCAAAGGGATTGTCCGGGTCTATTTCCAGAACTTTCTCCCACTGCTCTACGGCCTCTTCGATCTCTCCCTGAGACCGAAGCGCCGCCGCGAAATTCGTCCTCACCTCCACAGACTCCGGCGCGGCCCCCAACGACTGCCGGTAAAGGTCGACCGCTTCGGCAAGCCTCCCCTGCGATTTCAATATATTGGCCAGGTTGTAGAGGGCCTCGGCATAGTCCGGTTTCAGGCCGATCGCCCTTGTGTAGGCGGTCTTCGCCCGCTCCACCTGGCCATACTCATCAAAAGCACTCCCCAGTCCGTAATAGAGTTCGGCCTCATAATCGAGCTTTTCCTCGTAGAAGGGCCCCGGGAGACTGCCGGCTGCGCCGATGCCCAGAACAATCACGCCTGCCAGCGCCAGCCAATTCCACTGCCGTTGTTGCACCATCTCGCGCAGCCCCCACAACCCGGCCGACGCCCAAACACACATCACCGGAACAAGCGGCACCCGATACCGGGCCGCCACGAACACGGCGATCACCGAGAGGGGGTAAAAGACAACGGGAAGCCACAGCGGACCGGTCGGCCTCCGCCGGCTCACGACCAAACCCACAACCACGAGCGGCAGCAGAACACCGAAGGGAAACCCGAACCCCCCGATCTTCCACACCAGCAGACTCAGCATCCACGACCACTTCCTGAACAGATAGATGTCCGTGTTGCGGGGCATTTCCCTCGCGCTCACGAATTGGGCTGTTTTGGTCATCAGCCCCAGACCAAAATGCACAGGCTCATTCACGGCGTACTGCCTCGTTTTATCCAGAAAAAAACGCTGCATCTCCTGATCTGTGACAATGCCCTGACGCGCAGGCGCAGAGGTGAGCTCCCGCCACGCCAGCCCCGGACGGACAGTGATCGTCTCCTCATATTCGGGGTTATTCCCGATGTAGAGGTTGATTCCTCCTGAATAGGGCAAAAGGCTTGCTTTTCCCGTCACCCGATGGCTCACGATCCACACCGGACTGGCGATCACCAGGAATCCCAACACCAGACCGAGGGCTCTCGGCGCCATCTTCGACAGGCTGATCCTTGCCCTTCCCCAGACAATGACCAGCCACAGACAGGCCACTCCGAACAAAAGCAAAAACACGGGACGAGTGATGACGGCCAGAGTGCCGATCAAACCGAACAGACAGCAGTATCCAAAGCTCGGCTTTTCTCTGATTTTGATCAGCACCAGCACCATGGCCGCCATCCAGAAAGCCGCCCAGCCGGCCGCCAAAAGCTCCAGCTCGAAAAAAACCAGCGGTATATAGACAGCGGTCATGAGGCCGGCCAGAGTGCCCACGCCTCTGCCAAAAATCCTTTCGCCGATGCGAAAGGTCAGCCCCGCGGTCACCGCTCCCAGCACGGCCTGGACGATCTTCACAAAGAGGATGGAGCCGCTGCCGAGCCAGTAGAGAAAGGCCAGAAACCAGGGATAAAACGCTGGCTGCCAGAAAAAATCGCTGGTCATGGGCTGGCCCGAAACCAGGTCCCGGGCCAAACCGTCATAAGTCAACGCATCCACAATGGGCGTGGCAAAGGTTGGATTATCGCTGCTGTCCCAGAGGTAAATCCCCCTGACACAAAGGGCCAACACAAAAATCCCCAGGATAAACCAACGCCTCGTCCGAAAATGCGATATATTCTGGTTCTTTAGGGGGGTTTTGTTTGTGCGCTTGTTTCTGGACAAAATTCAGAAAAAATCCCGGATGAATCAAAAAAAACCGGGGGAGGGAGGTCTTCCCTCCCCCGCAATATTGACCAATAAACTTAGAAGTTGTACCTGACAGTGAACAGGAACGACCGCACGCCTTCGGCCGTGTTGATCAGGCCGTAGGTGGGGTAGACCTCGAACGATCCGTCCGGATAGATGTACCCGCCGTTGTTTTGATTGACGTAGAGCTGCTTGAACCCGAGGACATTGAACGCATCCACATAAACACCCAGTCTTCCGAAGGGCAGGGCGAACACTTTCTCCAGCCTGAGGTCGAGGACATTTCTGGATGGGCCTCTGATCGTGCCGGGCGCTTCGGCATTGATGTCCACGCTGGTGTATCTGTTCGGAACGCCTCCGATGCTAGAGGGCAGATAAACGGTGAGCGTCCTGTTCGTCGGTGTCCCGGACATGTACTGGAAGTAGCCGCTCAACAGGAAATTATAGGGCAGGGTGACTGTACCGAGGATCTTGATCATTAGCGGCCTGTCGAAATTCGTCCGCCCCCAGCGGTTGACGAGCTCGTTGGGAGTCAAGAACCCCCCTCTGTCTCCACGCCAGATTCCCCATCCGCCGCCCAGGTTGCCGTAGGTCTTGCTCACGGTGACGTTGGCTCCGAGCTGCCAGCCGTCGGACATCCGCTTGTTGACGGTGAGCTCGACACCCTGGTATTTTCTCTTGACAAAATCGATATTGGTCCTCAAACGCTGTGTGTACGGGGCATCGGCCCTCAGGCCATAGGCCGTGATGGAGGAATCATCGCTCGTTCCCAAGGCCGCATCCGGACCGGGATCTGTCACCTCGTACGGCAGCCAGTTGGGGCTGTCCAGCGGATTGTTGGTGTCCAGCGTGTCGGCGATGTTCTTGTTTTCCCGGTAGATGTAAGTCAATCCCACGCTGACATCTCTGAACAGCTCCCGGTTGATCCCGACCGTTATTTCATCGACATAGGGGGCGCTCATGTTGGGGTCCAGGACTTTCGACAACTCATCAGGATCGGTGATGTATCCTGCCGGACGGCTGACAACGATGTAGTAATCGGTGGGAGGTATCTCATAGACTCCGTTCCGGTTGATATCCCACCAGACAACCCACATGGCATTTTCCCAGGGGTCGAAGGGATGGAGGCCGGCCGTCATGTCGCCGACGATATCATCCATCATGCGGGCCCAGTTGGCCTTGATGGCCGTCTTTCCGTCGCCGAAGGGATCGAAGGTGAACCCGAGTCTCGGCTGAAACTTGTTCCAGACCAGGGCGTCTGTGATTTCCGGCGCAACAAGATCCTCTGTCAGAAAGAGATCTGGAGCCAGGATATTGGCCAGGCCGCCGGTCCGTTCATCGAACCATCCCAACCTCACCTCTTCGGGCCGCGTCACAGCGATCCGGTCATAGCGGAAACCCAGATTCAAAGTGATCCTGTCGCCGATGGTGATCAGGTCCTGGGCGAAGAGGCCGTACCTGTTCGTTTTGACGAGCTGGGGTCCGATGGCATCCCTCTGGTCGTTGAAATTCTCGATCCAGACCCCGCCCCAGTACGGCGCCACGTTGTGGTAGAGCCAGGGCGTGCCCCTGTACCAGTATTCGTAATAATTGGCTGCGCTGTAGTAGGAGGTTCTGGTTTTCCACCAGGTGTAGCCTGCGCCGATCTTCACTTCGTGATTCGCACCCATGAAATTGTCCAGGAACCGGGTCAAGGTCCAGTCAACATCCAGTTTTTTCCTGTCGTAATCTTCGTTCCAGGGGATGAGGCCCCATTCTGTGCCGTAGTAAGAATCCTGGGCATACATTTCCAGCGGACGCTCGCCCAGTTCGTACAAATCAAGGCTGATTTGACCGATACTGATATACCCGACCTTGAGGTCGGTGAAGGTGTTCTGGTCGATGATGTAGCTGAACACATTGCTCAGGGTCCAGGGCTTGTAGTTGAGCTCCTGGGTGTATGTGGGTGCCCGGCGGGGGCTGTTCCACCAGGAATAGGGCTTTTCCTTTCCCTGATAGTAATGGAACATGGTCATGAATTTCAGATTGTTCGTTATCTGTGCCGTCAATTTTATAAACCCCAGCCAATTTGTCCGTTTGTTGGTATAAGGTCCAAAATACTCGCCGGTTCCGGCCGTGAAGGGAATGAAATTGGCATTTCTCTCCCAAAAGTTGGCCCTCGGATTCAGGAAGAACCACACTTTATCCTTGATGATCGGGCCTCCGAAGGTCGCGGAAATATCATAGTTGTACTTGTCGAAAATGGGGACGCCCATCCCAAGGGCATCCAGAGTATCTTCGGAGAAGGTCGAGCTGAAGAGGCCCTCCGCAGTGTAGACGCCGGTCAGGCTTCCCGAAAATTTATTTCCTCCGGATTTGGTGACCACATTGATGAAGCCCGCGCTCGATTTGGCGTTCTCGGCGCTGTGACCACCCAGCACCATCTCCACTTCCTCGACCGCGTCAAAGGTGAGCCATGAGGCCCTGTAGCCGCGCAGAGGATCGGTGATATCGACGCCGTCGAGCACGTAACGGCTCTGCATGAGCACCGAGCCGTGGACCGAGACCATGGACGAGACGGACCCAAGGGTTCCGGGTGCTGTCTGAACGATCCCGTAGACATCTCTGCCGACCGGAATATTCTCCATGACGTCTGTCGTGTAAACTTCGGTCAGCTTCGATGATTTGGTGTCGACCACAGGCGAGGC
>Ga0180431_10002896_pt1 | contig 22534 bp, 27 predicted proteins | sample SS_ome_11_FD_132459 | JGI IMG/M metagenome (GOLD analysis project Ga0180431, IMG submission 132459) | Hypersaline lake sediment archaeal communities from the Salton Sea, California, USA - SS_1_MS_1 metaG | ecosystem: Environmental > Aquatic > Non-marine Saline and Alkaline > Hypersaline >...
ATAGGCCGGCAATTCAATCGATCTGTTTACAATTTCTGGAACTAACGATTTTAGTTCTTCTGCTAAATGCTTTTCAAAAGCAGTTCTTGCTCCAGGCTGTTTGAGTGCTTCGGACGTGCGATTGAAACGAATTTCTGTTATTTCCATAACAAATCTTGGGAGTTAGCCTTTTATGCGCGAGCCAGAAATATTACACTGTAATATCGTTATGCTGCATAATAGGTCGGAGTGGAGCCGAATGACATCCGACACGCCTCCCCGAAGGGAAACAACAGATTGACATCATAGACACCAATCCTTTAGTCGGACCTTGCCCGGCCTCACCCCTCTACGAGCTTGTAGACAACGTCGCCCGGCCTGACCTTGTCCTTGGTCTTCAGGCCTATCGACTGCCCTGCGCCAGCCTTCTCGACAGGGTTCTTGTCTATCTGCATGCTGTCCAGTTTCTGCTCTATCTTGGTGGTGGCGCCTTCTATCGCCAGCTTGTCGCCTACCTTCACCTCTTCGGTGAGCTCCACGACAGCCACGCCAAGGTTGCCGAAGTAGTGCGTCACCTTTCCTACGAGCTTCTTATCAGCCATAAGAGAATTTTGTAGGGCTGGCTTAAAAATAAGCTGGATGCCTCCCGAAAGGCAGAAAAAGCTTTCCTACAAGGCTTATTCATGCCAAGGGCAAGAATAGTGCATTTCCTGGAAGGCAGGCAACGCCCCTTCCCGGACGACCCCAAGGCCAGGCTGGACGCGATGCTGCCGTCAATCAACATGGAGCCCAAGTCCGCCATGATGGCCTTCTGCCTGAATGACAGGCGCAGGATGGATGAGCACCACACAATCGTGGACATAAGGGGAGATTTTCTGGACATCATGGGAAGGGGAGGCTGGGAGCCCCAGGAATCGGTCTTCATGAACTATGCCCACGGGTCACTCCTGCCTTCAGGGATGGTGTCCGAGCACACTGTCAAGTGCGAGGGCTGCCCAAGGCCCGTGACCGTCTGGCACCCGACAGAGGCCATGGAGAGATACGGCAGGCCCATAGCGGCATTCACCCTCAGGTACAGCGTGGAGAAGGGCAGGTCCATATACGCCACACTCAGCACCAAGACGGCCCCGAGGAACAGGGCGAGGATGCTGGAGCTGTTGAGGGAGGGCAAGTCAACCGAGGCCGAGCTGATAGCGGACATCGGCCTGGGAAACAACAACGTCATGAAACACATGAGGGCACTCAGGAAGGAGGGGCTGATAGGCTTCGAGACAGGCAACAACGAGGACGGCAACGGCTGGGCCAGGTACAGGTGGAAGCCCGGCAGGAAGCTGAATGAAGTGAAGCCTGTGGGCACGATACCGACCCTGACCAGGAAGGTCGCCAGGGTTCTGAGGGCCCACGGCGATTACATGTCCCCGACTGACGCAAGGAAGGCGGCGGGCCACAAGCGCATGCCTGAGGTGAGCACTGTCCTGAGGGGGCTCTACAAACAGGGGCTGCTGGAAACAGGGCAATGGGACACCAACCTCCGCTCCAGGATATGGCTGGAGGACATAGGGGATGCGTTCCTTGAGGAATGGTTCGACTGCGTGATTGACGCCCTCTCGGAAGGCCCTGAGCTCGCTTGCATGCAGGTCACGCTGGGCATGTTCCAGAGGAAGCCCGCCCTTCGCGCAGATTACGTCGGCAAGGCGATTGACCTGTACAGGGAGGTCTCCCTGGCCGGGAGGAAGCCAGCCGAAGAGAGGAGAAGGGAGATAACGGACTTCGTGAGGGGATACCAGGAGGAGCACGGCCATGGCCCCAGGCACGTGGAGATAAGGGACGCCATAGGGGTGGGGGTCTCGAACTACCTGCGCAGGATGGACGGCGAACTCCTCAGGAAGGTCAAGAACGGGAAGGCAGTCAGGTACGAGATAATCTGAACGCTTTTTAGTCACTGCTACAAAAGGGACTTATGGGCATCAACATCAGCGAGATAGTCAGGTTCCAGGAGCTGGAGATGACGGCCCTGATGGGCAGGACAATAGTTATAGACGCCTACAACTGGACGTACCAGTTCCTGTCCACCATAAGGGACCGCTTCACAGGCGAGCCCCTGAGGGACTCCAAGGGCAGCACCACATCCCACTTATCGGGCCTGTTCTACAGGACAGCCAAGATACTGGAGGCAGGCATAACCCCGGTCTACGTCTGGGACGGCAAGCCCCCTGACTTCAAGCTCGCGGAGATAGAAAGAAGGCAGGCAGGAAAGGAGGCGGCAGAAGAGCTATGGAAGGAGGCCCTGAAGAAGGGGGAGGTGGAGAAGGTCAAGCTCTACGCCATGCAGGCCACCAGGCTGACAAAGGACATGGTAGAGGAGGCCAAGAAGCTGCTCACCTACATGGGGGTCTCTTGGATACAGGCCCCGTCCGAAGGGGAGGCGCAATGCAGCCACATGTGCAGGAAGGGCCAGGCCTGGGCAACCGCAAGCCAAGATTTTGATTCGCTGGCATTCGGCTCCCCCCGCCTGATAAGGAACCTCTCCATAACAGGGAAAAGGAAGATACCCAGGAAGGAGCAGTACATAAACATCAAGCCCGAGATGCTCAAGCTGGAGGACTGCCTGAAGGAACTGGGCATAACCCAGGACCAGCTCATCCTTCTGGGCATGCTTGTAGGGACAGACTACAACACTGGCGGCATAAAGGGGATAGGCCCCAAGAAGGCGCTCGATCTGGTGAAGAAGGAGAGGACCCCAGAGAACGTCATAAAGGCAATTGAGGCCAGGTGGGTGCACGAATCAGACCCCATGAAGATATTCGAGTTCTTCAAGAAGCCCCCCGTGGAGGACGTGGAGATACCCAGGCACAGGCTCGACCCCCAGAAGCTGAAGGAGCTGATGGTGGATGAGCACGAGTTCGGAGAGGAACGCACGCAGAAGGTGATAGACCGGCTCTCAGGCGCAGCCGAAAGCCAGAAGCAGACAGGCCTGGGCAAGTTCCTCGGATAGGGTTTTTAATCATTCCCGACCAATTATAAAACATGAAGCGCGAGCTGAAGATACTTCTGATGATATCAGCCCTGTTCACGCTTGCTGCAGGCCTGTTCGGCCCCATATACGCCGTATTCGTGACAGAGATAGGCGGCGACCTGCTGGACGCTGGAGGGGCATACGCCGCCTTCTCCATAGCCACAGGCGCCCTGATATTCCTGATAGGCAGGTGGGAGGACCATGTCAAGCACATGGAGAAGCTGATAGTGATTGGCTACCTCCTGAACGTCTTAGGCTTCGTGGGCTACCTCCTGATAAGGAGCCCGGTAGACCTCTTCTTCGTGCAGATACTCTTCGGCATATCCGCCGCCATCAACACCCCCGCATACGACGGCCTGTACTCCAAGCTCCTTGACAGGGGCAAGTACGCATATGAGTGGGGCATGTGGGAATCCCAGTACTACATAGTGGGCGCAGTGGCAGCAGTGGCGGGGGGCTTCCTGGCAGAGGCGTACGGCTTCGCCTTCCTATTCAAGGTCATGCTGGGCATATCCGTAGTCGGGTTCCTCTTCACGCTTCTCCTCCTGAAGAGAGGGGGTCAGTAGATGGCTTCCCCTGTCTACACCCTGCTCGAGATGGTCTGGACCCTTGCCAGCAACAGCGTCACAACCATGATAGACGTCCTGACCCTCTTCAACAGGTTCATAGTCGAGATGCTGGGGGTCTCCTCCAGCCTGGGAGGCGCATACGGGATAGTGGCCTCCCTGGCCATAATAGCCATAGTGGGCTACTTCATCGCCAGGTTCATAATGGGGGCAGAGAAGACCATCATCATACTCATCATAGTGGGCCTGATACTGCTCTGGCTGCTGGTGCTGGGGGTGTCCGGCTAAACAATATTAATCTAACTTCCAATTCTATAACCTATGGCTGCGGAGAAGCCCCAGATAGAGGACACCAAGAAGAGCGAGCTGGTTGTAAAACTGAAGGAATTCCTCCACAAGAAATACTACAAGGACCTGGTGAAGGCCGCAAACGAGAGCGGCGTGGCCGTAGTCGACATGGGCCTGATGGACAAGTACGACCCTGAGCTGGTCGAGTACCTGATGCACTGGCCCGACTCCTTCTTCGTCCTTGCGCAGGACGCAGTCAACCAGATAGACCTGCCCGCAGAGGTCAAGGTGAGGTTCAAGAACCACCCGGAGCTGATAAACATCAGCGACCTTAGGTCCGAGCACATAGGCAAGTTCATATGCACCGAAGGGACGGTCAGGAGGTCATCGGACGTCAGGCCCGAGATAATAGCGGTGGAGTACGAGTGCCCCCAGTGCGGAGACAGAATGATGGTCGAGAGGTCAGGCACCTTCATAGGCAAGCCGCTGAAATGCGAGTGCGGAAACAAGATAAAGGAGTCCTTCAAGCAGGTGGGCAAGAAGCTGATAGACACCAGGTGGATAACGATAGAGGAGCCCTTCGAGATGACCGAAGGAGAAAAACCTTCACAGGTCACCATACTCCTGACAGAGGACCTGGTGGCCCCGTCAGAAAGGAGGAAGAGCGACGCGGGCAACAGGCTCAAGATAACGGGCGTCCTGAGGGACGTGCCGAAGGGCAAGAGCTGGTCGGTCAAGCTCGACTTCTTCCTGGACTCCAACCACGTCGAGCCCACCGAGATAGGTTGGGAGAAGATAAAGGTCACCAAGAAGGAGGAGGCGGAGATAAAGAAGCTCGCCAAGGACAAGCACGTATACGAGAAGCTGGTGGCATCCCTCGCCCCCTCCCTCTACGGCCTGAAGGACATAAAGGAATCTGTCATAATGCAGCTGTTCGGCGGCTGCCCGGTCGTCCTGAAGGACAGGGTGAAGTTCAGGGGCGACATACACATACTGCTGATAGGCGAGCCGGCCTCAGGAAAGTCCCAGCTGCTCAAGCTCGTGCCCAACATAATGCCGAGGGGCAAGTACGTCTCGGGAAAGGGCACCACCACAGCAGGGCTGACTGCCACAGTCTCGAAGGACGAGCAGTTCATGGGAGGCTGGGTGCTGGAGGCGGGTGCCATGGTGCTGGCCAACAAGGGCCTGCTTTCAGTGGACGAGTTCGAGAAGATGTCCATAGAGGACCAGGTCGCCATGCACGAGGGGATGGAACAGGGCTCCATATCAATAGCCAAGGCGTCCATCATAGCCACCCTTCCGGCCAACACCGCCATACTGGCAGGAGGCAACCCCAAGTTCAGCAGGTTCGACCCCTACCTGCCCATATCCAAGCAGATAACCATACCCGACACCCTGCTCTCCAGGTTCGACCTCAAGTTCATACTGAAGGACAAGCCCAATGCCGAGGAGGACACCAGGATAGTGGAGCACATCCTGAACGCCAGGGACGAGGACTACCAGGGGGCCCAGCCCAAGCTCGACCCGGACTTCGTCAGGAAGTACATAGCCTATGCCAAGGAGAACTGCAAGCCCGTGCACACGAAGGAGACGGGCAAGATGCTCAAGCACTTCTACGTGGAGAGCAGGAAGAAGGCCATGTCAGAGAACGCCCCGATACCCATCACCCTAAGGCAGTTCGAGGCCATGATGCGTCTTGCAGAGGCCAGCGCGAAGGTGCAGCTCAGCCCTGTCGTGAGGAAAGCCGACGCCAAGAGGGCCATCAGGCTCATGCAGGTCTCCCTCATGCAGCTAGGGTACGACCCTGACACAGGGACGATAGACGTCGACAAGTCGGAGGGCGCCACCACGTCCAAGGAGAGGAGCCAGATAAGGGTGGTCCTGGACATAATAAACGAGCTGTCGGCCAAGAAGAAGGAGGTCCTGGCCGGAGAGATAGAGGAGAGGGCAAAGGCAGAGGGAGTGAACGACGCAGAGGACATAATAGACAGGCTCAAGCGCGAAGGCATGCTGTTTTCACCATCGCCCGGTTATGTCCAGAAGGTGTGATTACCCTATAAATAATTTACCTCCAATAATAACCCAATGGCCAGGATAATCGGGGATTACATCGGCACAACCTTTGACGATTTCATAATACTTCCCGGAATGACCACGGGCGAACACCTGCCGGGAAAGGTCAGCACGGAGATCGAGCTTGCGGGAGTCAAGCTGGGCAGGCCCTATCTGCCCGCAGCAATGCGTTCTGTGGTGGGAAATGACATGGCCCTGGCTGCAGGAAAGGCCAGGATGATGCCAGTCGCCCCAAGGGGGCTCCCGGCAGAGGAAGAGGCAGACATAGTCCGCTACGTGAAGGAGCGGGAGGTCAAGGTGGGGGAGACAGAGTCAGCGACAGACCCCATGTACCTGCTCGACACCGAAACCCTGGGTGACGCCCTGGAGAAGGCCAGGGAGTCAGGACACTCCAACATGCCTGTCCAGAGCAGGATAGGCGACTTCCAGGGCATGTTCACATACGACCCGACAGAGCACGACAGGATGGATTCTGCCACTCCCATAACAGATGTCATGAGGCCCTTCAGGAACAAGAGCGGGCAGATAGCCATGGATTTCTGCTCGCACAGCATGCCAGACTCTGAGATAAGGGACTACATGAAGGACAAGGAATACAGGATGGTGCCTGTGCTCGACGACTCCTACAGGCTCAGGAGGCTGGTCTTCATGCAGCACCACGAGGCCTACAAGGTCGGAGCCGCCATAGACACGTTCCCCGGATGGGAGAGGAGGGCAGAAGCCCTGGTGAAGGCGGGCGCTGACATGATTTTCACCGACACGGCGGACGCCCACTCGACCTTCGCCCTTGACCTGGTGAAGAAATTCAAGAAGATGTTCCCTGAGGGCCCTCCCATATGCGCAGGCAACATAGTCACCCCCGAGGCATTCAAGGATTTCTATGACGCCGGGGCAGACGTAGAGAAGCTCGGCATGGGCCCTGGCTCTATATGCACCACCAACGACGTGTTTGGCGTGGGAGCCCCTCCCTTCTGGTCTCTCATAGAGATAGCCCATAAGAGGGACGAGCTCGCCAGGAACGGGAGGTTCGTTCCCATAATAGCTGACGGAGGCCTGGAGAGGCCCGCTGACATCAATGTGGTAATGACCCATGCAGATGCTGTCATGCTCGGAAGGATGGTTGCGGGATTCCACGAGTCAGCCGGTGAGCTGTTCAGGGACAGGGAAGGCCGCAAGTGGAAGGAATACTACGGAGAGGCCTCACAGAGGGCCTACCAGGCCACGGGCAACATGCACAGGTACAATGTCGGGGGAGAGTCCATAAGGACCTTCCAGGGAGTCCAGGGAAGGGTGCCCTATGTCGGCTGGCTCAAGCCCGGGATAGAGAAGTACACCCAGGTGCTGAAGGAGGCCATGAGCCATGCGGGATGCAAGGACCTCGGGGAGTTCAGGGAGAAGGCGGTCCTGCTGAGGCTTTCGGAGAGGGCCAAGAGGATAACCCTTCCGCACGGGATTGACGTCATAGGTGATTGAATGCCGGCGAAAGCGAGATACGATGGATGGGGCTCCGCGGACGCAATATCAGGGTGCCAGTGGGGCGACGAGGCAAAGGGAAAGGTCATAGACTTCCTTCTGGGGCACAGGGAATATGCCATCAACGTGAGGTACAACGGCGGGCCCAATGCAGGCCACACCGTGGTCGTGGGCGACAGGAGGTACGCCCTCCACCACATACCCTCCGGGGCCGTGCGCGGCCTGGTGCCGTGCATGATGGGGCCCGGTACCGTAATATACGGGCCCAAGCTCTTCGGAGAGATTGACACACTGGAAGGGGCAGGCATCCACGTGACGCCAGAGAACTTCCACATAAGCGACAGGGCCCAGATAATAACCGGCTTCAACAAGAAGCTGGACGCCCTCACAAAGGGGAAGATAGGAACCACCGGAAGGGGGATAGGCCCCACATATTCAGGGGAGGCGGACAGGACCAACCCGAGGGTGATGGACCTCTTCGACGAGCAGGCCCTGAGGGAACTGTCCCAAGAGTCCATGCAAAGGGACAACTTCATGATAGAGAGGTTTTACGGGGACGAGCCCCTTGACATTGAAAGGGAGATAGGCGGCCTGCTGGAGCTCGGCGAGAGGCTGAAGCCGTTCACATTGGACGCCACGGAGACGGTGACGGGAATACTCAAGTCAGGGAAGGACATACTGCTGGAGGCAGGCCAGGGGTTCTGGCTCGACCTCAAGCACGGCACATACCCGTTCGTCACCTCTTCCCACCCCCTGCCTGCAGGCGCCTGCGTAAGCCTGGGGATACCTCCCCAGGTGCTGAGGAACGTTGTGGGCGTCACCAGGGCGTACAACGCCAGGGTGGGAGAGGGCCCCTTCCCCGGGGAGTGGGGCGATTACAAGGACGTCAAGGAAAAGGAGGACCCGAACTTCGGGGGGACGACCCCCGGTCCGCTCACCAATGAAGAGATAAGCAAGGCCCTTGCCGGCGACAGGTACTGGATGGGCAGGTGGGTGAGGGTCGACGGCGGGGAGTTCGGCACCACTACAGGAAGGCCCAGGAGGACAGGAGAGCCCAACTGGGGCATGCTCAGGCGCGCCGGGGATTCCAGCGGCGTGACGGAATGGGGGGTCACAAAGATCGACGTGATGGGAGGGAAGCCGGTCAGGCCCATACTTGGCTACAAGGTCGGGGGAACGGTCAAGGACTTCCATTTCGGTGACGGCGGAGAGCCAGTCTACGGTAAGGGCTATGTCTGGCCAAGGTTCACGGATGACATGTGCGAAAGGATGGTGGAAGAAGGCTTCGATGCCATGCCTGAGGATGTAAGGAACTATCTCCTCGACCTGGCAGAGTTCACCGGCATACCTGTCGGGTTCGCATCAATAAGCCCTGACAGGGAAATGACGGTCACGAAGGACGTGCTGGAGAGGACTTCAGAAAGAATCAGATAAGGCCTTTCTTCTTTTTCTTCTTGGACGGAGGCTTCTCCTTCCTGGTCGCTGCCTTGCCTGCCTTCACCACCTCTTCCTTCTTCTTCTCCTTCACCTCCGCGTATTCCGTGAGCTCCACCTTCTGCCCTGCAAGCTCTGCGGGCAGCTTCTCCCTCATCAGGATTGAGACCAGGGAGCTCAACAGGACCGACAGCAGTACTATCAGGAATATCACATTGAGCATGAAGCTGGCGACCACAGGCTGCCCTATGCCTATCAGGACGGCCGCCACTATGGGCGCCATGGCGGCCGCAGCCAGCCCCCTGGGCGCCACGAAGCTGATGAGCAGCATCTCCTTCCTGGACAGCTCTGACCTGAGGTCCTTGCCCAGCGTCGGGTAGACGAATATGGGCCTGAAAAGGAACACTGCAGCGAAGAAGACCACGGCCATTGCGGTCTGCTCCAGGGTTAGCACGAAGGTTATCTGCGCCCCCAGCAGGGTGAACACCGATATCCTCAGCATCTCGGACAGCTGGTCCTCGAAGGCCCTGACCTCCTTCTTCTCCCTGAACACCAGGTTGCCTGCCAGCAGACCCGCTATAGCGACCGCAAGCATGCCGGAGCCGCCTATGTTCTCCGCAAGCGTGTACGTTATCAGCGCCAGGGCGAGCAGCAGGAGCGGCGTGTACTGCCTCAGCATGCCCTTCATTATCTTGGAGACCGCCAGGCCTATGATTATGCCTGTCCCGACGCCTGAGGCCACCATGAGCCAGAACTGCGACATGTACCTCATCGGCTCGAACAGGGCCCCCGGCTGGAGCACCACGAGGTCAAGGAATATGATGGGCAGAAGTACCGTCAGGGGGGCATTGAATATGGACTCTATCTTGAGTATCGCTATGGCCTTCTTGGACCTGGCTAGCACGTTCTCGAACGCCAGCAGCACTCCCGTGCCGGTCCCGCTTATCACGGCCCCCAGCAGGAAGGAATAGACCCAGTCTATCCCCAGTATGAGGTGGGCTATAACCCCCATAATTATGGTGTTGAAGATGACCCCTATCAGCGCCAGGTTGACCGAGACGTTGGAGAACTTCTTGAAGGAGCTGAAGCTCAGGTTGAATGCTCCGGTGAACACTATCAGTATCAGAGCCAGCACCCTCAGGAAGTCCGGGACAGAGCCCATCGCCTCCACATCCACGAGGGTGAAGTTGAGCGTGCTGCTGATGGCAGGGTTGGCGAAGACCGTCGGGCCCATCAGGAGGCCCAGGAGCAGCAGGAAGAATGCGTCAGGGACGCCGTACTTCCTGCACACGTTGGCTATTATAACGCCGAACCCGAGCAGGAAAGCAAAATATGTAACTGTCGTCACGATATCCAGCATGTATAATAATTGCGCTTTCTGGTTAAAAAACCTATTTCACTATGAGCTTGTCCCTGTCGCTGCCGGCGGTCTCGAAGTCACGCGACCAGGTTATCGCCTTCACTGGGCAGGTGTCCACGCACAGCCCGCACTGCATGCAGGCCTTCAGGTCGAACTCAAGCTTCCCCTTGCCCCTGAACCTTATGGCAGCGGAGGGGCAGACCGCCACGCACCTCTTGCACCCTATGCATTTCTCGGGGTGGTATACCAGCTTGCCCCTGAACCTCTTGAAGGTGGGGACCTTCTCCTTCGGGTACCTCCTGGTGAAGGGCTTCCTGAACAGGTTCCCGAGCGCCTCCAGGGTCAGCGACATCAGGCCATCACCATCCTCAGGAGCTCTATCAGGGCCAGTGCCAGGACAGGAACGAACACCTTGAAGACCTGGTCGACCCTGAACCTGCTGGTCGTGGCGTTGGCAAGCGCGAACAGGAACACGAACGCGAGCGTGCCGATGGACAGCCATATTATGTGCAGGGGCCCGAACAGGAGGAACACCAGGAAGAACATGAAGAATGCGGACTTCACCTGCCTGGCCAGCTCCATCCAGGCCAGGCTTCCGGAGCTGAACTCCGTCTTGTACCCGTACATTATCTCTGTGTCGGCCTCAGCGGAATCGAAAGGCGTTATCTTGGTCTCTATCGAGACCACGAACAGCAGCGCTATCGTGGCGAGCGGGGCGGTCATGAAATGCATGCCTGCAGGGTATGCGGAAAGGCTGGTCACGCCAGAGGCCAGCATGAAGGCGAACACTGAAACTGCCAGCACCATCTCGTATGCCACCATGGTTATTATCTCCCTCATGGCCCCCACTATCCCGTAGGGGCTGTTCGAGGCGAAACCCACGAGCACGTAGAAGCCCGAGCACAGTATGGTTATGTATATCAGGAGTATGAAGTCGAAGCTGAAGGAGAATATCTGGAAGGGGATGAACAGGAAAAGCAAGAAGCTCGACAGGAAGTACAGGAACGGGCAGACCCTGAAGAACGCATTGTCAGACCCCCTTGAATCAGAGGGGCCCTTCCCGAAGAGCTTCCTGAGGTCCAGGAAGGGCTGGTATACAGGAGGTCCCACCCTGTTATGGAACCTCGCTATCACCTTCCTCCTCAGCCCCTCCAGGAAGAGGCTAATGGGTAGGGCAAATACCAGGAATATGCTTTCCCACATACTTCTTGTTGAATTCCTCCTCGCTCAAATCCTCCACCTTGTCCCCCCTCGCCAGCATCACCCTCTCCATGCAGGCAAAGCAGGGATCCAGGGAGCCGAGTATGACGGGAACGTCGCCTATCTCCCTTCCCTTCAGCATCGGCTCCAGTGATATTATGTTTGCGAATGTCGGCGTCCTTATCTTCGCCCTCTTTATGATGCCTTCCTCGGCCTTTATGAAATGGAAGTCCTCCCCCCTCGGGGCCTCTGACCTGCCCGTGGACTCGAAGGTCGCCTTGCCGAAGTCCCCCCACTTGGGCAGCCTGCTCTCCGGCATCTGCTTGAGCGCCTCCCTTATCATTACGATCGAGTGCAGCACCTCCTTCAGCCTGACCAGCGTCCTGGCATAAGCGTCCCCGTCCCTCTCCAGGACGGGCCTGAAGCCCAGCTGCCTGTACTCCCCCACATGGCCCCTGACGTCATTGTCCACGCCCGAGCCCCTTGCGGCAGGGCCCACCAGGCACATCCTCTCTGCCTGCTCCCTGGTTATGGTGCCCACGCCCTTCAGCCTGGACTTTATTATGCTGTCCTTCTCGAACGTCTTCAGGTAGTCCCCGACCTTCCTGTATACCCTGTCCAGCCTCTTCTCCATGAAGGGTCCCGCGTCCTTCGGCAGGTCGTACCTGGCGCTCTTGAGCTTGCTGTAGTTGTGGTGTATCCTGCCTCCCGTAAGCTTCTCGAATATGTCCAGGCAGTTCTCCCTTTCCTTCCAGAAGAACATGAACAGCATCTGGTACCCTATTATCTTGGCCATGTGCCCCAGCCAGAGCATGTGTGAGTTTATCCTCTCCAGCTCCAGCTCTATCGCCCTGAGGAGCTTGACCTTCTTCACGGGGTCTATGCCCATCCCCCTCTCCACGCAGTTCAGGTAGGCAGTGGAATGGGACGTGGGGCATATGCCGCATATCCTCTGGACTATGTAGAGCGCCTTCTCCAGGCTCTTCCCTTCCAGCAGGAACTCTATCCCCCGGTGTATGTAGCCCATCCTTATCCTGGCCTCCTGTATGTAGTTGCCGTCGAGCGTCAGCCTCAGGCAGGTCGGCTCCTTCAGTGAGGGATGCTGAGGCCCTATGGGCATCGTGAAGTCATGCATGGGAATGTCCCCCCTTCTTTGCATCAGCGTCCTTCCTCAGAGGCGGCTTGCCCTTGTAGCCCTCGGGAAGGAATAGCTTGTCATGAAGCCTCCTGTTGCCCTGGAACTCCACGCCGAAGAAGTCGTGTATCTCCCTCTCGAAGAGCTCTGCCACGGGGAAGGCCCCCATGAGAGAGCCCACCACGGGCTTCTTGACGGGCAGCCTGACCACCATGGTCCAGTCCTTGCCCTTGTCATCGAACACGTAATCCAGCCTGAATTCCTCCTTCTCCTGGACGCACACTATGGCGACCAGCCTCTTACCTGCCTTTCCTGCCTCGAGCAGCAGGTGCTCCTTCTGAACTTCCATCATTACCTCCCATGAGCTTGACTATTGCGTCTATTATGGCCTCCGGCCTCGGTGGGCACCCCGGCACGTACATGTCCACGGGTATGACCTCATCCACCCTCTTCCTGATGTTGTAGGTGAACCTGAAAGGCCCGCCTGAGCAGCCGCATATGCCCACCGCTATAACCTTCTTGTCGGGGCTCATCTGCCTGTAGACCTCCACGAGCCTCTTCCTGGACTGCTCTGTGAGCGCCCCGGAGACCAGCAGTATGTCAGCGTGCCTTGCGCTCGACCTCAGGACCGCCCCGAACCTCTCTATGTCGTACCTCGGCGTTATCATGGCCAGCACCTCAAGCGCGCACCCGTTGCACCCCCCGGAGTTGAAGTAGGTGACCCAGGGGGACTTCTTTATGCCCTTCCTCAGGCCCATGCCACCACCCATGCCATGGCCAGGGAGAACGCCACCAGCATGGCCAGCGTCCCGAAGAGCCACTTCCTGTTCAGGAAGTGCTCGTACATCTTGGGCGTAACCTTTTCCGGGCCGTCCCATTCCCCTCCCATATATGTCGTCTTCCTTTTCCTTGCCATCATATCACCCCTGTCAGCACGTACAGCTGCAGCTGCGGCAGGAGCCCGAGCGCTATGACTGCGGCTGCCAGCGCCAGGCACACCCCGTCCAGCGGCAGCGGGCTCTTTATGTGGGCCTTCTCCCTGCTCACCAGCAGGGCATAAGGCACCTTGAAGTACATTATGAATAGTATGAGGGCCGCGAACACCCCCAGGACGGTTATCATCGGGTTGATGGTGAAGGCGGCGACGAACAGGAAGTACTCCGCCACGAAGATGTTCAGGCCGGGAAGGCCGACCAGGGAGAGGCCGGCTATGACAGCCCCGGTGGCGCTCACCTTCTCGCTGTAGAACCTCCCCTCCATCCCGGATATGGTGCCGAATCTCAGGTTCCTGGAGAGCACGCCCAGGGCCACGAAGAGCAGCAGACCTGCGAAGGTGTAGTTGAATATCTGGACCGTCCCCAGCACGTCGAGCTTGCCGGATATGCTGGCCACCGACAGGTCCAGCAGCACGAAGGAGAGCTGGAGCAGGTTGGAGTACACCAGGAACCTCTTCAGGTCGTCCTCGAACGTGCCGAGTATCCCCAGTGCGCACACGGCCGTGACTGCGGCTATGGCTATCCAGGACAGCCCCGGGACAGGGTACGTGCTGAAAAGCATCAGCATGAAATGGGCCAGCGCTATGGCAGGTATGATGCTGAAGGCCGCCAGCCCCTCGTACCCCACGTCCTTGTGGAGCGGCAGCAGCAGGAAGGGGATGAGGGCGACTGACAGGTACCAGTAACCGTAGTTTATGAGGAAGTATGCTATCCCCGCCAGCACCAGGACCGGGACCGACCACCACTTCCTGTTGCAGAGCGTGTATGCCAGCAGGCACACCGTGGCCAGGGCTATCAGGAAGCTGAACAGGCCCTCAATACCAATTGCCATATTTATTATTTGGATGCGTATTAATTACATGTGCCTGGCCATACCTGGGAAAGTCCTGAAGATTGAGGACGGGCGTGCTTCTGTTGATTTCAGGGGAGACGTCAGGAAGGTGTACACGGAGCTGGTCGAGCCCAAGAGGGGTGACTGGGTCCTGGCCTACGCCAACCAGGTGATGGAGATAATAACCGTAAGCAAGGCCAGGGAGATTCTGAAGTCAATGGGAGACGTATGATATTGGAGGAGCCCGTACTGTTCCTCAGGTATGCGGTCCCTTGCGGCCACGTGCTTGTCAAGAGGGGGAGCCTTTCACAGGAGAGGCTGGACTACCTGGAGAAGTGCGCCGCAAGCGGACAGGAGCCTGGGGGCGAACTGGAGAACGACTTTCCGATAGGGGTCAGGATGCTCAAGCTCACTGCCAAGAGGATGGGCAAGCCCACCATAGACAGGGAGGTCATCAGGAAATACTTCTGGAAGGAGCACAAGGCCTGCATAGAATGGAGGGCCAAGATGTTCCGGGACATAGACACCGACAAGTGCTCCATCAGGTCAGGAAAGGTGATAGAGGCCTCAGGCGGCACGGCAGTGGTCGAGACCAAGGAAGGCAGGGCAACAGTTAATAGCATGTTCGAACCAGAAATAAAGGAGGGCGACTGGGTGGTCACCCATTACGATTACCTCGTGGAGAGCATAACTCCAGAACAGGCGGTAAAGGTTGGATGAACAGGGAACCTGTGCCAGAAGACAGCCCCAAGCCAGGGGACAAGGGCAGGATTGGCAGGGAGACGGCCGGGACTGCCCTGGCGATAACTGCAGCGCTGATAAGCGGCCTTGCCATACCCGCCAACAAGATTTTCGTGACAGGCCTGGACCCGACGGTCTTCACCGCCGCCAGGGCCCTGATAATAGGCATCGTGTTCCTGGCCATATCACTTTACACCGAGAGGTCGCTTCCCAGGCCGAGGAAAGGAAGGAACTGGAAGCACCTCCTGGCCATAGCGGTGGTGGGAGGGGCGGCCGCATTCCTCCTGTTCTTCACCGGCCTGCAGCTCACGACTGCGGGAAGGGGGGCGTTCATACACAAGATGCTGCCCTTCTTCGTGGCCATATTCGCCTTCCTCTTCCTGAAGGAGAAGGTGAGCAGGAAGCAATGGTATGCCCTGCTGGTCATGCTTGCGGGCCTGGTGTTCATGTTCTCCAAGAGCCTCAGCCCCGCCGGGCTCTGGCTCGACCCCCAGATGGGCGACTACCTGATACTGGGCGCCACGGTCCTCTGGGCGATAGAGAACACCATAGCCAGGAAGGCCATGCTTGACGACGAGAGCAACATCGTGGTCTCATTCTCCAGGATGTTCATAGGAGGCCTCATCCTCTTCGGCGCAGTCCTCCTGATGGGCAGGCTTGACGCCCTCCTGTCCCTGACCCCCTGGCAGGCGACCAGCCTGCTGGCCTCCTCGGCGATACTCCTGGGCTACGTCTACTGCTGGTACAAGTCCATAAGCCTGATAAACGTCTCGAAGGCCTCCCTGTTCCTGCTCCTGGCCCCGGTGGTCTCCCTCATCCTGGGAGTCCTCGTCTTCGCCGAGCCGCTGGTGGACTACCAGCTCATAGGCTCTGCCCTGATACTGGCAGGCGCCTTCTTCGTCGTAAGGATAGAGAGCAGGCTGGACACGGGCGTCTAATAAAATTCGTCATATACTGGAGAGCTGCTTCTCCACGTCCCTCAGGATGTCCGGCATCCTGAACTCGAGCTCCCTGCTGAGCTCTGTGCCGTAGTCTATGCTCTTGGGCTGTATGCCTATCACCATTATCCTGGTCCCGGGAAAGAACTGCCCCAAAACGCCGACAGGAAGGTTATGCGTGGTGTTCACCATTATGTCCGCCATGTCCCTGAGTGAAAAGAGACGGACCTTCCCCACTTCCCCCTTGAAGTCCACCGCGTCCAGGAACACTATGACATCAGGCCTGAACTCCTGGATGGGCTTGATGAAGTTCTCCGGGGCGTTCTCCGCCCTCACCTTCAGGAGGCCCTCCCTGTCCTCCACCTTCCCCAGGACCTGGTTGGCCACATCATCGTCGCCCTTCAGGGGCGAGCCCATGCTCACCAATGCTATGCGCATATTGAGTATGGGCAGAGGAAGGATATATAGCTTCGGATACAATTATAAAACATGACAGAATGCCCGAAGTGCGGGGGAGGCGCCTTCCTGTCCGAGGAGGAGCTCGTGAGGATAATGGAGAACACCGCTCCCATGAAGGTAGTCGCAAAGGCCACCTACCAGTGCAGGGCCTGCTCTGAGCGCTTCAGCAGGCTCGTGTGCGACGACCTCGAGGCCAGGAAGAAGGACGCAGAGGAAATCGTGCCTGCCGGGACCGTTGCCGCCCCATCACAGCCTGCGGCCACAGCATCCAGCAGCCCTGCAGAAGGAATAAAGTTTCTTGACAGCGTGTGATCACTCAGGCTCCATTGTGGAGGGAGGCTTGTGGTCCCATTCGTAGGCGACGATGCCTACCCCCGGGATGTCAGCTATCTCTTCCGACATCTCCCTCATCAGGTTCTCTTCCAGCCTCATGAACCTGGCCTCCATCGTCCTCTGGCTCTCTATGGCCCTCATGCCCACCAGGTGGGTTCCCCCATTCTCGTTCATGTGGGTCACGCCGAGCACCCTGGTAAGCTGCAGCTCAGGGGGTGAAGTGAGCGCGAGCGAAACCTCCTCCATCACGTCATGGTCATAGCATGGCTCCCCGCGGGCGTCCTGTATCTCCACCAGGAGGGGCCTGAAGTAGGCTCTCACGTCGCCCTTGACTCCCGTCATCTTGTCCTCCATCAGCCAGCACCCGTTGAGCTTGTACCTTCCCTTCAGGGTCCTCTGGATGACGTCCTGTGCCATGTTTATCCTCTCCTCGTCACCGTGCGTCTGCGCCCTCATCGTGTAGGAGAAGGCCATCCAGGGTATGTGGTTCCCGTTCGCCTCTATGTACATCGGGACCCCGTACTGCCTCATCACGTCATTGGTGACTCCTGTCTCCACTATGTGGTTGGCTTCCCTCTCTATCTCCAGGTTCTCCGGGGTTATCTCCCCCACAATCCTCACGGTCAGGCTGGGCCCCGGAAAGGTCATCCTGTAGGTTATCCAGTCAGGCAACCCGAGCGCCTTTGCAAGGTGCCTTTCCTCGTTCTTGTAGCACCCTGCCATCGGCTCTACTATCCTCTTTATGACATCGGAATCCATCTTAGGGTTGACGTTGTGGTGGCTCTTTATGACAGCATCGCCCTCCGCCCTCTTCGTGCTCTCTATTATGTCAGGCCATATCGAGCCCTGGAGCAGGCTGGGAACCCCGAACCTGCTGCATTCCCTTGCCAGTACAGGCCAGTACACGCCCTTGAAGACATGCCTCTTTACCTCAGCTATCTCCTCCCCGGGCTTCAGGTCAGCGTACCTCACGTTCATCATCGCGTCCAGGAACTCCTGCGCGACATAATCCGCGAACACCAGGTTGTCCCCCAGCCTGGGCCCGAAGAAGCCGACCACCTCATCGCATTCCCCTTTCCTCATGAAGCCCGTGTCAAGGTGAACTGCATGCATGTCACTGCCCAGCGCCTTGAGCCCTATCTCGCATACTATGTCGCTGTCTATCCCCCCTGACAGCCCCAGGACCGCACCGTCCCTGCCGCAGTTCTCATATATAAAATCAGTGGCCCCCCTGATGAACCTGCTGGTGTGCAGCACAGGGGAGGGGGGATGCAGGTACCTTACTGCGGGTATTGTGCCGCTCATATCAGCAGCTCCCTGTACTTCAGAAGGTTGAGCTCGTCAGCTTCCACCCTGCACGAATGCTTCAGAAAGCTCTCGAATATCCTGCCCCCGTATTGCGTCCTCTCCTCAGGGTGGAACTGCAGCCCGTAGGTCTCGAACCTGTGGTGCCCCATGGCCTCGACCTCACAGCTGCCTGACCTGGCCATCACATCGAACCCCTCCGGGACCTCCCCGACCTCGTCGGTATGGGACGCCCAGGCATTGAAGTTGTCTGGAATCCTCCTGAAAATCGGCTGCCCCTTTCCCTGCCCGGTTATCTCTATCCTGGTAAGGCTGTACTCTCCCAGCTTGCCCCTCACGACCTTTCCTCCAAGGGCATGCGCTATGGCCTGGTGGCCCAGGCATATGCCAAGCAGGGGATATCTTCCATGGCAATGTTTTATCAGTTCCCTGGAATAGCCCATCCTGGCCCTGTCGTCCATGTCATCAAGCGCAGAGAAGGGCCCTCCTGCAAGTATCACGCCTTTCGGCTCCAGCTTATCCAGGTCATCTGGAGTGGTCTCTGTCACGTCAGGGTGGCCGACCAGCCTCTCGTCGCCTCCCAGAAGGTCCCTTATGTTGGCCCAGATGCTCATGTTGTACTGGCCCCCAGGGTAGAAGACGACCTGTATTAGCTCTCCCTCTCCCATGACATATAATGGGAGCCAAATTTTTTATAGGGATGCCGGAACAGGAATTTATAGAGTAAACCTCTTCCAGGCCCCCCAGGGGCCCATGCATTACAAGGTAAACGAAAGGTTTTTAGTTTAAACATCCAACCTTCAACAGGATGTTCTACGACTTCATCCTCGTGTCACACCTGCTGATTGCGCTGGCCAATTTCTCACTTGCAGGCCTCCTGCTCTACAAGGACGTCCACAACAGGGCCTACGTGTACCTCTCGATTGCCGCCATCTTCAACGGCGTCTTCCCTTTTGTTATAGTCCTGCAGACCCTGGGCATACAGCCCCTCCTGATGGCCAGGCTGACCTGGCTAAACCTGGTTGCGACCCCATTCTTCCTGCTCTTCATGGAGAGGCTGTTCGGAAGGCTCAGCAGGCTGGAGAAGCCGGTAGCCATCCTGATACTCGTGTTCTGGGTATCGATGGTCCTGCTGAACGTCTTCTCCCCCTTCCATACGAGCGAGAGGCTGGTTTCCGAGCGGCCGTATTTCGTCCTTGAAACTGGGTCCCTGGACCTTCCCTCAAGGGTGGCCCTGGCTGCCACTGTGATGTACATGCTTTCCGTGTACATCATCCACTTCATAAGGAGCTCAGGGGCAAAGAGGAAGAAGGCCAAGTACTTCCTGGCGGGCCTGACCATATACGGCCTGGGCAGCATCTTCCTTAACGCCCTGCTTTCCCTCGCCTTCGGCCTGCAGGTGACGGCCGCATATTTCATCCCCTTCTTGTCCTTCATCTGGGTCCTCCTCACCTTCTATGCGGTAACCAGGGACAGGTTCCTGGACATCGAGACAGCCTTCCACAAGACCCTGGCCTGGCTCGTGTTTTCTGCGGTCTTCATAATACCCGTCCATGCCTTCATCGTGCTGAACAGGGGCTGGCTGGACACTGCCAGCAACGAGGTGATAGCAGGGGTGACTCTCGTGATATTCTTCCTGACGTACCTCTATTTCAAGCACATCCAGCCCAGGATAGACCAGGTTTTCCAGAAGAGGAAATATGACCTGCTAAGGCTTTCAAACGACTTCTCGGAGCAGCTTGCCGGCCTGGGCACGGAAAGGGAGCTGGAGTCCCTGACAGCCTCCGTGCTGAAGGACAAGCTGTATGCGAGCCGGGCCAGGCTGGTGCTGCTGGAAGGAAGGAAGGGCCCGGCCTGCCTTAAGGCAGGGAAGACATGTGAGCGGAAAGGCATGCTCCTCGTCCCCATAACGCACAAGGGCAAGCTGATAGCCTACCTTGAGCTCGGGAAGAAGGCCAACCTCAAGGCATACACTGGGGAAGACATGGACTTCCTCTCCTCCATAGCTGGAAGCCTGTCAGTCGCCATAATGAACACCCTCCTGTACAAGGACGTCAGGTCCCTTTCCAGGAACCTGGAGAGGAAGGTGAAGGAAAGGACCAGGGAGCTCACGGAGAAGAACGAGGAGCTGGAGAAGTTCAAGGGATTCTCTGTCGGAAGGGAGATGAAGATGATAGAGCTCAAGAAGGAGCTCAAGAGGCTGAAGAATAAATAGCACCGGAACTTACATATTCTATGGCAAGAAGCGACAGGTACCTGAAGGCCCTGGGCTACACCTACAGGCAGCTGTTGAACGTTCCCAGGGAGCTTTTCCATTCCCAGAGGGTCTACAGGTGGATGGTCAGGATAAACAGGAGGGAGGAGGGCCTTCCTGACGCCATAGGGGACCATGAATACTACCTGGACCCTTCGGACCCCGGCACCTACAGGCCTCCCCTGCCAGAGGACGTCTCGCTTGCCGCGTTCTTCCACAACATACCCAAGTGCATATTCACCAAGAGGCCGTCCGAATACTGGGACCTCGACCACAGGAGGGACTGGACCGAATCAAGGGCCAGGCTCCTGAAGGAGTTCGTCAGGAAGCCCCTGACAGAGGCGGGATACAGCAACGGGGAGGCCCTGCACATAGAGATAATGATAATGGGGGAGAGGACCAGGTTCTCCAGGGAATCGCTCCTGCTCTGCGACGCGGATGACCTGGACTTCATAACGCACAAGGTGGAGTCCCCCGAGTGGTACGCTGCGATGGGGACGGACGAGAAGATCTCCAGGATAGCCGAGAGGACGGAAAGGATGGGCAGCGCAGCCAGGGGCCTACTGATAGAACACAGGTTCAGCGACCCCGGTCTGGACGAGGCCCTGAGGGAAGGCGCCCTGGTGGCCTTCCCTGACCGCTTCGATTTTTAAGCCAACCTGCCAATTATCATCATGGCACTTGAAACCATAATGTGGATTGTTCTGGCGGTCGTGCTCATAATCGTCGGCCTGTTCGCCTGGTCCGTCTACAACGGGCTCATTAGGAAGAAGAACAGGGTCGAGAATGCGCTCGCCCAGATAGACGTCCAGCTCAAGAGGAGGACAGACCTCATACCCAACCTGATAGAGTCCGTGAAGGGCTACATGAAGCACGAGAGGAAGGTCCTGACAGAGCTGACGAAGGCCAGGACAGCCATAATGAAGGCAAAGAGCATCGGCAAGAAGGCCAAGGCATCCAACAAGATAACCGGCGCCCTGAAATCCATATTCGCAGTGGCAGAGAACTACCCCAAGCTCAGGGCCAACGAGAACTTCCTGCAGCTGCAGGAGGAGCTGACCGGAACGGAGAACAAGATAGCCTATTCCAGGCAGCACTACAACGACAGCGTGATGGACTACAACATATCCATACAGGTCTGGCCCAACAGCTTCTTCGCCAAGAGGATGGGGTTCGGGAAGAAGGGCATGTTCGAGGTCCCTGAAAGCGAGAAGAAGCCGGTAAAGGTTAAGTTCTGACAGGGGTGGCCCCCATGAGGGAGATGTTCGAGGAAGTCAGGAGCAACAAAGTCAAGTCTTACCTACTTGTCGTCATGTTCATCTGCATAATAGCGTTCCTTGGTGCAGTGCTGGGCCTCATCTTCCTGGAGTCATATGCTGCAGGCTTCATCGTCGCGCTTCTGGTCTCTGCAGCCTATTGCGCAATAGCATACAGCTCAGGCGACTCGATGGTGCTCAAGGCGACGGGCTCCAGGCCCGTGACCAAGAGGGAATACCCCCACCTCTACCATGCCATAGAGGGCCTGGCCATAGCAGCCGGCATGCCCAAGCCGAAGGCGTACGTGATAGAGGACACCGCCCTCAACGCCTTCGCCACAGGGAGGGACCCCAAGCACGCCTCCATAACAGTCACGACCGGCCTGCTAAAGAAGCTGAACAGGCAGGAACTCGAGGGGGTGATAGGCCATGAGATGGCCCACATCAGGAACTATGACACCAGGATAATGGTCCTGGCGGCCGTCCTGGTCGGTGTCACCATACTGATAAGCGACATCATGCTCAGGAGCCTCCTCTGGGGAAGGGCAGGCAGGAGGAGGAGAGGCGGCGAGGGCATGGCCGTGCTCATGATAATCGGCCTCCTGTTGGCGGTCCTGGCCCCCATAGCGGCCAGGCTCATAAGGCTGGCCATAAGCAGGAGGAGGGAGTATGCGGCAGACGCGGGCTCCGCCATCCTGACCCGCTACCCCCCTGGGCTTGCCTCGGCCCTAAAGAAGATAAGCAAGGACCCCGACCCCCTGGTCGACAAGGCGAACCGTGCCACTGCCCACCTGTTCATCTCCACCCCATTCAGGAGGAAGAGGGGCTGGCTGGTGGGCCTCTTCTCCACACACCCGCCGATAGGCGACCGCATCCGCAGGCTGAAAGAGATGTGAA
>Ga0180431_10002897_pt1 | contig 22514 bp, 21 predicted proteins | sample SS_ome_11_FD_132459 | JGI IMG/M metagenome (GOLD analysis project Ga0180431, IMG submission 132459) | Hypersaline lake sediment archaeal communities from the Salton Sea, California, USA - SS_1_MS_1 metaG | ecosystem: Environmental > Aquatic > Non-marine Saline and Alkaline > Hypersaline >...
GGGGTAACTGGGTGACGGAGGGAATATCAGTATCCATAGCCACATTATACCACGGCCCAGGACAAAGTGCAACAATAATTATCAGCGGCTACGTGAACGTGATGTCCAGACATCTGTGATGGCCTAAGACCAAATAGCGAACGGGAGAGCTAAGGATGGCAGGAAAGCCGGAAACGGACCAGGACTTCGTGCTATGGTACGTGTTGCACCAGGCCGCTGATGCCATAGCTAGAAACAGACAGAGGGAGTTGACTGAAGCTGGTATAGGCATAACGCTCATGCATGCGGCGGTCCTTCATATTCTCAAGACTTCTGATGAACCAGCAACACCGGCCGAGATAGCGCGGTTGCTGTTTCGAGAACCCCCGTCGGTGTTCGTATTGCTCAAGGAAATGGAGAGGCGGGGCCTCATAACCCGAACCAAGGACTTGGAGAGAGGCAATATGGTGAGGGTGTCTATCACAGAGAAGGGCAAACATGCCTACCGTGAGGCATCTATGAATATGAACAAGAAGGTGGTTCACGACATCTTTTCTTGCCTGTCTGAGGAAGAACGCACCACACTCTATCGGATCACCAAGCGATTACGGAAGACAGCCTTGATGAAGCTTGGTGTGAGACGACTGCGTCGGGAGCCCACCGTTACTATGCCAGGTTGTGAATCTCCTTGATCTCCCCGATCAGTTGCTGTACCCCGGCGGGCCCTTTTCTCTCCGGTGACCTGCCAAGCGGATCGTCGCAGGACTTGCCGTCCAGCAGGACCTCTATCATGGCCTTGATGGAATAGGCCTGCGCCTCCAAATGGTATCCGCCCTCCAGGGTGAACACCAGGCGCCCGTGGGAGAGTTCCTCCGCGAGTTCCCTCAGCACCCGGGCGAACTGGGCGTAAGTGGGGACGCTCAACTGCATAAGGGAGATTCTGTCCGCCCAGTGAGCGTCGTACCCTGCTGACACCAAAACCAGGTCAGGTCTGAAGCGACGGGCCGCGGGCACCAGTATCTCTTGAAAGACCTGCAGGTAGTCCTCGTCACCGCACCACGCTGGCAGCGGTACGTTAAGCGTCGTCCCCTTTGCGCCTCCGGCTCCCGTCTCGTGGAGGCTGCCCGTGCCCGGGTAGAAGGGGAACTGATGGGTGGAGAAGTAGAGGACGGATGGATCGTGGTAGAAGGTATCCTGCGTACCGTTGCCATGGTGCACATCGAAGTCCACAATGAGCACACGCTCGACGCCGTGTGTCACCGTCGCTTCCCTGGCGGCAACGGCCAGGTTGTTGAAGAGGCAGAAACCCATGGAGTGGGACTGCATGGCGTGGTGGCCCGGTGGCCTGACCAGGGCGAAGGCACTGTCCAGGTCGCCGGCGATAACGGATTCTGTGGCGCTGAGAAGAGCGCCGGCTGCATGCAGCGCCACGTCATAGGAGGCCGGCGACACCACGGTGTCCGCGTCCAGCCACCCGCCGCCCCGCGCCGCCATTTCATCCACCCGCTTGATATGCTCGGCCGAGTGGACCAGCGAAAGCTGCTCCAGGGAGGCCTTCTGCACAGGGATGTCCACCAGTTGTTCTCTGACTCCGGAGACCTCCAACAGGCCCAGCGCGTGGGTCAGCCTGCTTGCATTCTCAGGGTGTGGTCCCGTGTCATGCTCGAGGAATATGGGATCATAGGCAAGCCCGACTTTCATTATCTCATGTTCTCCTGGGCCGACATGATAGCAGACGCCCACCGGCCGATCAACGTAATGCGTGTCCAGGACGAGGCTTCCAGCTTGTCGCGGTTGGGACGGCATCCAGAGTGCCTGCGGTCATCAGGTGGCACAGCCTGGGCCAGGGGCTAAGCGCTCAGTTCCTCCGCCATGAGCTTCTGGTATGCAGAGGACAGCCGCCGCGTGACCTCGCCGGGTCGTCCGGAGCCTATCGGCTGCCCGTTCACTTCAGTCAGGGGCATCACGTGCATAAGGGAATTGGTGAAGAAAGCCTCTTCTGCTGCCAGGACCTCGTCGAGGCCGATGCTCCTCTCGGCAGCGGCCATGCCCAAAGCGGAGGCTATCTCCAGGACAGTCTCCCGGGTAATGCCGGGCAGAATCCCACTGTCGTTGCCGGGCGTCAGCAACCTGCCGTCGGAGACGAGGAAGATATTGCTCACACCGCCTTCGGCCACCAGACCCTTCTCGTTGAGGAGGAGAGCTTCGTCGACGCCGGCGAGCCTGGCCTCACGACGGGCCAGAAGCAGATCGAGGCAGCTCAATGACTTCATGGAGGCGGCAGGCGACATGGTGTTTCGCCGTACTCGTGACACGATCGCCCTGAAGCCGCGGTGGTATGCCTCTGGCGGGTAGATGCCGGAGCCAGTAGCCGTAATTAGCAGGGTAGGCGAAGGATGTGAAGTGAGCTGAGGAATGGTCCTCGTTTCGCCGGCGGAGAGGGTGAGCCTTATGCGCGCCTGGGGGAGCCTGTTGGCTTCAAGGCATTCATACACGGCGCCCTCCAGTTCGGGCAGACTGTCCAAGCTGATCCCGAGGAATGAGGCCGAGCGGCGCAGCCGGGCCATGTGCCTGTCGAGACGGAAGACCCGGCCGTCTTGGGCATACATCGTCTCGAACAGGCCGCACCCGTACAGGAAACCGGAGTCGAGGGAGGACAGCCTGGCCTGAGAAAGGGGAAGGAGGGAGCCGTTCAGGTAGACGATCTCCTCCACTGCGCGCCCTCAGTTGCTGTCGTTGGCGTCCCTCAGCGGGGACGACGTGGTCAGGAAGTTCCTCAGAATCTGGTGGCCAGTGGTAGTGAGGATCGACTCGGGATGGAACTGCACGCCCTCTATGACGTACTGCTTGTGTCGCAGGCCCATCACGGTCCCGGTGTCAAGCCTGGCCGACACTTCAAGGCAGTCCGGCACGGAGTCGGCCTCGACGATCAATGAGTGATAGCGTGCCCCCTCGATCGGGTTGGGAACACCTCGGAATATGGTCTTGCCGTCGTGGTGTATGACGGACGCTTTGCCATGAGTAGGAGGGTTACGGTCGACTATGGCGCCGAACACATATCCTATGCACTGGTGCCCCAGGCAGACACCCAGGAGGGGTATCTTGCCTCCGAAATGCCTCAGCACGTCATTGGAGATACCGCCATCGAGAGGTGTGCCCGGGCCCGGTGAGATCATGATGTGCGTTGGGGCCATTTCGCTTATTTCGTCCAGCGTCATGGAATCATTGCGGCGGACCAGCGGCTCCCAGCCCAGCTCTCCCACGTATTGTGCCAGGTTGTACACGAAGGAGTCGTAGTTGTCAATGACGAGGATCATGCCGGGACCTCCACGCGGGGGGACAGGCCGAGTGACAGGAACAGCGCCTTGGCCTTGTCCATGGTCTCCTCATATTCAGCCACGGGGTCTGAGTCGTATATGATCCCGCCACCCACCTGGAAGTAAACCCTTGTGCCCTTGACCAGTATGGTGCGAATGGCGATGTTGAGGTCCATCTCACCGTCGAAACCCAGGTAGCCGATGGCGCCCGTATATACGCTCCGCCTGGTGGGCTCCAGCTCGTCTATGATCTCCATGGACCTCACTTTGGGAGCACCGGTGATGGAGCCGCCTGGAAAGCAGGCTTCCAGCAGTTGCATTCTATTGTACCCCTGTCGCAGTCTACCTTCCACGGTGGAGGTCAACTGGAACACGGTGGCGTACCTCTCTAGGGTCCAGAGTTCCCTGACTTTCACCGTGCCGAAGTGGCAGACTCTCCCCAGGTCGTTTCTCTCCAGATCGACGATCATGACGTTCTCTGCTCTGTCCTTGGCGCTGGCCTGCAGCTCCTCAGCCAGCGCCTGGTCTTCGGCAGCCGAGTTGCCCCGTGGCCTGGTACCTTTCATTGGCCGTGTTTCGACCCTGTCGCCGCTTACCCTGAGGAACCTCTCCGGGGAGGCGCTCACCACCTTCACCTCGTCGAAGTTGAGATATGCGGCGAAGGGGGCGGGATTGATGCGCCGCAGTCGCTGGTACAGCTCAAAGGGTGTGCTGGTCAGGTCTGCCTCGAACCTCTGGGACAGGTTGACCTGGAAGATGTCGCCTGCGGCGATGTATTCCCTCGCCGTCTGCACTGCCCGGACGTATTCATCGGGCGTGAAAGTGCACCGCAGCCGGGCCCCCGCGGGGGCCCGGCTGGTGGCGGAATCGCCATCGTGCCCCACCGGGCGATAGACAGGATCATTCTGAGACGGATTGGCTCGCAGCCTCTCCCGCAGTTGTTGCACCCTGCGGGCCGCCTTCTGAAGCCTTCTGTCCTCGTCATGCTCCGGAAAGCCGCTGGAGGAGACGTAGACCTTGCCCGTGACGTGGTCGAAGGTGATGCCGGAGTCGTAGAAGGCCAGGAAGCACTCGGGGAGCACGAGGTCGTCCACGGCGTGTGAGGGCAGTCGCTCAATGAAATGGCAGAGGTCGTAGCTGAAGTACCCTACGGCACCTCCGACAAAGGGGGTGGGCGTATCGGACCTGTCCAGAGCATACTGGTCCAGCAACCTGTCCACCGTGCGGGAGGGGTTACCCTCAACTCTCTCCCTACCCTGGGGCCGGAGGAGTGTTATGTTGGGGCCGCGGCTTCTGAGTATGAGGAAGGGGCTGCTTCCGATGAACGAGTACCGTCCCAGGCCGTGTTCATTCATTCCGCTGTCGAGGAAGAAGGCGAAGGGCTCCTGGTGGACTTCCTGGGCTATCTGGACGGCGGTCAACGGGGTCGCAATCTCTTCGACTATGGCATGACGCATGGCAGCTTCCCGCCTAGTTTAGTTCCTGCTGCCTGGTGCGTCAATCGTGGCCGCTGTGACGTCAGTCCCGTGGATACAGCTTCAGAGGAATCACCCAGGAGTGAATTCCCGTGCAGCGTGTGAGGCCGATTCCGAGGACTGCTGTGGCCGGCATGTCCTCCGGTTCAAGGCTGGGGGTTTGCCTGGAGCATCTGCCCTGAAACAACCGGGATGCTGGGCCCCGCTCCAGACACGTGGCCTGCGCCAATCCGGGGATTTGGGTTATGCGAGTTGCACCGTGAAGCCACCGTTGCCGGGGCAAGTGGTGCCGTCTCTCAGTGCTGCCGTCGGCTGCGGTCGAATTCGCAACGCGTCGGCGCCGTGCCCCGTTACTATGTCGAGACAGCCAGACCCTTCTCCTGAAGATGCCGGGCGACGTCCTCCAGGCCTAGATGGCACAGGGCATCGACCCTCTGAAGGCCAGTGGCGACGTCCCATCCCCTGATCCGGTAGTACTCGTCCTTGGCAGCCTCGAATTCCTCCCTGTCAACAACCGCCCCAATTCGAGATGTGACCTCGCCGCTGGGGCCGGGGACGAGGCACTCAGGGTCCATAGCGCCCCTCTTCAAGGGTGCGCTGTGCCATTCCTCCGGAATCCTATCGTCCTCTCTGCCTCTGTGGCCGTCCCTCACCATGATGGCCCGCTGCAGGTTGAACACCCTCTCGCCCATGCCATTGAGCTCCTGCTCGTCGACCTCTCGCCCGGTGACTGCGGAGAGAATCTGGCTCTCCAGGGTTGAATCGCCCACGTGGTCTTCAGAGTTCTTGATCTCCATGACGGGGAATATCCAGTCGCACACAATCAGGCATTCCTTGGCGTACTGTCTGTCCTGGATCAGCTTGGCTGCCAGGGCCTTGCCTTCGAAGGTGGTGAAGTCCGCAGCCTCCCGGCTTCCCCAGAACCTCTCCGCAATACGCTGCATAACCTCGCTGTCAACGTAAGCTCCATCTATGGACTTGGCCCAACTGGACCACTGCGCCAGGGGCAGCCCCACCTCGTGGAGCTCCTGGATGGGCTCCCGTGGCTCCATCGCCCAGAGCAGAGCCGTGGTGTTGTAGAGCCTCGGCTCATAGGGGTCGATATGCCTGATCAAGTCCACGGCCTGGCCACCCAGGGCTCCGGCGGCCCTCTCAACCCCCTGCGCCAGCACATCTCCGAAGCCACGCCGGTACGATATAGCTGCCACCAACTCCTCTATGAACTCCATGCTCCCGATACGTGACAGAGGAAGTCCGGTGGCTTCGTCGGTGATGAGGCCGGCCCTGTAGCATCTGTAAAGCCATGCGATCATTGCCTCGAGAGACCAGGTGTCCAGCCCGTAGTCGTCGCAGAGGCGATTGGCGTGAAAGGGTACCTCGTTCTGCTCACCGTAGAACCTCATGGCCCATTGCAGGTAGAACAGGCCCGACTGGCACATGAACTTGCCCTTCCTGCCGTCACTGGCTGTGTAGATGACTCTGAGGCAGTTGCCCAGGCAGCCGTAGCAGGGGTCCTTCCTGGCCTGCGGACCGGAGACCATGAAGTCCGAGCCCCATGCAGTGAAGACCCCTTTCCCCAGGCTGCGATAGTACTTGATGATGTCCCTGAGCCTGTCCGGCTGGGCTATGCTCACCTTCTTGCTGCTGCTCTGCACTGCCACGGCCTTGAGCTGTTTGGAGCCCATGACTGCCCCCAGCCCGGCGGAGCCACTGGCATCGTTGTCTGCCATCAGACTGGCTGTGCTGACCATCTTCTCACCGGCGGGTCCGATGGCGACCACCCTGGCTGAATCGCCCAGAACGGACTTGAGGGCTGCTCTGGTCTCGACGGCACCCATGCCGGAGAAAGCAGATGCGTCCCTGAGTTCCGCGGCCTCATCACGCAGCAGGAGGTAGACCGGCCTTTCCGACGTGCCATGGATCATCACGGCGTCGTATCCACAGAATTTAAGCTCTGCTCCCCATCTTCCTCCGAGATTGCTGTGGCACAGGTGCTCGGGGTCTCGCATGGGCGACTTGCCGGATGCTACCCATCTCGATCCCCCCAGCACGGGGATCCCAGCCAGAGGACCAATGGAGAAAACCAGCGTGTTGCGCTCGTCGAAAGCGCTGGCTTCCCCAGGGGTATTCTCCCAGTGAAGTCTGGCGGCAGTCCCCCTTCCGCCGAGGTAGGCGGCGTAGTCGGTCGTGGGCAAGGTGGCAGTCTTCCCCGTCGACAGGTCTACAGTGAGGATTTTCCCTGCGTATCCGAACTGTGGCATGCCTCTCCTTTCGGCAGTCCCCGGTGGTTGCGGAGGTCTGTGGCTTCTACTGTCATTATACAGATATCCAGGCCTGGTGCCACGCCTGCGCAGTGCCATGGTCTCGCGGTGCGGGGCCCCGTGGTTGATGCCTAAGGAGAGTCGTGTCCGACTTGACTTTCGCTGTTGGGCGGAATATAAAAACCCCAGAATGGCGGCGCGGCTGGATGACAGTCGGTGGACTGGTCCGCGTGCCCTTGACCCCGCGACGCAGAGCCACATGCTGATACCTCTGTATCTGCCACAATTGGGCTTCTGTTGGGATTCCCAGGGCCTTCATCTCGGTGGGTCGCGGGGTGAGCTTGTTGGTGCCTTGGCCCCTTGATTCCGTCGTATTGACGGATTCAAGTCAGCCGAAGTCGAAAAGGAGGTTGTCATGCCGGAAGAACTGAATGATCTGAGCGGGCCCTTCAACGCCGATTTGCGATTCGAGGACTTCTCCAAAGAGTTCCTGCTCAAGGTGATGAACGTTTGGCAGTTCGCCTGGATTCGCATGTCTCAGGCGTACTACGATCTGATCAGGGAGAGGGACGGGTTTGACGTGGCCAATGAGATCAATGAGAAGGCCTGGACCAAGATAGCCGAGACGGTGAATCCCAGGTATCCCAAGATAGCCAATATTCAACTGAACACGGTCCTTGACTCGCTGAAATGCTGCCAGTTGCCGCTAGACAACAACATAGGTCCTCTGTACCCGGTGGAATATGACATAAAGAATCCCAATCACGTGATAATGACCGTAACCCAGTGTCGCTCGCTCCTCTATTACGAGAAGCACGAGCCTGAGATGATAGAGCCGATATGCCACCACTTTGAGAAAATAGGTATCGAGAACTACTTGCTTAACCCCAGGATCAAGGTCACGCCATTGAAACTGCCTCCGCGGGAGAGCCCGGAGGAAATAGCCTGCAAGTGGGAGCTGAAGCTGGAAGCGTAGCTGCAGAACAGGAGGAAGAGAGCATGGAGGAATTGAGGGACTATAGCGGCCCGTTGAGACCTGATCTCAAGATGGAGGACTTTTCCAAGGCGGCCCTGGTGAGGTTGTGGCAGGCCGCCGGCAAGCTTTATGTCGGCCTGGACGGTGTCTGGTACTCACTCATCAGGGAGAAATATGGCGAGGATGTGGCCCGTGAGCTCGATGCCGAGCTATGGAGGAGAGAAGCGCCTCTGGAAGTGCGACGAAACAGGGAAGCTATGAATATCTGGGGCGATGATGTGGAAGCCGTGCTGAAGTTTCTACAGGTGGACCCGGGGGGCGGGGCCATATTCCCCGAGTTCACCTGTGAGATGAAGGACAGGAATACCGGCATTCTGACCGTGAAGAGATGCCTGGGGTTGGAGTACTACGAGAGGCACGGAGAGACCGAGCTCCAGAAGCACGCCTGCGAGGTCCTGGATGCGGAGGGTTTCCAGCAGGCGGCAAGCCTGTTCAACCCCAAGATCAAGGTAACCCCTCTCAAGCTCCCACCGCGCAAGAGCAAGGACGAGATCGCCTGCCAGTGGGAGTTCAAGATGGAGGAATAGCCCCTGTGTGCGATCGCCTTTAGAGCTACCGGCAGCAAAATGCAGCCAGGGAAAGGAGACGCAAAATGGCGGAGATGAACGACTACAGCGGGCCGTTCAGGCCCGATATGAAGCTGGAGGACTTCTCCAAGGACTTCCTTCTCAAGCTGGCAAAGCACTGGCAGTGGTCGTGGATGCAACTGGATGCCGCCTGGTTCAACCAGGTTCACGACAGGTTCGGTATAGCCCCGGCCTTTGAGTGCGACCTGAGTATGTGGCTGAGGTGTGCTGAGCGCTGCAACCCCCGCTATGCCAGGATAGCCAAGATTCCTCTGAAGAACGCGGTTGACTGCCTCAAGGTGCTGCAGTTGCCCCTGGACAACACCATGGGTGCGCTGTGGCCCACCGAGACCGAGATCAAGAACGAGCACCACGTGGTGATCACCGTCAACAGATGCCCTGCCCTGGAATGGTGCGAGCGGGAGGCCCCGGAGAGGATAGTCCCCATGTGCCGCTGGCTGGAGCCCCAGTTGATAGACAAGTACAAAGTCAGCCGGGATGTCAGCCTGGTGCCGACCAAGCTCGCACCTCGCAGCAGTCCTGAAGAGATTGCCTGTCAGTGGGAGTATGTCACCATGTACCCCGAGAAAGGCGAGGCACGCGATGAGGAAGAACTGGTGGACTGGACCACCGATGCGCCCGAGGTTGACGATCTGACCGGCCCCTACTATCCCAACCTCACCCACGAGAGCTTCTCGAAGTCTTTCCTGGTGAAGATCATGAACGCGTGGCAGTATGGTTGGCTGGTTATGAATGAAGGCTACTACTTCGCGGCGGAGGAGAGGTTTGGCTCTGAGGTTGCCGGCGAGCTCGAACTGAAAGCGTGGATGACAATGGCGGAGAAGGTGAACCGGCGGTACGTGGCCACCGCAAGTATCAAGCTCGGCACGGTACTTGACTCCCTGAAACTCCTCCAGTTGCCCATGGACAACGCCCTAGGCCTGTTCCCGGCGACCTACGAAGTCAGAGACCCGAATCACGTTGTTGTCACGGTGGCGAAGGGGAAAACGCCCGAGTACCTGGAGGGCGCCAGTCCTGAGAGGACGCCACCCATGTATCATGCCGGCGGTGAACCCCTCATGGAGAGGTACCTCGTCAACAGCAACGTCAAGATCAAGCCACTGAGGCTGCCACCGAGGGATGGCGCCGACACCGTCGACTGCTGCTGGGAGTTGACCATGTAAGGAAAAGCCGACCCGCGGCGTCGGCAATGATACGGTCTATGGTGAAAGGAGACACAGGATGCCGGAGATGAACGACTACAGCGAGCCCTTCAATCCCGATCTCACCTTCGAGGACTTCTCCAAGGACTTCTTGTTGAAGCTGATGACAGTGTGGCAGTTCGCCTGGATCCGCATGGCCGGGGCGTGGTACGACCTTGTCAAAGAGAAGTGCGGCTTCGACATCGCCAATGAATGCAACCTTGAGGCTTGGGAGAGGGTGGCCAAGCAGGTCAACCCAAGGTACGCCAAGATAGCCAATATCAAGTTGGACACGGTGCTTGATTCGCTCAAGTGCCTCCAGTTGCCCCTGGACAATAACGTTGGCCCTCTCTACCCCGTGGAGTACGAGGTGATCAGTCCCAATCACGTCATCATGACCATCACGCAGTGCCGGTCTCTGGTCTACTATGAGAAGGAGGCCCCCGAGATGATAGAGCCGGTGTGCCATGAACTGGAGGAAGCCACTATCAGGCACTACCTTCTGAATCCCAAGGTGAAGGTGACCGCGTTGAAACTGCCCCCGCGGGACAACCCCGAAGATATCGCCTGCAAGTGGGAGTTCAAACTGGAGGAGTAGGGTTATTCCTTGGCGGCCCCACCGGCAGCTTCCCGGGGCGGGGGGTCTTGGATATCCGGCGGGATACATCTGCGCTGCGGGACGCTTCATCGCTACGGGGTCAATGTCAATGTGGTGGTCCCAGGCTGGATAGTCCCGGAAAGCCGGGAACATGTTGGGGAGAACAGTTTCTGGAAGCAGCGGGGCTACGATTTCTATACGCCTGAGGTTTTGAAGAGGGTGATGAGATTCTGGCCGATCGGGCGCCTGGGGAGACCGGAGGACATAGCCGACGCCCTGCTTTTCCTGTCGTCCGAGCGGGCTTCATTTCTGACAGGGCAGACGATCAGCGTCAGCGGCGGGTTGTCTATGTGGTAGATGCCCCTCGGCTTGGGCGTAGCCTGGTGTCGCCCAGCAGGTCGAGTCGTTCCAGTTCATCAGCGACGTCTTTCAGGCCCACGTCCTCCAGTGATTCCCTTGTCTGCAGCCCGGTAGCCACGTCCCATTCGCGCAGGCCATAGTACTCGTCCTTCATCTTCTCGAACTGCTCTCTGTCGATCACCGCTCCTTTGCGGCAGAGCACCTCACCATCCTTGCCAGGTACCAGGCAGTCGGGGTTTATGATGTCAAACTCCAGCGGCTCGGTGAAGGTCCGGTTGGGCAGCGTGTCGGAGTCCCTCCCGCGATGTCCCTCGCGAACGTGGATGGCCCTCTGGAGGTTGAATACACGTTCTCCAACGTGGTAGAGCTCCTCCTCACTTGTTTCCCGTCCGGTGACGGCGGACAGCAGTCTACTCTCGAGGGTGGGATCACCAATATGGTCCTCGGAGTTCTCAATGTCGATAACGGGCCAGAGATAATCACAAAGAATGAGGCAGTCCTTGGCGGTCTCCCGCTCCTGAATCATCTTCGCCGCCAGGGCCTTCCCTTCGTAGGTAGACAGGTCCCCGGCTATGTCGCTTCCCCAGAACCGCCTGGCTATGGCGCGTACCACCTCGGAGGAAGCGGATGCCCCCGGTTCCTTCTTGACCCAGGATGTCCACTTGGCTATGAGCGAGCTCACTTCGTGAAGCTGAGGCATTGGCAGTCTGGGCTCCATGGCGTGGAAAATTGCGTTGGTCAGGTACAATCTGGGGCTGTATATCTCCGTGTATCCCGGCAGGCCGATATGTACCACCTCTTTCAGTAGCTCTGTGGCTTCCTGCCCCATAGTGTTGGCCGCTTCGTCCACTCCTTCGGCAAGAACGTTGCCGAAGCCCTCGCGGAAGGAGACTTTTCTGACCAGTGCGTCGATGAACTCGAGACTCCCGATCCTCGATAGTGGGAGGCCTGTGTTCTCATCGGTCAGGATGCCAGCCTCGTAGCAGGTGTGGAGCCAACTGATCATCCGGTCAATGGCCTTGGAGTCAAACCCATAGGTGTCAACCAGCTTGGTGGCGTGGAAAGGCACGTCGTTCCATTCGCCGTGGTAGGATATCGACCACGGTTGATAGAACATGGACGAGGCACAGAAGTACTTGCCCTTCCGTCCATCGTCTGCCTCATAGAGTCTTCTGGAGCAGCCCCGGCAGCCATAGCAGGGGTCCATCTTCTTCAGCTTCGTGCGGTTGAGGCTCGGCACCAGCTCTGTTGAGAACCGGTAGGACGAGTGTCTGAGCATGATTGGGACGAGCCCCCGGTAGTAGTTGGTCAACTCCCGCAGCCTTTCGGATTGGGCGACTTCCACCCCTTTCTTGCCGGCCACCACGACGATGGCCTTGAGCTTCTTGGCACCCATGGTGGCTCCCTGCCCGCCGGATCCGCTGGCATCGTTGTCGGCAAGCAGGGTAGAGATATTGGACAGGTTCTCACCAGCAGGTCCAACGGCCACCACCCTCGCCGAGTGTCCCAGTTCCGCCTTCAGCATCTCCCTGGTCTCAATAGCTCCCTTGCCCCACAGATGAGAGGCGTCTCGGAGTTCGACTGAGTCCTCGTGAATAAGGAGGTACACCGGTTTCTCTGACTTGCCTCGCACCACAAGTGCGTCATAGCCGGCGAATTTCAGTGCAGCGCCCCACCTTCCGCCCAGGTTGGAGTAGCAGAACTGCTCCCTGCCGTGGGTTGACGACTTGCTGCTGACCTGCCAGCGGGACCCTGCTATCACGGGTACACAAGCGAGAGGGCCTGTGGCGAGTATCAGGGCGTTATCGGGACCGGAGGCACTTTCCTGAGGGGGCACCTCGTCCCAGTATATCCTGGCTGCAATGCCTCTGCCGCCAACGAACCTGTCGGCATAGTCCTGTGTAGGGCTGGTCCCGGTCTTGGCTGTAGACAGGTCCAGCCTCAGAATCCTGCCTGCGTACCCGAATGGTGACATTGCGTTCCCCTTTTCACGATGGCGCGACCGGTTTGGGGCCACTCTTGATGCACTATCACAAGACCCACGATTGCCCTGCGGCTTGCCGTGGAATCCAGTCTATCTGTGTTCTGCCCTGTCCCGGGAAGCAGCCGGGACAGAAGCTACCACATTATAGCGCCGCCGCTCACGCTGATCGTCTGCCCGGTGAGGAAAGACGCCCGCTCCGAAGCGAGGAACAGAGTGCTGTCGGCTATGTCCTCGGGCCTGCCCAGCCGCTTTATGGGCCAGCCCTTCATTGCCCTGTTCAGTTTGTCAGGGGTGAAGAAGTCATAGCCCCACCTCTTCCAGAAGCTGCCCTGTCCCACATCCTCCGAGCTGTGAGGCACGATCCATCCCGGGGAGACCACATTGACATTGATCCCGTAGCAGGCCAGCTCCCAGGCCAGGGCCCTGGAAAGGGCAATCACGCCCCCCTTGAGCCCACCGTATACTGCGCAGTTGATGGCAGCCGCTCCCGCCTGCCCTGACCCCGAGGCCACGCTCACGATCTTGCCCGACTGCCTCTCTATCATGTGGTCGAGGACGGCCCGGATGCAGTTGATGACCCCCCAGTAGTTCAGCCTGATTTCCCAGTCCCATTCCTCTCTCGTCTTCTCGATGAATGGCACCTGCCTGTCATGGCCACCGGCATTGTTGACTAGTACGTCGATCTGTCCGAATCTCTCCAGGGCCGCCTTCACCATGGCCTGGATCGAGTCCCAATCGGTGACATCGGTCTTGATCAGCACCGCCTCGCCGCCCAGCTTGTTGGCCTCCTCGACAACTTTCTGTCCCTGTGCCTCATCCCTCTCCGCATTGACGATCTTGCAGCCTTCGCTGGCAAACCCCAACACGATTCCCCTGCCAATGTTGGAGCCTCCGCCGGTCACTATGACTGTCTTGCCTCTGAGTCCCAAGTCCATCGTGTAGTCCTTCCTCCTAATCGTACATTAGCAGCGTCCGGCATTGGGCCAAGTGAACATGCCTGCTCCTGAGGCCTGCCCTGAGCTTCTTTGTGCAATCCGCCACGGGCTGGCCCGCGCTAGAGCGCCGGACAAAGCGCCGGTTGAGCGAAGACAACTCCAGGCGCGAGCGGCTAGTCCTCTATTTTGAACTCCCACACGCAGGAGGGTTCGTCCGGGCTCTGGCGCGGCGGCAGCTTCAGTGGCGTTACCTTGATCTTGGGATTGATCAGGTACTTCTCCATGGCCTTCTTCTCCAGCACGTGGCAGAACCAGTTGATCATCTCAGGGGCTTCCCTCTCATAGTACAGCAGCGACCGGCACTGCGGTATTGTGATGATCACGTGGTTATCGTTGATGATGTTGAACTGGGTCTTGTACAGGTTTCCCATGGTGTTATCCAGGGGCAATTGCAGTGCCTTGAGGGAGTCAACCACTGTCTCAAGCTTGATATTGCCGATCTTCGCATACCTGGGATTGACCTTCTCTCCCACCGTTTCCCATGCCTCAAGCTGTATGTCGTTGGCCGCATCAATGCCGAAGCGCTTCTTGGTGGCCTCATAGAAGGCGGTGGCCAGGTGAATCCAGGCGAATTGCCACACATCCATGATCTTCAGCAAGAAGTCCTTGGACAGGTCAGCGAAGGTCAGCTCCGGATCGAAGGGACCGCTCAGATCGTCCAGTTCTCTATTAGGCATTTCGGCTCTCCTTTCATCTCTCCTTACTACTTTACTGTTGAGGGGATGTCCCTCTATCAGCCAACATAAAGCACCCGCCGGGGTGGTGGCCCAACGTTGCAGGCGGGGCTGAGGCCCCGACCTATGGAGCATATGTCGATCACAGACACCATTTTCACAACTTCGTGGTCCCGAAGCTGATGACACGCACTCTCGTTTGCTCTTCACCTGGAGCCCGCCTCTTCTGCCAACAGTCCCAGTTCCGCCATCCTCTTCATCGTGAGGTTGCCGGTCTGCGGGTCCCAGCCTCGCTCCTCATAGTACTCCGTTATCAGGCTCTCCACGTAGGCGCTGTCGAGAGGCGGCCTTACCTGCCCGCCAACCGTGACAGGCTCGGTCAGGAACCTCCTGGGCATGCGGTCGTCATCTCTGGTCGCCCCTTCTCGGATGTTGAATGCCTTTCTCATGTCCCGCCCGCGCGCTGCCGCCTGCAGCAGTCCGGCGGCATCGATTTCGATCCCCGTGGCTGACGAATAGAGCTCGGCCCAGAAATCGATATTGAATCTCTGGTACCAGTCCATCTGGCACAGCCCCAGGCACTCGAGGACGAAGCTGTAATCTTCGGCCCACTTGGTCAGCCGGGCCACATTGTAATCCTGCGACCCGGTCAGGACCCGCTCCGCATCGCTTTCGCTCATGCCCAATCTTCGGAAGTACCTCAGCAGCTTCTCTCGGGAGACCCCGTACAGCGTCTGGTTGATGTGTGAGGAATGACCTGTAGCGTTAGTGAGCAGGCTGAAGATGGGGGTCGACAGATTTCGTACGTCACCACCGGGGGTTATCCCCTTGAAATGGACCACCAGGTCCTCGGCCCCACGTCCGATCTGTCGTGAAGCCTCGATAAGTCCGTTGGCCAGCACATCGCCCAAGCCCTTTCGATAGGCGATATCCTGTGCCAGTTGATAGACGATGTCTGCATCCCAGTCTAAGGCCAGCCCTCCTACATCGGATTCACCGATGATTCCTCTTTCGTAGAGCTCAATGGCCATGCCTATCAGGCCTGAGACAGTCATGTAGTCCATGCCCAACCGATTGCACATCTGGGCAAACTTGAGCACTTGAGGCCAGCCCATTACTCCGCAGTTGACAGCACTCATGGTGGCAACCGTGGCACAGGATAGGCACAGAGCCAGCCCTCTGAAGTCTCCTTCTCTCCAGCGGATATAGTGCTTGCAGCCCACCGGACACGACAGACAGCTCAGCGTGCGATGGTCTATTGACCCTGCAAACGTCTCCAGGTCGAATATCCGGAGGAAGTCTTCGCCCGCGGTCTCACGGAAGTTCTTGCATGTTATCGAGCCTGTCTCGACCATGGGGCCCAGGGCCAGCAGGGTGCCGTACTTGCGCACCTGGGGCACAAAGGGCAGGCCCACTGTCTCCTGTGTCAACCTGTTGACCAGGTCCATGAACCTCTTGCGATCGGCCACCGCGATGCCGCGGCTGCCATAGGTGGCGATGGCTTTGAGGTTCTTGGAACCCATCACCGCTCCCATTCCCGTGCGGGCAAAGGCGGAGTACTTGTTCGCTATTATGCTGGCATCCCGGACGAGGTTCTCACCGGCGGGGCCGATACTGAGCACCACATGCTCTCGTCCCAGTTCGCGCCAGACAGCATCGGTGGTCTCCCACGTGTCTTTGCCCCACAGATGTTCGGCATCTCGGATCCGGACGTCGTCGCCGATCTCCAGATAGACAGGTCTGTCGGCTTTCCCTATGATTACTACATGGTCGTAGCCAGCGAACTTCAGCATGCCCAGATGGCCGCTCCCGGATGTCCCTATGTAGTTGGACGAGGGGGATTTGCCGGTAATGTTGGACTTGCACGCCCCGGGTGCCAGAGTACCGACCAGCGGCCCCACCCCCAGCACCAACGCATTCTTCTCCGAGAAAGGCCCAACACAGGGTTCGATATTGTCGTAGGCCAGGCGGGCGTTGATCCCGGCGCCGCCGAGGAATTTTGTGATCAGGTCAGGCGCGAGGGGAACCTTCGTGATGCTGCCGGTACTCAAGTCAACCTCCAGGATTCCGCCGGAGTAGCCGCCTAGCTTCTCCATCATGGCCTCCTGCCGTCACGCTGCGGGGAGCACTGGCCCATGTTCTCCCTGGAGTTGGGCTCCAAGCAGCGGGCACTATTCAGGCACGGGAATCGCCCCCGGAACGCAGTCACGAGTAAGCGATGCCCTGCTTTCCCCTGTTGTGGTGATTCAAACATGACCCCTGAGCAACTCAACGTCTGTGCCCAGCCTCTTCTTCAGGCCGAGAAGTGTGGATTCTACGCCCAGGTCACGCACTCTCTGTATGACCCGCACGCCCAGTTCCTGGAAGCGGGCAACTTCTGCCTCGGTGTCGTCGATGTAGAACCCAAGGTGCTGGATGCGGGCCTCATTGTCCCCGAGGAAACTCCATAAAGGGCTGTCATCAGTTAGCGGCTGAATGAGCTCTACCTCGACCGGTCCCAGGGCAGCCACAGCCGCTCGCACCCCCGCAGCCGGTACGTCCATGGTCGAGAATGGGCCGATGCTGAGAAGTGAGGAGTATTCCTGTGTGGCCTTCTCCAGGTCTCTGACGATGATTCCCAACTGGAGCATGTTGAATTGAAATCCGGGTTTGGCGTTTGCTCTCTCCATGTGACTCTTGCCTCCTCTCCGCGGCGTTCTATGAGATGCCAGTTCTACCTGTCGACCGTAGTCAAGGCTCCGAACTCGCAGTACATGGCGCAGATGCCACAACACGTGCAATCGTGGGAGACCGTTATCTCAAACGTTCCCTGCTCCCAGCCGGGGACTACCCTGATCTTGGACTGTGCCAGGTTGAAGGTCCTCTCCGGCGAGGTATACAGAGAGCAGGCGAGCGCGCAGCGCAGGCATCCGGAGCACTGCTCTGCTACTATCGAGAGTCTGCGATCTTTGTTGGCCATAGCATCAAACCGGCAAAGGCAATTCAGGAACTCGCAGGCTACTGCTCGATCTTGAACTCCCATTTGCACGCGGGCTCGTCGGGAGAGCTTCGCCTGCCCACCCTCAGCGGCGTTATCTTGATGGCGGGGTTCAGCACGTCTCGGTAGGCCTTCATTCCCTCCATCTCCAGCACGCTGCAGTTCCAGTCCAGCTCATCAAGTTCGTTGCGTTTCTCCAGCATGCTGAAGGCCGGACACTCGTGGATGGTAAGGATAGCATGGTTCTTGTTCTTCAGATCGAACTCGTAACGGTAGTAGTCCTGAGCAAAAGAGCCAACAAGCTGGTTGACTTTGCAGAACGTCTCGACATCATTTCCCGAGATGTTGGCCGCCTTTATGGGGCAGTCCATCTCCGGATGAGCCATCTTCTTCCAGACATTGATGTTGATCTCCCTGGCCACCTCCGTACCGAACCTCTTGCGGATCTCACCCCCGTAGAAGAAGGCGAGCGTGTTGATCTCCATCGAATAGCCCTTCAACAGCTCGACCAGCACCTCCTTCGAGAAGTGCCCGTACCTGAGGTCAGGAATGAATGGTCCGGAATAGTCCTTCAGTTCGTCCATGCTGTCTCCTTTCCGGGATATGGCCCTGTCGCAGGTTTCTCCCATTCTAAGGGCGGGGCGGGCCGGTGCACAATCGGGAAACTCCCCATTCGCATCTTCGAAATTCCTGACATGCCGTTTTCAGTCTGTCACAGGCGGCTTGTTGCGTCGTCTTCATTGATGAACCGGGCTGCCTGACGTCAGTTTGCCTTTCGCTCTACGGGCGTGTGTCCTGTCAAATACGGCCGTGGTGTATGAGTTGCCGGTTTCGGGAGAGTGAATACGATGGCTTGACTTTTGTATCTCCGAGTCTTACATAATTGGCTTGTTGCCGGGGTGGAGGTTGCCTACAACGTTGATGGCAGCAGGGCACGAAAGGCGCAATCCAGACCGATAGCATGGCAGGCAGGAGAGCAGGCGGCAGTCAATCGACGGGGCCGGGGGAGGCGCCGGCCGACTCAGAGGCACTGAAGGCACAGCGACTCCTCTCACAAATGCCTTTGGAAGACAAGGGGGAGATGTTTCTCCGCTTGTTCATGGAGTCTCCTACTGCTATCGAGATATTCAACGAGCGAGGCGAGATCCTGGTGGTGAACAGGGCTTGTGTGGATATGTTTGGGCTCCCAAGCCTTGAGCCACGGTGGCCCTTCAACCTTTTTGACGATCCCCACCTGCCGGATGATGTGAAGGACAGGTTGCGCAGCGGCAGCACTGTCCGATACGAGGCGTCCTTCGATTTCGATGAGGCCAGGAGTCGCAGACAGCTCAGGACCGACAAGAGCGGGGTGGCGCACCTGGATATTCTCATAATCCCGCTCAGATCCGAGCCGCACGTTGTGAACGGGTACCTGCTCCAGTTCCAGGAGGTGACCAGCCTGAGGCATGCTCAGGACAGGCTCGAATCATACCAGGAGCAGCTCAAGTCCCTTGCGTCTCAGATCTCGCTGGTGGAGGAACGGGAGAGGAGAGACCTGGCTACGGCCCTGCACGACGAGATTGGACAGGCGCTGGTATCCATCAAGATCAAGCTTGGTGCGATGAGAAAGCGCGGGTCGAGTGGCTATGACACCGACCAGATTGACGAACTGTCGCGGCTGGTGGACCAGGCTATTCGGAGGACCAGGTCGCTCACCTTTGAACTCAGTTCTCCTCTTCTATACGAGCTTGGCCTGGAGCCCGCGCTGGAGTGGCTCGCCGAGGAATGGGGGGAACGGCATGGCATTGTGTGCGAGGTGGATAACGATGGTCAGCCGAAGCCGCTCGGTGATGATATGAAGGGCCTGCTCTTCAACGCGGTCCGTGAAGCGCTGGTGAACGTTGCCAAGCACTCGCGCGCTCGGGTGGCCAGAGTGTCCGTCACGAGGCAGGGAGAAAACATATGCATTCGTGTGCGAGATGATGGTGTTGGGTTGGACATCGCCGACGCCGAGTGGCGGACCAGAGGGTTCGGGCTCTTCAGCATTCGGGAAAGGCTCACGGCGCTTGGTGGGTCGGTGGCCATCGAATCGGAGGTGGGACGGGGGACCTTGCTCACGCTTCTGGCGCCTTTGGCGGCTCAGACCGATGCCGGGAAGAGGCGGAGGGGATGACAATACGGGTTGCGCTTGCCGACGATCACAGAATCGTTCGCGAGGGGCTGCGCGCCCTGATTGAAGGCGAGTCGGACATGGAGGTGGTGGGTGAGGTGGACAATGGACGCTCAGCCGTGGACCTGGCCCGTGAGGTCTGCCCCGACGTGATGGTAATCGATCTGACAATGCCGGAGCTCAGTGGCATAGAGGCTATCCGGCGGATCGTCTCCGAGAGTCCCAAGACCAGGCTTCTCGCCTTGTCTATCCATTCAGACAAGCGCTTTGTGGGCGGGGCGCTCAGCGCGGGGGCGTCGGGATACCTTGTGAAAGACTGCGCCTTTGACGAACTGGCCAGGGCCATTCGTGTGGTTGCCTCAGGCCGGATGTACCTGAGTCACGAGATTGCACACACGGTCGTCGAGACCTACGTCCGCAATACCATGGCTCCCACTTTTTCCACTCTGTCCGCACTTACCCCGAGGGAGCGTGAGGTGCTCCAGCTTGTTGCCGAAGGGAAGAGCGTCAAGAGTATCGCCCTGATGCTGGGCCTTAGCAGCAAGACGATCGAGACTCACCGCAGCCAGATAATGAAGAAGCTGAACATTGACACGACCGCGGGCCTCGTGAAATACGCCATCAGGGAAGGGCTGACTACACTGGAGCCATGAATCCAGAGTTGCACGGGCCCTGGCAGCTTCTGCTCCTGGGTTGATACCGCGGCCTATTCCTCGATGAGGAACTCCCACTGGCAGTGGACTTCATCAGGGCTCTTTCGCTGGCCCGCCCTGAGACACCTGACCTGTATGTTGGGGTTCACCGGCTTGACATATGCCTTCATGCCCTCTTCCTCCAGGACTTTGCATACCCAGTCCAGCCATGCCGGGTCTCCGTTTTCCATGGCGTTGAACGCAGGGCAGTAGTTCACGGTCAGGATACCGTGGTTCCTGTTCTTCAGGTCGAACTCGTACTGGTAGTACTCCTGGGCAAAGGAGCCCATTAGCTGGCAGGCCTTGAAATAGGTCTCCACGTCGTTTCCCTTGACGTTCGCCGCCTCCATGGCCCATCCGGTCTCGTACTTGCCTATCCTGGTCCAGGTCGACAGCAGGCACTCCTTGACCGCATCCTCTCCGAGCCTGCTGCGGACCTCCTCGGCCCAGTACGTAGGCAACACGTTGATTTCTCTGGACCAGGCCCTGAGGAGCTTCACCAGCACCTCCTTGGAGAAGTCCTCATACCTGAGATTGGGCAGGAACGGTCCGCTGTAGTCCTTCATTTCGTCCATTCTGACTCCTTTCCGTGTTATGGCCCTGTTCCGAGGTCTCTCACATTCTAAGGACGGGCAGGCCGGCGCACAATCGGGAAACTCCCCATTCGCATCTTCGAAATTCCTGACCTGCCGGGACAATCTCAGGGTGAGGACACCGCAATAGAAACGTGTTTGGCCTCCCCCACCCGGAGATTGCTTCGCTTCCCTCGCAATGACGTGGAGGGGGCCTATTTTCTACGTAATTTTCATGACGCGTCGCGTCACCAGCGAACGATGAAAATGATTTTGCGCTATTCTTTTCTTGATCCTATCTCTATGGAAGGAGGTCGGCTTGGCATTGGTGCAGTCGAGCCCGCACGTAATTCGACCCGGACGTCTTGAGGCACCACGAACTGTTGTCTCCGTACTTGCGGAGAACACGCCAGGTAAAGTCTTTACCCTATAGACGTCCCCAAGGGATAGGTAAGAAAGGAGGTAACCATGGAAACCGTGTATGGTCGATGCTGCGGTCTGGACGTCCACAAGGACACGGTGGTGGCCTGCGTGCTCATTCGAGATGGGGGTGGGGGAACGCAGAAGGAAATCCGTACCTTCCGCACGATGACGGCTGACCTTCTGGTACTCCACGACTGGTTGATGGCATATGGAGTCACCCATGTAGCTATGGAAAGCACCGGAGTCTACTGGAAACCCATCTTCAATCTGCTCGAAGGGAGTTTCGAAGTTCTGCTGGTCAATGCGGCACACATCAAGAGGGTGCCGGGACGGAAGAGCGACGTCATGGATTGTGAATGGATTGCGGACCTGCTTTCTCACGGTCTGCTGACGGCAAGCTTTATACCTCCTCAGCCGGTGCGAGACCTTCGGGACCTGACACGGTATCGCAAGTCGCTGACTGACGAAAGGGTCCGAGAGGTCAACCGATTGCAGAAGCTCTTGGAGACGGCTAACATCAAGCTCTCGTCGGTAGCTTCGGACGTGATGGGCGTTTCGGGGAGAGCCATGTTGGAGGCGATACTTGGGGGGAACACAGACCCGCAGGTGCTGGCCGACCTGGCCCGCGGTAGGCTGCGAAAGAAGTTGCCCCTGCTTCAGCAAGCCCTCGAGGGACGCTTTCGCCCCCACCACAGGTTTATGCTGAGGCAGATTCTCTCCCATCTTGACTACCTCGACGAGGCCATCGAAACCGTTAGCCGGGAGGTGGAGACTCATGTCTCCCCTTTTTCGGAGGAGCTCAAGCTGCTGGACACGATTCCAGGGGTAGACCAGAAGGTGGCGCAGTGTATCCTGGCTGAGATCGGACCAGATATGTCCCGATTCCCCACTCATCGCCACCTGGCTTCCTGGGCCGGATTCTGTCCTGGCAATAATGAGAGCGCCGGGAAGCGGAAGAGCGGCAAGACCCGTAAGGGGGATCGCTGGTTGAAACGCACCCTGATAGAAGCCTCCTGGGCGGTCTCGCGTGCCAAGGGCACCTATCTCTACGCCCTGTACCATCGAATCGCCCGCCGTCGTGGCAAGAAGAAGGCCGCCGTGGCAGTAGGTCACTCCATCCTTGTGAGCGCATACCACATGCTCAAGAACCATATCCCTTATCAAGAACTTGGCCCCGACTACTTCGACCTGTTGAACGCCGCCCATATCAAACGTCATTTCGTCCATCGCTTGGAGGGGTTAGGCTTCAAAGTA
>Ga0180431_10002898_pt1 | contig 22508 bp, 24 predicted proteins | sample SS_ome_11_FD_132459 | JGI IMG/M metagenome (GOLD analysis project Ga0180431, IMG submission 132459) | Hypersaline lake sediment archaeal communities from the Salton Sea, California, USA - SS_1_MS_1 metaG | ecosystem: Environmental > Aquatic > Non-marine Saline and Alkaline > Hypersaline >...
CCGGCTGGCTCGGATACGACAGGGACGGGTGTAAGCGGACAGGGGATATGGCGGAGGGCGGAGATGGGTGGGAATAGGCGGGAATTGAGGGGAAATCGTGGGATTGGAGGGCGTGAAAGGGGATTTTGGAGGCGGGCGGCGGGTGAATATTGGCCGAAAAGCAAAGTGGCGGAAACAGGTAAAATCGGGGTAAAATCACACCGGGCGGCCAGAAGGTGGCGGAAAAGGCCGACGCGGTTAAAGAGCCGTTAAGGGGTATTTAATACTAGAGTTATGGACGCTGAAACCAACAAAAAACGGCGGGGCCAGCGGACATATTTTGCGGACATCGGACATCGGTTCGGACATCGTTTTTGGCGTAGATAGACACTGTCTGGCCGGATTTCGGGGGATTTCCAAAATCTCCGGCTGGCGATATTCAGTTGTCAAATAGCGACGGTCCACACAGAAAAACGCCGGAATGGCGCGGCGGACCTTATTTTGTCCGCTGCCGGGGCAGCGGGTAGTTGGCGATTATCAGCTCGGTGCGGTTGCGGGCACTGGGACGCTTGTCACGGGCTACGGAGTAGCTGACCGATACCTTCCTTATTACCAGGCCCCGGTAGAGCGTGCGGATGTCGGGGTGGTCGTTGATGGTCAAGAGGAACCTGCCCTTGATAGATCGCAGCGCTTTGGCGAGCCGCTGGTGATCGGGCCACTCGAAGCTGATTCCATAATCGGCTGTCTGCCAGTAAGGAGGGTCGCAAAAAAACAGCGTGTGCGACCGATCGTAACGGGCGATCAGGTCGGCAAAGTCGAGGTTTTCGATATAGACACCGTCGAGCCGGCGATGACAGCGGAGCAAGACACCAAAGGACGCACGCCGGAGGCCACGGAAGCCGGTGGCGGCGTAACCGAATGTGGCGGAGGATTTGCCGCCGGTGCCGCCGAAGGCGCACTTCAAAATAAACCAGGTGCGGGCGGCTCGCTGGATGTCGGTGAGGCCTGGCTGGGCCTTGTAGTCGTCGAAGTCGCGGCGGCCGGCGGTCTGGAACCTTAGCTGGCGGATCAGCTCGCGGGGGTGAGCTCGTGCGATGCGAAACAGGTTGACAAGGCGAGCGTCGATGTCGTTGATGACCTCGACCTTTGCGCGGGGCTTGGTGAAAAAGACGCTGCCGGCGCCGAAAAAGACCTCGACATAACAGGCGTGATCGGGTAAGAGCCGGCAAAGGCGGGCGGCCTGGCGGGACTTGCCGCCGAGCCAGGGGAATAAAGTTGCCATGGGTACTTCCCATTCTCTGGTTGCTGCGTTAACATAACGGGTAGTTCGAAAAGGCCGATGCGAAAAAATGTTCGGCAGGTAGTGACTGCCGGGCAGGCGGCTAGACTGGTTGCTGCCGCCCGCATCGGCTGGTTGGGGGTTGGGGAGAAGGGGGGTTAGCTAAAGAGCGAGTAAAAATATTTAATGATGGCAGATATTTGAGCAATGATTACACCGCCAATAAAGCCTAAAATGATCCCTAGCCAGAAACGTCTCTTTGCGTGCTGATCGGATTGGACGGATCGTTCATCTCTGATCCAGGCATCTATCTTATCAAGTAACTCTGAGAGCTTCGTTTGCCTACGCGCTTCTCCGCGAGGGGTATCTGTTGAGAGATTTAGATCGACACAAAGCTCTTTCGCTTTTTCTATCTCTTGCTCAAGTGCGTCGTTTCCTTCTGGGTTAGCCTCAATAGCATCTCGCCTTTTGATGGCCTCGGCCAGGGTGAGTTTTGGTTCGTTGTCGGTTTGTTCGGTCATGGGGTCTATTCTAATAGTGGAAACAATCGGGTATTCGTTAAGACTTCTTTTTTAGCGTCTCAGAGGCGTTCTGGGCGAGGTCGGATACCATGTCTTTCTCTAAACGAGCCTTCTCTAGTTCTACGGTCGTTTGGCCTTTCTCTAAGACGTGGTTTCTCTCTGTCTTGCCGAGTTCTGTAATTACCTGTTTGGCAGAATCCTCGTATTCTGAAATTATAGCGGTACGCAAGGCGATGAAGCGGCACTCAACATTTGTCATCTCATTTTGAAAATACTTTATCTCAGCGAGACTGGACTTGTACAAGCTCAGGAAGAAGTAGGCGAATATCTCTATGAAAACTACAAGGGTCAACCGAGGTGCAAAGTGCGATATAAATGGCCACGGACCATTTTCGGCAGACTTGTTTTCAAATAGGACGTAATAGATCAGGAACCCGAGGCCGAGAATTGTTATAAAGACACCAAGGATCAGGTTGAGATTGCCTCGCTTGGTAAGGGCTAATATCTCTCTATGTAGCCGCTTGCGAGTCGCTTCAAAATGTTGGCCGATGTGCTCTGCCCGCGAGTCAGGTTTGGTACGTTCTTCCACCTTATGTTCGATTTCAGCCAGCACGGCCTGCGCGGTTTCAGACTGGAGGTTGGTCTTGATTGTGTCAACTACGCCTTTCTTTTCAGCATCGCTCAACATGATTCGGCGAGCCTCCATGCCCGAGAGGCGCTGGTACAAATCGTGGACTTGTTGCAATAACTCAGACCGCATTTTTCTATTTTCATCCCCGATCGCGGTGATTCCCTGGCGAAGGCTAAAGAGATCGTGTTCATAAGAGAGCGAGGATGGTTCATCTGGCGATGTCTCTTGGGAATCCGGTTGAAGGTATTTTAGGAGCCTCGGTACCGTGTAGACTGAAATTAAGATTGTCCCAGTCATGATGCTGATCAAGGGTAAAGCGGAGCTTAACACAGGTGGAATGTTCTCGATATTTATCTTAAGGGTAAAAAAAAGGGCCATAGTAAAAAAAACAAAAAAAATGGTAATAGTACCCCAGACAATAAGTAGACGCAGAAAGCGACGTTTTGCTATTGCTTTTAGTTCCCGCCGATCTGAGCGATCTTGTGGTTTGTTGTCCATTTCTTCGGTCATAAACTGCATTTTACCATAAATGGACGGGCCGGGCAAGGGGTTTTTTTAGCAATTCATCGGCCCCAGGGGGTCGCTATTTACTTGTCAAAGAACACACCCAATGCGTGTCATTTATTCACTGCGTAAGGGTCAGGACCAATGTGTCGGTCGTTTTGTTGTAAGAGGTAAACTGTAAATCCGTCGGCGGCGGCGGGGCTACGTGGACGCTGGCGGTTGCCTGGCCGGGGGTGCCTTCGTGGGCGTTGCCGAGCGAATCGTAACAGGCAAAGGCGCACACGTAATCGCCGCATTCGGTGACATCGAAGTAATCCTCGATCAGGGCCGTGCCATAGCCCCAGGGGAAGTGGCCCCAGGGGAGATGGCCCCAGCCGAGCGGGCCGTCACTATAGCCGTGGCCCCAGGGGAAGTGGCCCCAGGGGGCGTGACCCCAGCCGTGGATGCCCAGGCCGTTTGGAAACAGATCGAGTTTGCGGCCGGTTATGGGGGTTTCCCAGTCGATGGCGCCGCCGGCGGCGCTAGCATGCAGCACGGCGTAATCGCCGGGAGTATAGCCTGGGGGGACGACAAACGATGCTGTTATGCGTGCGGGCATTAGTTATCCTCTACGTTACCTGGGCGAATCTTAGGTCGCGGGTGATTAGCTGGGTCTTTTGGGTTTCGGGTAAAAAGATGATCTGGCAGATCTCGGGGTACACCTTTGCCTGGCCAAACGAGGCGGACAGGTCGTAGTTGCGGCCGGTGATGGAAGAGATCGAATCGCCTAACTGAAACGGCATGGCACCGGCGCCGTCACCGAGCCAGAGCCGCTCTAACGTAAATGAGCCGCAGATACTCATATCCTCGTTGGCGTCGCGGAGGGCGGCAAGATGGTTGTCGAATTTGGCGGCCGGGTTGGTGTTCCAGGCGTATAGACCGGAGCCGTGATAGACGCTCGACTGGCAGCGGGCCATGAGGCCGTATTTGTCGGTAAGATTGTAACAGGCAGCCTGGTCGAAGGCGGAGCCGGAGTTGGCGCTGGGGGCGGCCTGGCGGGCGAGGCGCTGGTCCATCTGGATAGATGCGGTTACGCGAACGCGGGTCTTCCACTGGCCGAGCTTGTATGAGCGGGAGTTGACCTTATCGTCGGCAAGGCTGGTAAAGAAGTTAAGGGGCACGTCGTCCAAATCGCCGCCTGAGATGGTTGCCTGGGCCTGATCGGAAAGCTCAGCCAGATTCGGTTCATCGATATAAAGACCGGCTTCTGCTGAAAGCGAGCTGATGGCGGCGGGGATTACCTGCCAGGTGGTGCCGCCATCAAAAGAAAACTCCACCTTAATAGGGACAGGATTGAGAGAGCCGGCCTGGAGGGTCAAAGGGTCCAGGAGCTGGCGGTCGAATGGGGCGTAGCGGCGATATTGCCGGCCGGCACTGTCCTGCTCTAAGATGTATTCAGGGTCGATGGCGGGGTTGGCGCCGGCCGAAAAATCGAACGGGACGCCGCGATCGTAAGAGCCACCGGTATAGCGGCCGGACTCGTTGAGCGCCCAGCGGCGGCCGACATCGCGGGCAAAAGAGCTGCCGCGAGGGTGATAGTATTTGTAATAATCTTTTGAGTTCGGGTCGGTCATCTCCTGGAGGTCGGCTTCGTAAAAGTACAGATTGGCGTTAGATTCGGATGTGTCGGGATCGAAGTCGCTGTCGAGCCAGGCGGGGACCAGCTCGGCGGTGATCTCGAAGCGGTCCGGGGGGGCAAGGCCCAGCGGCGCGTTGATGACCGAGGTGATATCCTCGGCCAGGTCCATCGACCAGAGCATGTATTTGCCCTGCGAGACGGCTGAGGATATTGCCTCGCCTTCGGCCGGGGCGTGGAGTGTGTGCAGGATTACAGGCTCGGTAGCGGAGCGGGAATAACCGGAGGCGCTGCCGGGCTTGTAGAAGATGAGCGTGGCGTTGCCGTCGGGGTCGTAAGCCTCGCGAAAAGACATACCAACCGATTTTGCAACCTTATCGATCGCGGCAAGGGGCGAGAGGCGGTCGATATCGACGGATGACGGGGTCGCGGCCAGGTCGGGGTGATCGAGGCCGATCATGGCGGCGGGGTTGGAGATCGGCATTATATCGTAAATTGGATTATTGGCGGGCGAGAGGATATATTCGATCATCTGCCGAGCGGTCCAGTCAACCGCCAAATACGGGGCCGAAAAAATAGGGGTATCGCACAGGTGCGTTGAGTCTGCGTCGGTGTCCTGGACGTCGAGCAGGTCGGGGTCGCGGTTGGCCCGGCCGTGCTCGTTGAAGACTGCCCGGCGGCCGGAGAGGAAGGTATAAGATGTGGCCTGCTTGGGGGCCTGCGAGGGCGTGCCGTAGTTGACGTAATCGTCCGGGCCGCGAGCGAGGATGCCGTAAAGAGGCTGCGATACGGAAAGGAGCCAGCGGTGGTCTTTGCACACAACACTGCATCGCTCGAACGAGCCGCCCTTGTCGGTGCCACCGGAAAAGCTGGACAGGTAAGAGACGACGAAACCGGAGTAGATGATGGTGCGGTCTTCGGCTGCCGGCTCGGCGGTGCGGATGCGGACCCGGTCGCACCACTTAAGATCATGGGACTGGTGCCAGCGGAGCGAGGGGAACCACAGGCGGGCGACAGACGGCCTGGGGCCGGGGTTTAGCTCGATACGGTCAACCTTGGCGTCCCAGACGATCTGCCAGTCGTTATCGTAGGTCGGCGGCGAGGAGCCGTAGGCACGCTTAACCTCGGTGATGAGGAACTGGGCGGTGCGGTCGAGTTGTTTGGCATCATCGATAGACATAGCAAACTTCACTCAAATAATGTTTAGAATGTTTAATTAACCAATTCCAGAGTCGCCGGAACGGACTGGCAAAATGTCGCTTAGCACAGTCTTTACACAGCCACACGCCGCAATATAAGCACCTGTACATAGCGCGGATGTGTGGCTGTTTGCCGCACGGGCAGGTTATCCATCCGACGTCGAGCTTAATGGTTTGGGCCTCTTTGAGCTGTCGGCCGAGGATAACGTAATGGAATTCAACCTCCAATTGGTTACGCGGTCGCCTGTCGATTAACCTGGGATCGATAGGGTATTGGTCACGTGCTATTGGTAGTTTTTGCATAATTAAATCATTGACCGGGCCTGGCATACGAAGTCCACGTAAACCCAGTTTTTGGTAAAGTGGAACGTCTGGCCGCGACGGCCGGGGATAAGACGGAAGGTGTCGAATACTACCGAGTTGTAAGTAAAGCCCATGAAGGAATAGTCGGCCGGCAGGGCTGCGAGATAATTGTCGATGGCGTTGATGGCGGTCTGGAGAGTAGCGCGTGCGGCGGCGTAAGAGACGCCGGTGGCACGCAGGCGGCCGGTGATAATAAGCGGATAGCCCCTGGTGCCCATGTACATACCCAAGAGGCCGTGTGCGCCGGGGAAGGCGGTGTAGTTGCGGTGATGGAGCCAGGGCTGGGCTGTAACGTTTATCTCGGCGCCAAAGATACTTATTAAATCGGTTGCCATTTGTTATTCCAGATCGGCCGGTGCCACGCGAGGCGTGGGGTCAACGCCGGGCCGGGCAAAGATAGTATCGTTGTGATAGTGAATGTTCGTGATGCCGGCCTGCTCTTCAAGCGGCTTTAACATTGCATCCATCTTGCCAACCTCACCGGCTGTGAGTGGATCAATAATAGACGGAGCTTCGTCCAAAATATGCCGCCTAACCCTTCTAAGCTCAGGGTCGTCGATAAAACTAACAGGGTCATCGCCGTACTTTGCGCGTATTACGGCGTCCATCCGTTTTTTTAATAGCTGCCAAACAAGTCTGCTCTTTTCCAATTCGTCCGACACCATAAACTTGTCCTGTTTGTCTGCTACCACTCTTTCCCACTGCGCCTCACCGGCTTTTATCAACGCCTGGCCTACTCGTTCCTCAGGCGTAGCGGTTGCCTCGGCACGGACGGCCTCAGCTTCTATTGCTTCTATTATGCCGGGTGTGGTTATGTCCCAGCCAGCGAACCGGTCAAAAAGCTGCTGCGGTGTGGCCTTGGCGGAAAGGCCGCTAAACAGATCAAGAAGACCTAGCTGTCCGTCTTTATAGGTGCCTTTCAATTGACCAGCTTGTGTGGGTTCGAGCTTGGCGGCCAAAAGCTGCTGCAAACTAGAGCGAGTGGCCCACTGGGAGAGGGCAGTTATCTGCTGATCGTAAGGCAGGTTGGCAAAGTCGCCCCCGATAGCCTCGGCCACACCAGGCCGGAGCATTATGTCGGCGGCTTGTTTGGTCGCACTAGCGGCAAGGGCGGGGGAATTCACTGTATTCAGGGCGGCGGCGTACTGGGACAGGGCCATCTCCGGGCTTGCACCTTTGGCCATGGCGGGAATCATAGAACTGACAGCGGAGGGGATGAAGTCTCTAAAGGCCTCGACATTGCTTTTTTGTTGGACGATAGATGATTGCTGGATGCGCCACGCGGCTTCCTGTTCGTTGGAGACGCCCATAGAAGATAGGACTTTCAACAAAGGGCCAATGGACTCCGGGCCAACATCCTTCAATCGGGAAAAGTTGGCGACGGTACCGGCAATGCCTAGCTGGCCGGGCGTGAGCAGTTGACCGGAAGTGCCGAAGGCTGAATGGGTAGAGAGGGCAACCGCTTCGGCGGCTTCGAACGAGGAGAGCTTGCCGGCGGTTTGTATATCGAGGACCTGCTTGCGGGCGGCCTCTACGCCGCCGGGGATGTGCATTACGTCGGCCTGGCTTGCAAGTGACTTGGCGGCGTGATCGAGGGATTTGGTGGATTCGACCAGCTTCTTTTGGGCCTCGGAGATTTTGTTGATGTAGCTGAGCCATTTTTGAAAAAACGCCCAAAGACCGGCTATGCCGACAAGGCCCGTCAGGAAGCTCGTGACTGAATTGACGGCGGAGCCGAGGATGTTCATCTTCCTGGTTGCGCTTTGGGCCTGGCTGCCGGCGTCGTTGACCTTGCCACCGGCCCGGTCGAAGGCGTTGCCGTAGGCATCGACCTTTTGCTTGTCGGTCTCGGTTTTTACATGTACGTTGACGTCTTTGCTCATTTATTAACCTTCGCTTTTTTGCCACAGAGATCACAGAGATCACAAAGGTGTTACGCTATTGTTATGATTTTGTTGGTGCCGTCTAAGGTCAGCGGGGTGCCGGTAGCGTTGGCGACGGCGAACCGGCCGGTGTATTCGGTGAAGGGCTTGCCGCCGCCGGAGCCTTCGATGGAATCGAAATCGACACCGGCGATGGTGATGGTCTTACTTGCGGCGCCCTGGCCCTGCTTGACGGTAAGAACGAGGGAGGAGGCAGCGGCTACTGCCAGCTTCTGGGCGAGCAGTGTGGCGGTAGCGATGGTGGAATCCTGGAAGGTGATCGAGCCGGTGGCGGCCATGCCGTCAATGTCGGCATCAACGCACGTATAGCCAACGTCGCCGTCGTTACATGCACGGCTAAGCGGCAGGGCAAGGGCGAAACTGAAGGCCGTTACGTGGTAGATGCTTACAGCGCCGTGGGCGGCGGTCAATATCCGGTAGCCGCCCCAGGCGGCGGAGATATAGCTGGGGGCAGCCTGGTCGTCGAGCGGGACCCACATATCGGCGATGCCCTTGGTCTCATCGGCGGGCTTGCACTCGAAGTCGAAGGAGCAGACGGCGTAGCCTTCCTTTGTGAAGCTGATGGAGGCGTTGTGGATTACCGGGTTGGTCAGCGTGTGCTTGATGTAGCCGGTGGCGGCGGCAACGCCGGACTTACGCTCGTAGAAGACGTACGTGCCGACAGTGCCGGTCAGCAGGTCTACGGCGTGGACCCAGTCCTGGGTTGTGACCGAACCTCGAACGAACTGGCATTCCTTGTCGCGTACGGGGACGCCGAGGCCGTCCGGGGTGGACTGTATGATCGAATCGTGGCCACAGTTGATGCGGGCCTGCATTGCGCCGCCGGCATCAACGCCGTTGATTACTACACCCTGGGGGGTCTTTACTCGCTGGTTTACAGTTGCCATGATAATATTCCTTTGTTAAAAAGTGCCGGTTCGGTCGGCGGTAAAGTTGAGTTGCACTTGCCGGACTTTCGGCCGGTCGATTACTAAGATGCTGCCCTGGAATTTGAGGTCATCGCATTTGACTGAGTCGCTTGACGGTCGCTGGTGATCGATCGCATCTATTACGAGCTGCTCGATCTTGTTGGCGCCGAGAAAACCCGTATCGCCGAAGCGAGCGACGCCGGGGTATTTGCTTGTAACTCCGATCGCGACGGCGAAATCGAGGGCAAGTCGCAGGTCATCGCCGCCCTCACGGAAGGCATCGGATGGAATATAAGAGACGAAGGCGAATGGGGCGTAACGGATGAAGGCTTCGGCGCCGGACTTCTCGGCGGAGACCTGGCCAGTCCACAGGTCGGCGGTTTTGAAAACCTTATTGCCGGGCAGGGCGGAGCCGGAATCGGTCAGGGCCGCGAGTGTGTCGGCGAGCCATTGCTCGATGATCGATGTTTCAGAGCCATCGTTTGCCATATCAACCAGCTTCCGCTGGACCTCCTTGTGTTAAGCTGATGGTATTACGCTGACTTATTGAGAAAACGTAAGCTAAATACAAATTTCCATACACTTCAATTAACATCCTTTATCTTGCCGATTGCATCTTCGATTGAATCGGCGATATTGTCGAGTGAGGCCATGACGCCATCGTAAAGTGCGCCGGTGCCCTGAACGAATACGCTGGTTACCAAAACGAACAAGGGGCGGAACTTGCCGCGCTTGCCGTTTTTGCGGCCGAAGAGGAGCTGGCCGCCTTTGCTCTTGAGGAAAAACCCATCTTCTACCTGGCGGGGTGAAGTGTAACGAGGGACACCTGCGGAGGTAAGGTTCTCGCCGATCGGGATCGTCAGGAACCTGCCCTTCTTGGGCCGGATGGTCATCTGCTCATCGCCGAGCAGCCACTTGTAGGGTTCGACGGTCGAGCCGTCGGGGATGCCGATGACCAGGTCGAGGGGGGCATCCATCCAACTGTCAAGCTCGCGGGCGAGCTGGCCGGAGCGGCGCTTGAGCGGTTGGCCGGAAAGATAGTCGCGGGCGATTGCACCGGCGGTGATATGGCCGCCGGCGGCCATGCCTTCGGAGGCGGCCTGCTCTATGTCGGCCCCGAGTGCGAGCAGCTCGTCGCGGACCTGCTTATAGCCAGGACCCATTTGCATGACTATCTTCACAGTGAGGCCCTCCTGTAATTGGCCAGGATTGATTCGACCTGGGGCAGGAGTTTCATCGGCGAGGATTTATTGATTGAGCCGCCGTCGAACGAGACGGCAGAAAGGCCGATATCGTCCTTGCGCTTGAAGATAAAACATGACTGCTCTATGGCAGCTTCGCGCAGATCGGCGGGCAGAACGGTCTCGCCTTCGCCTGCGCTTTGGCCGGCGGGGCAATAGCCGCCGCGATAGATGACCTGGATACTGTCATCGACCAGCGGCCATTCGAGACCACGGCGGTAGAGGATGCCGTTTGCGCCGGAATTGGTCAGGCGGTATTCGGTGTCGGCGACCAGGGCGGTGACATCGTCGAAATTGTAATCGATGGCGATCTTGACAGACGTAATGGATGCTACCGGGTAACGATTGAGCTGGAGCCGCGTGCCCAGGCCGCTTGTGTATTCGGTTACATCGGCGGCGGTAATGATCAGGGGGCGGCGGCAATGGGACTCAAAGATCGTTGTGATGCCGGTGATGATGCGGCCAAGAGTCTGGTCGTGGTCGGTGTTGGTTGAAGCGATGCCGAGGCGGTCCTTGAGGTCGGTCAGGGTCGCTAGCTTGCCAACTGAGGAGCTTGCTACCAATTGGGCGGTGGCGGTGGTATCCTCGCCCTCGGCGCAGACGGCACGGATGCGGACGAAGGCGGCCGATTCGGTAAAGGTTCCTACGGCAGCGGCGCCGGCCGCGACCGGGACGGCGGGGACGCCGTCGTGCTGGTCGGTGCTGACTGTAGTGCCGCCGTCGGAGGAGGTGTCGATCTGGATATCGGTGATATCGTTGGCGGAGCCGCCGGAGGCGTTGGCGATGGCGAGCGTAAAGCCGCTAACGGCCTCGATGTTGGTCCAGTCGATAAGCGTGGTTAGCGAATCATCGACGGCTACGGCCTCGGAGGTTATTGCTACAAGCTCAGCCATGTGCGGTGTTCCTTGTAAAGTCAGAAGTCAGAAGTCAGATTTCAGATGTTAGATTTTTTTCGATAGTTATTTGCCGGCTTGGGCCGAAACTGCTTGTCCTTCGGGGTTGTTTGCATCTTTTGGCTCGGCGGCTTCTGGGTCGGCGTTGCCGGCAGGTTCGTTTTGTTCTGGTTGTTCTGGTTCATCGGCGGGTTGCTCCTGTTTGGCTTTGTCGGGGTTGGCTGCCTCGGCTGCCTTGCGGGCGGCCTCGGCGGCAAGCTTGCAGAGCTCGACTTCGGTGTTGGCGGCTGAGAGTACAGCTTGTAATTTGACAACCACTAGTTGCGTAATCTCCAACTGCCGGTTTATGTCCCGGAGGTGGGCGGTTTGCTTGTTAAAGGAGGCGAGGTCCTTTTTGCCCGTCTTGCCTTCGAGTTTGGCGATGCGTTCTTCGCACCTGCCCTGCTCGGCAAGTAGCTTGCCGCACTGACGGTCTGCTTCATCGTAACCCTGGCTGGCGGTCTCTGCGGCCTTTTGGGCAGTGCGCAGTTTGTCGGCGGCGAGGGTGGATTCCTGCTGGAGGCGAAGGAATGTCTGCTTTGCCAGGTCGCGTGCGCGGGCGGCCTGGTCAACTTGCGACTCGTAAGGACTGACGGCCGGCTCGTAAACATCCGCTGGCAGTAGTTTGATCTGGGACTCGGGACGGTCGATAAGCTCGCCTTTGCTGTACATGTTAAAACCCTGGTTGTGGGTTTTTGTGATTCTGATCCACGGCATGATCACGCTCCTTATATAGTTGTAAGTAATTAGTTGTAAGTAAGGTCGCGGGGGACGCAGGACTGCGGATGCTTCTGCGCCCCCGCGACAAGCCATTCGTATTTGTTAGACAATGATATGCTCTGCAAAGCCACGCTTAGCTGCTGTATCGGGCGCTACCTGCGGCTTGGAGAGTATGCCGATAATCGCCGCGTTAACTCCGTTAGTGCCGTCGCCGGAATGCGGTGCCTGGACCCGCATGTAACGCTTGTGGGCCGCTCGCAGGTCGATGTCGATCGCGAAGAGCGAATCGTCTTCATCGTCGGCGATCGCGTCGGCCAGGGCGGCGTCGGTGACGGCGGTATAGGTACCATCGGAGGTATCGCACTCTTCGACAAGCGGCGCAGTGGTCTCGGCGGTTGAGCCGAGGGCGGCATCCACGGTACCGAGAATAATAAGTATTTGCAGGTGACCCCACTGGGTACCGTTCTGGACGGTATCGATGTAGGTATTGCCGGCGAGATCGCCATTATCCTTGAGCTGCGGCGGAGTCAGTATTTTGGTGTAATTTGCTTGAACTTCGGGGTTCATGGTTATTCCTTTCACGTAAATTAAAGGCTCGTTAAAAGATAGTTAACAACTACATAACAGCCCAACTTTCGCTGGACATTTTTAGGCGATATCCGACCAGAGTCCGACGATCGGGCCGGCGTTGGTGGTATCGCCGACGCCGTGGTTGTTGATTGCGATACGCTCGGAGCCCATGATTACCGTCTGGCGCTGCAGGAAGCGGGCCTCGGTTGACATCTCGATGGTGATTTTGCGGCGGTCGCCAAGGGCGGAGCCGAGCTTGAAGTTGCCGTACAATAACGGGCAGTGGTCGGCGGACTCTTTGGCCTTGGGCATGCCGCCGCCAAACCGGACTCGGCGGCCGAGGATTGTCGGCTTGGTCAGGAAGTCCGGGCGGGTGACCTCGGCCGCGTAGGCGCCGCCGGCGGTCAGGGCTGCGTTGAGCATGACGGTCATGTAGAACATCTTGGATGTGACCCAGTTGACCTCATCGCCCATATCGACCTCGGCATATTCGGGCAGCAGGCCGGCGACGGCAAGTATATCCTGTAGATCGATAGATGACCAGGCGCCGGCGGTGTCCTGGACGTGCAGGCCCGCAACATTGGTTACGGTTGAATCGACGGCCCGCAGAGCCGCCCGGGCGCCGATGACGTTGAAGTAAGCCTTGGTGCCGTCGCCGACGAAACCGCACGCATCTTCCTTGTTGCCGAAGGCACGGGCCAGGCTGCGGCCTATGACCTCGCCGACCGGGATGGCGGCGTCTTCGTCCAGGTCACGGTTGACGGCGGCGTAAGCGACCCATTCCTGGGGGTTGAGTCCGAGCGATGTGAAGCCGAGAGAACCTTCCGTGGCGGCCACGCCGGCGGCCGGGCAGTAAACAGTTATGTCGGAGGTCTGGGCGGGGATACTGCTGTCGCCGGCGCCGAGGGGTTGTTCCTGCGCTACCTGGCGGTAGGCGCTGTATGCCTCGATCAGGATGACCAGGCGCGGAATAAAGTCGCTGGGCGCCAGGGCCGCACCGGCGGTGAGGTCGGATGAGGAGATGGCCTTGCCCTCGATGATCTGGCCGTCGATCATCCGGCGTCGCTCGATGCCGGTGGCTTCGAACGCCTTTTTGGCTTCGGGGATGCCGAGGACGTCCGACATGATGTAGAGGCCGAAATTCTTGGCCTCCTCGAGGGAACCCCAGACGCCGGAGTAGTGGCCGGAGGCATCCTTGATGGGGGCCATGCGGGTCTTGCGGAGATATTTGACCTGCTCGATGAGGTCCTTGACGGTGGTCTCGGTCTCTTCGAGCTTTTCGTTGGCCGTTTCGAGCTGCTTTTGAGATTCGGCCTGTTGCTCTTCAAAGACGGTAGTAACCGTCTCGGATACCTCCTTGCGGAGTTCTTCCTTTGTGGCCAGGCCCTTGACGGTGTCTTTTAACATCGTTTCGATTTTTTGCTGAAGAGCGGTTTCTTCCATGATATAAACCTTTCAATAGTTAAAGTTTGGAAATTGCATTCATTAACATTTTTTTAATTTGCTGCTCGGTTATATTCGCTTTGCCTGCAGGGTCGAGCTGGTCGGAGGGGTCATCGAGCATGAACTCCTCCGCATACTCGCCGTGGTCATGGCAAAGGAGCGATTTGATTTCTTCGAGGCTGTCGTTGATTTGGACTATAGTTTCGTTATCGTTGATCCAGATGGTAAACTGGCTTTTGATTTTGTCGATGATTGCATCGGCGATGGCCTTGGCGTCGAACGCGGTGGATGCTTTTGCCGGATCGTCCGCATGGGTGAACCATTCTTTGTGTTTGCTTAGAGCTTGCGCATTGGCGCCTACCGGTACACAGCTTATCTCAAAGAGGTCGATCTTGGTGATGATATAGATGCGCTTGCCGTCGATGACTTCTTCGTGACCGTCGATTATCCTAAAGCCGATCGAGACGGCACGCATGTGACGCTTGCTGTAATATTTCCAGTATTCACCGCCTAGCTGTGTATCGGCCGCGAAATTGAGCCGCATCTCCACGCGATGCTTAAGCAGTCTCGCTGTGTCGGTGTCCCAGTGACCGACAGACGGCGGCATGCCGGTCTGGAGTCTGTGCAGGTGGCAGGGCAGTGCCGCAGGGTTGTTGGCGAAATCTCCTTTTGTGATGGCCTCCATTACAGCTTCGGGCATGACACGCTCGTTGTCACGATCCACGATGTCGGTAGAGACCACAAAGTTGATACTGTGGTCATCTTGGTTTATGGCGTCAGCCGCTTTGGAGATATATGCGAGTATATGTCTGGTTTCCATTTTATTTGTCCCCTTTTGTTGACAGGGTTTTTTGCATAAGGCTGTAGGAATAAAAACTCATGGTCAGGTATGTTGCGATAGTGACGGCCTTGCCATCCGCCAGCGCTGCGGCGATCTCAAGGCAGCGGCAGTTGGCGATATTTTTGGCCGAGCCGTTTGGGTCGCCGGGGTAGGCGAGCGCCTCACCATCGACAATAAAGGGCTGGTCCAGCGGGATAGGTTTGGCATAAGTCGCACCGGCGATCCGGTGGGCGTCGCGGACGTGGTCGTCGGCTGAGGTTATCCAGGATTTGCCTTTTACCGCTGCGTGGCGGAACGATTCGTGGCGGCCGGTGGAGACGGCGCTTGCGGTCTGGCTGCGGGCGATGCCAAGTGCACGTTTGCGGCCGCCCAGCTTATTGGGCGAGAGGATGTTCGCGACCCGGTCGGTGAGCTGCTGGAGAGACTCGCCCTTGCCGAGGCCTTCGGTCAACTGGCGTGCTACCCTCGCGCGGGTCGTCTGGTTGACCTTGGAGAGCTTGACGGACGAGACGGTGCGCTTGTAATTTATACGCGAGGAGCGTTTGACCTGGTCAACGGCAGACTCGAACGCATCGGAGGCCAGGCCTGACGATTCGGTAAGGCCCTGGCGGATGCCAAGCTCGGATGCACGGCCGAAAAAGGTATCGTGTATGACCTTGAGCTTGCCATTTTCCACACGGAGATCGAAGACAACGCGGGCGATGATCTCGGCGGGATCGGCCTTGGTGGAGATAGACTTGTGGTCTTTGCAGGCGGCCTTTAGTTTGTCGGTGAGCAGTCGCTGCTGGCGCAGGAAAAATGTGCGGATGGCCGCGTTGTATTCACGCTCGAGACCGGCCCATGAGATTACCCAGTTTTTCCAGAGCCGAAGCCTTTGCCGGTCATCGGCTTTTTCGCTTTTCTGTTCGGTTAATAAACCCGCCAGCTCGCGGGCGGTATGCGAGAGGTCTTTGCCTTGATCTTCGTTGTCATCATCGTCAACTTCGCCTTCAGGAAGCGGCGGGCCGGTGAGGCCTTCGGGGCCGGCTTCAGTGATATAGGATGCCGGGACCTGGCCCATGGGTATCCACCACTGATCGCCCCAGGGGATTTTGGCGATATCGTAAGGTAAATCGTGGGCCTCGATGATCTCGTTGAGCGGGACGCCGGACTGTGTGAAGGCGAAGACCTTCTCGGCGATCTCGCGGGTGGCCTCCTGGACGGTAGGATGCTGGTCGGTGTCGAAGAAGGCGAAGAGCTTGCTTTGGTTGTTGACGGCCTTTTGGCGGGCGGCAAGGTAGGAACGCTTGCGCCGGCCTGGGGACCTGGATGACTGGTTAGCTTCTGGGCTGAAGCGGGCGATGAGTCCGTCGGTGATCTCGCCGCCGAGCATTGCGCAAAGCGGGAGAATTGTGTTGAAGATAAAGTCACGCTGGGCGGGGCCGTGGGCGTACTGGGCCTCGGTTACCAGACCGACAAGGGCCGGCGGTACGCCGAAGGTGGAGCAGACCCTTGCTCCGCTGATATTGGTAAGCTCTGCCAGTTGCATCTCCACCATGTTCATCGCGAGGGTCTTGGCGTCTGTGCCGCCGGTGAGCAGGGCCGTGCGCTTGGCGTTGGCGGCGCCCTTGTGACGGGCGTCGAAACTGGATCGCAGCATCTTTACTTCCTCGGGGGTCGGCCGGCCGGGTGTGGTCAGGATTACGCCCGGATCGGCGCCGTTCTCCAAAGATGCGAAATTGAACAGCGTGGCGGCGTAGATGTAGTCTATGTTGAGCCTGGCGGCGGTGGCGGGGCCGAGGCCGTGGTGTGGGTCGTAAGGGTTGAAGTTTTTGATCTGATAGACCTCGTCCAGCGAAAAATCGATCGGGGCGCCGCCGGCGGGGCGGAACTCCCAGCCGATCAAAGCGCCGTTAGGACGGCTGTTGTGGGTGACGGCGTGCATCTGGGTGCCGCTTATGACGTGCACCTCGGTGGGCGGCTTGCCCGGAGTTTTGCCGGGGAAGACCCAAAAGACGTCCCTGCTCAAGGCCCAGTGGCCTACTGTGGCGGTGATGAACTTTTGTAAGCTCATGACGGGGCTGTTGAACAGCAGGTCCCAGGCGGGGCCGGATTCGACTACCTTATCGTCGAGGGTCGATAGGACCAGCGGCATCCCCACCACCGCTTCGATCAGTTTGCTGACACAGTTGAAGACCAGATCGACCTGCTTGTAAGGCCGGCTGGGTTTAGACTCGCTGGCGTCGGAGCCAAACAGGGTTCGCCATGTGCCGATGGCGGCGTCGAGCGAGATGTCCTTGGCTGAACCGACCGCGATGGCCGTCTCGGCGCCGGGCGTGATGAGATATTGATTAGATAATTCCATTCGGTTTCTCACAACAAAATGCATTCAGGGGTAACTACCCGTTGCCAGGCGGCCTCGTTGCAACACGCGCAGGCCCAGAAGTCGTCGGCGTGACCCTCGTCGGTTTGGGTTGCATCGTAACGGGTATTGCCGGCGGCTGTGACGGTCTTGCGGACCGTGTGGAAACTTTCGCGGATCTTAGGATCGTCCGGGACGCGAATACGCTTATCTTCGAAGCGGCCAAGCGTGATGGAGGCCAGGTGCTCTTTTGAAGTAGCGGTGAATTTGATCTTTTCAACGCGATGCTCGCCGAACTCCTTTTGGAGGGTCTCGACCAGCATGTCGCCGATGCCGGTGGCGTCGATACAGGCACGGACGATGTTGCGGTTTGCCAGCAGGTCGGCGGCGACCTTGAGCTGGACATGATAAGGAGTTTTTTTGAGCCGGATGATCTTGCGGGCGATGAGTACATCGCCGACCAGCTCGGCGATCCAGAATACGGTCAGGTGTTTTTCGCGGCCGATGTCGCCGCCCATGAAATAGGTGCGTTGCCCTTGGTGATGATGGATAAGTTCCTGCAAGCATTCGGGACTTTCACACGATTGATATAGATCGTAAGGTATGAGCGTACTGGCGGCGGCCGAGGGAACGCACATGTATTCCTGGTTGAAGGCATCTTCGCTGCGGCACCTGGCCCTGCAGTCGTCGAGGAATGCCTGACGAACGGCCGGGTCGATGTGGTCGAGCTTGCGAATCTTTTCGGCCAGGCCCTGCTCGACCGCGACGGTAATCGGGGTAAGGTGATAAGACCAGTTGAGGGTCTTGAGCTGGCGGGCCGTGGCCGCACCGGAGGCTATCTTGCGGGCCTTCTTGACGAGCTTGTCAAACTCGGAGCCTTCGCCGTTGCGCGTGGTGAGAATCTTGATATCATAGCCCCAGGTGGTCGCAGGCAGGGCGGCATCGAGCATGGGGCCAGGGCTGTCGTGCCAGTCGAATTCGTCCAGACAGACATCGCCGCCCTTACTGCGGAAGCGGCGGGGATTGCTGCTCATGCAGTTGATACGCGAGTTGTTGGGAAACTCGACGACGTAGTTGTTGAATTTATAGCCCTTGTCATCTTCAAGCCGCTCGGTGAACTCCTTAACGACGGCATCTGTCAGCTCGCACCATTGGCGGCTGTACAGCGCGAATTCCATGGCGGCCGATTCGTCGGCGCTGGAAAACCAGTAGTCGCGGCGATGGTCGATCTTGTTGCGCAAGCTTACGGCGGCGAAGGATTCGGCATAGGTGGCGCCGATACGACGGGACTTGTCCCAGAGCTTGCTGGGGGAGCCATCCACTATCCAGTCCCGCTGGTAGGGCAGGAAATACTTTCTCGATAATAATGGGTCGGCGGTAGTTACGATGAGGCGACTCCTAAATGTTCATCAACGATTTCCTGAATCAGTTTGCGATCAACGCCCGCACTGGTGAGTTTTTGTTTTGTGCTTTCGGCTGCGGCCTTGGCTTTGGCGGCGATCTGGTCGCGGATGTACTTATCCGCTGTGATCGAGACGTAGGCGCAGTCCTTGAAACTTTTGGCAAGCTCGGAGATCTGTTTGGGCGTAAGGTTTTCGGAAATAGCCAGCTCGATGGCCTGGGCGGTTATAAGCTCGACGGCGGCCTTTTGGGTTTCGCTGGCAGTTTGATCGCCGAGCGTGGCCATGACGTTGCGGACGATGACACCCTTTTGTTTCATCATGGCAAGGGCAAGCAGATTCTTGGCCCAGCGGCCGATTGCGGAGGGGCTGACGTTGTGGCCATTTTGCAGACAATAAGCGACCAGGTCCTCGTAGCGGGGCTTGCCCTGGTAATCGCCCAGATCGCCGGTGAAGTCGGATGGCCACTGGCCGTCAACGACCATGCGGGTCAAGATATCACGGAGGCCTCCGGGCAGTTTGTCGATAGAACTGTGCGTTCTGCGTTTTGCCATAGCGTTTATATCTCCAGGGCCGGGTCGGTCATGGTCCCTTCGGCGATCTCCTTGCCGGTCTCAGTGAGAATGACAACCCTGGCGTCGAACGAGTCCAGGCCGCCGATCTTATCGTCAACAAAAGCAATATAGCCTTTTTGTTTAAGGTAGTGGATATCGCGGCGGAAAAGCTCTTTGTCGTAAGTCTCGTCCATACATACCGTGCGGTAGAGGGTGTCGAGCCGGACAGGGGTGGGATAGAAGTGGCCGAGGTTGAATATGACCAGGCCGCGCTGCTGTTTGATCTTTATGGCTTGGAGCTTTTTATCCATTGGGTTTAACTCCCTGGAATTTGGCCGCGATTTGACCTGCGATCTGGCCGCAGATATCCGGAAGCCGCTCGACCACTGTGAGCTTGCCTTCCATGCGGTTTAGACATGTGGTGATGTTCTTCAGTTCGCCGCGAGAGACGGCCTCGCCGCGAACCCAGTCCTCTTTGCTGACAGTGGTACGCTGGCAATCGACCTTGCAATCGGCGATCTGCCGGGTGATCTGTTTGATGTCAGTCTCTGACCGGTCGATACGCTGGCCTAAAGTGGTGAGGCATTGCTTGATGGAGCGTAAATAAAAGATTATAAGACCGCCGACCAACGAGAGCAGTGCAGCGACAATGATGTTCCAGGGCAACTGGTTTTCCATTGATGAGTGTCCCTTATATAATGTCTGATTTTGCGAAAAACTATGCGACGGCGATCCCCGGCGGCGGTCAGGTGGTATCCGGGGCTGATGTTTCGGCATTGCGACTCTTGAGTAAGGCGTCAGGTGCGTCCGGCGGCGGCGCCGGCGGCATGACCGGCCGGTCGGCAACGACATAGCGGAGGCTGCCGATTCGCTCGGCGGCAACGAGTAGTTTGGTCTGGTCTGATTGTTTGGTGTTTTGGGACGCCTTGAAGGCGTCCAGCTCGGCGGTCTTGCCATTATTGCGCAGGTAATTGGCGAGCAGGTCGTTGCCCTGAACGACCTCTTTGAGGGCTGCACTTTTCTTGCGGGCCAGGGCGATCCAGTCGAGGAGCTTCTTGCCGCCTATCCCTACGCCGCCGGCACCGAAGAGGATGGCCAGCTCGGCGGCGAGCGAGAGGCCGCCCTCGGCAGCGGTAAAAACATCGTCGGCCGTGGGCCGGCGGGCTGCATCTTCGGCCGCCTGGGAGGCGGTGGTGGAGTAGTCTTCGATCTGGGGGCTTTTTGGCATGCCGGTATAGGCCAGGGCGGCGGCGGTGCCGTCAACGAGCTTGCCTGCGGCCACGGAGCCGGGCTGCAAGCCCAGGTCGGCGGCGGCGGCGGCCGTCTGGTGGGTGGAGAAGGCGAGCTGCTTTTGCGACTCGGAGGGTGCGAAGCGGAGAGAGCCGCAGCCGGCAAGAAAAGAAAAGGTTAAGACCACAAGAACACATAAGAGCAGTTGTAACAGATGCTTGCGATACATGTCAGGTACCTCCATGTACGGTGTTTGGCGGTCCGATCCGTCGGGCCGCGATTTTGGTCATGGGGGCGGGCGCATATAAAAAGCCCGCCACTGGGATTCAACAACCTCAGTCAGCGGGCTGGGTTAGCACGCTTTGCGGAGAGGCAACTCCGCGTGAAAATTATCTAACTGGAGGGAAGTTTAGCTGTAAAAAGAGAGAAGTCAAGGGAAAAAAATAAAAAAAACAGGGGCCGGGGTCAAGACCGGCCAGAACGGACGGATTTGAGGATGCTGCCGATCACCAGGTTTGGGCGGTAGCTAGATAGCGGTTAATGGTTTTGATGGGTTTATCGCTGACTACGGCGATGAAATAGTTTATCTGGATGGACCATGGGTTCTGGTAATCAACGGTGAATAGATGGGTCAATTTGGGGGATGGAGATTCTTCATCGGGATCGGGCAGGAAGTTGAGGGAATCGATGCGAAAGGGGCTGGGCGAAGGGATGAGGTTTTCAAAGGAGCTGCGAACTATACTGTGAGTGAAGGCGTTAGGTGAAATGCCCATGAATCCGTAAGTTTCCATATCCTTTTTGGTTGTTGTTTCAGACCAGGAGTTCCACAGGGCAGATATACCACAAACCGTATCCTGGCTATCTGTCCAGATGGAAAGACAAGGTTGTGAGTAATTGACATCGGGTGAAAAGGTGTGCCTGGTGAGCTGGCGGCCACGGAGAATGCCAGCTTTGGTCTCGATGGGGAAGACAGCTTTGTTGGCTAGGTATTGTTCGTAGTAAGCCAGGCTGTAGGTGGGGGATTGCGGTGAGGTTGTGACTTGGGGGGCAGGGCGTATTGTTTGGTTGGATTGTGAGTGGCTGGAAGATATGTAATAGTTGGTGTAGAGATAGACGGAGATGCCGATGGCGGCGATGACGCCGAGTGTGGTCAGAAAGCCGGTCCTGAAGGCGGCGGGCGTGCTGTGCCAGGCCTTGGTGAAGATATTGGAAACCATCTTTTTGCGCTGGGCGAGTTTGCCAGGGGTTGGTTTCTTGGCCGGGAGGGGTTGTTTTTTGGGTTTCGGAACGGTGAGCCATTTACAACATTTGGCACATTGGAGTTGCTGGCCCTTCATACTGTCGGGGATAGATTCGAGCTTTTCGTTGCAGTAGGGGCATTTTATGTCGAGCATAAGTGGGGCCTTTTGGTGTTGAAGGTATAGGATTTTGGTCCGATGGGGGGATTGTAGGCGAAAAGTGAGGGGTGGGCAAGGGAAAAACCGGGCGGAAATAAAAATATTTTCAAGGTTTGCCCGGGAAGTTGGGGTTTACAGACGGCAGGCCAGTGGCCTTGCGGGCGGCCTCGACGGCGCGAAAGTCAGCGATGAGCCGGTCCCGGGCATCAAGTGCGTCCAGGAGAGTAAGGAGGTGATCCCGCCAGGGAGAGGGGGCTTCGTGGGCCTGTTGTCTGATTTTATCGATAACTTCTGAATCCATTAGTCTTAATACTCCTGGGAAAAGTGTTTGACATTAAGTGTTTTTTTTGGTAATATCTTTAGCATACGGGCGGAACCGACTGAGGTCCAGTGGGGACACGTCAAACCTAAGCCTAGATATTCCAAATGCTTAGAGGTGTCATTATGGAATCTCAAGTGCAGTCTTCTGCCAATTCAAATCTGATTGAAATTGAAGCACTTATCCTGGACCATGCCCGTTATAACACAAAAATAGTCAACCCTTTTGACGTTGCTTACTCTTTTGGCGTCTCGCAAGGGCTTGGCCATCTTTACGGCCCTCCTGAATCCGTGTATCCAACATCTGATTGATAAGTTCAATAAAAGCTGTTTCGGATAGCGAACGGTTCATGAGTCTCGCTTGAATTTCTTCGGGAAGACTTGTCCACAGTCGAACGGCGGCCGCTAATGCTGATTTTTTGATCTGCCCACGAGTATCCGCCTGATTCGTAAAAGCATCAACTATTTCAGCGTCCATCATTCCGCCTAAATTTTTTTGTGAAATTTTCTGCTGCATAACACTATTTTTAACAATAAGTTACGGGTATTCAAAAACATTCCGCTATTTTATTCTGTAGA
>Ga0180431_10002900_pt1 | contig 22490 bp, 19 predicted proteins | sample SS_ome_11_FD_132459 | JGI IMG/M metagenome (GOLD analysis project Ga0180431, IMG submission 132459) | Hypersaline lake sediment archaeal communities from the Salton Sea, California, USA - SS_1_MS_1 metaG | ecosystem: Environmental > Aquatic > Non-marine Saline and Alkaline > Hypersaline >...
CCCCGCCGTGTGTGAGGGAGCCGTCTCGGACGGTCTCCCCCCATGTGCGGTGCCGTTCCCTCTGCCGCCGGCAGAGAGAACGCGCTGGCTTCGCTTGCACGATGAGCGGAACTGCTGTATCCTAATGTGTTTGTGGTGAGTGCCGGGGCACACGGCGGAGCCTCTGGGGAAGCGGAAGAAGGTGGTCGAGACGCTCGTTCGGCGGTGGAGAAAGGACGCGTGTTAATGAGCACGAAGACGAAGAAAGACTATGGGATCTACACGAGGATGATTCATGCCGGTCTCGATCCGGATCCGGCGACGTTGGCGGTGTCTCCCCCCATCTACCAGACGTCCAACTTCGCATTCCGCAGTACGCAACACGGGGCGGATTGCTTCAGCGGAAAGGCCGACGGGTACATCTACACGCGACTGGGTAATCCGACGATTCGGGCGCTCGAGGACAACGTGGCGGCGCTGGAGCGGGGCGTCGGCGGGCTCGCCACGGCGACGGGGATGGCGGCAACCTGCTCCACCTACTTCGGTCTCCTCAACAGCGGAGATCACATCGTCGGTACCGACGCGGTCTACGGCCCCTCGCGCATGGTGGTGGAGCGCGATTTCTCCCGCTTCGGCGTGAGCTACTCCTTCGTGGACACGCGCGATCTCGAGAACGTCCGGCAGGCGGTCCGCCTGGAGACCAGAATCCTCTTCATTGAAACTCCCGCCAATCCGACGCTGAAGCTCACCGACATCGAAGGGTGTGCGGCGATCGCCCGCGAGAACAACGCCATTCTCGTCGTCGACAACACCTTCATGAGCCCGCATCTCCAGAATCCCCTGGAGATGGGAGCGGACATCGTGATCCACAGCATGACCAAGTTCCTGAACGGTCACAGCGACGTGGTCGCCGGCATGATTGTCTTCCGGGAGGCCGATCTGCTGGAGAAAGTCCGCCCGTCGCTGCGCTACCTGGGGGGCACCATGGACCCCCACCAGGCGTGGCTCGTCCTGCGGGGCGTTCGTACGCTGGGACTGCGGGTGGACCGGGCGCAGGCCAACGCGAGGAAGGTCGCCGAGATGCTCGAGAAGCATCCGAAGGTGGACAGGGTGCACTATCCGGGGCTCAAGAGCCACCCGCAATACGCGCTGGCGCAGAAGCAGCAGCGCGGGCCGGGATCCCTCATTTCCTTCGAACTCGAAGGGGGGCTCGAGGCGGGAACCCGTTTCCTGGACAACGTGCAGCTTTGCACCCTGGCCGTGTCGCTCGGCGGGATCGAGACGCTTATCCAGCTTCCCGCCGGGATGACCCACGCGGGCGTTCCCAGGGAGCAGCGCCTTGCGGCCGGAATCGCCGACGGTCTGGTTCGAATCTCCGTCGGCTGCGAGGACGCGGAGGACATCATCGCGGATCTGGAACAGGCGTTGGAGAAGGCGTAGCCTGGATTATTCATGAATTCACGCTGTGGCCCAAGAGACGCCGGACCTTTGCCGCGGCAGAAGGCCCGTAAAGCAGAGAGTCGAGAGTTGGAAGTTGAGAGTCGAAAACCCTGCAGCCACAGATTTCACGGATTCTAGAGAGTGGCCCGGCGCGGTGACGATGGGGCAAAGAACCGAAAGCCGAGAGGCGAAAGCCGGAACACACAATTTCCGGGCCGGCCGCGGCCGCCGGGCACTTTCCTGTAGCGTTCTTGACTTCGCACACGTCTTTTTGTAGAGTCAAAAGCCCTCTCGGTGTGTATGGTCCACCTGTTCATTACCCCTTATGGAGTGAGGTGTCTGATGGGCAAGGTACGTGGTTTCGGATCCGCACGGGTCCTCGGCACCGCAATCGTCTGGACACTGGCGATCGCGGCTCTATCGGTCGTTCTTGCGGCAGGTTCCGCCCATGCGGCCGGCGAGCGCCCTCTCATGCGCTTCCCAGACGTTCACGGCGATCTGGTGGCGTTTGTCTACGGTGAGGACATCTGGACGGTTCCGGTCGCGGGAGGCGTGGCCACCCGGCTGACCATCCATGACGGGGAAGAGGAATTCCCCAAGTTCTCACCCGATGGAAGCCTGATCGCTTTCTCCGGAGAGTACGACGGCAACTACGACGTCTACGTCATGGACGCTCACGGCGGCAACATCACTCGGGTGACCTGGCATCCGGCCGACGATGTGGTCGTCGGATGGCATCCTACGAAGAACAAGATTATGTTCCGCTCCGCCCGGAGCAGCTTCCAGCGTTTCTACCGCATGTTCCTGATTTCTCCCGACGGCACGGATCTGGAGGAGATCCCGCTTCACGAGGCGGCCCAGGGCAGCTTCTCTCCCGATGGAAAGCAGATCGCCTACAACACGGAGACCCGGGAGCACCGGACCTGGAAGCGTTACCGGGGCGGTCTGGCTCAGGAAATTCTCATCTACGATTTCGAGACGAAGGACGAGCGGAACGTCACCAACTTCGAGGGCACGGATCGAATCCCGATGTGGATTGGGGACAAGATCTACTTCAGCTCCGACCGGGAACGCGTGCTCAACATCTTCGCCTACGATCCCCGCTCGGATAGAATTGAGCAGATCACGCGTCATACGGAATATGACGTGCGCCGGCCGAGCATGGGCGGGAGCAAAATCGTGTACGAGCTGGGAGGCACACTCTGGGTTCTGGACGTGAACTCCAAGCTGACCACGGAGATCCCGGTTGAGATTCGGGCCGACGCCCCCGAGGTCCGGCCGTATCTGAAGGATGTCTCGGAGTACGTCACGCAGATTGGCGTGTCGCCGTCCGGCGCCCGGGCCCTGGTCGTGGCCCGCGGCGAGATCTTCAGTGTCCCCAAGGAAAACGGTCCAACCCGCAACCTGACGCAGGATTCGGGATCCCGCGAGAAGGACGCGGTCTGGTCGCCCGACGGCAAGTGGATCGCCTACTTCTCCGACAAGCGGGGCGAGTACGAGCTCTACATCGCCGACTCGATGGGCAAGGAAGAACCGATCCGGCTGACCGAGCACGCGAACGGGTACCGCCACACGCTCCGCTGGTCGCCCGACGGCAAGATGATCGCGTTTGCGGACCAAACGTTGAGCTTCTTCTACGTGGATGTGAAGACGAAGAAGGTGACCCGCGTGGACACATCGGAATGCGAACCTGTCGATGTGGCCATCGACATCAAGCCGATTCACGACTACGTCTGGTCGCCGGACAGTCGCTGGCTGGCCTATTCAAAGATGAACTCGGATTTCGTCTTCCAGGTCCACGTCTATTCACTCAACAGCGGAAAATCGCACTGTGTGAGTGAGCCGATCTACAACGATTTCAACCCGGTGTTCACAGAGGATGGAGAACATCTCATCTTTGTCTCCAACCGGCGCTTCGATCCCACGTTCTGCGACTTCGAGTGGGAGATGGTCTACAAGAACGTGGCCGGGCTCTACGCGTTGACGCTCAAGAAGGACGGAACGCCGCTTCTGCCCCCTGAGAGCGACGAAGAGGAAGTCAAGAGTGACGACGACGGGAAAAAGAAGGACAAGACGGACGACGAAGAAGAGGCCGTCACGGTCACGATCGACTTCGACGGCGTCCGGCAGCGGATTGAGGCCCTTCCGGTCGAAGCCGGAAACTACCGCAATCTGGCGGTCAACGAATCGGCCCTGTTCTACCGCAACAAGGACAGCGGAGATTTCAACTTCTTCGAGTATCGCAGCTTTGAGCCGATGACGCTCCATGCCTTTGATTTCGAGGATCGCGAGGAGCGGACCGTCATCGCCGATATCCATGACTACCGGATCTCGGCCGATGGCGAGCACGTGGTGTACCGCCAGGGCGACGACGTGGGTATCATTGACGCGGGAGCGGAGGATTCCGAAGGCGAAGCCCTCGATCTGTCGGATCTCAAGATGTGGTTCGATCCCCGGGCCGAATGGACGCAGATCTTCAATGAGGCCTGGCGGATGGAGCGGGACTTTTACTACGAAACCAACTATCACGGCCTGGACTGGGACGAGATGAAGGTGAAGTACGGGAGTCTCATGCCGTACGCCTCCTGCCGTCAGGATGTCCGCTACATCGTCGGAGAGCTCATCGGCGAGCTCAACACGTCGCACACCTACGTGTTCGGCGGGGATCGGAAGAGGGAAGTCGAGGGAATCCGGACGGGACTCCTGGGCGCCGACTACGAAATCGACGCAAAAAGCAACCGCTATCGCTTCAAGAAGATCTATCTTGTTCCCGAGTGGACCTACGAAATCAAGCCGCCGCTCCTGGGGCCCGGGATTGATGTTCGCGAGGGCGACTATCTTCTTCAGGTGAACGGGGAGGACGTCACCGCCGATCGGAATCTCTATGGTTACTTCCAGGACCTGGCGGGAAAACAGGTCACGATTCTCGTCAATGACCGCCCGTCTGCGAAGGGTGCTCGCGAGGCCGTCGTGGAGCCTGTGGGTGGCGAGAGGGGGCTTCGCTACTTCGACTGGATGGAGCATAACCGTCTCGTCTGTGAGAAGGAATCCGATGGCCAGATCGGTTATCTGCATCTGCCGGATACCTACCTGGGATCCACCGTGCAGTTCCCGAAGTACTTCTACTCCCAGACCCGGAAGAAAGGACTCATTGTCGACGGCCGGTTCAACGGCGGCGGGCTGGATCCGGACATCTTCCTGCAGCGGTTGAACAAGAGAACGTTGACCTACTGGACTCGCCGCTATTCCCACGACCAGACGACACCTGCCGTGGTGACCCGTGCTCACATGGTGTGCCTGACCAACCGGCAGGCCGGTTCCGGCGGCGACATGCTGCCGATGGAATTCCAGATGCACAAGATGGGGCCGGTCATCGGAACCCGCACCTGGGGTGGCCTGGTGGGGGTCTCCATGTGGATCGGCCTCATTGACGGCGGTGGAATGAGTGCTCCGGACTACCGCGTGTACGATCCGGACGGGCGCTGGATCGTCGAGAATGAAGGGGTCACACCCGACATCGAAGTGGATCTCCATCCCGCCGAGATGGCTCGAGGGTACGACGCGCAGCTGATGAAGGGGATCGAGTACTTGATGCAAAAGATCAAGGAGGATCCCAGGCCGTGGCCGGAACACGAGCCGTTCCCGGTGGACCGGTAGGGGCTACAGAGGCAAGAGCGGAACCACAGATTTCACAGATGTAAGGAAATCCCCAGAGGGTGTCGGCGCAGATCGGCCGACACCCTCTGGACGCTTTCGGACGGTGTCGTCTCTGGAGTGTGACAGGGGAGCATTCTCCCCTCTGGCACGGAAGGCGGAGAGCGCGCTAGAAGTCAATGCCGCTTTACCCGGAGACGCGTATTTGATATAATCAATAATGTGCATGGGGCTGTTGAAAGACCCTCTCGCTCCGGATATCCTTGGACCGCGAGGATGCCTTCGTCAACAGCCCCGTTGTACCGGCCCGTATTCGGATATGCAGATTCCCTCAGAAAGGACGCGTCATGCGATGTCGCGCAAGCAGCTTCTGGGTTCCGGCACTTGTCCTCGCCCTTGCAGGAACGGCCTGGGGTCGGGTGATTCCGATCCCCGTTTCCGAGCATCGGGCGGGCATCGAGCGGATCGGCCGAACCGACGACCGAATGACTTTCAGAGTCACGGTCGGAGAACTGGCCGCCTTCGACGTTGTCACCCGGGAGGGTACCTTCACCCGGCTCCTGCTGCCGGGCTTCCATTCGTCCGACGATGTGGGGAAGCCGGCGCTGCCCATGATCAATCGGTTGTTCGAGATTCCCTACGGAGCCGCGGTGTCCGCCGAAGTCGTGAGTTTCGAGACTCGGGAAATCACCCTTGCAGGCGCAGGCGTTCGGCATCCGCTCATGCCGGCGCAGCCCAGTGTATTCAAGAATCAGGACTTCGAGACGCTTCCGTTCCACTGCGATTGGACGACCTATCACACCGATCGGGAGTACGGCCGGGACCCGGTACGGGCGGTGGACACGGGGCGGCTTCGCGGCGTTCGCATCGGCCGCCTGGAGGTTGCTCCCGTCCGCTACAATCCGGTTGCCGGCACCCTGACGGTTCTCGAGAACATCGAGATCGAGGTGCGTTTCGCTGGCGCCGACTACGAATCGGAATTCGACCTGAAGGCCTCGACGTACAGCCCGTTCTTCGAGGTGCTGTACCGGCGGATCGAGGGATACCGGGGATTGCACGACAGTTACCCGGATCATCTGGACGGCCCCGTGACGTACGTGATTGTTTCCGACCCGATGTTCGAGGCTCAGCTCCAGCCGTTTGTCGAGTGGAAGGTCGAGCAGGGCTTCAACGTCATTGAGGCCTACACCGACGACCCGCAAGTGGGAAGCACGACGACTTCGATCCAGGCCTACCTGCACGATCTCTACAACAACGGCACGCCGTCGAATCCCGCGCCCACGTTCGTGCTCTTCGTCGGTGATACGGACGAGATCCCGGCATTCACCCTTTCGGGGTACAGCGACCTTCCATACTGCGACGTGACGGGCGACGATGTTCCCGACATGTACTATGGGCGGTTCTCGGCCAGTTCGACGGCCGATCTCCAACCTCAGATCGACAAGACCCTGGAATACGAGATGTACCAGATGCCCGATCCGTCGTATCTCGGCGAGGTGGTGCTCATCGCCGGCGTGGACAGCTACTACGCATCCACGCACGGAAACGGGCAAATCAACTATGGGACGAACCACTACTTCAACGCGGCCCACGGAATCCTGAGCCACACGTATCTCTACCCGGCGTCGGGCTCGTCGGACGCCCAGATCATCCAGGACGTGAGCGAAGGGTGCGCCTACGTGAACTATACGGCCCACGGAAGCCAGACGTCGTGGAGCGATCCCACTTTCACCATGAGTAACGTGAGCAACCTCGGGAACAATCATGAGTATTGCCTGGCGGTGGGAAACTGTTGTCTCACGGCCAGCATGCAGGTGACCACCTGTTTCGCCGAGCACTGGCTCAGAGTCGCGGACAGAGGCGCCATCGGCTACATCGGGGGCGCCAACAATACTCTCTGGGATGAGGATTACTACTGGGGCGTGGGGTACGGGCCGGTCGTCGGCTCGGGAGCCACCTATGAAGAGACGGGAATGGGCGCGTACGACGGGATGTTCCACGATCATGGCGAAGGGATCGGCCAATGGTACGTGTGCCAGGATGCCCACGTCTTCTGTGGGAATCTCGGGGTGCAGGAATCGGGCAGCGGCTACACGGACTACTACTGGGAAATCTACAACCTGATGGGCGAACCGAGTCTCATGGTTTATTTCGGCGTGCCGGATTCGAACAACGTTGTCCTGCCGATGAACATCCTACCGACGGACACCGAGGTCGTCGTTTCGGCAGAGCCCAAGAGCTACGTGGGGTTCAGCAAGGACGGGGTGCTGTTGGGCGGGGGTCTCATCGGTGAAAGCGGAACGGCGGTGATTCCCATTGCCGGCCAGGGAAGCACGGGGGTGGTCGGGGTGGTGGTGACGTGCCAGAACAAGATTCCGTACGCGGTCGACGTCCCGGTGATGTCCGTCGCCGGACCCTACCTCGTTCACGATCACAACGTGGTGATGGACGGCGGCGGAGACGGCGACGGCGAAGTGGACGCGGGGGAAACGGTGGAGCTGGTGACCTATCTCAGAAACCTGGGGAGCGATCCCGCCACCAACACCGTCGGTGTTCTGGCGGAGACTCGCGCTCTCGTCATCACCGACGACACCGAGACCTGGGGCACGATCACCCCGGCCGAGATCAAACCCTGTGACGATTCCTTCGATTTCTCGGTGACTGCGGGCACGCCGGACCAGACGGAAATCGAGTTCACCCTCACCGTCACCTGCGACGAGACCACCTTCGTTCACGGGTTCGACGTCACGGTGGAAGCGCCCGTTGTCGATTGGATCTCGTGCCTGGTGGACGACGCCGCCGGCGGCGACGGAGACGGAATGGCCGAGCCCGGTGAAACGATGGATCTGATCCTCCGGGTCGGCAATACCGGGCACGACGACGCTCGAAACGTCACCGGCGTGGTGTGGTCCTCTTCGGACCTGCTCACCATCAACGACGACACCGGGGCCGTTGCTTCCGTGCCGGAAAACGGCGAAGCGGACGTGGTCGGTTTCAATGTGACCGTGGACCCTCTGTGTCCCGAGATGTCCACCATCCAGCTCCATTTCGACCTGACGGGCGACTTTGGCTACTCGAGGTCTCTGGAGGTTCCGCTGCCGATCGCGCCTTTCGTCGAGGATTTCGAGGGCACGCTGACCTGGACCATCAACAGCACGGCGAGCACGGGTGCGTGGGAGCAGGCGGACCCGGAGGGGACGACCTACAACGGCGAACCGTGTCAGCCCGAGGATGACCACACGCCCGCACCCGGAGTCCAGTGCATGGTCACGGGACCGCTAGCCGGAGCGGCCGCCAGCGCCTACGACGTCGACGGCGGAATCACGGTGCTGACGTCCGCACGGTTCGACCTCTCGGAGCAGATCTCGGCCACGGTCGAATACTGGCGCTGGTACACAAATGACTTCGGGTCCAATCCCGGCGAGGACTGGTGGACGGTGGAGGTTTCCGACGACGACGGAGACACGTGGGAGTATCTCGAACACACGCAGGAGAGCGCCAATTCCTGGCAGAAGATGTCGTTCCGATTGGAGGACTTCATAGATCTCACCACCCAGGTCCGGTTCCGGTTCACGGCTGCGGACGAGGGCGGCGGATCGCTGGTTGAGGCGGCCATGGACGATTTTATGCTCTATGGCCTCAGGGAGGATCTCACCGCCGTCGAGGAGGACGCGCGCGTCGGGGCCCACGCCGGGTTCGCGCTGAAGCAGAACCGGCCCAACCCATTCAACCCGGAGACGGAGATTGTGTTCTCGCTCGATTCCGTGGATCCGATCTGCACGCGCCTCGATGTGTATGACACGAGGGGGCGGCGGGTCCGCACGCTGGTCGAGCAGGATCTCGGCGCCGGTGAACACCGGGTGTACTGGGACGGCAAAGACAGCGGGGGCCACCCGGTCTCAAGCGGCGTGTACTTCTATCGCTTGAGCTCCGGCGAGCGGGAGCAGACACGGAAGATGATCCTGCTCAAATGACAGTTCTAAGTTCTGAGTTGGGGGAAAGAGCAGAGGGGACGGCCGGCAGGTCGCCCCCTCTGCTTGTCCGGCCGCAAAACGGCGCTGGACGGAGATCTCCTCGTGGGGTAAGATGCCAGGACACTCAGCGGGGGAGTTATGTTCAAGAAAACGCGTCTGCTGTTTGCCGTGGCTCTGTCGGCGCTGTTTCTCGTGATCGGATCGGCCGCCGCCCAGAAGATTTCTCAACCGGATTCGATCGCGCACGTGGACCGGCAGACCACCGGCAATCTGGTCGGACTGAACGTGACGAACTACGGGTTCTTGGGAAACGACCTCCTGACACGGGACCCGTCCATGGAGTACCCGCTCGGCTCGCAGGTGGACCATCTCATCCATGCCGGGCTCTGGGTGGGCGCCATTGATTTCAGTTCCATGGACACGAGCGGGACCACGGTCCTGGATACGCTGGTGACGACGGGCGCGGTGGACGGATATTGGAGAACGGGCGGCACCATCGCCACGGAGTTCACACCCCGCACCCGGTCGATCCTCGAGCGCTCCAACCTCATCAACAAACCGACCTACTCCCCGGATGCCGTTTCCGAACAGGATTTCATCTGCACCTTCGATGACCTCGAACCCATCCCACGAATGACCGGCGAGCCGCATACCCCAATGGGCATCCGGGTGACCCAGCGAACCTACCTGTGGAGCTCTGTCCTGGCGGACGCGTTCGTCATTGTCAGCTGGGAGATCGAGAACGTCGGGGACTTCTCTCTCATCGACCTGTACCTGGGGATGTACGCCCAGATGGTCTCAGGTTACAAGGGCGGATTCGAGACATGGCCCGCGAGCGGCTGGTTCTACCACAACAAGATCCACTACGACGAGGACCTGCATCTGGGACTCGAACATCATACCAGTTTCGGGGGCGGTTCGGCTCCGTACTGGGCGGGCGTGAAGTACCTGGGCGCCAAGCCCGAACCCGACTCCGCGCGTGTGATCTACAACTGTTGGGCCTGGAATGGTCCGGGCAATACGCTCCTGGACGAGGACGTGGAGAAGTACCTGCACATGAGCAACGGGGATGTGGATGATGCGGAGACGATGCTTGTCGGGATTCATTCGCCCGTCATGATGCTCTCGGTCGGCCCCTATCGGAACCTGCGTCCGGGAGAGAGTGTTCAGGTGGACTTCGCGTTTGCCGGAGGAACCAGCCACGGTGACATCCGGGAGAACGCCAAGTGGGCCCAGCTGGCGTACGACCACGACTACATCCTGCCGTCCCCTCCGCCCTCGCCGCGCCTGGTTGTCCGGCCGGCAAAACACAGTCTCAACCTCTGGTGGGACCGTGTCCCGGAGTCTACGGTGGACCCGTTCGATGGACGCGAGGATTTCGAGGGGTACCGTGTGTACGTCACCCGGAAGCAGGGTGCCCTGGCCGAAGACTTCGCGCGCGTGATGGAGGTCGACCGGGTGGATACGGAGAGCGGATACAACACCGGGTTCGGAGTCGTCCTTGCGGACGAGCCGCTCGAGGTGGACGGGATTTCGTATCCCTACGTCCACACCCTGGAAAATCTGAAGGATGGATTCAAGTACTGGGTGGCGGTCACCTCGTTCGATCAGGGATACGTGGGTGTCCCGAGCCTGGAGAGCGGGATTCCGCAGAATCGGCTGATGGGCATTCCGGGGCCGGAGCCATCGGGTCGCGGGCTCGACGTCAGGGTCTTTCCCAACCCGTATCACGGGGACGCCGTCTGGGACGGTTCCCGCCAGCGGGAGAGTCTCCTGTGGTTCGCCAACCTACCCGAAAGGGCCACCATCCGGATCTTCTCGCTGAGCGGCGATCTCGTGGATGAAATGGACTTCGACGGCTCGACCTACATCGGTGAGAACGCGATGGCCCTCCGCCCGGGCGAAGGGCAGCAACAGGTGCTCTCGGGCGGGATGTGCGCCTGGGACCTCATTTCTCGGAACGATCAACCCGTGGCTTCGGGACTCTATCTCTTCGCGGTCACGGATGAAGGGACCGGCGAGAACTTCGTCGGCAAGTTCATGGTCATCCGCTAGCCTGGATTATTCATGAATCCATACTCCGAGAGTCTCAGGATGCACCTGGACTGCGTTGCAGCACCAGACGGCAAAACCTGTGCATAATGCTAGCCTGTGTTTCCCTCCACCCGCGTTGCCCTCTACCGGTACATCTCCTTGATCGTGCTCCAAGAGACTCCCGGCGACTCCCGGGTCACGCTGCTCATCGACCCGTAGCAATCGGAGAAATGGCTGAACGCAACCGCCGGGTCGGCGGTTCCCTGGCCTACGTCGGGGATGTCAATCTCCAGTGTCCAATCCCGCCACGTCTGCGTATCGTAGTCGTACCACACGAACAGCAGGGTGTACTCTCCGGGGGACGCGTCCTCGATCTCCATCTCCAGGTCCATGCAGCAGATGCAGAAGCAGGGGTTCTCGAGAATCTCGTTCTCCACGACGAGGATGGCGTTGTCCTGGACGGACACGTCGTAATCGAATCGTGTCGGACAACAGTTGTACAGGGCACCCGTGTGAACCACTCGAATCCGGTCTCCCTCGACGCCCGCGGAAACAGTGTCGCTGCAGGTTTCCTGACCCCACGCGGGGGAAGCGAATGCGGTGGCGACAAGCACGGCAAGCCCGATCACGGTCTTCATCGTCAGTCCCCTTTCCCCATGTGAGTGTCCAGGGACAGGACACCCAGCCTGATTCGGCGTTTATCTACCGGTAGCGAATCTTGATCATGGTCCAAGTTTCAGGGGAGTGTTGCCCAACGCCGGTGGTCGGGTCGTAACACTCGGAGTTTCGAGAGACCCCGAGCGCCGGCTCGATCGCTCCCTGACCGAGGTCTTCCACGCTCACGTCGAGTTCCCACGCCTGCCACTCGGCGGTCTCGTAATCGAACCAGTGAAACTCGACCGTGAAGCTTCCGGGGGGAACATCCTCTACGACCACGTCGAGATCCATACAGCAGATGCAGTTGCACCAGCTCTCGATCTCCAACTCGCGGATCACGATGCGGTCCGCCACGACATCCACTTCGTAGCCGAACACGGGACAGCAGTTGTAGGTGGCGCCGTCGTGGTAGACCCGAATGGTGGTTCCTTCTGCAGCGGCATACAGCGTGTCCACACACGCGCCCTCGGCCTGCGCAGGGGACTCGCTCGCGATCAGGAATCCGCACACGGCAATGGCGAGCCACATTCTCATCGGATGGCCCTTTTCCTTGAATACCGCCTCGACCGCTCGGGGACCTCGCCCCTCGGGAGGTGGCGCAGTGCCGCTGCCTTCATCGGTAGAAGATCTTGAGCATACTCCAGCTCATCTCGGCATCACCGCCCGAGTCGTCCGGCCACTCCTCGAGACATCCGGAACTTCGGAAGTCCACGACCTCGGTGCCGGCGACCGGGTTGGGGGCTTCGTCGGACACGATGACGGGAACCGAGGCGACGAGCCGCGGGTCGGTGTAGTAGAAAAGCTCAAGCGTGTAGAGATCCAGCGTGTACTCCCCGGGGGGTACATTCTCGATGGACGTCGAGAGGTTCATGCAACAGAGGCAACGGCAAGGGTGCAGACCCCACTCGATCTCCCGGACGACGATCCGATCGCCCTCCATGGAATACTGAGTTTCGAACGCGGGACAGCAGTTGAACAACGCCCCATCATGGTAGAGATCGATCCGGTGTCCCTCGACGATCACGTAGACGCTGCATTCACACGATGGCTGAGCGGACGCGCCCGAGGCCCCGGCGCCGATGAGCAGTGCAAGCAAGACGATCCTTCCGGATTTCACGGTTTCCCCCTCTGCTCACACCCATCCATCATTATGACAAGGGAATGGCCGTTTGTCAAGGACCGACAACGTCGATTCTCAGGTGACTCCGAGGAGGCTTCTGGACGGGCTACACCGCCCGCTCGCGTGGCGGGCGAAGATCCCCAAACCGGTGGAGTTGCAGACGGATGAAGAGGAATATCGAAGACGGCGTCCGGGCCGTCCTCGACCGTGAGCTCGAGGCCGTGCATGAGACTACGGAACGCATTCTGAGGGGAGAGGGTCCACTTCTGCAGCGTGGAGCACGCACCAGCGGAGGTACCGGCGGGCGAGACCTATTTTCTTTCTCTTCTCCGTTTCCACCGATCGATGACCGAGCGCTTGAACCGCCAGGCGTTTCCGAGTTTCGCGGCGGGGATCTTGCCCTTCTGTGCCCAATCGTAGATGGTTCGCTCGCTGACTTCCAGGTACGCTGCAACTTCGGGCAACGTCATGATCTCGTGTTTCGCCGCCACATCAGCCTCCCAAGATACACGTCGGATGTGCCCTGAGGGTCGGCATCCGGACTGCCCGGATCTACCGTCCACTGCAGAATCCTACCGTTCGTCGGCGTCGAGTCAAGGAAAAAGCAACGGCAGGGTTGAGGCCGCGCTTGCTTCACCGGCGCTCGAGCAGGCGCGGGAGGGCCGGAGCCGAGGCGGGAATGGGGCGGATGACAATGCCGGACTTGACTTGCGGGCCGGGATCGTGGACTCTGTAAACACGTGTGGCCGTTCATCGGAGTTCGTGGGTCTCCACAAACAGCAAGGAAGGATGAGATGAAGCGATTCATCGTGATCGTCACCGCAGTATTCGTGGTGGTAGGTCTGGTGTCGTCGGTTGCCCCGGGTCAGACGAAGGAAAAGCCCGCGGGCAAGGCGTACTACAAACTGAAGTACCGGGATCCGGTCCTGAAAGAGATCGAGGAGGTGAGAGAGGCGGATCGCGAAGCCGCGGACGAAGTGACCAGCGGAATTCGCAGTGCTCAGGAAGAGCGCGACGAGAGGGAGAAGGAAGAGAAGCGGATCCTGACCTTCGATTTCGACGGGATCAAGGTTCCGAAGTCTCCCGAGGCGTTCAAACCGGCGTTTCACTTCCCGCCGACGCCCCAGTATTACACGGGCACGTGCTGGTGTTTTGCGACGACGTCCTTCCTCGAGTCCGAAGTGTTTCGGCTCACGGGAAGAAAGATCAAACTGTCGGAGATGCACACGGTGTACTACGAATACCTGGAGAAGGCGAGGCGCTATGTTCGGGAGCGCGGGGATTCCTACGTCGCCGAGGGTTCGGAAACCAACGCCGTACCGCGAATCTGGAAGACGTACGGCGCCGTGCCCCGGGAAGCCTACGAAGGAGTGCTGGCCGAGGATGGGCGCTATGATCACGAACCGATGGCCGAAGAGATCACGGTGTTTCTCGAGTCGGTGGAGAATCAGGACCTGTGGGACGAAACGTACGTCCTTGACGGCGTGCGGCTGATTCTGAACAGGTACATGGGCGAGCCTCCGGACAAGATTCAGTGGGAGGGCCGGGCCTACACGCCCCTGGAGTTTCTGACGGCGGTACTGGAGATCGAGCCGGACGACTATGTCCACGTCATTTCCACCCTCAAGTTCCCTTTCTATGAGAAGGGCGAGTACGAAGTGCCGGACAACTGGTGGAAAAGCGAAGACTGGTACAACCTTCCCCTGGACGTGTGGTACGACGTGATCCAGAGAGCGGCGAAGGCCGGCTATACCGTGGCCGTCGGGGGGGATGTCAGCGAGCCCGGATACCAGGGATTTGAGGACGCGGCGATCGTTCCGCCCTTCGACATTCCCGAGAAGAATATCGATCAGGACGCTCGGGAGTTCCGGTTCTACAACCGGACGAGCTTCGACGACCACGCGCTCCACCTCGTGGGGCACACGAAGACCGGTGGGCGTGACTGGTTCTTGATCAAAGACTCGGCCAGGAGTTCGCGATGGGGGAAGTACGAAGGGTACTACTTCTATCGCCAGGACTATGTGCGTCTCAAAGTGCTCAGCTACACGATCCACAAGGACATGATCCAACACCTGGAGGATCAGTTGCAGGGCTAGTTGTCAGAATCGCCCGTCCCGCACAGTTGATGCGCGATGACGATGCCTGGGTTATTCATGAGGCTTTCGTGAATCATCCAGGCATACGGAGGCCGAGGCTGTGGGCTGCAGCCTCGGCCTCCCCGCGGGAAGCGGTTGTCGGGCGAGAGGGGTCGCCTTATCGATGACCGGACCGCACGGCGGTCCAGGCTTTTTCACTTCGGGATGTTCGCCGCGTCAGGAGCGGGGACGCCTCCAGGTTCTCCCCGAAAGCACCGCCGACCTCGCGTGCCCGGCACGGCGTTCCCGCCGAAGACATCACCGTCTCCACGCTGAGGGACCACATGCGGACGCCGGGAAGTCCCTGAACGCCGATGGGCATGCCGAGACACATGGCCGTGCTCCGGCACGCGGCCTCGAAGATGAGATACGCTTCGGCATTGAAAGTGCCATCCTGGGAAGAATGGCAGTTCAAGATCTCGGGTTTCGACGGGTCGATCCAAAGCGATTCTTGATGAAGAGCGCCGGGAAGCATCGCCGGGGTCGCCGAGGTTGCCGAAACGAGCGTTGCGAAGACAACGCCCGCCAGCAGGAGACCTGCAATCTGGACACTCACGAGTTCTCTGGTTGACCGTTTCATGATGCTCACCCTCCATGACTCAAGACGCTTGCCCTCACTCGAACGCAAGGCTCGTGCCACGGCAGGTTCCCAGGCGGTTCTGCTTGTTGCGGAATGAGTTAGAGCGAGGATGGAATGGGTGCGATGGCCGAAGAGATCCCGATTCTGGGTGAAATCACGTAGGTGGAGTGGGTCGCCGCACCCAACGGCGATCCGTAGCCGATGGGGATCAATAGAGCAATGGAACAATAGACCGCAATGGAGCCGGGGGTGTTTTTCTACGGTGCCTTTTTTCCAGAATCTATTGCTCTATTGATCGATTGCTCCATTGCTCTGCCTGATTGCTCCATTGCTCTAGCCTGGATGATGCATGGCTCCTTTGCCCGGAGCCATGCATCATCCAGGCTAGAGGACCCTGGCCACCACGCACTTCAAATACTCCGTCTCCGGCATGGAGGCCAGAACGGGATGGTCGGGCGGCTGGCCGCGTTTGTCCAGAAGCTGGATCTGCCGGCCCGCGTCGCGGGCGGCGTTTCCGAGCATTTCATCAAACAGGTCCCGCGTGACGTGGTGGGAACAGGAACAGGTGATCAGGATTCCATCAGGACGGAGAAGGCCGAGCGCGCGCAGGTTGATTTCCTTGTACCCGCGAAGCGCGCCGGCGAGCCCCGACCGGGTCCGGGCAAACGCCGGAGGGTCGAGGATCACCATCCCGTATCTTCGGCGCCGCTCCGATTCCCTCTTGAGCCACTGGAACACGTCGGCCTTCTCCCAACGGACGTTGGCGATTTCATTGAGAGTTGCGTTCGTGCGGCCCATCTCCAACGCCTGTTCCGAAGAGTCGACCGCCACGACCTCGCGCACGGCCGTGGACGCCGCCGCGTGGAGGGCGAACCCACCGGCATAACAGAAACAATCCGCCACCCGGCCCGAGGCCCACTTCCGAGCGATCCCGTAGTTCTCCCGCTGATCCAGGAACCAACCCGTCTTCTGTCCGATCTCCAGATGGACTTCAAATCGGAGTCCGTTCATCTCGATCTCGACCGCACGAGGTACGGTGCCGGCCAGCACCCCGGAAGACTTCGGCAGTCCCTCACGCCGGCGGACGGCGCGATCGCTTCGCTCGAGAATCCCTTCCGGCGAGACCTCGGCCATTAGCGCCTCCGTGATCTGCCTCTTCACGGCGTCCGCCCCTCGGCTCAGGAACTGCACCACGAGAACCGGGCCGTACCGATCGACGATGACCGAAGGGACCAGGTCGGCCTCTCCGAAGAGAAGTCGGTGGGCGGTTGAGTCGATTCCGAGGCGCTCCCGGTGGCGGGCGGCCGCGCGAATCCGCCGGCGCCAGAAGGAGACGTCGATGGATTCATCGCGCCGGGAAAGCATGCGGAGGGCAATCCGGCTGGTCGTGCTGAAGAAAGCCTTTCCGAGGGGGCGGCCCCTGGGATCGACGACCGTCACGATGGGAACGTCCGGGAGACTTGCGAGGTTTGAGACATCGTCCCTGAAGACCCAGAGATGGCCGGAACGCACGCGCTCGGCGCCTCGGGAAGTCAATCGGGCTCGAGTCTCTTTAGCCATGCTTCCCCCGTACGAACACGCGAAAGCTTGATCGGGGCCGCGACGAGCCTCGAGAGGACGAAGTTTTCGCCCTTCGGAGGATCCGGACGTTCCCCCTCCCGGCACCGGACCGGCGGTCGGCTGATCAGGGTACGATAACACATCGGGGATTTGGGGGGTAGGTGGAACCTCTGCGCCGGATCGGGGATTCCCAGGATTGCCGGAACTTCTGCGCCGGAGACGTGTACAATTGTCCGATTGCCTTGTGGTTACGAGATAGGCGCACGTCGAGCTTGCACTTCCGGGCGTCTTCTGCTATCTTGTGTAGAGTAGGTATTCTCTATCGGTCAATAGAGGAGGCGGCGAATGAAGAGAGTGATCCTGGGTTTGGTGGTCGTAGTGGCAATCGGAGCTCTGGCTTTCACCCTGTACAACCGGACCGATGCCGGGGCCTCGAGTGAGCCTGTGTCTGTGGAGTCGGCGAAGACGTGTCCAGGCACCTGTGGCAGTAGTTCGGCCTGTGACGGGTGTCCGGCTGCTGCTGCCGCGGCAGAAGCCATGGCTGCCGCCAAAGCAGCCTGCACTTGTCCGGACGGGCAACCCTGTACCTGCACCGTCACCTGTACCTGCCCAGACGGGCAAACCTGCACGTGTTCGGGTGTCTGCAAGGACAACCCGGACTGCACCTGCCCTCCGGAGTGCAGGGCCAGCTGTACGGCAAACTGCCAGGAGGTTTGTCAGGGGAAGGGCACGTGTCCGAGTCAGGCCAAACCCGCGTGTAAGGGTCAGTGCCCGGGGAAGTGCGGGGGCCAGAAAGCCAAGACGGGAACGTCTCTCTAGCAGGACCTCGGGGCGAGGGAGAGAAATGAGACAAGACTCACGGGGCGCCGTGTACGGCGTCCCGTTTCTCTTTGACTCTACTCTTGTAGCGAGTGCTGTTTCTCGGCATGGAGTCTCGGACGGCGTGGTGTCCACTGGGTTAGAAGGCAATGCGAATCAGGTAGACTCCGGCCAGAATCACCAGCACACCGCAGACTTTCCTGAGAATCTCCGAGCCGCGTGACGCCTCGGTCCAGTTGAGATACCGCTGGACGACCTCGGTGAAGGTTCCGGCGGCAACGATCACGGAGCAGTGCCCCACGCCATAGGCGGCCAGAAGGGCGGCCCCGTAGGCCGGATGAGTCCCCGAGACACGGAAGGCGACCCCCAGCATCGGCGCCATGAAGGCGAACGTGCACGGGCCGATGGCAATTCCGAAAATGAGTCCCAGCAGAAATGCGGCGACGAGTCCTTTGCCGGTCGTGCGGGCCTTTCCGGGTCCAGACCACGGCATCGGGAGGATCCCCAGAAGATGGAGACCGACGAGGAAGAAGATCCCGGCCACAATGTAGTTGCCCGTGGATCCGACGTCTCCGATCAACCGGCCCAGCGCGGCGGTCACCACGCCGACCACCGAGATGGTCACGAGGATTCCGGCGGAGAACAGGAGCGCCAGCCAGAACGCCCGCCGTGTCGTGATCCGGCCTTGCTCGCCGATGAATCCCACGATCAGAGGGATGCTCGCCAGGTGGCAGGGACTGAGGAGAATGCTGAGGACTCCCCAGGCCGCAGCCGCGGACAGGGCCAGTGGAGGGGAGCCTCGAAGAGCTCCCGAAAGGATCTCAAAGACGTTCTCGATCAATCCGGCTCCACCCCCATCTCCGCGAGCTTCTGAACAATCTCTTCCTGGGACAGGAAGCCCTCATGCCGCCAGACTTCGTTACCTTCGGCGTCGATGAAAATCTGGGTGGGAATGAGTTGAATCCCGAACTCGCGCGACAGCTCCCGTCCTCCCGGTTCTCCGATATCGATGATCCTGATCAGTGCGCGGTCCCTATATACTGCGGCCAGCTCGTTCAGGATCGGCGCCATCTTCTTGCAAGGGATGCAGACGCCGCGGCCGAAGTCCAGAACCTTGGGAAGATTCGCCTGAAGGACTTGCGAGAGTGCTTCGGGCGTGATCGCCGCCTCGGATGCGGAGTTCTCGGCGACGATTGCATTGTCCGTTTCACTCTCGGGTGGGCGGTCCTTCTTGCCGCACCCGAGCGCCGCCACAGCGGCGAGCGCCGCCACAACGGCAAGCGCCGCCAGCACGGCGAGCAGCCGGTGACCGACTTTCCGTTCGAATCTCAAGGGATCCTCCAATGGTGAATCGATGAATCTCCGGCCGTGACGCTCCTCAATCGTTTTCTCAAGGCGAGGTGTGCGCCGTTGGTTCCAACTCGAGGCGGAAATGCCCGTATCCCTGAATCTGGAACCTCAGAGAGCGGACTTCACCCGGCAGTCTGCACAGCACCTTCCTGCTGAGATAGACCGTAATCCCGTCGGCGTCGAAGACTTCGTAGTTCTCCTTTTTCTCTGGCGCCCTCATCAGCCCGGAGAGGGTTCTGACGGCCCGTCATCACCCCGCGACCAGGGTGTGGATGCCGACGTCGAGAATGCCCCCGCGGGCCCGGACGTAGTCCTCCAGCCATTCGGAGGTCAGGCGTGCCCTTCGCATGGTGTGCTCCCGTCGGTTTCGATTATGCCTGTTCGATCAGAGACTTGATCTCCGCGACGCTTGGCACCTTGCCCGACACCTTGACGTCTCCGTTGATCACGAGCCCCGGGGTCATCATCACGTTGAACTTCATGATCTCGGCAATTCTCTCGACCTTCTCGACGGTTGCCTCAACACCCAGATCGCGAACCGCCTCCTCGGCGTTCTCGGCCGTCTTCCTGCACTTGGGACAACCGGTACCCAGAATCTGAATCTTCATTCGATGCACTCCCTGATGAGCCGGGTCAGTTTGTCTTTCGGCGGCACTCGGCCGCCGGCGACGATCTTCCCGTTGATGACCAGAACCGGAGTGGCCACGGGGCCGTACGTTGCGATTTCCCTGAGATCCCTGACATGTTCCAGGTCCGCATTGATGCCGCCCTCCTGTAGGACCTCGCGCACCTCCCGCATCAGGCGCTCGCAGTTCGGGCAGCCGGGACCCAGAACGCGGATTTCCAACCCGCCCGCGGCTTCGGCGGGAACCTCTTCGCCCAGGAACTTCCGGTATTCCCGGAAGAGGGCGGCCGCGTACGCCGCGCGCTTTCCCGGGGCGACGTAGTTCGGCCGCGAGACCAGTTCCACCAATCGCTCCGCGGCGGCCTCGTCCGAAGTCGGCGTCTCGCCGCGCACCTGCTCGAAGATCTCCGGCAAACCGAGGAGGCCGACCTTGGTGCCGCCCACTCGGATCTGAGTGATGTCGTCCATGATTCCCCGATCTGCGGCCCGATCAAGGTCCGGCGATCGCCCCGAACAGGAGACCGCTCAACGAAGCCATCACCACGACCAGGCCGACGAAGACGATGGTTCTCCGCGTCCCCATGACGCTCCGAATCACGAGCATGTTCGGGAGCGACAGCGCCGGGCCGGCGAGGAGCAGTGCCAGCGCGGGTCCCTTGCCCATGCCGGACCCGATGAGACCCTGGAGGATCGGCACTTCCGTAAGCGTGGCGAAGTACATGAACGCCCCCACCACCGAGGCGAAGAGATTCGCTTCCACGGAATTGCCGCCCACGAGTCCGCTGATCCAGCGGGGCGGAATCAGTCCCTCGCCGCCCGGCCGCCCCAGAAGCGCCCCGGCCACGAGAACGCCTCCCAGCAACAGGGGAAGGATCTGTTTGGCGAAACCCCAGGTCGATCCGAGCCAGGTTCCCGTCTCCGACGATCCGGTCCCCGCAAGAACCGAAAGTCCCACGATCCCTGCCGAAAAGGCAATGAGCGGCTGCGCCGGGAATGCCAGGCCCAATCCGAGAACCACGGCGCCCGTCACGACGACGCCCACGAGCCGCACACCGAACCACGCGACCAGCATGCCGCCGAGGACGGCAGCGGCCACGCCCGTGACGATCCACTTGGAGGAATAGATCGCGTTCCACAACCCCGCCGCCGAATCCGGCTTCCCCCAGTTGGCGAAGACCAGGACCGCAACCATGCATGCGAAGTAGGAGGCGGTTTTCCAGAGCGGACGGGAGACCTCCGGCTCGGGCATGCCCAGTGCCTGCTCCTCCTTGGCGCGCTCTTCCTTCCGGAAAATCAGATGCATCAGGAGCCCGATCAAAACGCTGAAGACGACGGCGCCCACCGCTCGGGCGATTCCTATCTCGACGCCCAGGATGCGAGCCGTGAGAATGATGGCCAGCACGTTGATGGCCGGACCCGAGTAGAGGAAGGCGGTCGCCGGTCCGAGTCCGGCCCCGCGAGTGTAGATCCCCGCGAAGAGGGGAAGGACCGTGCAGCTGCACACGGCCAGCACGGAACCCGAAACGGAAGCGACGCCGTACGCCAGGGCTTTCTTCGCCCGGGGACCCAGGTACTTGATGACGGACGCCTGGGAAACGAAGCAGGCGATCGCCCCCGCGATGAAGAAAGCGGGAATGAGACAGAGGATGACGTGCTCGCGCGCGTACCACTTGGCCAGGGCCAGGGCCTCAAGAATCGCCCGGTCGAAACGGCCGTGCCCGATCGGGAGCCAGTAGAACAGGAGAAAGAGCCCCGTAAGAAGGAGAAGGGCTTTCAGTTCACTTCGCAGGTTCACCGCATACCTCTCGTTCGCGCTCTTGTTGGATCTAGTTCTCGGCGAGCCCTTCGGCCGCCCGGCGTTCCCGGACAACGTCCGTGGCGCAGCCCAGGAAGTTCACCACGCAGGGAGTGAGCAGCCGGTAGACCACGGTGTTTCCCCGGCGCTCATCCTCGACGATTCCGTTCGTTCTGAGGAGCGCCAGGTGCTTCGACACGGTGGACGGGTCGGAGCCGACGAGGTCTACCAGCTCGCCGACGGTGCACGGGCCTCGGTGGAGACGATCCACGATGAGGAGCCGCGTCTCGTTGGCTAGGGCCTTGAGAACGCGCGCCTGTGTCTTGTAGATGCTTCGATCTTTCATCGGCTTCATCATGGTGGGAGTATATGGCGATATGGCCATTTTGTCAAGTGTTCTTCGGAGCCTGATGAGTACGAATACGAATAGTGCCGCTGACGACGACCAACCTTCCGTTCGCTCCAGTCTGTCGGCCATGACGGGCGTACCGTTCGTCCTGAGCCTGTCCCGAGCGTGTCGAGGGGTGCGGCGAATCCTGCCGGAAGGCCTGACATCGGCGTGTATCGAAGGACGGCGGACAGCCCTGGCGGGGGCTGTCCCCGAGTGACCAACAGAATGCACTTTGTTTGTAAAAAGCTGCATCAATCGCTATATCGGCAAATTTTTAATTGACATTGTTGTGTTTGAAAGGTATGGTCGTGTCGTATTGTGGAGATGGGGTGAAGTGCGGGTTGGGGTCGTGGGACAGTCTTCTGACATCCCGGGAC